>Ga0105242_10003099_pt1 | contig 12969 bp, 9 predicted proteins | sample KBSM24metaG_FD_81521 | JGI IMG/M metagenome (GOLD analysis project Ga0105242, IMG submission 81521) | Miscanthus rhizosphere microbial communities from Kellogg Biological Station, Michigan, USA - KBS M2-4 metaG | ecosystem: Host-associated > Plants > Roots > Rhizosphere > Soil | place: Michigan...
AAGGTGATATAATCAGAAAATACTTCGTCATCAACAATGTTTAATAAAAAAGAATAATATGACTAAATGGACGTTTGTCCATTATTTTTGCAGCAATTATATCTTTCACCAAACAGTTAATCGTTTCTTTAGAAAATAAAATGACTTTTAAAGTTGAGTCATATAAAAGAGGTATAGCCATTTCAACCTTATATAATGTAATAAATAAAGGGTTAGTTTTTTTAAGCAGCATCATTGTAGCATATTATTTCGGGACACAGATCAAAACCGACATTTATTTTTATGCATACAATACCATAATAATTTTCTCAGCTTTTATTACCAGCCTGAATGCCTCTGTGCTAATTCCTGAATCAATGCGGTTACGTATTCAGCAAGGAGAGTTGCCGGCTATGCAGTTTTTAAATTACTTTTTTTATCTCTATATCCTGTTAACTGTGATCATTTGTGTGATTCTTTTTTTAAACCCAGTTAAAGCATTTATCATCATTTCAGATTTTCCCGAGCAGTCCTTACAAAATGAGTCCGCTATTTTATTGTTAGCTACTCCATTAATCCTGCTCATTCCAGCTGTAAATCTTTTAACAGACATTTTAACGTCGCACAAATTCTTCTCTATACCTATGGTTGCCGGAATTATAAATGGGGTTTTTTCCATTTTATTTTTATTTCTTTTTCATAGTGTGCTGGGCATATTCAGCCTATTAACGGGATTGATTATATCCTATGTGATTAATTTTATTATCCTGGTAATCCTGATGAAGAAAAAACTACATTGGCAATTCCGATTAAAACGACTACAAATTGATAAGCGAATATGGAAGAATATTGCTTTTGCACAGGCGGGAAACATTACCACATCGCTCAGCTCGTATGCACCGTTGTATTTTCTGAGTGGCTTTAGTACAGGTATTATTACTTCTTTGAATTTTGCACAACAATTATCGTCTATCCCCACTACCCTGATCACAAACCAGTTTTCATCTGTTTCGGGAATAAAATTCAATGAGTTGTATGCCAAAAAAGAGTTTTCCGAAATCAGCAGGGTTTTTCTATCTACTACTTCTATTTTGTTGTTTATTCTAACTCCCATCAGCAGTATTTTCTTTCTTTATTCTTCTTCGATAACTTCTTTTCTTTTGGAGCGTGGCGCTTTTGAAAAATCCGGAGTTGTTTATACCTCTTTGTTTTTGCAGTATATGGGTTTACTATTACCTATGCTAGCTATAAATACTTTTGTAGCAAGATTATTTATGGCTGGGCAGAAAATCATGCAATCTTTCACTTACCAGGTCGCCTTTAATATTGTTTTGATTTTTTTTATTTGGGTCGGCATACAAAAAACAGGTATTACTGGTTATCCTCTGGCCTTGATAACTCTTCATATCCTGAATGTTTTATTTTGTTATATTTTATTAAAAAAATTTTTCCCGGAAGTAAATTATGGAAAAGTGTTAATGTTATTCTTAAAAATAATTTCCTTAAACTTTTCCATACTTGTATTGGTTTTGTTCGTGAAAGATTTATTATCCTCAATTCCCGGGATTGCAAATCTTATTTTAGGCAGTATGCTATACATTATGATATTATTAATAGTTAATTGGAAAATAAAACTTAGCCCGGAAATAAATCTGCTTTTGAAACAGTTGTTTGCTTACACTCCACTTCCCAGGCTGAATAGAAAAGAACCCTAATAGCATAAATGATTATATATTTGTCAATTTTCAATTTCCTTATATAGAAGAAATCAATCTTATGGATTTTAAATTGCATGATGTAGAATGGACAGATGAGAAAGTTGCCCGCTTCTGGGACAGCTTTAGTAAAATGCCGCAGTTACAATATTTTGCCCAACAGGTTGGTAGGAAAGTCATTAGATTTTCATCAAAGTATATTGACCTAAAAACAAACATTCTTGACTATGGATCAGGAAAAGGTTTCCTGATTGATTACCTGTTGCAATATGGAGCTAAGAATGTGAGTGGCTGTGATTTTTCTGAAGACTCTGTAAAATATGTCAGCAATAAATTTGCTGATAATGAAAATTTTAAAGAATGTATACAAATTAAATCCCTTCCTTCCGAGCTTCCTTCAAATCACTATGAATGTGTATTTTTTATGGAAACCATTGAGCATTTGTTGGAGGCTCATTATGAGCCTACACTTAAGGAAATAAACCGGATAGTTAAAAAGGGAGGGTATTTAATAATCACCACACGAAATGAAGAGAATCTGGATAATCTTAAAGTTATTTGCCCTGATTGTGGGGGTATGTTTCACCGGGTTCAACATGTACGGAGTTTTTCGCGGGAGAGCATAACAGAAACCATGAGTAAATTTGGATTTCAAAAAAAACTTTGCGAAAGCAGGGATCTGGGCAGAAGTGAGATATTCAGAACAGGGGTGGAGTTTTATAGAAGGATGAAAAAACTGCAGCATTTAAATCCCAATTTAATTTATATTGGAAAGAAGATCTGATATAATTCTCCTTTCCCTATCGGACATAGGATTACTTGAATTGATAAAGGGATGTTTCTGTGTTAAGCAATGTCGATTCTTTAATACTTCCGGAAATTTATAAAGCATAATGTGGTATCTGAAGAAATTAGTACGAAAGGCACTTGCTATACTGAAACGTTTTTTTCGGTTTCTTCTATTTTTATTTTTTCGATTTGATAAATGGCATCTGACCACTTTATATGAGAAGAAATACGCAGAAGATATTACCCGATATTTGAACTCAAAGCCAAACGCTAATAACAATACCGTTATAGAAATTGGCTGCGGGTTGGGCGATATAATCCGTAATCTTAACTATATACGCAAAACCGGTTTCGATATCGATGTTAATGTACTTAAAGCTGCCCATTTTTTGTCCCAAATAACTTTCAAGAAAGTAGATTTTAAGTGGTTTAAGTTCCCTGAATCAAATCTCGATGAAAAAGCTGATGTTATCATATTAGTAAACTGGATACATCATATCCAGAGTCCCATATTAAAATCAAAACTTGAGGAATATTTTAAATTAAATCTTAAAGCAGGAGGATGTATTATTCTAGATACCGTTCAGGATAAAGAATACCGGTTCAATCATAACATCAATTATCTTGCAAAAGACCTGACTGCTACATTAACAAAGCTGGGAGATTACGAGCGGCAGCGACAGGTGTGGGCAATAAACAAATAATGGTTTCATAATATTATGTGTGGTTTAGCAGGGTTACTAAATAATTCTTTTTTTGTCAATCGACAGCAGATATCCCATATAGCAAAAATGGTTGATTTCCGCGGACCGGATAGTTGTGGTATTAGAATATATAATAACGAAATGGAAATTTCTGATACCGGAAACAACATTTTATTTTTTAACCGTCTTGCAATTCTCGATCTTGATCAACGATCCGATCAGCCCTTTGAAGATAATCGCTTTGCACTTACGTTTAATGGCGAAATATATAACTATGCAGAATTGAAAAAGACCCTTATGAAAGAGGGATATGTTTTTCATACAACTTCCGATACAGAAGTTTTATTTTTTGCATTACAACAATGGGGAATCAATGCCTTGAGTCGTCTAAATGGAATGTTTGCTTTTTGCTGGATAGACAAAAGGGAAAAAAAGTTTTTATTGGCTCGTGACCGAATGGGCATTAAGCCATTATATTATTCTCAAAAAGGTAAAGCTTTCGTATTTGCTTCTGAATTAGATTCTGTTTTACGATTAGCTGGCCCTTTACCAGAAATAAATCCGGAGTCGGTAAATATGTTTCTATGGACACAATTCATTCCAACTCCATACACAATTGTAAAGGGTGTATATAAGTTACCACCAGGTCATTTTATAAAAGGTTCCTTTAATGATTTATCAGATGAACAGCAATTACAGCCAGGTGCTTTTTGGGATGCATATTCCATGGCAAATGCTAAAACAGAAGAAAGCGATCCGACATTACTGGAATCTGTATTGGTTGATACTTTATCACGACAATTAATTGCTGACGTACCGCTTGGGTTTTTTCTTAGTTCCGGCGTAGATTCTTCTTTGCTGGCAGCATTAGTAAATAAACACTTTGCCCAATCGCAGCAGTTCGATTTTTTTACTGTTGCATTTAAAGAAGCCACCATTTCTGATGAAAGCAAGGATGCACTTAACTATATAAACGGCTTTAATAACCCAGCTCTAAAAAACCATACCCTAAATATTGATGCAAGTTTTATTGGATCCCATTTAAATAGTCTCTATGACTTTTTCGATGAGCCATTTGGAGATTATACCTCGTTACTAAACTGGGTGATTTCAAAAAAAGCCCGTGAGCATGTAACAGTGGCTTTGTCAGGTGACGGAGCAGATGAATTATTTTGGGGTTATAGTCGATATGAAAAATGGAAAAACCCTTCATTACAGCCGACAGATAGGTACCCTAAATTGAATGTTCCAAAGGAAATCGCCAGTATTATCAAACCAATTCTACCAGGCAAATACTGGCCATCCAAAATCGCTTTAGAGCTTGAGCAGGACCCGTTGCATCGCCATTTTACACTTTTCCTGTCGCCGATGTTGTATCATCTAACTGAACAACCAATATGGCAACAACCTGTTTGGGCTATGAAAGGAGCTAAACAATTAAGTGAATGCTACGAAAACATGGCAGGATGGTTAGATCTTAAATCCTATCTCCCCGATGCCATGTTATACAAAGTTGACAGAGCCAGTATGGCTGCAAGTCTTGAAGTTCGGGTTCCGTATCTTGATAATACCGTTGTAGATTATGCTTTAACATTGCCGCACCTCTCAAAATCAAATGCAAAATTCAAACATAAAGCCATACTAAAAGAACTATTACAACAACTCGCACCGCATTATGACATCAATCTCCCAAAAAAAGGTTTTAATTTTCCGTTAGACAAATGGTTACGCTTTGAATGGAGGGAATTAGTATTATCAAACATAAATAAAGAAAGTCTTCGCACCTTATCATTAGATGATAAGCTATATATGAACATGATACGACGATATTATAAAGGCGATAAAAGATACTGCATTGCTGTATGGTATCTTTTAAACCTCTTATTATGGCAACAGAAATTTAAAAAAATAACTCCCCTCCTGCAGGCATGAAGAAATTTCTTGTTATTACTATTGATGTGGAGCCTGATTGTTCTTCTACGTGGCATTACTCGAACCCACTCACGTTTAAAGGCGTGACAGATGGGATAACTCAACGACTACAACCACTGTTCAATAAATATGATATTGCTCCTACCTATCTTATCAATAACGTAGTTCTTGAAAATAGAGAAAGTATTAATGTTTTTAAAAACCTTACCGGTAGGTATGAATTAGGAACTCATTTGCACCCTGAATTTATAGAGCCTGAGAAAAAATTTGATGATTATGCTGATAAGAAAGGAACTGCTAATTCCTGCTTTTACCCTCCACAGATAGAATTTGACAAAATAAAAAATATTACGTTTCTTTTTGAACAACAGTTTGGATATAAACCGACGGCATTCCGTGCAGGCCGCTATAGCGCAGGCAGTAACACTATAAAAAGTCTTTCCAAACTGAATTATCTTGTAGATAGTAGTGTTACCCCACATATCTGCTGGAATGACACTACTCGTGAACAGCCTGTTGACTTTACAGATGCTCCGGAACAACCTTATTTAATAGATGAGGAAAATATAACACGTGAAAGTACAAGTGGCAAAATATTACAAGTACCCATTTCCATTGCTTTAAAAAAAAGAAATGCTGTGAAAGAATTTGTGATTTCTGGTGCAGGACTCCTTCAAGCAAAACGTAGATACAAACCTGTTTGGCTAAGGCCTTACTACTCCTCCTTTGACGATATGCTTTTCCTATATAATCAATATCTTTCTGCATATCGTAGCCGTGACTGCATTGTATATAATATGATGTTTCATAACGTAGAGGTATTGCCTGGTTTAAGCCCTTATACAAGCACTGATGAGGACTGCAAAAAATATATAACACAATTAGAGCAATTTTTTATTTTCTGCCGCCAAAACAAAGTAATTAATATTGGGTTAAGCGATTTGTTTCATGAATTCAAAAAATGACAGCACTATACGGGTTATCATGTTGTTACCATCGCTCCCACCAATGGCGGCAGGGGGTGCGGAGATGCAGGCTTTAAGCTTAGGAAAAAAACTTATGGAAAAGGGTGTAGCGGTTCAGTTTGTTACACCAGGAAAAGGGGAAATAAAAGGGCGAACTGATATTGAAGGCATGCCTGCTATGAGATTATATTCTTTTGCCAGCAGGTTGTTTGAATTTCTATCAGAGTTGAAAAAAAAGAATACAAAAAAAATAATAAAGATAGAATATGATGATGCCCATGATAAAGTTGATGAGATAGACAGACCTGTTGGTTGGCCAACTGTTCTTTATTATAATATATTTTACCTGCATTGCTTGCTCTTTTTGTGGCCAAAGAGAAATGCATTTGATATAATTCATGCCCATACAATGGAATGGCCGGCGATAGTGTCTGCAAAATTGGGTAAGGCACTTAAAAAGAAAGTTATCATTAAGGATTCAACAATGAATGGTTTTAAGTCCTTACATAGGTATCCGTCCGGAGCGAAACTTCAACGATTCATAATAGATCATTCTTGTTTTGTAGCAATGACAACTGTAATAGAAAAAAATTTATTAGCAGAAGGAATACCTGAAAAAAAGATCATTCGAATTCCCAACGGCATTGAGATCACCGATCCACCAAAAGAGAATACAAATTCAAATACAGGACTGAACGTTCTTTTTGTAGGAAATTTATATCAGCAGCCTGCAAAAGGAATAGATATTCTAATAAAAGCATGGACAGGTGTTAACAAAGAATTTCCTCATGCAAAGTTATTTGTTGTTGGAGAAGGTGCTACCCAAGAGTATATTCAATTTACAAGGCGGTTGGGTATAGAAAATTCTATACAATTTGAAGGAAAACAATCTGATCTTAGCAAGTATTATGCATCTGCATCCCTTTTTGTTTTACCCTCAAGAAGAGAAGGTATGTCAAATGCACTTATGGAAGCAATGCTATGGGGATTACCTTGTATCGCAACAAATATTTCGGGAAATAATGACTTAATTGAACATGGTAAGAATGGTTTGCTTGTTCCAGTCGCTGATATAGCATCTGTGACAACCGCTATTTGTCATCTGCTATCTCACCCCTATAAGGCTCACGAAATGGGACTTGAAGCAAGAACTACTATTAAAAACAGGATGGATATAGATATTATTGCCGATAAATATATAGCATTGTATAGGCAAATCATAAAACAATCAAGTAAAGCTTACCATAACAGGTAAAGTTTAATCAATATTATTTTATCAAGCGTAATTATGATATTACAAAGAAATATTCTATTTTTTATATACAGATTATATGGTGGTGGCGCCGAAAGAGTGGTTTCTAATTTAAGCATGGCCTTAGGTGATAACTATAATATTAAAATAATTATTTATGATCTGGAAGAAAAAACATATCCATATAAGGGTGAATTAATTCGTATCAAGCTTCCTTTCTCAAAAAATCCAGTTCATAATAACAGTATACAAAGAACTATTCGCTTTTTTATGCTTATTACGAAACTGCGTAAGCTGAAACGTGATAATAAAATTGATATTTCTGTTTCCTTTGGAGAACAGGCTAATATCATTAATGTATTGTCAAAAAAGAAAGAGCATATATACTTAAGTATGCGTACAACCCTATCAAAGGAAATGCAAAATAGGCCTAAAAAAAGAATACTCACAGGTCTTATTAAAAGATTGTATAACCGGGCTGAGGCTATAGTAGTTCCTTCTGCGTTGGCAGCAAATGATCTTGAGCAATCTTTCGATGTTAGAAAAAACAAGCTTGAGATTATCCATAATTACATCGATTCAGTTGCGATCAACAAATTGTCAGATGAACCAATTTCCGATACAGAGCTATTCAGTTTATTTCGCCAAAAAATATTGCTTAATGTTGGTCGTATAACGCCTGCTAAAGGGCAATGGTTATTATTGCACCTTTTTAAAAAACTTAAAGAACGAATCCCCGAAGCCAGGTTAGTAATTATTGGAGAAGGAGAAAGTGAACGCCATTTTAAAATGAAACTCGTTAACTATGCAGCTAAGCTAGACCTCAAATTATATGATCGTACTGCTGCAGATAAATTTTCACTTGATCATGATGTATTTCTCCTTGGATTTGATTCAAACCCATTCAAGTATATGAAGCAAAGCCAGTTACTGGTTTTTTCTTCAACCTTTGAAGGCTTTCCGAATACAATTATTGAAGCAATGCAAAGTGGACTGCCGGTAATAGCCGCCGATTGCCAATCAGGACCAAGAGAAATTATTGCCCCGGATACTGATCCATCTAAACATACATCCATAACAGAATTTCATTGCTCAGGTGTATTAGCTCCTTCACTGCCAACATCATCTATAGATGATCCTGTTGATGATTCAATAATGATTGAATGGGAAAATGCTATTATAACTTTATTAGACAATCAAGAGTTAAGGAATAAATATATACAAAATGGTATAGAAAGAGCTACAGCATTTGAAAAAGAAATAATTTTGAAAAAATGGGAATCTCTATTACAATTGGAGAGTTGAAAAAGCGCTGTCAATAACGAGGATCCTTGAAATTCCTTCAAGAACCCCTTGTCATACTTTTCGTCCTGAACAATTCTTTGAATGAATTTTTTGCTATGCTTTCATAAGAAGGCCCAAAGAAGAAATTTACAATTTGATTGTGTGGTGTATTCCCTTTCCTCTTAAGTTTGTGCATTAATACTTTAATCGGGTCTTTGTCATAATTAATACTTAGTTTATAGCACTAAAAAGAGAATAGATTCTTCATGTTAAATCAGATGTCATATCATTACTTGCATTAGAAGAACTACTTTCTTTCAAATTCAATAACATAAACAACTCAAAAATTATAATAAGAGAATACATTTCAAACCAGTATTCCATGAAAAAGAATGCCAGTAGCGCAATGATCAAATACTTGCCATAGGTAAGTTGACCAAACCGTTTTATAAAATAACCGATATAAAATATAATAAACAGAAATGCGCCGATCAGCCCATATTCGCCCAATAATTGATTATAAATTGAAGGCGGGTAATTAAGTACAGAATGCTTTGAAGCGTCTTTGTTAAAATAATAAAGGAAAGTTTTAAGGTGGTTTCTTTCAAAAACCTTTGAAGTATATATGAATTTTGCAGGATAAGTTCCAAAATTTTCAACGCCTGAAGATCTGAAAGCAAGCTTGCTTGAAAAATTACCCACGCCGGCTCCGAATAATAAATTCTTTTTACCCGATTTTAGATAATTATATGTTTGAAAAAAAGAGATCATCTTTCCGGGTCTCCGATTAAAATCTTCATCTTTCAAATCTAATTCCGGAGTTTGAGAACTATCTTCATTTTTATTATCCATAAGAAAGTTATCCCAAGCTTTTTCCAGCTTTTTCTTATCAAATACGTAAACAGAATCCGGAACTTTGGATTGAGTTTTTGTCTCTGCCTGGTTAGTGGCTAATTCAGGATTTCCATTTAAAACATATAATTGAATAAAATAATTCCTAACATATTGCCGGTTATTTGGTGATATAGCTAAATAAAGAAGAATCAATAAAAAAATAGCTGAAAGAGTCTGAAAACGAAGCTTATTAGAACGAACCGTTAAGAACATCAGGCCCAATGTAATTATTATAAATGCCATTGCGAGATTACTGGTGCATAACACGATTGTTAAGATACAAATCAATGAAAATATATGGTCTTTCTTATAGAGAAAATAAATCAGTCCTATACTATTTATTGTTGCATTGATAGTTGATGTATCAAATGTAATACCCAGTATTGTATCCCCTGCAGATGGATGATTAAATGAAATATCGGCGCCATGACCCCAAAACCCAAGTAAAGAAGGTGAAAATATCAAAAGTGATAGAAAAAATAATGATATTAAAAAATTAATAAGGAAGAAGCTTCTGATAGTATTATGAATTCTTATAATGGTATCTTGCTCAACAAAGAACTTAAGGTAATGAATGGCCAGCAAACTAATGGCCCATTGTAATATTCCAAAACTAAAAACGATCATATAGTTAACACTATAATTACGTGTAATAAAAATGAATTTTATAATTTCAATCAGAATGATCAAAAAATAAAAAAGAGGCAGTCTCGTTTTTTTCCATGATAATCCAAATTTGAAGTTCATATAATAGAGGGTCAAAATGACTATTGCTATTACCTTAACAACAAATTTTACATTAAGAAAAAAAATCAAGAAGAGTAATAAGGGAACATTAATTTTGTTCAATAAATTGGAAGAGATTAATCTTTTCATATTTTATTAGTAGCCGAAATTAAGCAAACAAATGTTTGCTTAATGGTTCGCAAATTGTTATCAGGCAAGCCAGTTAAAGCACCTAATGCAATTTAGTGAAACAAATAAAGGTGTCTTTTTGTCCGTGCAAATGTATTAGAAGAAAATTATTTTTGAAAAATATCCGCTTAATAGTGCTAAACGACGCAGAGAGCAAATTGGCCCCAAATTTAAAATCAGCATATACTAATTTTATTTTCTTTCCATGCCTCGCCATGTTTACTATTAGTTTCCCTCTGCCCATCGCATACAACAGTATTCTTTCCATCGTATTGTTTCTCATATTTCTTATTGATATCAAAAATATCAGAACTAACTTCATTTCTTGCATTCAAAACAAAAGAAATATTTTGCTTCTGATCATTTTCTTTTGCCTTTTTATTAGCATTTTTTATTCTCAAGACAAATTAATGGCTAAAAAGGGCATTTTGGCTGCATTACCCTTATTGGCATTACCCATATCACTTACCAGGATAACAAACTTATCTTCAAAACAGACCGATATACTAAAAAAACTATTTGTTTTTGTTTGCCTTATTGCCTCAGCAGTTTATTTGATCCTTGCAATTATTCGAAGTGGGCTAACAGATGATTCTTATAAGCTGCAAATTTTACCAAAAAGCTATTTACCGTATTTCTTCAATAAATTATCATACCACCATTTGAGTCCAAATATTCATGCAATTTTCTTTTCTCTGTATATTGCTTTTGCTGTCCTTTTAATCATTTTCCAATTCAAAAAAGAATCTTTTTTCTCAAAAATATGGCAGGGGTTACTCGTGTTGTATTTCCTTATTTATTTAATACTCCTTACTTCCGCTACAATCAATTTTGGATTGTATAGTTTCCTCATTGGCTGTATATTTTTCAAGTTTTCCTTTAAAAAGCTATTCCATTATGTGATATTCTTTGGTTCATTAATTGCCGCCACTGCTATAACCGGTTATCTATTGATACAAAAATATATTGGACCTTATACTGGAGATGGAATCTATCGATTTGACTCACCTTCAATGAATGAAAAATATTCATTTTCTTTCCTGGCAGTCATAATTGTAAGTGTTTTAGCAATCATTATAAAATTAACTATTAGGAAAAACTATATTTTGATCTTAACTAGTTCAATTGTTCTTATTGCAATAAGCTTATTCGTTTATTTCAAACAATTCATTGATACTAAAAGAACCAGTCCTGAAACAATAAATAACATCACTGTCAGGTTTAATTATGGCGCCGAAGCAATTCGCGTCATAAAAAATAATCCAATATTGGGTATTGGGATAGGTGATAAAAAAAATAAATCGGTCGTGAAAACTGAAGAACTCCCTCCAGGTTCTTTGCCGGAACATGTATTCAATTCTCATAACCAGTTCCTCGATTTTTGGATTTCGGCAGGCATCATTCCGGTTATATGTTTTCTACTTTTTCTTATAAATGAGTTTTCAAAAGCAATTCGTTATAAGCATATAGTTTATCTGGGGTTGGTTTACTGTTTTTGTTTATTTTGTTTTACCGATATAGCCATGATGGTACAAAGGGGGCAAATATTCTTCTTATTCTTTATTTGCCTTTTCGAAATAGAATCTAGAAAAAGGATGGCTACGCCTTCGCTGCCGTGAAGAAAAGGTTCGATTCGCTATGCGAAATAACTCGTTTCATTTGTAAAATATAAAAGCCACAAGATCATTGTGGCTCTATGCGGTGAGGGAGGGATTCGAACCCTCGGTACATCTTTAAGGACGTACGACGGTTTAGCAAACCGTTGATTTCAGCCACTCATCCACCTCACCTTGAGAAAATGACTGAATTGATACTCTTAGTTAGGAACGCCCCGATTAAAATCGAGGCGATCCTTTTAAGTTTGGAGAACCCGATTTGATCGGGTCGAACTTTTGTGTCGGGAAGACAGGATTCGAACCTGCGACCCCCTGGTCCCAAACCAGGTGCGCTACCGGCCTGCGCTACTTCCCGATTCCCCTTTTTAAAGGGGTGGCAAAAATAAAGATTAATTCCTTTACGAAAGGCTTTATTCTGCTTTTTATAGAATAAAAAATCCCCAACATTTCAGTTGAGGACTCTTTTAAATACATTTTTAAATCCAAAATCGATCACATCGCCGCTAATTGCACTTTTTGCTGAAGCTCCAGTACGTTTTCGCGGAATACGCCATCGGTATCCATCAGGTCTTTTACCGTTTGGCAGGAATGAATTACAGTAGTATGGTCGCGACCCCCAAAATGTTCGCCGATCGTTTTTAAAGAGTTTTTGGTAAATGCTTTGGCAAGGTACATTGTGATCTGCCTGGCCTGCACTATCTCCCTTTTTCTTGTTTTTTGCAAAAGCTTATCATAAGGCACATCGAAGTAATCGCAAACCATTTTCTGAATGGTTTCGATCGTAATTTCTTTACTGGATGATTTGACGAAGTTTCTAAGCACTTTTTTAGCAAGATCAAGATCGATCTCTCTCCTGTTCAGCGAAGATTGTGCCAGCAATGATATCAAAGCCCCTTCTAATTCCCTTACATTATTACTGATATT
>Ga0105242_10003100_pt1 | contig 12968 bp, 11 predicted proteins | sample KBSM24metaG_FD_81521 | JGI IMG/M metagenome (GOLD analysis project Ga0105242, IMG submission 81521) | Miscanthus rhizosphere microbial communities from Kellogg Biological Station, Michigan, USA - KBS M2-4 metaG | ecosystem: Host-associated > Plants > Roots > Rhizosphere > Soil | place...
CCGCTGCCCGGCGACATCAGCGAAATTGTCTTTAGCGAAGTCGCTTTCAAATACCGGGAAGAAGATGAGCCGGTCCTTTCCGGCGCGACATTGAACCTTCGCCGCGGCGAGAGAGTGGCGTTGATGGGGAAGAGCGGCTCCGGGAAGACGACGCTGGCCAGGCTTCTGCTCCGGCTCTATGACCATTCGGGCGGTAGTATTCAGCTCGATTCGAAGGACATTCGCAGCTTTTCGCGGCAGTCGCTTTGGAACGCGATCTCGTTCGTTCCGTCCCGCCCGGCCGTGTTTCACGCAACGATCAAGGAGAACGTCCTGCTCGGTTCACGATACGGGACCGACGAGGAGTTGTCGGCGATTGCGCGGGTCGCGCGTTTCGACTCTGTCGTCATGAGATTCGCCGACGGATGGAATCACATGCTCGGCGCTTCCGGCAGCGGTCTTTCGGATGGCGAGAAGCAGCGTCTCGGCCTGCTCCGCGCCCTGGTCCGGAATCGCCGTGTGCTGCTGCTCGACGAGGCGACCGGCGCGGTCGACGCCCTTACGGAAGAGGAGATCCTCCGCGCCCTCGATGGTTACGCACAGGGTCGCATTGTCATGGCGATCACGCACCGCGTGTCCGCAGCACAATGGGCGGATCGCGTACTCGTCCTGGACGAGGGGAAAATCTACCCCGTCGAGCCCGGCGGCCCGACGCCCCTTTAGTGCAGCCTGGTGCACCACATTCAAAGTTGTTTCATGTGGTGACCGCTGCCCTCAGCGGTCACGGGTGGGACGGCGCTTCGCGCCGTGCGACCGCTGAGGGCAGCGGTCGCCACATAGCGTTGCGGATCGCAATCCCCTGAGCTATGTTGATGACGTGGCATACGACTACGACTTCGCTGTCGCGGGTGGGGGGCCGGGGGGCTCGTCGGCCGCCATCGCGCTGGCGCAGCGCGGGCACTCGGTCGTGATGTTCGAGCGCGAGACATTTCCGCGCTTTCATATCGGCGAGTCGCTTCTCTCGACGGCGAACGACGCCTTTGCCGCCCTCGGCCTGGCGGACAGAATCGACGACCAGTCGTTTGCGGAAAAATGGGGTGCGCTCCTCATCAGCCACGACGGCGCCGTCAAGCGGCGCATCGACTTCGCCGGCGTTACGGAAGTGCGGAGACCGCAGACGTGGCAGGTTTGGCGCGCATTGTTCGATCGAATTCTCCTCGACCGGGCCCGTGAGGTCGGCGTCGACGTCAGGCAGCGACATCGAGTGAACTCCTGCGAATTCACGCCCGATGCGGCCATCGTGGAATTCGCCGGCGACGGCGCCCCACCGGATCGCGTGCGCGTCCGGGCCATCGTCGACGCGACCGGACGTCATGGGCTCATCGCCAGAAAATTCAACCTTCGAAACGCCGAGCCACGGCTGGCGAACGTCGCGATTTTCTCGCACTACTCCGGCGTGCCGCGGATCGACGATGTTCGCCCGGACGACATCCGCATCATCTCCCGCGATGATGCAGGATGGTTTTGGCTGATTCCGCTTTCGAGGGACGTCATGAGCGTCGGCGTCGTCGTCCCGAAAGATCTCCTGCTGCAAATGCCGGGAGAATCGAACGAGGAGAGGCTTGAGCAGGCCATCAACGGCACGCCCGCCGTCGCGGAGCTGATGCGCAATGCGTTCCGCGAAGCAGCGGTGCGCGTCGAGAAGGATTTTTCATACCGCGCGTCGGCGTACGCCGGCGATCGCTGGATTCTGGTCGGCGACGCGGGGTCGTTTCTCGATCCCGTATTCTCGACGGGCGTGTCGATCGCCATGGAATCGGGCATCGAGGCCGCGGCCGAGCTCGATCGGGCATTGAAGCGCGACGCGTTTCACGCCCGGACCTTTGCCGCGTTTTCGCGGCGCCAGCGCCGGCGCTACGAAACCTTCCGGCGATTCGTGATCGCATTCTACTCGCCGCAATTTCGCGATCTGTTTTTCACGCCGAAATTACCGAAGCCGCTCTTTCGCGCCATGGCCACTGTTCTCAGCGGCAGGTGGAACGCGAGCCTGCGCACGCGGCTGCTCAATCATCTGTTTTTCGCTTTGGTCGCCGTCCAGAAGCATGTCCGCTTTTCCACGCCCCATTTCCGCCGCGACGCATCGGCCGGGTATCCGTGACTATCCTCAGTGGAGCGGCGGGCTCTCAGCCCGCCGATGACGGCCGCCGAGGCTATGACGGTGGGCTGAGAGCCCACCGCTCCACTAATCAATTGAGGAGGGGGCGCAGCAGCTCGTGCTGATGGAGCTCGCGCTCGGCCTGGCGCGCCCAGCGCAACTGCTCCGTGGTGTCGATGTCGAACGTACTGCGTACGAGCCTCGTGAATTCGCGCGGCTGGCCATGACTGCGCAACGCGCAGTGCAGAATCCCGAGCTGGCCTTCGGCCAAAACGAGCGGTGAGATGCGCTGTTCGCCGAGGCGGCGCAGTGAATCGATCACCAGGCCGTCGGGAGAGGCGCCGGGGACGAGCGTCTGCAGCGTTCGCGCAATGGACGGCCAGGAGTCCATCGTCATGAGCAGCGCGAGCACGATCCGGTCGGACTCGAGGACGACGCGCTGCCAGTCCATCAGATGAAACACGGCAACGCGGGGAGCCACGGTCTTCATCGCCGTGAACCATTGGCCGTGGCGTTCCGCACCGCGCGCGATCACGTCCTCCAAGGCGCCCGACGCGGCCAGAAACGGCCAGTTCTCGATCAGATGCCACACCGCGGCCCACGAACGTTCCGTTTGAATGACGCGCGTGAGGTCATCGACGCACGACCCGGACGCGCGAAGCGTCTGCAGCATTTTCCGCGTGTACCGAAACTTCTGCGCGTGGAAATCATTGACGTCGTCGCGAAGGATCTCGACGGCCACGGCCGGCCGCAGGTATTCGAATTGGCGAACGGCGCGGCGCGGCAGAGCGCGCGTCCGGACGACGACGACGACCGTCGGAATCGAGAGGTGCCAGACCTGATGGATGAATCCCGGGCCCGGCTCGATCCGGCGCACGTCGCCGACGTCGATCCGCTCAATACCGGCGACCTGCAGCGCCCCGACCCGAAGGTTGGGATCGATTCGCTCGGCGACGTCGAAGCGGAACGTACAGTGGACCGTCTGACCGGCGGCGTTGACGAATGCGCCCGGAAAATTGTGATCATGAATGAGGACTTCCGGCGTGTTGTAGGCGTAGATATTCACCACGAACCGTTCGTTCGCCCAGACCGTAAACGCCGGAGGTCCTTGAGGGCCGAAGGGGTTGCAGGCGGGCGGATAGGACCGCGCGCTCAGAATCCAATCGGCGAGCGCGCCGGCGTCGTACGCTCGATGCGCTTCCGACCGCGCGAGCGCATCGGCAGCGAGACCGGGAAAGGTGCTCGTCTTATACGCTGCCGCCTTCCAGCGCGCGTCGAGCGCGGCCGCCATTCGTCGGAGCGCCTTCAACATCTTGTGTAGATTGATTATACAATTCTTGCATGAGGGTCCTGTTCGTCTCGATCGGCTCTTACGGGCTGGTCCTCCCGGCGCTCGGGGCGGCCGTGGAGCTGGCGCGGCAAGGCCACACGCCGGTGTTCCTGACCCATCAGCGCGGCGCCGATCTCGTTGAACAGGCAGGGTTTTCCTGCGTCAGTAAAGTCACCGGAACGTCGGGGCTGAATATCGAGGGCTGGTGGACGCCGGTTCAGGCCTATCCTCAATTCCAGCTCGTGGAGCGTGCCATTCGCAAAGCGCGGCCCGACGTGATCGTCACGGATCATTTTGCGACGGGCGCAATCATCGCCGGACGGGCTTTCGAAGTGCCGGTGGCAGTGTTGGGGCCGGTTGCGTACTTATACCCGGTCGCGGATTGTCCGGCGGATTCGGCGGCCGCAAAAATTCGCGGGGCGCGATACGCAACAATCATGGACGGCTATCAGCAGACGGCCCAACTCCTGGGGCTGCCGCCCACGGACGACGATTCACCTTTCCTGGGAGATCGGTACCTTCTGCGGAGCGTTCCCTCATTCGAGGTCTATGCCGCCGCCCTGCCGGAGCGCGTTCGGTTCGCCGGTGCTTGTCTTTATGACGTGCCGCGACACGACGATGCATTGGCCGCGTGGATCGAGAGCGATGTCGAGGGCCGGCCCGTCGCATTGATGCAGATCGAAAAGCTGTTCGACTTCAATGATCCGATCCAGGCCATTCTGGCGCTATGTGAGGAGCGCGGGATCCGAGTGGCGGCTGCGCTGGGCCCGGGATTTACGAAATATCGAACGTTCGCAACGGCCTCAGCGTATATCGGCGACCATCTTCCCCAACGGCAGATTCTCGAACGAAGTCGATTCGTCATCTCGACCGGGCAGCCGACGGCGGTGCTCGGCGCGATCTGCGCCGGTCTTCCTACGCTGATCCTCGATTACGGCAGCGGAGCCGCGGAGTTGCTCCACTGTTGTGCGACCGCAGGCAATGGCGCCGGTCTTCCCGGTAATACGGCGGATGCCGATTCGCTGGCCCCGCTCCTCGACCGCATGATCAGTGACGACGCGATGAGGTCGAATGCGCTTCGCGTCCAGCAGGCGTTTGCCGAAGTCGATTCGTTTGCGGTGATTGCGGAGATCCTGGACGAGCTGGTTCGCAGCCACGCGCGTGGCGGACGGCGTCGTCGCACCAGCCCGGAGCGCGTGGCACAGAGCCGTCAAGGGCGAGCCTCTGCGTCCGCCGCTCCGCGGCGTACAGGGACCGGCGTCAAACGGTGATGCTGCTGCCGGCTGAATTACCCGATGGCTGGAACCGCTTCATGGAAGAGTACTGGGAATCTCGGCCACGAGTGTTTCCGTCGCTCGTGCGAGCGCCGGCCAGGCTGAGTCGCGTCTTGTTCGACGCCGCGGTAAGCGCGGCTCGAAACGGGATCCCGCCTCAATTGCGCTTTGTGGCGAATGGAACTCGATCCTCCCGCCCTCCCGTCCCATTGCGCACGGACGGCGGCTTTGAAGGCTATTTGAATCGCGCGGCGAAGGAGACGCAGTCCCGCGACGTGACGTTCATTCTGAACGAGGCCCAGGCCTCGAGCGTGGCGCTCTTCGAAGGCGTCATCCAGTTTCTCTCACCCGTGTTCGCACGAGTGGGGATTCCGCTGGAGACCGACGCCATCTTTTTTGCAACGCGATCGCACGTTTCTTCGCTCGGGATTCACCGCGATCCACAAAGCAATTTCGTATTTCTCGCCGAAGGCGAAAAGACGTTCCTGCTTTGGCCGCGTCATGCAGTCCGCGGCGAGCCCGAAGTGGCTCCGGCCGGCGCGCTCGCGGAATTGCGTTCGAGCGCCGAGACGATCCATCTCAGAGCCGGCGACGCACTCTACATTCCTACCGGCTATTATCATTGCGCCGTTCAGGACGGATTTTCCGTCCATCTCAGCATCGCCATCTCCACTGTGCCTGAGGAAGTCACGCATCGTTTCCTGCAGCGAGAACTGGAGCCGTTCCTGCGTAATTGTTTCGATCCTTCGGAAGGGGCCAGCTTTATTACAAATACGACAGACACGATCTTCACGAAGGTGCCGGGCTCGGTCACTCGTCCCCTTCGCCGAGGATTGGCCCAAATGCGAATGGCGGAAGAGAACATACGATCCGCATTCGTCCGGACGCAGAGCGCAAATGGTTTTTGGAGCGCTCCTCCCGAGCGCCCGCACCCGGCGTTGAAACCGGCGGACTGGGTGGTGGCGAAGCGCTCGAATCTGCGCCTGATGTCCGAAGGCCGCCACATTCTCGTAGGAGCGTGCGGTCACGTATACCGCTGCCCGGCCCATCCCCTCCTCATCCGGCTGCTCGAGACGCTCGCCCACGGCGAGCCGGTTCGTGTTCGCGAGCTGCTCCGCCGTTTCACCGGAACCGCACGCATTGGCGAGGAGGAGCTCCTGCTGGAGTCTCAATGGGTTCTTCTTTTCCTGAGGAACCTGTGTGAGGCGAGGTGGTTGAAAACAATGACACCGAAAAGAGTGCCCCGGCGGGCGCGGAAGTCCTAACGATGCCCAGGAAGAAAGTGGCGTTGTACCGGCGGTCGAGTGCCCTGATCGGGCATTGGGCGGGCTCCGATTTCATCATCGAGAATTACGTCCTGGCGAGCCACACTCCGGCTCCTCCGCAACTCGTGTCTCTGCTGCTGTCGGCGGCCGGACCCTTTTCAATGAGCGGTCTGTTGAAAGCTCTCGCCCCGCTCGGATATGCGAGAGTCCTGGCGCCGTTCCTCATCAAGCAAGGTATTTTCGTCAAGATCGGATCGAGGCTGGATCGCAAGGAAAAAGCGATCGACGCGCACTGGACATGGGATTCTCCGGCGCGGCACTTTTACTTTTCGACGTCGACGACGCGCTTTCGTACGTACGATCCGGTGACCGATGACGCCGAGTGGGCAGGCCGCGAAGATCCACCCTCGCCGTTCCGCGACCGGAAGGGACCGAGCGTCCCATTACCGCCTTTCTCCTATGAGACGACGGACCGCCTGTTTCAAGTGCTGGCCGCACGCCGTACGCTCCGATGCTGCGCCGCCAAGGAGATCACGCTCGAGGATTTCTCACGCGTTCTTCGATGGACCTGGGGTGCCACCCACGTCATGAAGCATCCGATCATGCGGCAGTATGTGCTGAAGACGAGTCCCTCCGGCGGGAGTCGCCATCCGACGGAAGTCTATGCCGCCGTGATGCGGGTCCGCGGTCTGGCGCCCGGCATTTACCATTATTCGGTTCGCAGCGATGCGCTGACTCTCATCAAGGAAGGATTTTTCGAAGACGAAGTCATTAGAGCCGGCTGCCAGGGAAATTTCCTGCACGGAACGTCGGCCGTGTTTTTCATGACCTCGATTGTGGAACGCTCGATGTGGAAATACCCCGTATCTCACGCCTTGCGCGTCCTGTTGCTGGATGCCGGGCACCTCGGGCAGACATTTCACCTGGTCTGCACGGCCCTGGGCCTTGCGCCGTTTTCATTCGCCGCTACCGATACGGCCGGCATTGAGAAGCTTCTCGCAATTGACGGCGTTCGCGAGATTCCGATCTATACCTGCGCGGTGGGCGTTCCGGCGGATTCCGACGGCGCCCGGGCAGACGGCCTCGGATCAGCGGTCGATCCCATGGCGGTGCATTGAGAGTGCTCTCCGAGTCTCCGTCGTTCCCGGCGATCGCCGCATGGAGCCGCGGGCGGGTTCCCGGAATCATGGAGGGCTGGCCCGGCTGGGCATGGGCCTGGTTGCAGCTCGTTCGTGCCGGTCTCGTCCCGTTTTCACATACGCGCAGTCGTGCGATCTATCGGGAATTATCCAGGCGGCTGGACGGCATTGACGTTTCGCGGGGCGAAGTCAGCCTCGTGAAGGGGATCGGCGCTTATGCGGTGGTGATTGCAGCCGCCGCGACGGTCGATGAAGAATTTTTCACGTTGCTCCCTCGCATGTACGACGTGTGGATGCGCTCCTGCGAATCGTCGCAAAAGGTCGACGTTTATTGCGGTGCCGCCGGGGTGTTGCTGGCGGCAGCCGAAATCGAGGCGTACCTGCCGGGATCCGTCCCGCGCCCGCTGGTCGAACTGGCCCACCGGCGGCTGATCGCCGCGGCACAAGAGGCTCTTCTGCGCCGTGCACACCGGACCTATCTCGGCTTCGCTCACGGGTTTGCGGGCCACTTGTTCGCTCTCGAGATGGCACGACCGGTTTTCAAGCTCGCGACGCCGAGGAATCTATTGAGTCAGATGCTCGACATTCTGGAGAGCTCACAGTGGCAGGCTCCCGATGGAGCCGCGTTTTGGGCGGCCGCGATGGAAGAAGAGAAGATTCAGCTGACCGCGTGGTGCAACGGATCGGCAGGGATTGCCCTGGCGCTTCTCGGCTGCCAGCGTTTCGGAATGCCCGGGATGAGGGCCCGTTACCGGGATCTCGCTCTTCGCGCTCTGCGAGCAACCGCGTATCGAATTCGGTCCAGTCCAACCTTTTGCTGCGGCACCATCGGGAGGGCGCAGGTGCTCATCGAGGCCTATCGGCAGTTGGGTGATCCGGTTTGGGCCCGGTCGGCGTTGACGATCGCGAGAACCATTCCTGCCGACGCCGTCGAAGGCCGGCGGCATTTTCGGAATGGAACGCTCGGTGCCATCTATCTGCGATGGCGCCTTTTACACCCGACAGCACTGCCATTTCCCGCGTTCGCGAATATTAGTGGAGCGGCGGGCTCTCAGCCCGCCGCAACGCAAAATCCGGCGGGCTGAGAGCCCGCCGCTCCACTTCCATTCGGGAGTGCGGAGCTACTCCGGTGGCGTGACGAAGCTGCCCTGCATGCAAGAGCTCGTGAGGAGATAGGCAACGCAGGTTGCCTGGGTGGGGCCCGTACAGTCGCGCTTATCGCAACAGCCGCCGGTGATCTTTCTGAGATCGTCGGGAGTCAGCTTCTTGATCTGCGTGTGCCTCACCCTGGTCGCTTTGTCGGACTGTTTTTTCGTCATGAATCCTCCAATCGTGGCCTTCCACTCTTCAGCATTTCGGATCAGCCTGCGAACTGACCCGGCTTGGTCGTCACGGACGGGGGCTCGTAAGGAGATAAGCAATGCAGGTTGCCTGTCCGGGGCCCGAACAATCGCGGACACCGCAACAGCCGCCTGTGATCTTTCTGAGATCTTCGGGAGTCAGCTTTTTGATCTGCGAGTGCTTCACTCTGATCGCTTTGTCGGAGTGTTTCGTCATGGATCCTCCAGTCTTAGCCTTCACGCTTCCAGCACTCCAGGAGTGCGGAGCTGGTGAGCAGCAAGTAGCCTGCCGAACCGACCCGGTTCGTCGTCAGGCTCGCAACCGGCCCGAGCTAAGGAAGGGGGCTCGTGAGGAGATAGGCGATGCAGGTCTGCTGCCCCGGGCCCTTACAATCGCGGCCGTTGCAACAGCCGCCGGTGATCTTGCTGAGATCTTCGGGAGTCAGCTTCTTGATCTCCGTGTGCCTCACTCTAGTCGCTTTGTCGGAGTGTTTTTTTGTCATAAATCCTCCAGTATTGGATCTCCAAGCCTGCGTAACACTCTCCCTGTATAGTTAAACATAAGTGTCACTTTTCGACTTGTCAAGGGATGGCGACGCCTTCTTGACAACCGACCCTCGGCTGCCTATCGTCCAACACGTTTTCATCGTCAATCTTTGTCGGTTGCGGGTTTCGGCGTGTTTCCATTTTAGGAGAGTTTTGGTACATGGCCGCCCCATCTGATGCCACCGCCACCGAGGCCGCCTCAATGCGTCACCTGGCCCTCGAGCATCATCGTGCGGGAGAGTTTTTCGTGTTGCGGTTTCCGCTCCTCCCGTTCGCCGATTTCGCAGAGCTCGATCACGGCGACCTCCGCAGGAATATTCGTGCGCTCTGTGAAGACGAACGATTGCGCGAGGCCCTCTTTTTTGCGTCCCCCGTTGTCGATGCCCAAGTTCAACGGTGGGACGAATTGCCGGAAGCGCGCGCCCGGCAGCTCACCGCCACGATTTACAAGTACTTGAGCCGTATGTCGACGCGTTGCGCGCCTTTCGGCGCGTTCGCGGGCTACTCGATCGGCCGGGTGGGGCCACAAACGGATTTCAGAGGGTTTGGCGAGACCGCTTGCGAGAGAGTGGTCGAGCTTTCGGCGGTCTGGCTGCGCCAGGTCATCGACTCGCTGCAGAGCTCATCCCGCGTTCGCGAGAACAGCCGCTGGCATCGCAATCCCACGGCGCGTCACGCCGGCGATGCAATCCGCTACATCCAACGATACGTCGATGGCCAATCGTACTCGTACGGACTGAGCGAGGTCGATGCGTCGCCGCTGATCCTTTACGCGCTGGCTGACGCGACCGGCAAGACGATCGATGAGATCGCGGCGGCGATCACGGCTCACGACGGCAGTGTGGCAGAGGATGAGGCACGGCAATTCGTCGACGATCTCGTCGACGCTCAATTGCTGGTCTCGGACCTGGAATTGCCCGTGACTTCCGACGATGCCGCGATTGCCGCCGTTCAACTGCTCCGCGCTCATGGAGTCGACGATCTGGGTGCCGCCATCGAGCGCTCCGCCGCCGCGCTGCGGCGAATTTCAACCGAGCCGCTCGGCGTATCGCCCGATGTCTACTATCAGATCGCTTCGGAGCTGCAGTCGGTTTCCGGCGTCGACGCGAGCCGCGCATTCAACGCCAAGCTGACGAGAAGCGTGACCCCTGAGATCGCACCGCAGATCATTGCCGAGGCCGATCGGGCCGTGGCGTTGCTCCATCGGGTCGCGAAGCGCGAGAAGCCGCTTGACTCGTTCATCGAGGCGTTTGACCTCCGCTTCGGAACGCGCGAGGTGCCTCTTCTCGAGGCTCTCGATCCGGAGACGGGAATTCCGTTCCCGCCGGTCTCATCGGACTCGGCGCCGCTGATCGGGGGCCTTCCGTTTCCCGAAGGAGATGAGCGGCCCGAAGGCTGGTCGAATCGCGATGATGTTCTATTGAACCTGCTGACTGACTGCCTTCGCGCGGGAAAGAACGAGATCTCACTGACGAACGATGACATCTTGCGAATCGCCGGCGACTCCAACCCCCTTCCATTGCCTGATGCGTTCGCGGTCCGATGTTCGATTGCCGCGCGGAATGAAGACGAGCTTCGAAGAGGCGAGTTCCGGTTGATCGTCGAAGATGTCTCGGGACCATCGGGCGCGCGACTGCTGACTCGCTTCTGCGCAACCGATCCCGTACTGCTCGATCACGTACACCGGCACATCGCCGGCGAAGAGCGTTGCCGGCCGGATGCGGTGTATGCGGAGGTGCTGCACGTTCCGAGCTGTGATTATGCGGTCGCGGTCACCCGGCCCTCCGTCCGGGAATACGAGATCCCGCTCCTGGACGCTTCCTCTCGTCCCCCCGAGCAGCAGATCCCTCTCGATGACCTGATCGTCAGCGTCGACTCCGGCCGGGTGCTCCTCCGTTCGCGGCGCCTGGGGCGGGAAGTGATTCCCCGCCTCACATCGGCAATCAATCTGCACCATCCCACGTCCTTCGCTCTCCACCGCTTTTTTGGTTCGTTGGCGAGGCAGGGGCAAACGGCTTACCTCTACTGGCAATGGGGCCGTCTCTCTGCAGCCGATTATCTGCCGCGTGTCACGTCGGGTCGCATTGTGCTCATGCCTCAGACCTGGCGGGTGCCGGTCGAAGAGATCGACGAATTGTCCGGAGGAGACGAGCGAATCATCGCCTGGTGCCGGCGGCGGAACGTTCCTCGCTTTGTGCGCGTCAACCGCGAGCTCGTCCTCGATCTCGATAGTACGACCGGGCGCGCGACACTCGCCGACCTCGCGCGCAACGGCGTGGTCCTCACCGAGCTTCTTCCGGAGCCGGACCATCTGTGGGTTGGAGGGGCCCGGCCGTTCGTTCATGAGATTTTGATCCCGTATGTTTCGACCGCCGAGCCTGTGCGGGAGCGCCCGAGTCGTCCGTCAGGCTCGACGGGCGAACGTCTGTTCGTGCCCGGCTCGGAGTGGCTGTACGCGCGGCTCTACGCCGGCCACTCCAGCGTGGACCGCATCCTCATCGGCCCCATCCATCAATTGACTGAAGAACTGAGTGAGGAGGGCATCGTCGACCGCTGGTTTTTCTTGCGCTACGGCGATTCCGATTCCGACTGGCATCTGCGGGTGCGCTTTCATGGAGTAGCCGATGCGATGAGCGCGGTCGTGTTGCCGCGTCTCCGCGAAGCCGTGCAACCGTACATCGACGCCGGCGTGATCAGTCGATTCGAACTTGGTACATACGACCGGGAGGTGGAGCGCTACGGAGGCTGGCCCGGTATCGAGCTCGCGGAGGCGGTATTCCATGCCGATAGCGAATTCGTCGTACGGGCTCTATCAATGATCAACGACGACGACGAACGCTGGCGTTGTGCAGTGCGCGGTGTCGACGCGCTCCTCGACGACCTCGGCTGCGACGCCGGCTCGAAACGAACGATCGTGCAGAGTCTGCGGCAACAGCATGCCCGCCACTTGAAGACGGACAAGCAATTTGCGCGACAACTGGGCGCCCGCTTTCGCAGCCTGCGCCGCGACGTCGAGTCCGCGCTCGACGGCACTTCCTTCGACGGTGCGCTGGCCGCGCTCTTTCAAGACCGTTCCGAACGTCTGGCGCCGCTCGTGCGCGAGCTGCACGCTCGCGAGGCGGACGGACGGCTGAATGCGCCCGTCGCCGCGATCGCCGGCAGTTTCATTCACATGTTTCTGAACCGGCTCATCCGCGCGTCGCATCGGCAGCACGAGCTCGTGATCTGCGATTTTCTCGATCGGGCCTACGAGAGCAGGATCATGCGGTCTCGTGGTGTCCTTCACCGTTGATCGCCGTCATGTTTCAATGGTTACAGTGATGGAACGGCGCGTACCGTACATTCCGCAAGTCGGCGCGGACGACTGTGGAGCGGCCTCACTGGCAATGGTCATGGCGTACTACGGCCGTCATGTCCCACTGGCCGAGGTCCGTCAGGCTTTCGGAGTGGCGAGCGAGGCCACCAGCGCTCTCGCGGTCATCAAGGTGGCGCGCGCGAACGGGTTCAACGCGGAGGGTTTCTGGGCGGATCTCGACCATCTCGGCGATTTTCCGGTTCCGGCGATTCTGCACTGGAAGTCGGGGCACTTTGTCGTCCTCGAACGCGTGACGCCGTCAGGCGTTGCTTTAGTGGACCCTGCCTGTGGCCCCCGGTTCGTCAGCAACGAACTGCTCCAGACGGCGTTCACCGGCGTCGCACTCACGTTCGAGCCCAGCTCAACGTTCGAGCCGCGCGGGCGGTGGCGACGGATCCGGTCATTCTGTTCCTCGATCATTCGACGGATGAAGAGGACCGGTGAAACGTGAAACGCCGCTTTCGTCTTGCTGATGGTGGGAGGCGGATGGTAGACCCCAGCGGACTCGAACCGCTGACCTCCACCGTGTCAAGGTGGCGCTCTAACCAGCTGAGCTAGGGGTCTGTAGGTCTTCGGCGGCCGAAG
>Ga0105242_10003102_pt1 | contig 12965 bp, 8 predicted proteins | sample KBSM24metaG_FD_81521 | JGI IMG/M metagenome (GOLD analysis project Ga0105242, IMG submission 81521) | Miscanthus rhizosphere microbial communities from Kellogg Biological Station, Michigan, USA - KBS M2-4 metaG | ecosystem: Host-associated > Plants > Roots > Rhizosphere > Soil | place: Michigan...
GCGCGCCGAGCGTGAGCAGGTTCGGGACGGTTCCGGGTGCGATGCCCTCGAGGCGCCAGTCCGTCGAGTCGTAGTGCTCGTAGTGGTAGCTGCCGGTGATCGAGAAGTTGTCCTTCAGGTTGTACGTTCCGTACAGCTTGATGGCCTCGATCTTGGTCCGCGCGGTCGGGAAGGGCGGCGCCGCGAGGACGTTGTCGACCGCGATGTCGCTGTGCGATCGCGACACCGTCAGGTCGGCGCCGATGTCGAGCTTGTTCGGGATGGCGATGTGCTTGACGCCGATGCCGAGAATGTCGAACCTGTCCTTCATGCGCCCCGTCCAGTCGGGCGCGGCGAACGCCTCGCTGCCGTTCTGCTGCGAACGGATCGTCTGGGTCTGGAAGTAGGCGCGCCCCTGCGTCTGCTCGGTGAAGACGCTCGCGAGCTCGAAGGCGACGTTGGTGGTGCGGGCCGAGGTGAGACCGACCGAGGACTTGCTGTAGTCGTCGTCGGCATAGTCGGCCGAGACGCCGACCGAGATCTTCTCGTTGATCGCGTAGTCGAGCCGGCCTTCGATCATGTTTCGCTGCCGGTCGGCGAGATAGAACTTGCGGAGCAGCGGATTCTCGGGATAGCCGAACCAGATCGACGTGCCGTAGGTGGAGTTGTCGCGCCAGGAATACGCGTACTTCAACCACGTCGACAGCTTCTCGGTCGGTTGCGCCGAGACCTTGCCCCAGAGCGTCATCTCGCGCGTCGTCACGACCTCCTGATAGGTGCGCTCGCGCATGTCGTACTCGGCGCCGCCGGTGAGCCGCGTGTTGTTGGGCAGCCCGCCGTAGTCGCCGATCAGCTTGAAGCGGTCGAGCGTGAAGCTGAACGGCGTGTTGTTGCGCGGTGTCGCGCCGACGAACATGTCGGTCGAGACGGTCGGATAGCTGCGCACCGGCGTCTTGTTCTGCCGGCTGTCGCGCTCGTAGCTGCCGGTCACGCGCAGGCCCTGCATCGGCGTCGCCGTCATCCTGACGTTCGCGTTGAAGGTGTCGATCTTGCCGTCGAGCGAGGTCGCCGGCAGCGGCGGGACGCTCGGCGCGAGGACCGTGTTCACGGTCGGCGCGAGAAAGGCGTCGTTCTGCGTCATCTGGCCCCACGCCGCCTCGCCGCTGACGCGGATCGTCGGCGTCAAGTCGTAGCCGGCGGTGCCCCTGAGCTGCTGGAACTGGTTGTCGGGCGCCAGCCCGAGCTGGCCGCTGGTGGCGCCCGGCACGACCGGGAAGAACGGGTTGGACCAGGTCACCGAGGTGTTGTCGTTGCGGAACGACGAGAACAGGTAGCTCACCGTCGCCTGCAGCTGCTTGGTCGCATAGGCGACCGTCAGCTCGGCCCCGTCGGTCTTCTCGTTCACCGGCGCGGCGAATTGCGACGCCGTGGAGAAGAACGATCCCGACACGGGCCGGGTCCCGTCGCGCTCGTCGTGGCGCAGGCTCAGGTTGGCGCTCCAGCCCTTTTCGCCGATGTACGTGCCGCCGAGATCGAGGCGCTTGTACTTGAAGCCGATGTCGATCGGCTGCAGCGTGGTGGCGAGCGGCATGCCGGTCGTGTCGGCGGCCGGGAATCCGGGAGGCAGCGTCAGCAGGCTGCTGCCGCTGCCGAGGAACGGGGTCCTGGCGCCGTCGGTCAGGTGGCGCGGGATCTCGGCATAGCCGACGTTCAGCGAGTACAGCCCTTCGCGGCCCGCCTGGCCGTATAGCCGGCGACTGTCGAGGCCGAGGTCGGCGCCCCACAAGTTGGCGAAGTAGCCGTTCTCGCCGCGGTAGCTGACGTTGCCGCCGAGCTCGAGGAACGCTCCCTTCTCGTCGAGCCCGGTGTAGTCGCCGAACTTCGGCGCCGAGTCGCTGACGTAGCCGACGCCGGCGTCGACGCTGCCCGTCGTCCCCTTGGGGTACGGACACGCCGTGCATTTCCATTGCGAGGTGTCGACCTGCGCCGAAGCGGCCGCGGCTGCGCCCAGCGCGCCGAGCGCGGCGAGCAGGTGAAGGGAGCTGAAGATTCTCATCTCGCATCCATTCAGGTCATGTCGAGCGGCCACGCTTCGGCGCGGCCGTCAACGCATCAGCTTGGCTCCTGCCGGGTGGTTGCTGCCATGGACCCGCGAGTGGCAGTTGGTGCAGCCGCCCGCGACCAGGAAGATCGACCCGCCTGCGTTGCCGCCCGGCAGCGACTGGCTCGTCCGCGCGACCGAAGGATGGTCGGCGGGCGCATGGCATTGCTGGCAGAGCAGCGGCGGCGTCTTCGTGAGAAGGGCGCTGCGCACCGACCCGTGCGGCGTGTGGCACAGCGAGCAGTCCTCGGCGACCGGCGCATGCTCCCAGAGCAGGGGCCCGCGCTTGTCGGCGTGGCAGGTGTGGCACGTCTGGTTGAGGGTCGGCTTGTTCAGCATCGCCGTCGTCGTCGAGCCGTGCGGGCTGTGGCAGTCGCTGCAGCTCATGAGGCCGAAGCGCACCGGGTGGGTCGACGGTTTCTGGAAATCGCCGCGCTTCTGCCGATGGCAGCTGAAGCACACGTCGGGCTCGGTGTTCTTCGCGAGCACGGGGTCGCGGTCCTGGTGGATGCGGTGGCAGTCGCCGCAGGCGAGGCCGCTGCGCTCGTGCGCGCTGGCGTGCCAGCCGATCCTCGAGCCGGCCTGGTGGCAGGTGAGGCACGTCTGGTTGCGCTCCTGCGGCGTCTGCGACGAGCCCGCCTTCAGGCTGTTGATCGATTGCGGGTTCTTGCTCGCCGCATGCCGCGCGCCGGGGCCGTGGCAGGCTTCGCACTGCAATCCGCCGGGACCGAACGGCGCGCGCTTGTCCAGGCGATGCGCATGCTTGCCCTTGAAGATCGCGGCGCCCGAGTAGCCCGGGGTGACGTCGTCGTGGCACCCGAGACAGGTGTCGGCGCCTTTCTCGCTGTACTGCTCCCGGGGCGGCAGCGGCGCTCTGGGCTTGGCGGGGGCGCTCGCCGCGTCGGCCGCGGCCGGTGCGCTGGCGCTGGCGGCGGCGCCGGCAGCGGCTGCGCTGGCCGCCGCCGCGGGCGCCGGCTGGGCCGACGCGCCGGCGCAGGCCAACGCGCCGGCGAGCGCGAGCAGCGTCGAAAGCCTGCCGGCGAAGGCAGCCATCTAGTGCCTGCCCTTCGACACCGACGCAGGCAGCGCGACCACGAGGGGCTTGATCGAGAGGAACGGTCCGATCGGCAGCACGTTCCTGGTGACCAGGTCGGTCTTCGTCAGGTACGGCCGGTGGGCGATGATCCCGCCGGCTTCCTCGGCGCCGATGCCGGGCAGCGTCATCAGCTCCTTGCGGCTCGCGCTGTTGAGATCGACGTAGTACTGGACCTGCGCCAGACGTTGCTGCGGGCCGGCCGAGGTCGACGACGGAGCGACCGCGACTTGCGACAGGCCGGCGCGAGCGTCAGCCGGCACCGGCCCGGCCGGCGCGGCGACGGCCGGCGCTGCGAGCAGCGTCGCCACCATCATCCCCATCAAGCTCAGCCGCATCCATGTCCTCCTGCTGCCGACCGGGCCCGGCCGCCTGGCGGGCCGGGGTCGACGTCTTCTTTTCCCCGTGCTCCGCCCTTCGGATTCGCCGGTGCTCAGCGATTCTTCGAGTGCATGACCGCGATGTCGGCCGTCCGGCCGGTGCCGTGGCAAACCAGGCAGGTCTCGGTCACGCCGAGCGCCGCGCTGCGCGGCGCGTAGAACGAGCCGGTGTTGCTCCTCATGTGCGAGACCGCCTCGTTCGAGTCGTGACACGCCGAGCACACTGACACGGTCGGCGACATCACGAGGGTCGTCGGCGCTGCCTGCGTCGGGACGCCGCTGGCGCTGACGGCGAACCCGCTGCCGTAGTTCTGCCCCACAGCGACATAGGGCGAAAGGCTGACCGAGGCGGTGTAGGTGCCCTGACCGACCGTGCGAAGCAGGCGCGTGCTGAGCGCCGCCGCCGGCGTGGCGCTGAAGTCGTAGGTGCCCGGCAGGTGGCACGTCTGGCAATCGTTGAGGATGCCGGGATACGTCACCTCGAAGAATCCCTCGGTCGCCGATGCCGCGTGCCAGTTGTAGGGCACCGAACGCTTCGCCGACGCGTGGATCGCGTGCACGAAGGCGGTCGAGTCCGCCGACCAGCCGCTGCTCGTCTTGTTGGGGTTGTGGCACCACGAGCACGTCGTCGCGTCGTTGCGCTGCCCGGCATGGAAGGAATCCTTCGTGAAGGTGCCGAGCTCCTGGTGGCAGGCGTTGCAGCGCTTGTCCTCGACGATCGCGCGCCGTCCGGTGTAGCCGGTGCCGACCACCTGGACGTTCGGCGCGATGACGATCAGGCCGCCCTTCTTGTTGGTCTGCCCTGCGACCGGATCGGTCACCGGGAACGCGCTCAGGTTGGTCTGCGTGAGCGGCTGGGTGGTCGAGTTGTTGTACGAGTAGCCCATCCCGCCGGTGAGCATCACGGCGTTGTCGGGAATCGTGACTCCCGTGAGCGTCACCGTGTAGAAGCCGCTTCCGTTCGGGCCGGTGAGGGTGCCCGCTCCCGAGCCGCTGGCGGTGCCGTCCCAGATCTTGCGCAGGTAGCCGGACGCCGCGGCGTTGAAGTCTGCCGGCGCGGCGATGCCGTCCTGCGGGACCGAGTACACGAACTGCGCGCTCGGCGAGCCCATGAAGTTGTCCCACATCTCCTTCTGCCCGGTCTTCGGGTTGACGGCGGCGGTGGCGAAGGGATTGATTGCGACCGGCGCGCCGTTCTGCAGCCAGCGGAACACCATCACCGGCTGCTTGCTCGCATTGCGCGAGACGCTCTGAACTTCGTAGGTCGGCGCGATCGCGCCCGACGGCAGTCGGCCGACCGAGCCTCCGGAGGCGATCCATGCCGAGTTCGTGTTGGTATTGCCGCCGACCACCGCCAGGGCGTTGTCCGGGTTGGGCGGCGTCACCGGAAGGTGATTCACGTTGATGCCGCTCGCGCCGTGGCAGAGCGCGCACGAGTTGTCCGTCGGTTGAGGACCGCCGGCGTGGGCGAGGCCGGTGCCGTTGACGTTCGACTGCGTCAGCCCCTTGGCCTTGTCGGCCAGCGTGAGGCCGGTGCCGGTCGCGAAGTTGATGCCGTCGTGGCACGCGCCGCAGGCCAGCGTGCTCGGCTTGTTCTTCCAGTTGTCGCCGTCCTTGGTCTTGGTCGTGCGCGAGACCGTGCTCGAGCCGTCATGGCACGACGTGCAGTTGCGGATGTCCTGCGGATACGTCGTGTGCTCGGGCTGGACGCCGGCGTAGTCGTACTTCTCGTGGACCAGGAACGGTCCCATGTGGACCTTGTGGATGTAGTTCGGGAAGTTGCCGACGGTGCGTCCATCGACGAGGCGAGTTTCGGAAGTGAACGTCTTGATCGCCCCGTTCGCGGTGAAGGTCGCCTCCTTCTGGCCATAGCGGCGCTGGTCGGTATGGCAGACGACGCAATACTGGGTCTCGTTGCGGCTGCCGCCGTGGAAGCCGGCGGCATCTTCGGCTTCGCTCAGGCCCGGGATGCCGCCGAGCTGACGGTGACAGGCCTCGCAGTTGGCGATGGAGACGACCTCGCGCGAGAAGTCGGTCGCGGTGACCTTCGCACCGGTTGCCGGGATGAAGTCGTAGATGGCGTTGGCCGGGTGCTTGATCGGCACCGCGGCGACGGCCGAGGTCGCGCCGGTCGGCGTGTTGCTGCCGGTCGCCGGCGCGCTTCCCGAGAGGGCGATCGTGACGCGGTGCGTCAGCGTGGGCTGATAGCTCACATCGCCGAGGTCGGCGATGTTGTTCGGCGGGCTCACGGTCATCCCGTCGAGCTGCGACTTGATGGTCGTGATGTCGCGGTAGAACGTGTACGCGTACGTGCCGTCGCCGTTGTCGACGAGCTTGCCGGTGTTGTCGGTGCTCGGCCGGCTCGGCGCGGCCGAGGCGGTCGCGGAGCTCGGCACCGAGGTGACGATGTAGCTCACCCACTTGCTGGGCGCGCCCGACGTGCCGGGCACGAGCTTGGCGATGGCGAACGACAGGTTCGGGTAGCTCGCGACCACCGCGGTCGAGCTCTTGCTGGTGTTGCCGAGGCCGACGATGGCTTTGCCGAAGCCGTCGACGACGGTGAACTTGACGACCGGGGGGCTCGCGATCGTCACGCTGGTGATCGTGACCGTCGGCTGCAGGTCGGCCCACGCCGCCGCGCTGGTCGCGATCGCGTCGGGATTGGTCAGCGCGTTGCTGGGGATGGTCGTCGTGCCGGCTCCGCCGGGAGTGCCCGGGGTGCCGGGATTGCCGGGAGGACCGGCCGGGCCTTCGGGACCGGGCGGGCCGGCGGGACCCGCTTCACCACCGCCGCCGCCGCAACTTGCCAGAGATGCGGCGATCACCGTTGCGATCGCAACGGCGAGCCAGTACGGAATCCGTCGCTTGCCCATTGCCGCTCCCTGCGCCAGTCCACTACGTGAATACCCAGACCGCCACCGTAGGACGGTCCCCTTGCCCCGCCTATTTCACTAAAGGGACACCGGATAACCCCGGGTAGCGTTCGGCGGGCGGCGACTCGTCAACGACGGAACGACGCTCCTCGAACGTCTTGCTCGTTCGCAGGCGAGGCATCGGCGGCTTTCGCCGGCGCCTGCGGCTCCTGCGGCTCCTTGTGCGCGACGCCGGTATGGCAGTCGATGCACGTGGCCTTGCCGGAGGCGAACTTCTTGTGCTGCTTGACGGCGTCTTCGGACTGCTTCGCGTTGTTCATCGCCTGCGGGTCGTGGCAGTGACGACAGTTCGCCGAGTTGTTCTCGCGCATCTCGTCCCACACCTTGTTGGCGAGACGCCAGCGCTCGCGATCGAACTTCTCCTGGGTGGAAATGGTGCCGCGCAACTCGGCATAAGCGTCGGTGATGCCCTTTTCCGTCTTGACGATCAGCTTGGCCGGGTAGCTGTGCGGGACGTGGCAGTCCACGCACATCGCGCGCACGCCGGTCCGGTTGGCGTAGTGCGCGGTCTGTTGGTGCTCGGGATAGACGAATTTCTCGTGCGAGTGGCAGGTCGTCCCGCAGAAATGATCGGTGCCCGTGACCGCGACGGCGACCTGCGTGCCGATGACCATCACGGCGCCGATCAGGAGGCCGACCACGAGCAGCGCGAAGACCGACCAGCGCGCCGACGGCGAGAAGAGCCAGCGCCACGCCCTCCGGAGCGCGCCCGGCGGCTTCGCGTTCTCCACGGGGCTACTTGGAGGACAGGACGATGGCGGCGATCGCCTTCAGGTCGGCGTCGCTCGCGGCCACCTTCTTGTGGTCGTCCGTGCCGCCGGTCTTGAGCAGGTTGACGATCTTCGCCTCGGCACCCGCGTCGCCCTTGTACTTCTGCGCGACCGAAGCCCATGACGGCCCCTTCTTGGTGGTCGATGCCGTGTGGCAGCTGCCGCACTTCTCCTTCGCGATGATGTCCTCGGCGGGGCCGGCGAACGCAAGGCCGCTGAATGCAAGGGTGGCGCTGCAGGCGAAAATCGTCGAAATCGATTTCATGCGGGTCTCCTGTGGGGGCATGCTGCGGAAGGGTCGGTATGCAAATGAATTGCGTTCGTCCTGGTCAATGTTCTCGGCCCGCAGTGTCGACCCATTCTGCCCGCGGGTCCGATCGCTGTCGAGTCCGGCCGAGCGGGAGATAACGTGGAGATCCGACGTTCGGTGCTCGTTCCCTATTCGGCCGAGGCCATGTTCGACCTGATCGAGCAGGCCGAGTTCTATCCGTTGTTTCTTCCCTGGTGCGCGGCGGCCGAGATCCTCGAGCGAAGCGATGACTGCGTCGCCGCGCGGCTCGAGTTCTCTTATTTGAGCTTGCGCTTCAAGATGCGAACGCGCAATCCGAAGCGTCGTCCCGAATGGCTGCAGGTCCGGCTGGTCGAGGGCCCCTTCACGCGCTTTCACGGCGACTGGCATCTCGCGCCCGTGGCCGACCTGGGGTGCAAAGTCTCGTTCGATCTTTCGTATCAGTTCTCCGAAGGCGTCGTCGACCAGGTCGCGAAGGCGGCGCTGGGTCGCATCTTCGGTTCCGTCGTGGACGCGTTCGTCAAGCGCGCGGACGCGATCCTGACGCCGCTCGCAGCTTCTGCTACCGCCGCGCCGGGCACGGCGTCGAGCGCGTCCGGCGGATAGGAGCCAGCGTCCTCACTCGGCCGTCGCGGTCGAGCAGCGCTCGACGAGGCAGAGGATCGACTCGTAGGGAACGCCGGCAGCTTCCGAGAGGCCGATCTCGCAGGTTCGGCTGCTCGACACGCCGCCGCTGCAGCCGGCGGGAATCGCCGCGTGCAAGTCGCGCAGCGCGTGTTCGTTGAGCTCGGGTCGCACGAAGCCGCGGTCGCCGGCGAAGCCGCAGCATTGCACCGCATCGACCGTGATCACGGCATCGCAGCAGCGGCCGGCGATCGCGACCAGCTTGTCGACGCTGCCCATCTTGCGAACGCTGCACACCGGATGGACGGCGACCGGTCCGCGCTCGGGCGTGACGGTGAGGCGCGGCAGCAGCGTGTCGTGGACGAACTCGATGCTGTCGTGGATGGCGAGCGATCCGGCGAGCACCTTCTTGATCCGGTATGCGCACGGGCTGGTGTCGAAGACGATCGGCCAGCGACCGTCCTCGCTCGCCTCGCGCAGCGCCGCGGTGAGCTCGGACGACTTCAGGTCGGCGGCCTCGACGAACCCCTTGCTCTCGAACGGCTGGCCGCAGCAGAGGCCATCGAGCCCGGCCGGATAGACGACATCGAATCCGGCGCGCCGGAACAGGCGTTCGGCGACGCTGGGCAGCATCTCGCCGTCGTGGCCGCGCTGCGGCCCCATGTTGCGGGCCGCACAGCTCGGAAAGTAGACGAGGCGCTCCGCCCCGTCGGCCTTGCGCGGCGAGGGAACGAAGTGAACCGGGCGCGCGAGCGCCGGCGACCACTTGGGCAATCGTCCGCCGGATGCCTTGCGCAGCCCGTCCAGCCCGGCCTTCATCGCCGACGTGCCGACGACGCCGTGGAGCAGGTCGGCGGCGCCGAGCCCGAAGCGAACGCCTGCGGTGACGCCGGCGTACTGGGTCGCCGTGACCGCGGCGACGCGCTTCGCCAACGGGCTGGCCCGACGTCCGCGCAAGGCCTTGATGAGGAGGCCCGTCTCGATGCCGACCGGGCACGCCGTCGCGCAGAGCCCGCAGCCGGCGCACGTTTCGATGCCCTGGTAGTCGTACAGCGCCTTCATCTCGGCCGAGCGCTCGGGATCGTGTCCGTCGGCATCCAGCCGCGCGATCTCGCGCCAGCCGACGATGCGCTGGCGCGGCGACAGCGTCAATCCGCGCGACGGGCACTTCGGCTCGCAGAAGCCGCACTCGATGCACTTGTCGACGAGCGGATCGGCGGCAGGCAGCGGCTTCAGGTCCTTCAGGTGCGCGAGCGGATCCGCGTTCAGGATGACGCCGGGATTGAGCAGGCCCTGCGGATCGAACAGCGCCTTGATGCGGCGCATCGTCGCGACCGCCTGCGCGCCCCACTCGAGCTCGACGAACGGCGCGACGTTGCGGCCGGTGCCGTGCTCGGCCTTCAGCGAGCCGTCGTACTTGCGGACGACCATCGCGCACATCTCGTCCATGAAGCGGCGATAGCGCTCGATCTCGGCGGCGTTGCCGAAGTCCTGCGTGAAGACGAAGTGGAGATTCCCCTCGAGCGCATGGCCGAAGATGATCGCCTCCGGGTAGCCGTGCTTCTGCAGCAGCCGCTGCAGGTCGAGCGTCGCCTCGGCGAGCCGCTCGATCGGAAACGCGACGTCCTCGATGATCACCGTCGTTCCGGTGCGGCGCATCGCGCCGACTGCCGGAAACATCCCCTTCCTCACGTTCCAGAGCGCCGCCGCCTCGGCCGCGTCGGTCGCGAAGCGCAGCGGCGTGACGAGCTCGAAGCCGGCGAGCTCGGCCACGATCGCGTCGATCTTGACGGCCAGCGCGGCCGCCGTCGCCGCGCGCGCCTCGACCAGCAGCGCAGCGCCATCGGCGGGAAGCGCGCGCAGGCCGTCGGGCATGCCGGGCTTGTCCTGCACCGAGCGCAGCGACGCGCGGTCGAGCAGCTCGACCGCGGCGACCGGCGTCGGCTTCAGCCGCGTCACCGCGCTGCACGCGGTCTCGAGATGGTCGAACAGGATCAGCGCGCTCGCCTTGTGCGCGTGCTCCTCGACGGTCAGGTAGGTGATCTCGCTGATGAAGCCGAGCGTGCCTTCCGAGCCGATCATCAGGTGGGCGAGGATGTCGATCGGGTCGCTGAAGTCGACCAGCGCGTTCAGGCTGTAGCCGGTGGTGTTCTTGAGCCGGAACTTGTGGCGGATCCGCGCGGCGAGCGTGGTGTCGTCGCGCGTCGTGCGTGCGAGCTCGTCGAGCCCGTCGACGAGCTCGGGTCGCACGCGGGTGAACTCTTCTCGGCTCGCCGCGTCGCGCGTGTCGAGCACCGTGCCGTCGGCCAGGACGACGCGCAGGCCGGCGAGCGTGTGGTAGCTGTTCTGCGCCGTGCCGCAGCACATGCCGCTCGCGTTGTTGGCGGCGATGCCGCCGATCATCGCGGCGTCGATCGAGGCCGGGTCGGGGCCGATCTTCCTGCCCAGCGGCGCGAGCCGGCGATTCGCGGCGGCGCCGATCACCCCCGGCTGGAGCGAGATCGATGCGCCGTCGGCGGCGACCTCGATGCCGCGCCAGCCGTCGCCGAGCATGATCAGGACCGAGTCGCTGAGGGCCTGGCCCGACAGGCTCGTTCCTGCGGCGCGGAACGTCACCGGCGTTCCGAGACGGGCGCAGGCGGCGAGCACGCGGCGAAGCTCGGCCTCGTCGTCGACGACGACGAGGAGCTTGGGCACCAGGCGATAGAAGCTCGCATCGGTGCCCCAGGCGAGCAGGCGCAGCGGATCGACGACGAGCCGCTCGCTCGGCAGGGAGACGGCGAGCTCTTCGTGGAGCTGGCGGTAGGGAGAGGGCAGCATGACGGTTTGCTCAGAACCCGCCGATCACCCAGCCCGGGAAGACCGCGATCAGCACCGCGCCGGCGAGGCACGCGGCGCTGGCGGCCACGGCCAGCCCGCGGCGCGGCGCGGCGCCGGGGACCTGCGCGTCGGGGCTCATGAACATGAGCTGGAGGAGGCGCAGGTAGAAGTAGATGCCGAGATAGCTGCCGACGAGGCCGAGCACCGCGTACGTGGTCAGGCCCGCCGCCATGACGTTCCTGAAGATCAGGAATTTGGCGACGAAGCCGGGGAACGGCGGGATGCCCGCGAGCGACAGCATGGCGATGGCGATCATCACCGCCGCGTACGGGGCCCGATGGAACAGCCCCTTCAGGTTGTCGAGGCGGTCGCGCTCGACGTCGTCTGCGGCCGCGGGGAGCGCGGCGAACGCGAGCAGGTTCATGAGGCCGTACGCGAGAAGGTAGAAGGCGACGGCCTGGAGACGCCCGGCGGCGTCGCCGAGGAGCGCGTAGAAAAGGTAGCCGGCATGGGCGATCGAGCTGTACGCGATCATCCGCCTCAGGCTCGGCTGGCGCATCGCGGCGAGGTTGCCCCAGACGATCGAGAGCAGCGGCAGCACCGCGAAGATCTCGAGCATCGGCGTCGTCAGCTGCGCGCGGCCGAAGAGCCGGACGACCGCCAGCAGCACGCCGGCCTTGACGATCGTCGCCATGTACGCGGTCACCGGCACGCTCGCGCCTTCGTAGGCGTCGGGCGCCCAGGCGTGGAAGGGGACGATCGCGCCCTTGAGGAAGAAGGCCAGGACGACGAGGACGACGGCCGCGCGCGACAGGCCGTCGCTGGCCGTGAGCGCGCGCGCGAAGGCGTCGACGCCGAGCGAGCCGCCGCTGCCGTAGAGGAGCGACGCGCCCATCAGGAAGGTCGCGGTCGCGGTGCCGCCGAGGACGAGGTACTTCAGCGCCGCCTCGGCGCTCTGCGGCCGCCGGTACGCGAGCAGCACGAGCACGTAGACCGGCAGCGACATCAGCTCGAGGCCGAGAAAGAGCATCGCGAAGCTGTCCGCCGACTGCAGTAGGCAGACGCCGTAGAGCGACGACAACAGCAGCGCGCCGAACTCGCCCTCGGGCAGCTCGCCGCGCGACATCAGCAGCACGGGCAGGGCCAGCGCGAGGACCATTGCCTTGACGAGCAGGGTCGAGGCATCGACCGAGAACTGGCCGGCAAACGGCGCCGCGGTGTAGCCGTCGAGGCCGAGGCGAAGCGCCGCGACCGCGGCCGCGGCGACGCAGGCAAACGCCAACGCCAGCGCGGCGCGCTCGGCGCGGCCGACGATCTCGAGGGCGATCACGCCGACCAGCCCGAGCAGCAGCAGGTGCTCGGGCAGCATCGCCGTGAGGACGGTGGCGCCGATCATGGTTTGGCTCCGGCAAGGCGCGAGGTCGTCACGAGCTCGCGATACGACTTCGCCGCCAGCTCGGTCTTGCCCATCGGCCCGTCGGGAAAGAGGCCGAGCGCGAACACGGCGGCGACGATCAGGACGAGGATCGTCTTCTCGCGACCGTCGAGGTCGACGAGCGGCTGGTGCGGCGCGCGTGGCGCGCCGTAGAGGAAGCCGAGCGCGAAGCGCAGCATGTAGAGCGCGCCGAGCACGACGCCGCTGACCGCGACGACCGCCAGCACGAGCTGCAGGTCGTTGCCCGCGACGTGGAGCGGCCACGCCGCCCGGAACGCGCCGAGCAGGACCAGGAACTCGCCGGTGAAGCCGCTCGTCGTCGGCAGTCCGACCGAGGCGAGCGTCAGGATCATGAAGAACACCGAATAGACCGGCAGCAGCTTGGCAAGGCCGCCGTACGCGCGCAGCTCGCGCGTGTGGCAGCGCTCGTAGATCATGCCGACCATGAGGAAGAGCCCGCCCGCGACCAGGCCGTGGCTCACCATCTGCATCACCGCGCCCTGGATGCCGAGCAGGTTGAAGCTCGCGAGGCCGAGCATCA
>Ga0105242_10003106_pt1 | contig 12961 bp, 13 predicted proteins | sample KBSM24metaG_FD_81521 | JGI IMG/M metagenome (GOLD analysis project Ga0105242, IMG submission 81521) | Miscanthus rhizosphere microbial communities from Kellogg Biological Station, Michigan, USA - KBS M2-4 metaG | ecosystem: Host-associated > Plants > Roots > Rhizosphere > Soil | place...
CGAAGGCGCGCCGGAGGCGCGCACCACACCGACACAAGCCGTCATCGCGCCGGCACTTGGCCTGCGCTCTTTGCGAAAAGCGACAGGATGCTCCGCTCTTCGTCGTCAATCAGCTGAACAATCGACTGATAGTTTGAACGAATGAGCTCGGACATGTCCGCATCCTTCGAGACAACAGTGAATTCATTTCTCGGGCATATGCCCAGAGTCGTCGGACTCGTGAAGACTCAGGCTGTAGACGTGATTCGAGTCGGGAAAGAGGTCGTGCAGGCGGCGGACGAGATCAGGCGAGATGTTTTGGTCGAAGAGCAGCTTCACTCATTCACGACCAGCATGCGGTGTTCACGCTCAGCCGCGTAGCTGAGGCAGGCCAGGATGTCCTCGTGCGTCAGATAGGGGAAATCACGAAGAACTTCCTCTTCGGTCATACCGGATGCGAGGTACGAAAGCACGTCGTACACCGTGATGCGCATGCCTCGAATGCAGGGCTGGCCGCCCCGCTTGCCCGGCTCGATCGTGACGATCCCTTCGTACGACATGCCTCTATTCTACCGAACGACGAGCGCCGGCACTTCGAACACTTCCGCCTTGTCGTCGGAGTAGACGCGGTGGAAGGGGAGATTCAGCCCCCGCGATCTCTCCGCGATCAGATAGCGGGCGCCGAAGCGGCGCAGGGTGGCGGCGAGTTGGTCCGGGTGGTCGAGGAGGGGATCGACGAGCTCGTATCGATAGGGGCCGATGGATTCACCGAGGCATCGGCCGCGGCAGTAGTACGCGGAGTTCGACGCATCGAGCACGTAAGCCGTCGATCCGCGCGCGAACTGCAGCGCGCGATAGACCGGAATCTTTCTGGCGATGAATGTCTCGCGTTGTGCGGCGGAGTGCGGGATCGCACCGAACTTCGCGATCAGGATCGATCCCCAGGCGAAACCGGGGAGGAGGAGAACCGCGGCGACGGCGGTAGTTCTCCGCGGAACGAGGCGTTCGAGAATCAGGGCGATCGCGACGCACGCGAGCGGGAGGACCGGCAGCAGGAAGCGCCAGTCGAGGGGCCACACGAGCAGCGTCCAGATCGCGGAGATCCCGAGCGGGACGCGGAGCCGCGGCTCGACCGCCGCTGCGGCGACGGCCATCGGCAGAAACAGAAAGACCCATGGTGAATGCGGCGGCATGCCGCGCGCGATGCGGTCGAGAAACGCGCGGTGCAGGATCGAGAGAAAAGGATCGCCGGGAATGCCGAGGAACACCTCCGTGTGGCGCTCGATCAACGGACGCCACTCATTCCGTCCGAAGATGCGGCCGAAAAACGGGAAGATGGGATTTCCGGTCTCCGCGGCGATGCGCGCGTACCACGGCGCCGCGAAGAGCGTCGCCGGAACCGCGAACAGCGCGGACGCGCGCAGCGACACGCACGCGACGGCGATGAAGAGAGCAAGAAGAAAGTACAACCCGTGATACTTCGTGGCCGCCGCCATGCCGGCGAACGCCCCGGCGAGAGCAATCCATCCGGGATGCGCGGTGCGGCGCCAGACCAGCCACGCGCCGAACGCCAGCGTGACGCTCATCGTCAGCGCGCAATCGACGTACGCGTTCGCGCCGGTGTAGATCGCCAGCGGCGTGCCGAGCCAGAGCGCCGCGGCGAGCGGCCGGGCCCGAACACCTCCCAACTCCGCGGCGATACCCGACGCGGCAACGGCGGTGACGAGCAGCGTGATCCACTGCGTGAGCTGCGCCAGTGCGTCATCGGCGAGCAGCAGCGCGCCGGTGAAGTGCATCTCGGCGAGCTGCGGGAAGACCGGAAAGCGCAACGTGCCGGCGAACACGAGTGAGCCCGCCTCCGCGAAGAGGCGCGCGTATGGAAGATGGTACGCGGTCGCATCCCAGCCGGACGGCGGATAGAGCGCGAGGACGAACGCCGGAAGCGCGCCGGCAACGATCAGCCACGACGGCGCGCGGATCTCGCGGATGAACCAACACGACGTCAGGAAACACAGAATGAGCGCGACGGCGAGCACGCGCGCGGTCAAGACTCCAAGCGCGGCGAGCACGAACATCAGCTGGCCGAGCAGGCCGTATCCCAATCCCGTCGCGTACGCCGGCGGAATCTCGAGTCGCGCGGTGGCTAGGCGTCCCAATCCGAACCACAGCAGCGCGAGCGCGGCGGCTTCCAGCGCGTGCGTCGCCACCCACGCGATCATCAGGTCGTCTTTGTCGCCACGGCCGTGACGAGATATCCGAGGCGATCCATCCACGGAAACCGCGCCTCGGCGGCATCGAACGGCTTGATGAACCACTCCGTCCAGCGCGGCGAGAGACCCTTGCGGACGTGGAGGAAGAGGTCGAGCATCCGCAGCACTCCCGGCAACGCGAGGATGCCGGTCATGGAGCGGACCTCCAGCCCGGCCGCCTCGACGTCGCGGCGCAGTTCGGCGCGCGTGAACGATTTCTCCGGCGCGTACGGGTAGCGATCCAGCGCCTCCAGCACGGCCACGATGAGCGGACGCAGAAAGGGGTCCCACAGGTAGGGGACGCCGATGACGGCGACGCCGCCGACGCGGAGCACGCGGTGAATCTCGCGCATCGTCTCGCGGTACTCGGCGATGTGCTCGAGCGTGCCCATCGTGTAGACGACGTCGAACGTTTCGCCGCGGAAGGGCATGTCCCGCATGTCCGCGCCGAGGATGGAGATGCCGAGGTTTTCGCGATCCGCGTTGGCGCGGGCGCGGCGGACGACGACGTGACTGAGATCGAGACCGACCGCGTCCGCGCCCGCTTCCGACATCCATCCGAGGATGCGCGTGTTGATCGCTTCGTTCCACAGATCGAGTTTGAGGACTCTCTTGCCCGCGAGGGAGCCGACCGCGCGCTCGATGAGGGCGATCTCGCGGTTGCGGTAGTAGATCGTCGACGGCGCGGTCGAGAAATCGGGCATCGACGCCGCGACGGCGTCCCACTTTGCCGCGTGTGATCCGTTCGTCTTCATGGAAACGTCGCCACCGTTCGCCGTACACCTTCAGCCAAGGCTGTCGGAGTTTGATCGAGCTCTGAGATTGTCGGGACCGAGCGGAAGCACCACGGCGCGAGCAACGTTCGCACGCGCGCGGACCATCCGCAGGCGACATCGTAACCGAGGACGGCGTCGAGGACGCGTGCCGAAGCGGTGGCGAGAGCGGACGGAATGACGATTCGCGGAGAGGGCCGCCTGCCTGCCGCGGCGAAGACTTCGAGTTCGAATGCTTCCGGCGTGACGTCCTCTCCGGCAACGACGGATCGCGAGCCTGTCTCTCCGCGCTCTTCCGCCTGCACGATCGCGCGTACGACGTCATCGACGAACACCAGGTTCCGCGGCGGCGCGGCGACGGCGACGCGCAGCGGCGTGGAAAGGATTCGCCGCATGTGCGAGGTGACGCGGCTGCGCGCGCCCGGTTGATCCGGACCGTAGATGATCGAGGGGAGGATCGTCACCAGCGGCAGCCCTTCGCGCGCGAGCCGTTCGAGAGCGAGGATCCCGTCGCACTTGGAGAGGACATAGGGATCGCCGTCGGCGTTCATCGGCGCGCGTTCGTCGAGCGGCACTGCCGACGATCCGAGAACGAGCGCCGTTCCGAGGTGGATGAATCGCTTCACACCGGCGCGCATGGCCTTGCGAGCGACGTTCTCCGGTTCCGCGGTGTTCGCCTGCGCGAAGAAGGCGGCACTCGCGCGCGGCGCGTTGCGCATCGCCGCGCAATAGATGACGGTCGATCCCGGCGCGATCTCCAGCGTTCCGCCGTAGACGACTTCGCGGACCTCCAGGCGTGGATGGGAGAGCGCGTCGAGGCGGCCGCGGTCGCGCGTGAGCGCCACGACGTCGCGTCCCGTGCCGAGGTAGTGGTCGAGGAGATGACGTCCCAGAAAACCGGAAGCGCCGGTGATGACGACCGTGCTCACGGTCTCTCCGTCAACGCGATCAGATCGTCGAACGTCTCCGCGCGCCGCACGCGCTCGATCGTGCCGCCGGCTCGCGCCAGATAGAGAGGCGGCGCGAGTCCCGCGTAGCGCGTGCCGCGGGAGAGGCTGTACGCGCCGGCGTCGCCGATGGCCACGAGGTCGCCGGTGCGCAGCGGCGGCAAGCGCCGCCGCATGTCGATGACATCGAGCGTGTTCAGCGTCGGGCCGGCGAGATGGATCGTCGACGCGGGGCCTTCGCGGCGCTCGACCGGCTCGATCCACCGCGTGAACGCGGCCGGCGACTCGACCAGCACGTTGCGGCCGCAGTCGAGAAAGCGCCACCGCTCTTTCTCCGCGCGGACGCGCGTGAGGAGAATGACGGCGTTGCCGATGATCGAGCGTCCCGGCTCGAGAACGAGACGCGGCGCGAAGGCCGGGTCCAGGCGCTGCACTTCCTGCGCGAAGATCGAGCCGAGCCGCGCGGCATAGTCGCGGAGCGGAGGATGCGCCGCGAAACGGTCTCGCCGCCATACCGTCGCCGGAGTGACGCGGCGAAGCGTGCTGCTCGGGACGCCACCGCCGAGGTTCACTTCGACGGCGTCGAGCGCCCGCGCGAGGCGAAGGAGAGCACGGATCGCGGGATGGAACGACTCGACGCGCTCCTGCTGCGTGCCGATGTACGTGTTGATCGCGTCGATCACGATGCCCGAGCGCCGGGCGACGCCGCGCTCGATCTCCGCCGGCTCGAAGCCCATGCGCCGCGCCGCGCCGCCGAGCAGCGGGATGCCGAAGTTCGGCAGCGTGACGCGGAGCGAAACGCGCAACTCGATGCCGCGCGCGACGGCCAGACGGGAGAGCAGGTCGAGGTCGTCGTTGCGGAACGCGTGCAGCCTGCGCACGCCCGCGTCGATGACCGACGCGGTCTCGGCCTCGTCGAGCACGGGCCGCTGAAACGCGATCGCGTCCGGCGTGAATCCGGCGTCGAGCGCGAGCCGCACTTCCGGTTCATGCGAGGTGAGTACGTCGAGACCTTCGTCGCGGATGATCGCCAGAATGGCCCGCTCGTGGTTCGTCTTCGCGCAATATCGCAGCACGACGTCAGGCCATGCGGAGCGGAGTCCGTCGCGGAGAGCGGCGACGTTGCGGCGGATGCACGGCTCGCTCGCGAGCAGCGCGGGCGTGCCCAGCCGCGCCGCGGCCTCGCGAAGTGAGACTCCTTCCCATTGCAGATCGTTGGGCATCGGATGGGCGACGTGCGAGTATAAAGTCGGTGTTCCGCCTGATCGAACGCTATCTCACCGACGACGAGCGAATGGCTCTTCTCGACGACATCGCCGGGCATGCTTCGGCATTCCGCCGGGTCGGCGGGAGGGGAGGCGTGGGCCCGCGCTACTCGGTGATCGATGGAGACAGCGTGCGTGCGCGCATCCCTTCCATCGCCGCGCTCGCGGAGCGGATCCGTCCGATCGCCGAGGAGCTGGGCGGCATGCCGCTGTCGCTCTTTGCCGACGCGCGCCGCTGCATGCGCGTGCAACGTTATGACACCCGCGAAGATGGATTCCGCTGGCATTTCGACGGCCATCCGCTCGCGGTGATCGTCACGCTCGAGAATGAATCCGAAGGCGTGACGGAGCTCGTCGATGCCGGCACGAGCCGTTTCGTGAAGCCGTTGTTCTACGCGGCGTACGCGCTGCCGCGGCTCGCGTCGATTCTTCCACGCCGCTCGATCGAAATGAGAGCCGGCGACGCGCTCGTGATGCGCGGCGGCGAGAGTCTGCACCGCGGCCGCTCGCATCGCGACGGACGTCGGACGATTCTGGTGTTCGCGTACGACCGGCCGGGAGCACGCCCGGCGCGAGCTCGGAGTTGGTTTGCGCGGATGGTGAATTACTAAGACGTCGTTCAAGTTTGCTTCGCTATGTGGCGACCGCTGCCCTCAGCGGTCGCACGGCGCGAAGCGCCGTCCCACCGGTGACCGCTGAGGGCAGCGGTCACCACATGAAACAACTTTGAACGAGTACTAGGGGCCTGTGCCCGGTGTGGTGCGCGCCTCCGGCGCGCCTTAGGGGAAGGCAAAGGCGCGCCGGAGGCGCGCACCACACCAGGATCGAGAGCCTCTCCCCGCGGGGCGGGGAGAGGGGACTGGGGGATTAGGAGCTGGGCTGCGGGACGTGGGGTTGCGGCATGGGGGGCGCGGCCTCGGTCGACGGACCCGAGCCGGGGGCGATGGTCATCGTCTCGCCGGGGCTCTGATCGGGGTAGTACTCCTTGAGCTTCGCGTAGTCCGTGCCGGTCTCCTCGAGGATGATCTCGTTCACCTCGGACCCATCGAGCGTTTCGCGCTCGAGGAGCTTGCGGGCGATGCGGTCGAGCGAGGCCTTGTTGGCGTTGATGATCTCGTGCGCGGCCTTGTAGGCCTTGTCGAGAATGCGGCGCACTTCCTTGTCGATCTCGATGGCCGTGGCCTCGGAGTAATCCTGGTGCTGGGCGAACTCGCGGCCGAGGAAGATCGCCTCTTCCTTCTTGCCGAACGTCGCCGGACCGAGCTCGGACATGCCCCACTCGCAGACCATGCGCCGGGCCATGTTCGTGGCGCGCTCGATGTCGTTGCCGGCGCCGGTGGTGATCTCGCCGACGAACACTTCCTCGGCGATGCGGCCGCCCATGAGCACCGCCAGCATGGCCTCGAGATAGCGCTTCGAGTACGAGTACTTGTCCTCGACCGGAAGCTGCTGGGTGAGACCGAGCGCACGGCCGCGAGGGATGATCGTCACCTTGTGCAGCGGATCGGCCGCCGGCAGCATCGCCGCGACGATCGTGTGACCCGACTCGTGATAGGCGGTGTTCCGCTTCTCGCGGTCCGACATGATCATCGACTTCCGCTCGACGCCCATGATCACCTTGTCCTTGGCGTACTCGAAGTCGACCATCTGCACTTTCTTCTTGTCGTAACGCGCGGCATTCAGCGCGGCCTCGTTCACGAGGTTCGCGATGTCGGCGCCCGAGAATCCGGGAGTGCCGCGGGCGATGACGGCGAGGTCGACGTCCTCGGAGAGCGGGATGTTGCGCGTGTGCACACGCAGGATTCCCTCGCGGCCCTTGAGGTCGGGAAGATCGACGACCACGCGGCGGTCGAAGCGCCCCGGACGCAGCAGCGCGGGATCGAGCACGTCGGGACGATTCGTACCGGCGATGAGGATGACGCCATCGTTCGACTCGAAGCCGTCCATCTCGACGAGCAGCTGGTTCAGCGTCTGCTCGCGCTCATCGTGTCCGCCGCCGAGGCCTGCGCCGCGATGGCGGCCGACGGCGTCGATCTCATCGATGAAGATGATGCAGGGCGCGTTCTTCTTGCCCTGCTCGAAGAGATCGCGCACGCGCGAGGCGCCGACGCCGACGAACATCTCCACGAAGTCGGAGCCGGAGATCGAGAAGAACGGCACGTTCGCCTCGCCGGCGATGGCGCGGGCGAGCAGGGTCTTGCCCGTTCCCGGGGGACCCATCAGCAGCACGCCCTTCGGAATCTTGCCGCCGAGCTTCGTGAACTTCTGCGGCTCCTTGAGGAACTCGATGATCTCGTGCAGCTCGACCTTCGCCTCATCGACGCCGGCGACGTCCTTGAACGTCACCTTCTTCGCGCTGCCCGAGAGGAGTTTCGCCTTCGACTTGCCGAACGACAGAGCCTTGTTTCCGCCGGCCTGCATCTGGCGCATGAAGAAAATCCAGAGGCCGATGAGGAAGAGGAACGGCGCCCAGGTGATGAGCGCGGTGATGAACGGAGCGTCGCGCTGCGGCTCGAACTCGACGATGACGCCTTTGTCTTCGAGACGTTTGAACAGCTCGTCGGGCCAGGTCACAGGCCCGTTGGTGTGGAACTCGTGCTTGCCTCCCGGCGCGGTGGCCTTGGTCTCGCCGCGAATCTCATCGCCGCGGATGGTGACTTTCTCGATGTACCCCTGGTTGACGCGATCGGTGAACGCGCTGAACGGAATCTGCTCACTCGCTCCCTTGGCCGTGTTGAACAGGCTCCAGAGGAGGAACACCAGCACGATGATCACGACCCACAGGAGTGCGGTTTTGACTGTGGAATTCAACGAATTGCCTCCCTACGCCACGGGAACGCGAATGCTTCGGGCGTGCCACGTGGGTACACGTATCGGGTTTCTTAACGACGTCCGAGCGAACGATATTCTAGGAGTGCGGCGGCGCAGCCGCCGCTCTTGTATGCGTGTCCCAGAGCGGCGGCTTTGCCGCCGCACTCCTACATACGTCCAATGTACGCAAGGTTTCCGTAACGCCTCTCGTGCTCGAGGCCATAACCCACCCAGGTGCCGTCCTCGCCGATGGTGAAGGCGCGGAAGTCGGCCGTGATGTCGACCGTGCGGGCGTCGGGACGGTCGAGCAGAGCGACCAGGCGCAGCATCGAGGGGTTGTGCATCCGCAACTGGCTGAGCAGGTAGTTCTCGATCACACCCGTGGAGACGACGTCCTTCAGGACGTACACGCGGCGGTCGCGGATGTCGGTGTAGCTGAGGAAGTCGATCTCGACGGCGTCGGCGATGTGCTGATCGGCGATGTCGCGGACGACGTCGATGAAGCCATAGCTGACGTCGCCGGGGATCGCCCGCATCAGATCGGCGAGAAAGCAGGACGTGCCTTTGAGGATGGAGAGGAGAAAGACTTCCTCGGACCCGGCGTCGCCGCGAATCTCGGCGGCGAGCTCGCGAACGCGCTGCGCGATCTGCTCAGCGCTGAAGACCGGCGTGATCTCGTTCGACTGGCTCACCCGTGTCCTCCGTCCACACTTCGTAAAGCGTTCCCCGCGCGGGACTGGTGACCTTGAAGCGCTCCGAGACCTCGACACCGGCAACCCAGACGATCTCGCCGTTCCAGAGCAGCAGTGGAATGCGGTCTCGGATGTCCGCGGCGATTTTACGATCAATCAGAAAATCCTTCAGCTTTTTCGGGGAGGGGAGGCCAAGGGGGTGGAAGCGGTCGCCGTTGCGGCGGTTGCGGACCGTGAACACGCCTTCGTGGGGGATTTGAATGGGTTGCGCGGTTGCGCGGTTGCGCGGTTGCGCGGCGGCGATGTGGAACGTCACCCCCAGCTCGGGGATGTAGGCCGGTGAATCGGGAGTGAGCTCGACCTCGAATTCGGGAGTGGGCTCGGCTCTTTTATGCAGCACGAGCACGTGATCGCGGCGGATCAGCTCGAGCTGCTTGGTGACGCTGACACGTTTGATCGTGTCGATCTGGCCGGCGAGTCGCGCCAGATCGCCGGCCGAGACGTCGCGGGCATCGCGGTCGAGGCGGTGGATGTGGCGATGGAGCAGGGCCTGGCGCAGCCACGGGTCGTCCGGCCACTTGCGAAAGCGCGTCTCGTGCTCCCGCACCTCCGCGCAGCGCTCCTCGGCCTCGTCGATCGCGCGCTCGAGGATCGGCCACTGCTGGCGCGCCTGCGCGGCGACGGCGGCGAGATGCTCGACCGCGTCGAGCTCGCGGACGAGAACGCGAACGCGGTTGCGGAGAAAACGCGGATCGTCGTTCGAGCGGTCATGACGCGGGGTGATGCCGCGCGCGCGCAGGGCGTCTTCGATCTCGCGGCGCGTGACCTCGAGGAGAGGACGAAGGACGCCGTCGGCGCGGACGGCGTGAATGCCGCGTAATCCGGCGATGCCGCTGCCGGTGAGAAGACGCATCAGGACCGTTTCGGCCTGATCGTTTTTTTGATGCGCGGTTGCGATGAATGCGGCGCGGGTTTTGTCGCGGATCTCGCGCAGCAGTGCGTAGCGGATCTCGCGCGCCGCTGCCTCGACTCCGCGATGGCGAACCAGCTCGTCGTCGAGCGTTCCATCGGCGACGTGCAGCGGAACGTCGAGCGTCTCGCACAGCTCCCGCACGAACGCTTCATCCGCGTCCGACTCCGCGCCGCGCAGATGATGATTGATGTGCGCGCCGATCACCCGGAAGCCTTCCCCGCGCAGATCGGCCAGCGCGGCGAGGAGCGCGGTCGAGTCCGCACCGCCCGAAACCGCGGCCACCACGGCGCACGGTTTGATGCGGTGTTTGACGAAGAACTGACGAACGGATGGTGAAAGCATTACGGGTGCAACGTACATTCGACGACAGAGGTGTGTTGATGCGCAAATCCCGTCAGAGCGGCCTGACGATGATCGAGCTCCTCGTGGTCATGGCCATCATCGCCATCGTCGCGGCGATGGCTACCGCGAACTATTTTCTCGCCCTGAATCGCGCCAAGCAGAAACGAACCGTCGCGGACATCCGCGTGATCGCCCTGGCCTGGGAGGCCCGCGCGGTGGATACGCAGTCGTACCGCACGTCGGGATTCACGTTCCCGGCCGAGCATATTTCCTACACCACGCTGCGGGACGCGCTGGTCCCGACCTACACGCGCATCCTGCCGGAGTTCGACGGATGGAAACGCCCGCTCGAATACGGGTTCGACTCGGAAGGCGGAGGCCCCGGCAGCTACTCCATCCGCTCCGCCGGCCGCGACGGAATCTTCGAGGACACCGTGATCAACGGAACGACGAACGATATGGACTGCGACATCGTCTTCTCGAACGGAAGCTTCGTGCAGTATCCGGAAACGTTGCAGAGCAATTAGCCCTCTTCTCCCAGCGCCGCGGTGACGAGCTCCGTGTCCATGTACTCGGTGAGCTCTTTGACCTTCCCGTCCTCCAGGCGGATGACGAAGCAGTAGCTGTTGTTGTACGGCATCCCGCTCCGGGTTCTGTTGTCTCCGCGGGCCTCGACCACGACGTGATCGTCTTCGGCGATGAAGCGGTGCGCGATCGTCTTGGTCCGGCCGTCGATGCGGGAGCGCAACGCTCCAAACAACTCGCCGAGAATCGCCTCTTTGCCTTCGTAGGTCTTCGACCACTTCGTCTGTCCGGTGACGGTCCAGCGGACGTCGTCGGCCATGCTCTCGATCAGCGGCCTGGAGTTGCCCTTGGCGAGCTCGGTGAAGATGTCCTGGAGAAGTCGCTTGTTCTCGGCGGCGCTCATGATGGGGGACATCATGGAACGAGTCAGGGTGGCGCGTCACGCCCCGGCTCGTCGTCGGATTTCACTCTGGACAGTCAATCGAAACCCACTCACCATTCACCTTTTGAAAGCAACGCTGAATGCCGTCGCCCGAACAGCAAGCCTCCCGGGTGAATCTGGAATACGCTCCATCAAGCGTTCCCCAAGTTGAGTAGCTACCGTTGCAGTCGGTGATCCCTTCGCCAACAACCGTCTGGAAGTAGTCGGAGAAATACGAGGTCTCGACGTAAAACCCACACGGCTGCGCACTCGATTCAACCCCGGAAATGAGCAAGATGACGATTAAGGCAAATACCTTGCGATGCGTTCTCATTTGCGACATAGCATTGCTCCTCGACGTACGTTCACGATGTGAGTTTGGCAACGGCGATCGCCAAGCTCTTCCGCGCGGACTGGGCCGGGATGGAGCGCGGGGAGGCGGCTCTCCTGCGAGCCGCGCAGCGGCGGACTGCCAACCGCCATCTGCGAGCGCGCCGCCAATAGACGCCCGCTCTGACGCACTGGCTACAACCTGCGACACGAGGACGGCTTCGCCGCCCGTGTCGCTCGCGCCGATGCAGCTGACGCTCGCGCGCAGCTGATCGCCGCGGGGAGGGCGGGGGCTCTTCTGCGAGCCGCGCAGCGGCGGACTGCCAACTGCCCTCTGCGAGCGCGCCGCAGGCGTGCGGACTGCCATCTGGGGGTTTGGTGGCGGTGACTGGAGTCGAACCAGTGACCTAGCGCTTATGAGACGCCCGCTCTAACCATCTGAGCTACACCGCCGAGGTGGGGACCGGGATTGTAGGGGGCCGGTCGCTGACCGTCAAGGATCGACCGCACCATCGAAGGTGTGGTGAGGACTACACTTAAACAGCACATCAGGCAGGATATTTCGGTGACCGAAAGCTACGAGCGAAGCTGTGTCGGATGCGGGCTGTCGGAAGAAGAGGCCCGTCTCGAGCCTTGTTCGGGCTGCGGCCGTTACTTCTGTTCCGACTGCGCGCACCGCGCGGGGTTCGGACGGAAGTTCTGCTCCGAGGCGTGCAGCCGCGCGTACTATTTCAGTGGAGAGACCGATGACGACGAAGACATTCTCGAGCACGACGACGACTGATCCGGCCAGCGCCACGCGCGCCGCGCTGACGCGCCGCCCGCGCCGGCTGCGGCGCAGCGAAAGCATCCGCGCGCTGGTGCGCGAGACCGTGGTGCGTCCCGAAGACCTCATCTATCCGTTGTTCATCGTGCCGCCGTCGCGTCCGCGCGCGGAGATCGGCTCGATGCCGGGCGTGTTTCAGCTGCGCGTACGCGAAGCGGTCGAAGAAGCGCAGCGCGCGTTCGACGCCGGCGTGCGCGCCGTGCTGCTCTTCGGACTTCCGGAAACGAAAGACGGCATCGGCTCATCGTCGTGGGATCCGGCGGGTCCGGTGCAGTCGGCGATCGAAGGGATCAAGCGTCACGTCCCGGCGATGACGGTGATGGCGGATGTCTGCCTGTGCGAGTACACCGATCACGGGCACTGCGGCGTGATCGTCGATCACGACGGGGTGAAGGACGTCGACAACGACGAGACGCTGCCGCTGCTCATGAAGCAGGCGGTCTCGTTCGCCGCCGCGGGCGCCGACTTCGTCGCGCCTTCGGACATGATGGACGGCCGGATCGGCGCGATCCGCCGCGCGCTCGACGGCCGCGGCATGACCGAGGTCGGGATCATGGCGTATTCGGCGAAATTCGCGTCGGGGTTCTACGGACCGTTCCGCGAAGCCGCGGAATCGGCGCCGCAGTTCGGCGACCGCCGCACGTATCAGATGGATCCGGCGAACGCGCGCGAGGCGCTGCGCGAGATCGAGCTCGACGTCGAAGAGGGCGCCGACATCGTGATGGTCAAGCCGGCGCTGTCGTACCTCGACATCATCCGCCAGGCCCGCGATCGATATCCGCTGCCGATCGCCGCGTACAACGTCAGCGGCGAGTACTCGATGGTGAA
>Ga0105242_10003108_pt1 | contig 12953 bp, 7 predicted proteins | sample KBSM24metaG_FD_81521 | JGI IMG/M metagenome (GOLD analysis project Ga0105242, IMG submission 81521) | Miscanthus rhizosphere microbial communities from Kellogg Biological Station, Michigan, USA - KBS M2-4 metaG | ecosystem: Host-associated > Plants > Roots > Rhizosphere > Soil | place: Michigan...
CAACTTGCGCGTGCGCCGAGAAGAACCGGTAGAGCAGGACGATATCGACCGCAATTACCGCGCCCAGAAAGAGATACGCCGACGGGCCGTTCACGATTCCGAGCTCGCGAAAGATGGTGGAGACGCCGAACCCGACGACCCAGGCATCGAAGCTCATACAGATCCGGCGGAAGGTTTCGACCCGCATGCGCTTGATCAACGCCGCCCCGATGGGCACGCCAATGAGGACGCTCGGCAGGATTTGGGGGATGAGAAGGTTCGACTGGACCGTGATCAGCCCGGCCGAGAAGTACGCGATGGCCGTAAAGCTCGATTCGGCGAGGCGGATGAACCCGAGGGCCGCGCGGAACTCGCGCTTGTCGAGGCCCTGGTTGTTCAGCATCACGGCCAGCGGCGGGCCCGAGATGGTCGTCACGGAGTAGAGCACGCCAAGGCCCAGCCCGAAAGGCAGGCCAATCGCCCGTTCAGACTTGATCGGCCGCCGGTAACCTGCCGCCTGGACGAGGATCAGCGGCAGCAGCGCGATGTACGTCCACAGCTTCAGCCACGCCGGGCTGACGCGCGACACCACCATCGTGCCGATGATGACGCCCGGCAGCAGCCCGAAGACGATCGGCAGCATCCGCCGCCACACGACGCCGAGCGCGTCGCGGTTCACCCACAGGACCCACGCGTTGAGCACGACCTCGATGAGGACGAGCGCCGGGTTCAGGACGCGGTTCGAGAGGAACAGCAGCGCCAGTGGCACGGTGATCGACGAGAAGCCGTAGCCGAGGCCGCCGTTGACGATGGCCGCGAAGAACGTGATCCCGATGAGGGCGAGAACGTTAATGGACAAGAAGGGGAGAATCTTGGAAAGGACGTGCGAATGTCAAGTTTCCGGCATCCGCACGCCGTGGGGCTGTTCCTAGCGAGCCTTCAGGCTGACCCGCAGGGTGACGCCGGCCGTGCGCGGTTCGCCGGGCTGTGCCTCGATGAGGCCGCTGTTGCCCGGTTGGGTCGACATGAGCTCGAGGTAGTCCTTGTTCAGCAGATTGCGCGACCAGACCGACAACGTCCAGCCGTCCGCCACGCGGAAGCCGACGCGTGCGTTGACGAGCTCGTAGCTGGGGATGACCATGTAGTTCGAGTAGGTGGCGCTCGACGAAAAGGACGATCGATAGCTGGTGTCCAGCGCGGCGAAGTACTCGCCGCCGCGGCTGAAGAACGAGCCGCGCGCTGCCCATTCGCCGCCGACCGATATTGCCCATTTGGAAATACCGGGCAGGGCCGTGCCCGAGGCGTCCACGAACTGCGGTCCGCCGGTGTCTTCGATGGCGGGCGGCGCGTCGGGGAAGCTCACGTACTTGGCGTCGGTGTAGGCGACTGCGCCGTACACGTAGAAATTGCGATTGACTCTCGCGCTGCTGTCGAATTCAGCGCCCTTGACGCGCACTTTCTCGGCGTTGGCCAGGTACCCACGCACCACGCCAATGCTGCCGTTGGTCACTTGCGCCTGATAGTCCTTGATCTCGGTGTCGAAGACGGCCACGTTCGCCGTGACGTTCGGATGAGGCGTCGTCTTCAGCCCGAATTCGAAGTTGTGAACGTCTTCGGGCTTGACGGTCGCCGTCGAGAGAATCGGCCGTCCCAGCGCGTCGGTCGGAAGACCGTTCAGGTTGAGTCCCACGGACTTGAACCCGGTCGCGAACGTGCCGTAGAGATTGGCCTTCTCGTTGACCTTGAACGCCGCGGTGATTTGGCCTGACGTGTTCGTGTCGTCCACGTTCGCCGTGTACGCCTGCGGCGCCAGGACCGAGAGCTTCAGCGCGATCAACGCCGGGTTGGTCGTCTGCAGGCCGCCGTACACCTGCTGGTCGAAATCGACGTCTTTCTTGTCGTAGTTCAGGCGCAGGCCGGGCAGCAGCCGCAGGCGGTCGGTGATCGACCACTGCAGCTGGCCGAACAGCGCGGCGCTCAGGTTGTTGTAGTCCAGATACTGATTGAAGCCGTAGCCATCGAGCAGCCCCGGCGTCGACGCGGCCGCGCTCGGCGCGAGGAGGAACCGGTACGCGGCGGATCCCTGTTCCTGCTTGATCACGGGATCCGACTGGATGCTCTGGCTGAACACGAACGCTCCTGCAACGAAGTTCAGCTTGCGGGACACGTCCTCCGCATACCGTACTTCCTGCGCCCACTGATGCTGCTTCGAGGTGCCGGCCGAGATCGTGGTGACCGGCAGGCCGATGAAGTCGCGGTCGTTCGACGGATCCCAGTCCCAGTAGCGCCAGGAGGTCGTGGACGTGAGCCGCCCGGGGCCGAGTTTCCAGTCGAGGTTGACCGACGCGCCGCCCAGATCCTGGTTGGATCGCAGGGGCGAATCGATGTCCGTCAACCGATCGAACGCGTTGTAGCTTGGCGGCGTGTAGTGCAGATCCGAGATGATGGCTGCCCACTGCCGGTTCAACGGACGCTGGGTGGGCGCCACTCCGGAGACCACCTGTGTGTACCCGTTGGCGCGCTGACGTGTGTCGTCAAACGCGAAGGTGATCGCGAGGTTGTCCGACGGCGCGAAGAGGAGCTGGCCGCGCACGCCGAGGTTGTTGAGCGCGTTCGTGTCCTGCTGCAACTTCACGTTGTAGATGGTGCCGTCGCGCTGCGTGCCGGAGAAGGACACGCGGCCGGCCCATTTCCCACCGAGCGGACCGGTCACCGACGCCTTGGCCTGCACGAACTGCAGGTTGCCATAGTTCACCTCGAGCTCGGTGCCCGGCGTGAACGACGGCTTGCGCGTCGTCACGTTGATCGCGCCCGCGGTCGTGTTCTTGCCGAAGAGCGTGCCCTGCGGTCCGCGCAGGACCTCGACCTGGTCGACGTCGAGGAAGTCGAGCGTCGCCGACGCGGGCCGCGCGTAGAACACGCCGTCGATGTAGAGGCCGACGCCGGGCTCGAGGCCGTCGTTGGTCAGGCCGAACGGCGCACCGAGGCCACGGATGTTGATCGCCGAGTTGCGCGGGTTGCTGCTGTAGAACTGCACCGTCGGGATCATTTCCTTGAGGCGGTTCACGTTGAACGCGCCCGCGTCCGAGACCAGGTCGCCTCTGACGACCGACACCGGGATCGGCACGTCCTGCGCCTGTTCTTCGACGCGTCGCGCCGTCACGACGACGGATTGGGAGTAGCGCGCCGGGCTCAGCGTGACGTCGTTTGTTACGGGCTGGCCCGCGGCCACGACGACGCGCTTGTCGACCGTTTCGAAGCCATCGAGGGATACGGACACGCGGTAAGGGCCGGGCGCCAGGGTCTCCGACGTATAAGTGCCGTCGGGGTTCGTGATGATGTCGGCGCTCGTGTTGGTCGTCTCGTTGGTGATCTTGACCGAGACGCCGGGCAGCACGCCGCCCGACGAGTCCTTCACGGTGCCGGAAATGACACTGGCGGTCTGAGCCAGTGCGAACGACGGAGCGAACAGCAGGGACGCGATGATGATCGAACGAATAAGTGCGGCGGACGATCGCAACGAAAACATGACTCCTCCAGAAAAGTGACGGTCGGACAAACCAATCTCGCCGTCGTCGACCGTCGAGGAGGGGTGAGGTGAAGACTCCTGTCAGGACGCCGCCGGCACGCTACAGGCGCACCGACAACAACAGGAGGAGGCGAAGAAGGACGCGTTCACTGCGCGCCGCCGAGTTCGATGGGGTGCGGGCCGAGACCGTCAGCCCGCTGCGGCGCGGAGGCCGCTGCCAGGAGGGTGGTGCCGTCCAGGATCCGCGCGGTTTCGTCGCGGACCTGCTGGAACACGCGGCGGACGGCGCAGTCGTGTTCCGTGACGCATTCCTCGCAGGCTGCGTAGGCCGTCTGGCTGACGCACGACACGAGGGCCAGCGGGCCGTCGAGGGCGCGGATGACGTCGCCGACGCTGATTCGGTCGGGCGGCCGGCCGAGCTGGTAGCCGCCGTGCGGGCCCTTGCGGCTCTGGACGAGGCCCCGGTGCTTGAGCGTCAGCAGAATGTTCTCGAGGAACTTCTTGGGGATCGCGTCGTGCTCGGCGAGGTCGCCGATGAGCATGGGGCCGGTGCCGTGCTCGCGTGCGAGCGTCAGCATGGCCTTCAGTCCGTATTTGCCCTTGCGAGTCAGCATCAGAAGACTACAAAGTCTACTCAGTCTATAGGGTATAAGTCAACCGCTGGACAGTAAGTCACACGATATCCCTGTAATTAGTTGTCAGGAAGCCTGTTGAACGGATGGAGCGCCCGCGGAAACCGCCGCGAACGTGTTCCGGAAGCGCTGGTATTTCGACGCGGGGGTGTCGAGAAAGGTGGTCCGTTCGGCCGGCAACGCGTTGGCCGGCACCAGCAGGTACTCCTCCGGTGACAACCTGTAATAGATGTAGTCGACTTGGCGGTGGCAGTTGGTCAGGATGAACGCCGGGACGTCGTGCTCGCGTGCCGGGTCGGCCTGCCGGCGCGCCTTCTTCAGCGCCACCGTTGCGCCGTCCAGGCGAACCGCTCGCCGCCGGAACCCCTCGCGCGTGGGAATCAGCGTGATCCGTCCCGGTTCGACATGCGGCCGCGCGTGTTCGTAGAACGACCGGAACAACGGATCTTCGAGCAGACGCCGCTTCTGGTGATACACGACACAGAGACGCTTGCGCGCGTGGCCGCGGGGCGCATCAGGCAACAGTTGCCGGTGCCATTGCCGCACGCGCTCGCGGGACACGCCGAACTGACCGGCGATTTCAGCAAACGTGACGCACGGACGGTCGAACATTTCCATCAGGCGCGCATACGCGCCGGCTCCGTAGCGATCCTCGAAAAGGCTCATCCAGTGTTCGGTCATAGGCGTCCAGGAAAAAAGAGACCCGGGAAGCGTGTGCCTCCCGGGCCAGGTCTGCAGACGGATCGACGTCATGGTCCTTGTGCCTATTTCACGCCGGCCGGCTCGCCGGCCAGCGGACTCGGCGTCACCCGCAGGTACGGCTTCTTCGCCACGAACCCGCGCGGAAACTTCTTCTGCGCGTCGGCGTCGGACACCGCCGGCACGATGATGACGTCCTCGCCGACCTTCCAGTCCGCGGGCGTGGCCACCGAGTGGCCCGCCGTGAGCTGCAGCGAGTCGATGACGCGCAACAGCTCCTGGAAGTTGCGGCCGGTGCTGGCCGGATACGTGAGCGTCAGCTTGATCTTGTTGTCCGGGCCGACGATGAAGACGGAGCGGACGGTGGCGGTGTCGCTCGCGTTCGGATGAATCATGTCGTAGAGCTTCGCGACGGCCTGCCCGGGATCGGCGATCAACGGGAAGTTGAGCGCGTATCCGGTGACATCCTTGATGTCACCGGCCCAGCGCTGGTGCGAGTCGAGCGGATCGACGCTCAGCCCGATGACCTTCGTGTTGCGCTTGTCGAATTCGGGCTTGAGCTTCGCGACCGCGCCGAGCTCGGTGGTGCAAACGGGCGTGAAGTCTTTCGGATGCGAGAACAGCACCGCCCAGCCCGTGCCCTTCCACCTGAGGAACTCGATCGGTCCCTCTGTGGTTTCTGCGGTGAAATCGGGTGCGGTGTCTCCTAAGCGAATGGCCATGAGTGTCCTCCTCTGGGATGAGCCTGTTCAGCTGCAAAAAGAAAAAGGCCCGGAAAGCGTGAGCTTCCGGGCCTTGGGATTACCAGGGACTCTGCGGTGCTGGGAACTACGTCGATCCTTCTCCGTACACAGCGCGGCAGCCGGAAATGTTTCCGGTGCAACAACACGCGCTGGCCCGAGCGGTCAACATTCCCTTTCTTCTCCCACGGATCGCCGGCGCTTGTCAAACACATATCCGCCGGATGAAGTCAACTGGGGTTGCGGCGGTGTTACGCTTCACCCGTTGTTCTGTAAACGAGAAGGAGCCGCTGATGACATTCCGCCAACCGTTCAAACTGATTCTCGGGGCCGTCGTCGTTCTCCCGACAATCGCCGCGGGTGCGCAGACACAGACGGACCCCGATGCCAAGGCGCTGGCGATCCATCGACGGATTCTGGTGATCGACAGCCACTCCGACGTGCTGTTGCCGGGCTCGCCCGAGAATCTCTACGCGCCCGGACACACGTCCCATGTCGACCTGGACAAGCTGAAGCGGGGTGGGGTCGGCGGGGTCGCGATGGCGATCGCCGTTGGCAACGGCCCGCGAACCCCCGAGGGCGTCGCAACCGCCCGCGCCGAGGCCGACGCCAAGCTGGCGGCGATCCGGGCTTTTGTGACCGACCATGCTGATCAGACGGCGCTCGCCTTGAGCGCCGGCGACATCGTCCGCATCCACAAGGCCGGAAAGGTCGCCGTGATTGAAAGCTTCCTCAACACGCGATCGATTGGCTCGGACCTCTCGGCCATCGACGGCTTCTATCGCGACGGCGTTCGGTTGTTCGGATTCACCCACGCCGGCAACAACGACTTCGCCGATTCCTCACGGCCGGCCGGCGAACCGGCCGAAGAGCACCACGGACTATCGCCGATCGGCAGGCAGGCTGTGGCGAAGCTGAACCGGCTGGGCGTCATCATCGACATCTCCCAGCTGACGCCGGCCGGTGTGATGCAGGTGCTCGAGCTGTCGAAGGCGCCGGTCATCGCGAGCCACTCGAACGTGCGGGCGCTCGTGGACAACACCCGTACGCTGAGCGACCGCGAGCTGGACGCCATCAAGGTCAACGGCGGCCTCGTGGACGTGACGCCATTCACCAACTACCTGCGCCGCGTTCCACCAGATCTGGATGCCGCGGCGCGCGCACGTCTCCCGCGCGCGACGGTGAGCGACCTGGTCGATCACATCGACTACATCGTCAAACGCATCGGCATCGATCACGTCGGCATCGGGACGGACTTCAACCACGGCGCCGGCATCCAGGGGTTCGACGACGAGAGCGAAGCACCGAACGTCACGCGCGAGCTCGTGCGGCGCGGCTACAGCGAAGCGCAGATTGCCAGGATCTGGGGAGGCAACTTCCTGCGTGTTTTCAGGCGCGTCGAGGCCGTCTCGGCAAAAATGCGGTAGCGCGGCGCGTCAGCTGCGCGAGCGAATCTGTGTGCGGTGCATGATGCGGCGTGCGCTCGAGTCGAACGCATCGCGACGGTGCATCGTGCAGCGGTTGTCCCAGAGCACCAGGTCGCCGGCCCGCCAGTGGTGCCGCCACGTCAGTCGGTCATCGGTCGCGTGCCGCCACACTTCGTCCAGGAGCGCGTCGGACTCCTCGAGCGGCAGGCCGTCGATGTAGGCGTTCCGCCGGCGCCCGAGGTACAAGCCGCGGCGGCCGGTCTCGGGGTGGACGCGGACGAGCGGGTGCAGGGTGCCCGGCGCCGTCCGTGGATCGTCGGTCGGTGTCACGCCGTCGCGCACATATCCGCCGCTGTTGTAGGTGCCGTCGTGCTTGACCTGCAAACCCTCGATTCGCTGCTGCAGCGGAGCAGGCAGCGCTTCCCAGGCGCCGTACATCGTGCAGAACATCGTGTCGCCGCCCGCGTCCGGCACTTCGAGCGCGTAGAGTGCGCTCGCCTTGGGCGGATTGGCCAGGTATGACATGTCGGTGTGCCAGACCGCCTCGCCGGAACCGAGGCTGCCGATCGCGACGCCGTTCTCGATGACGTTCGACACCACGTAGAGTTCGGGGTGCCCTTCGACGGATCGCCGGCCGTTTTCCTGCACCGGCGCGAGGTCGAGATCGCCAAAACGCCGGCTGAAGGCGATGAGATCGCCGTCGCTGAGATGCTGATCGCGAACGAGCAGCACCTGATGGTCGAGCCACGCGCGGTAAATCGCCGCGAAATCCTCGTCGTCGATGCGCCGCAGGTCGACACCGCTAATGTCGGCGCCGAGTGCGGCGCCGGTTGGCGTGACCGTGACGTGGCCGGCAGTCTGGGCCATGGTGTGAATCTCTTGTCGATTGTAAGCCGTAGCGTCCGCCTTCAGGCGGACGTCACGTCCGGCTGAAGCCGGACGCTACGAGATCACCCTGAATCCGTGCGTGCCGTCGCGTTCGAGCTGCGCGACGAGGCCGTATTCCCAGTCGAGATACGCCTGCATGGCGGACGCGGGGTTGTCGGTGCCTTCGTAGGGGCGCTTGTAGGTCTTCGCGCGAGGCGCCGTCGTCCCGCTTGGGCGCTCGGCATGCCCCGCTTCGACGACAAGCGGCTCGCTGCCGAGGCCGTCCTCGAGCACGAAAACCTCCCACGCCATCTGCGCGAGCCACGACGCCGTCATGTTTGCCCGGACGCCGTCGCTGTCGGTCACGACGATCCGCGCGCCTCGAACCGGCGCGAAGACGTCGGTTTCCTGCACGAGTTGTCCGCCCGGCGCAGACCTGAAGCCGGCGCGATGGCCGGCGGCGAACTCCTCGGGCGTCCGCACATCGAAGCGATACAGCGTTCGGCTGTCGTCCGCCAGCCACGACGGGAGCAGGCTCCGGTCGGCTCGGCCCACGCCGGCCCTCGCGGCGACAGCGCGCGCCGATTCCCGCGCCCGGTCGAGGCGCTCTTCGCTGACCGGCACGAAGCGCCGCGACTGGCCGCGATCGAGGGGCAGGCCCGCGAGCTTCCACCCGATTGTGCCGTTTCTGAGCGCGGCCACGCGGTTCGGGATGCCGGCGTTGACGAGTGACTGCGCGCCGATGATGCTGCGCGTCCGGCCGGCGCAATTGACGACCACGAGCGTGTCCGGCCGCGGTGCCAGCTCGCCGACGCGATACACGAGCTCGCCCCCCGGCACGCTGATGCCGGCCGGAATGCTCATCGTGTGGTATTCGTCGAAGCGCCGCGCGTCGAGCACGACGACATCCGCGTGCGCATCGAGGAGCGCCTTGAGCTCCTCGGCCGCCAGGGACGGCGTGTGGCGCGTGGCCTCGACGAGCTCGCCGAACGCCTTGCTCGGCACGTTCACGTCGCGGAAGATCTCGCCGCCCGCGCGCCGCCAGCCCTCCAGACCGCCGTCGAGCATGGCCAGGTCCGTGTAGTCGAGAACGCGGAGCTGCTGAATCGCGTCGGCCGCAAGTTGTTCGCCGTCGTCGTATACGACGATCGGCGTCGTACGGCGCGGGATGCGATCGGACACCTCCCCGGCGACTCGATCGAGCGGCAGCGAAGCCGCGAACAACGGGTGGGCTTCCGCGAACGAGGCCTCGTCGCGTACGTCGAGCAGCGCGATCTCGCGCCGCTCGATCAGGGAGCGGCGAACATCAGCCGTCGAAATCAGCCGGTCTGTCGTGATTGATGTCATGGCGCTGTACAGATGAAGTTGGCCGCGTCGTTGCTGCTGCCACGGCCGGTCCATCGGGCGACGTTCGGGTACGCGCACAGCGGTCGTGTTCGATCGCGCTTGCCGTCCCTGAGCCGGGAAGCGTCGATGCGGCTCGGTGCGTCCGCGTTCGACCCACGCGACCAGAGGCGCGACGGCGTTGAACGTGTCGGTGCCATCGCCGCCTTCGCAGTGTCCCATGCCCGGAACCATGAAGAGTCGCAGCGAACCAGAAGCCTCTTTGTCGCCAACCGCCGCTCGCACACGATCATAGTAACGGATGCTGTTCCGCGGAGGCGTCTGCGGATCGGCCCACCCGTGATACATCAACAGCTTTCCGCCCCGCGCGAGGTACGGCCGAAGGTCTGGATCCACCGCGTTGATGGTATCGACATGCGGCGTTCTTCCGATGGCGTCGAGCGCGCCGGCAAGCGTGAACGTCCGCCAGTCCCAGTTGGCGTCGTTGAAGACGATGTACTTGAACAGGTCGAGCGAGTTGTTCTCGGGCTGGGCGCCGGCCACCACAGCCCAGCCGAGCTCCGAGCCCGGCTCGAGGCCCGGAAACAGTACGGCGCCGGTTCGCGGATCCGCGATCGGCGCGTAGATGGCGCGAACGGTCTCCACCTGCGGTGGCGTCAGGCAGGTCGCGCTGTCCGAAGCGCCCGCGTCCTTGCACGTGAGCACTGAAGGATCGAAGCGGCACTGCCGCGGGTTCTCGATGACGCCGTCCGTGACGCCGTCGAGCGCGTCGCAGGCGACGAGCGCGGCTTTGTGGATCAACGGCAACATGGCGGGAGCAATCTCGCTGCCGGCCGTTCGGTGTACCGCCTGGGCGATCGCCATCCGTCCCGTGTAGAGCGCCGGCACGTCGTACGCGGCATCGCCGACGACGATACCGTCGTAGTCGGCGGGGTAGCGCTGGGCCTCGGTCAGCCCCTGGCGGCCGCCCAGCGAGCATCCGTTCCAGTACGAAAAGCGTGGCGTCCGGCCATAGTAGGCCTCGGCAATCGCTTTGGCGTGCACGGTCATGTCGCGCGCGGCCCGGTCGCCGGCGTCGATGAGCTTCTCCGGATGGCCGAGCGCGAAGCGCGCGCCGCCGCCGGTGTGCCCCGTGTCGGTGCTGACGCCGGCATAGCCGGCCGCGACGGCGTTCGCGAGGGCAGGCAGCATGATCGTGCCACCCCATCCACGATTGCCGACGGCCTGGAGCCTGCCGTTCCAGTTTTCGGCGGGCAGCCAGACTTCAATCCTGATGTCCGAGTCGTCGCTCGGCTTCAGCGCGGCCTCGACGCAGCAGAGGGCCGGGAGAGTCGGAAAACGTTGAAGCGCGCCAGCGGCCACCGTCTGCGCGGAAACGATCTGGACGCCGGCTGCCGATCGCGACACGAGATCCTCGCAGCGTCGGCCATCGGCTGGCTGTGCCGCTGCCGACACCACGGATGGCGAGAGCGCGTCGACCGCGCCGATGGCCACGGTTATACATGCGGCCGCGGCAATCGTCATCAACACGCCCGCTTTCGCCATGTCCTTGATTGAAAAGTAGCCGGCGCCGTACGGAATGATGGTCGTCGGACCCTGGCTGACGAGGATGAAGCCCAGCGTCGCCGAGAATGCGGCGGGCGCGACGATCGTCCAGGCATCGAGGTGCAGATCCGCGGCCAGCGCCACTAGGATGGGCGTGATGATGCTCGCGGCCACCGTGTTGCTCGAAAACATCAGGCGCAGCACGCCGACACCGATCACGATCACGAAAGGGCGAAGCAGCGGCGGCACCGAGCTGACGCGGCCGAGCAGCACCCAGGCGAGCCACCGGGCCGCTCCGGAGTCGAACACGGCCGTTCCGAGCGACAGGCCCGCGACGATCAGCATGATGCCGCCCCAGTCGATGTCGTGCTCGGCCTCTTTCCAGGTCAGGACGCGGAGGCCGGGTAGCAGCACGCACAGGCCGGCGCCGAGGCCGATTGCCTCGGGGGACACCGCCACGCGTCCTCCCGTCCAGGAATCGACGAAGGGCGCCAGGATCCACGCAGCGATGGCCGTCGCGAACACCGCGACCGTCCGTTTCTCGTTCGCGCTCGGTGCGCCGAGGCCGTCGAGCCGCGTCCGGATCTCGTCGATGGTGACGGGCAGGCGTTCGATTTCGGGCGGGAACATCCAGAGAAGCAGTTTCCAGGCGATCGGCACCATCAGGATGCACGCCGGCAGGCCGTAGAGCATCCACCGCGCGAACGACACATCCGTGTGCGCGAGTTGCTTGAGCTGCGCGATGGCGACGAGATTGGCGGCTGTCCCGGCAGGTGTGGCGATGCCGCCGATGAGCGGGCCGAACGCGACCGCGATCATGATCGCGCGGCCGAAGTTGCTCTGCAGCGGCCGGGCATCCGCGTCGCGCAGGATCCCCAGTCCGATCGGGAGCAGCATCGCAGCGACCGCCATCTTGGTGATCCACATCGAGATCAGCACGCCGACGACGAGGAAGCCGAGCAGAACGCGGTCCGTCCTGGTGCCCACGCGCAGCAGGACGTGGTAGACGAGCCGGGTACCGAGCCCCGACCGCGTGAAGGCCGCCGAGAGGATGAGGACGCCGATGAAAAACGTGATCACCGGATCGCCGAATCCCGACCGGACCACCGCGCGGTAGTCGGCGATGCCAAACGCCGGGATCAGCAGCACCACCAGGAGCGACGTGACCGCGAACGGCACCGCTTCGGTGACCCAGAGCGTCACGGCGAACGCCATAATCGCCAGGCAGGCCTGTCCCGGCCCCGTCAGCGGAATCAGATTGCCGGCCCGTTCGAGCGGCGGCGGCGATGGCAGGGCGTAGAGCGCCAGCATCAGCGCCACCGCCGCCAGCAGCGCGAACAGCCTGCGGTCCTTCACTTGGCGGGTGTCGCTCCGGCGTCCGTTCGAATGACCATCGCGTCAGCGCTCCGTTCGCCCTCGTGGCACGCGTCCTCCCAGTACTCCTGGCCCTGCCCCCGCTTGCCCCGGACGAACTTCGACGCGATCGTCCACGGGCGAGTATAGACCGCCGGATCCTCGATCGTGGCGCGGTAGTTGAGCGTGTTCGCGTCGGTGAACTCGAACCGTTCGACGACGTGGGCGTTGTCGGAGAAGAAGTTGCCGACCATGTCCAGCCTGCCCCTGGCGTTCTGGTTGGTGACGTCGACGACGAGCGTCGTGCCTTCCCAGTGGCCGCGCGAGTCCCCCATCCACAGCTTCGTATGCGGACCGATGTGCGGACGTCCATCGAGCGGGATCACGCGGAACACGTGGTTTTGCGCGTTCAGGATCACGATCTGGCCGGGGGACTGCAGCACCCGCAGCTGCGAGTGGAACATTTCCCGCGGCACGCCCCCGGCGAGGCAGCGCGCCTGCGGATCGATGTGCTCGGGCGCGGTCGGCGTGTCGGCGTGATCGGCCAGGACCTGCTGCCTGGCGGCCGCCGCCGGCAGGTAGGGGATCTTACCGTTCGGCGGATCCACGACGCGGCTGGGCTTCGGTACCCGGGCAATGCCTTTCTGCTCGCGTTGAATTTCGTCCAGCCGGCCGCCTCCGGCTCGCGGATCGGTGAGGTCGAATGTGCCGGTGATCTCCGGATCCCAGTCGCCCTGCACGTCGGGCTGGCCGTCGGACAGGCGCGCGGGTTGCCACGGCTGCTGGCCGGACGGCGCCCCTGGCAATATCCAGACAAGAGCCGCGGCCGCGAGCGCGG
>Ga0105242_10003112_pt1 | contig 12944 bp, 8 predicted proteins | sample KBSM24metaG_FD_81521 | JGI IMG/M metagenome (GOLD analysis project Ga0105242, IMG submission 81521) | Miscanthus rhizosphere microbial communities from Kellogg Biological Station, Michigan, USA - KBS M2-4 metaG | ecosystem: Host-associated > Plants > Roots > Rhizosphere > Soil | place: Michigan...
CCTCGTCGAGAAGCCGAAGGTCACCAGGCGCGTGAATCCGCATTATCCCGAGGAGGCGCGTGCCGCGCGGACGCAGGGGGCGGTCGTGCTCGAAGTGCGCGTCGGCGAAGACGGTTCCGTCGACGATGTGCGCGTGCTGCAGCCGCTGCCGAACGGCCTCGACGAAGCGGCCGTCGAGGCGGTGAGGCAGTGGAAGTTTCAGCCGGCCATGAAAGACGGCAGGGCCATCCCGGTCGTGTTCGAGCTCACGATCAGTTTTCGGTTGTGAGGAGGGCGGGCGTCTCGCCCGCCTGGCGGGCGGGACGCCCGCCCTCCAAGTGTGGGGTTACATCGCCCAGGCATAGCCCACTTTCACGAAGAGCGTCCGGTCGGCTTCGGTGACGTCGTACGTGTCGTTCGCCACGCGCGTCGACGAGTAGCCGACGAAGAGCACGGTCTGCGGGTTCACCTTGTACGAGAAGAGGAGCTGCGGGAAGAGGCGCCTCGAGTGCGCGTCGACGGGGAACGTGTAGAGCGACGGGTCGCGGCGGACGTCGCTGTATTGCAGGATCGCGCGGACGAACATCCGCACGTTGAACTGATAGACCGCGCGGAACTCCGCGACGTCCGCGGTGTAGAGCCGTCCGTCGTCGACGTAGAGCCGCTCGTTCTGATCGCTGAGGCGCAGCTCGAGGTGGCGGGTGGCCTTGTAGCGGATGGAGGGCGCGAAGCGGACGCGCGTCGCGGGACGCGTGTTCGCGAAGTCGATCTGGTTGCCGGCGTTGAGCTCCACGGCGAAGTAGATGCTCTGGAGCGGCGTCATCTCGGCGTAGACGTTCATGAACTTCTCGTTGTTGAAGGCCATGCCGTTGAAGAAGCGGTCGCGCGTTCCGACGTCGAGGTTCACGAACGACTGCTTCGGACCGCCGACGCCGAACCACATCTCCCATTCTTCCTCGAGCACGTCGCCGCTCTTCAGCGCCTCGGTGCGGTCCCAGTCGCCGCCCCAGTACATGCGCGACCACCACGTCTTCTTGTCCTTCGCCGGCCAGAACGACCGCTCCAGTCCCGCGATGGCCTGACCGTAGCCGACGCGCGGGATGAATCCGGAGTCGGCGCGGAAGTCGTCGCCGACGTACTCGTAGCTGGCGTTCCAGTACCAGTTTTTCGAGCTGTGGCGATAACGCGCAAACGCCGCCTGTCCGGACAGCGAGGAGGCCTGCCGGAAATCGGCCGCGACGGCTGCCGGATACTCGGTGCTCGACGTCAGCACCTGTCCGCGGATCGTATCGGCCTCCGTGACCCGAAAGTTCCAGTCGACGCCGCCCACGCGATTCGCGTAGTCGCCGCCCGTCCGCGTCGTGAACAGCGCGCCGACGTTCGAGCGCTTCCCGACGTCGTAGCGATAGCGCAGCACGGCGGCGATGTTCTTCTCCTCGAGCGTCGTCAGCGACGAGCCCTGGCTTCCCGGGATCAGCAGGTTCGTCTTCGCGTCCTGGGCGAGGAAAACGCCGCCGCCGTGGTGTCCTTGCTTGCCCGTCAGCTTCACTCCGACCTCGGGCGATGCGATCGTGCGCGTGTAGACGGTCGGAAACGGCGTCTCGAATAAGTCGGCGCCCTCGAGGAAGAACGGCCGCTTCTCGTTGAAGAAGAGGGCGAAGGTGTTGTTGATGTCGAGCTGCGGCGAGTCCGCTTCCACCTGCGAGAAATCGGGATTGATGGCGGCGTTCAACGTCAGGTTCGGAGTCACGCCCCATTTCGCGGTGAGCCCCGGCTCGGTGTTGAACGAGCCGCTGGCCAGCGGCGATCCGAGGTCCGGCCGCGTGTCGGTGCGCTGCGAGGTCACGGTCGGACTGAGCTCGACGTTGCGTCCCGGCGTGATGCCGCGGAAGCCGGTGAGCTGCGACATCTGGCAGACGTAACAGCTCCGGTTGCGGTCCTGGTGATGGAGTCCCATGCGGTAGCGCTGGTCGCGCGGATAGATGCGCAGGATGTCGATGCCCCAGGTCTGGATGTCGTCGCTGTGTTTGAAGCGGATCTGGCTGAAGGGGATGGCCATCTCCGCTTCCCAGCGGTCTCCGTGGACTTTTCCGGCCGAGGCCCAGATCGCGTCCCAGCTGTCGTCCTCGTTTCCGGTGATGTCGTTGTTCGTGAGATCCATCTGCACGCCGAGCGGGTTGACGAAGAACTCGAACGCGCGGCGCTCGTCGTTGAAGGTGTCGATGGCGATGCCGGCGAAGTCGTCCTGATACGCGCTGTCGCGATCGCTGAGGTGCGCGCGCATGGCGCGCACGTCGGGGTCATACGCGCGGATGCCGACGTAGAGGTTCTTGTCGTCGTATCCGAGGAACGCTTCCGTCTTCACGCGGGCCTGGATGTTGTCGCCGGGGAAGGTCTCGAACGGCAGCTCGACCGGTTTTGCGTTCGCCCATTCCGCGGCGTCGATGACGCCGTCGACGGTGATCGGTTTGTCGAGGTGCTCGATCGGATAGGAAGCTTTCTCGGCGGCAACGAGGGGTGTGGCGAGGCACACCACGAGCGTCAACTTCGCAAATGTACGCATGGCTGGCTCCGTCGTTCAAGTTTGCTTCGCTATGTGGCGACCGCTGCCCTCAGCGGTCGCACGGCGCGAAGCGCCGTCCCACCCGTGACCGCTGGGGGCAGCGGTCACCACATGAAACAACTTTGAACGAGCACTTAGTGTTCGTGTTTCTGTTTCTTCAGTTCCGCGCGGAGCGGCTCCCAGCGCGGGTCGTCGTGGAGCGCGTCGAGGTCATCGTCGCCTTCCAGGTAATTGTGCAAGTCGAAGCCGGCCTCGCGGGCCTTCTGCAGCCACGCGAACGCCGAGTCGCGATCGCCGCGCAGAGCGTAGCCGCAGGCGATGTTGTACGAGCACGTGCCGGCGCGGTGATTCAACTGCATCGCGTGCCGGAACGCGTCGATGCCGGCGTCGATGTCGCGCGCCTGCAGCGCCGCGTATCCGAGGTTGAACCATGGGCGGCCGGCGCCCGGATACTTCTGGATGACGGCGCGATGGTGCTCCATGATCTCGCGCCATTCCTCGCGATCGTCGCGGCCGAAGCGGTTGTCGCAGCAACCCTGCATCTCGAAGTCGCGCGAGCGGACGCGCAGCGCATCGAAGCCGCGCTGCGTGCGCAGGAAGGCGATGTCGGGATCGTTGCGCAGCTTGTCCTCGCCGCCGAACCCGTTGTCGATCGCCTTCTCCAGCCAGGCCATGCCGTTCGCGGCGTCGCCCTTGAGCGAGTAGGCGCAGGCGATGTTGTACATCGACGACGACTCTTTCTCGCCGGCGGCGATAGAGCGCTGGAACGCGTCGATGCTCTCGTCGAGCCGGCGGAGGCGGAGCAGATCGCCGCCGACATCGAACCAGTCGTGATCGTCCTTGTCAAACTTGAAGTCGAAGTTGCCGTCGAGCGCATCGTGGACCGCTTCGGCGACTCTCATCTTCACGCCGCCGGAGACGCCTCCCGCGACGCCGCCTTTCACGCCGCCCTTCACGCCGTCTTCGACGGAGCCCGAGCGGAGCTCGTTGTAGCGCTCCATCGTCTCGGTGACGCGGCGCGTGGCGATCTCGCCGTGATTCGCGTTCAGGGCGCGGACGAACGCCGGGTCGGAGCGGATGGGATCGAAGTCGGAGTCTTCGGCGATCTTCTCCATGTCGTCCCAGCCGGCGTCGATCGCTTCCTTCAGCGCTTGCAGGGCGTGCGGGCTGTCTCCGAGGAGCGCGTGCGAGCAGGCCGCGTTATAGAGCGACGTCGCCGGGCGATGCCCTTCTTCCGCGGCCTTGCGGAACGCTTCCGCGGCTTCGGCGAACCGTTCGTTGTTGTACAGGTTGTACGCGCGGTCGTACCACTCCTCGCCGTTGCGCGGCTCGCGGGCGAGCTTGTCGATGCGCTTGTCGTACTTGCCGAGCTTCGTCAGGAAATAGTCCTCGAGCGCCTCGATGTCCGGCGTCACCGTCATCGTCGAGTCGCTCTTCACCGTTTCCTGTTTCTTCTCCGCGATCTCCTTTCCTTTCGCCTTCGCCGGCTGGGCGATGAGGCGGATCGCGGAGATCGGGATGATGCATGCGACCACGACCGCGCATGCGACGGCCACGCGCCGCCCGCTGAATACGCGCCGCGCCACGTGAGGCTGCAGGATGGAGAGCAGGCGACCTTCCAGCTGCGTCTTCCTCGACATGGCCAGCGTCACGGAACGGAACGGATCGAACGTCGGCATCGAGCGCGCGATCGCCAGGAGGTGATCGGCGTAATCCGAGGGCTTCGTTCCGCTCGCGAGCACGAGGTCATCGCATGCGCGCTCGCAGTCGTTGCGGCCGGCGCGCTCGAGCGACCAGGCCAGGGGGTGATACCAGAATACGCACGCGGCGATGCGGGTGAGGATGAGCGAGATTCCATCGAAGCGCTTGAGGTGCGCGAGCTCGTGCAGGAGCACCACGCGCAACCGCTCGACCGGCCAGGTCACGACGTCGGCCGGCAGGAGCAATACCGGTTTGAAGAATCCCCACAGCACCGGCACGCTGATGCGCGAGGAGCGCAGCAGGCGGACGTCGCGCTCGAGCGCGAGCTGATCGCGCGCGCGGTCGAGCTCGAGGAGCGCCTCGTCGTGCGTGACTTCTTCCGAGTGCCGCGCGACGTGCCAGACGCCGAGGATGCCGAGGAGCATCTGCGAGAGCATCAGCAGCGCGACGAGATCGACGGCGATGACGATCAATCCCTTCCACGTCGAGCTGGTCACATTCATCGCCCGCGTCATCGCGCTGAGCGGCTCTTCCGGAACAACGCCGGTGGCCTTCGCGATGTTCAGCGCCGTGCCGAGGCGCGACGATTCAACATCACCAACTCCGACCGTGTTCGCCGTCGGCGTTGGTGCTGGCGTTGCTGTTGGTGTGGTGCGCGCCTCCGGCGCGCCTACGGGCGGGGGCGTGCTCACCAAACCAGCGACATTCCACGCCGGAATCACGAACGTCAGCACCGGCATCGCCGCGACGCCGACCAGCGCGGCGGTGGCCACGAGATGGCGCGTGGCGGCGGAAGCGCGGGGAAGCGCGGCCAGAAGGAGCCGGGCGATGGCCATGATCAACGTGGCCTTGGCGAGGATGAGCAGCATGCTCTCCGCGCCTCCGGCGGCCTGAATGCGTGCGGCAAGCTCGAACAGCGTAGCCATCAGCGTCCCTCCTTGCGCGCCTCGTCGATCAGCGTCGAGAGGCGGTCCAGCTCTTCATCGGTCATGTTGTTCTTCTGCCGCTCGATCAGCGTGGCCACGACGTTCGCGGCCGAGCCGTCGAAGAACGTGGCCAGGAGCTGGTCCAGAGCGGAGAGGCCGACACGGTCGCGATTCACAGTGGGTAGGTATACGTAGCGCGTCCCATCATGTTGATGTTTGAGGTGGCCTTTCTGCTCGAGCACCCGCAGCGTGGCCCGGACGGCCGAGTAGCTCGGCGGGTCCGACATCGAATCCATCACTTCCGTGGCCGTGGCCTTCCCGTGGGCGAAGATGATGTTCATCATCTCCCTCTCCCGCCGGCTCAATTCATCCGTTTTCGGCATGATGTTCTCCTGCTGGATTTCCAACATGTGCTGGAAATCTAGCATCGGAATCGGAGGGCGTCAATGGGGACACCGTTTGTTTACAGGTTGCTGGGTTGCTGGTTGCTGGGTTGCTGGGGTGGGTGGGACCCAGCAACTCAGCAACCCAGCAACCCGTTGTACGATGCCCCCCGATTCACCGCACGGAGGTACGCATCACGATGCCCGGCCCCATCACCCAATTCATCAACCACCACTATCGCCATTTCAACGCCGCGGCGCTGAAGGCGGCGGCGGAGGATTACAACCGGCATCTGGCCAAGGGCGGGACGATGCTCGTCACGCTCGCGGGGGCGATGTCGACGGCGGAGTTGGGGCTTTCGCTGGCGGAGATGATCCGCCGGGGGAAAGTCCACGCCATCAGCTGCACCGGCGCGAACCTCGAGGAAGACATCTTCAATCTCGTCGCCCATGACTGCTACGAGCGCGTTCCGCACTACCGTTATCTCTCTGCGCTCGACGAGCAGGCGCTGCTCGAGCGGCACATGAACCGCGTCACCGACACGTGCATCCCCGAGGGGGAGGCGATGCGCAGGATCGAGTCGGCGGTGCTGCGGCACTGGGTCGAGAAGGACCAGGCGGGCAAGCGCCTCTTTCCGCACGAGTTCATGTACGAGATCCTCCGCGACGGCTCGATCGAGCAGTACTACCAGATCGATCCGAAGGACTCCTGGATGGTCGCCGCCGCGGAGAAGAACCTCCCCATGTTCGTTCCCGGCTGGGAAGACTCCACCCTCGGCAACATGTACTCCGGCCACTGCATCTCCGGCGACGTGAAGAGCGTCCACACCGTGCGCACCGGCATCGAGTACATGATCGAGCTGGCCGACTACTACACGCGCGTCTCCGAGACCTCGTCGATCGGCTTCTTCCAGATCGGCGGCGGCATCGCCGGCGACTTTCCGATCTGCGTTGTGCCGATGCTGCACCAGGACCTGCAGCGCACGAGCGTGCCGCTGTGGGGCTACTTCTGCCAGATCAGCGACTCGACCACGAGCTTCGGCTCCTACTCCGGCGCCGTGCCGAACGAGAAGATCACCTGGGGCAAGCTCGGCGTCGATACGCCGAGTCACGTGATCGAGTCCGATGCCTCGATCGTCGCGCCGCTCGTGTTCGCGTATGTCTTAGGATGGTGATGATGAGAACAGTTACTGGGTTGCTGGGTTTCTGGGTTGCTACATGCCTTCTTGCGCAGCAACCAAGCAACCAAGCAACTCAGCAACCGATCGAGCGCCACATTCGCACTCTCGCCTCCGACTCCATGGAAGGCCGCGGCCTCAACACCAAGGGCCTCGCGAAAGCGGCGGACTACATCGAGAAGCAGCTCAAGGCCACGAAGCTGAAGCCGGCGTTCGGGAAGTCGTACCGGCAGAAGTTCCCGGTGAAGATCGGCGTGGCAATGGGGGGAAAGAACGCCATCGACGGTCTCGCCGGCGAAGACTGGACGCCGCTCGGGTTCTCCTCCGCCGGCTCGTTCTCCGGACCGATCGCGTTCGTCGGCTACGGCATCGACGCGCCGCCGTTGAGCTATCGCGAGTACGAAGGGATCGATCTGAAAGGCAAGGTCGCGCTGATGCTGCGCTACGAGCCGCAGGAGCGCGACGACAAGTCGCCGTTCGACGGCCGCAAGCCGAGCCGCTGGTCGTCGCTGCGCTACAAGGCACTGCAGGCGCGCGAGCGCGGCGCGGTCGCGGTCGTATTCGTGACCGGTCCGCTGCAGGATGAAGCGAAGGACAAGGTGCCGGCGCTCGCGAACGACGGCCCGGAGAGTCCGGCGGGGCTGCCGGTGATCCAGGTGAAGACGTCGGTCGCGCAGAAGTGGATCGACCTCGCGCAGTTTCAGAAAGACGTCGACGCCGATCTCAAGCCGCGCTCGCGCGTGCTCGACACGACGCTGCGCGGCAACGTCGACGTGAAGGCGACGTACGCCGATGCGGAGAACGTCGCCGGCATTCTCCCCGGCCGCGGCAACCTCGCGAACGACGTCGTCGTGATCGGCGCGCACTACGATCACCTCGGCTACGGCGGCAAGGGCTCGATGAAGCCGAACGAGCACGCCATTCACAACGGCGCGGACGACAACGCGTCCGGCACGTCCGCCGTGCTCGTCGCCGCAAAACGCCTCACCGATCTGCTCGCGGACGCGAAGGAGCGGCGCACGATCCTGGTCGCGCTCTTCTCCGCGGAAGAGACGGGACTCGGCGGCTCGTCGTATCTCGTCGCGAACTCGCCCGTGCCGGTGAAGAGCATCAAGGCCATGGTCAATCTCGACATGGTCGGCGCGATGCACGACGACACGCTCATCGCGCTCGGCAGCGAGTCGGCGACGGAGTGGAAGCCGCTGCTGGATCGCGTCGGCGGCGAGTTGAAGCTGAAGATCTCGGCGAGCGGCGACGGGTACGGCCCGTCGGATCAGACCAGTTTTTACGCGAAACAGATTCCGGTGCTGCACTTCTTCACCGGATCGCATGAGCGCTATCACACACCCGAGGACGATGCGGACGCGATCAACTTCGCGGGCGCGGAGCGCGCGGCGGAAATGACGGCGCGCGTCGCCGAGGCGCTCTCGCGTGGCGAGGTCACACCGGCGTATGCGCGTGTTGCCGCGGCGCCGGCGATGGAAGGCGACAGCCGCGGCTACGGCGCGTACCTCGGCACGATCCCCGATTTCACGGCCATGGAGTCGGCGACCGGCGGCGTGAAGCTCGCCGACGTCCGCAGCGGCGGCCCGGCCGACAAGGCCGGCATCAAAGGCGGCGACGTGATCGTCGAGATGGCCGGCACGCGCATCGACAATCTCTACGACATGACGTTCGCGCTGCAGGACCACAAACCCGGTGAAACGATCGACGTCGTCGTTCTTCGCGACGGCAAGCGCGTGACGCTGCACGCGACCCTCGGCTCCCGTGGAGCGGCGGGCTCTCAGCCCGCCGGCGGCGGTCACGCCGCGGCGCCGATGGAGATCAAAGCCGGCAAACCCTTCGAGAAAACATTCGACGGCGAGAAGCACTTGAAGGACGTCCGCCAGCTGACATTCGGCGGCGAGAATGCCGAGGCCTACTTCAGTCCCGACGGGAAGAAGCTGATCTATCAATCCACCGCGGAACGCGGCGGATGCGATCAGCAGTACATCCTCGATCTCGCGAGCGGCGAGTCGAAGATGGTCTCGAGCGGGAAGGGACGCACGACGTGCGGGTATTTCTCGTATCCGAACGGCGAGCGGATCATCTATGCGTCGACCGAGGCCGCGGACGCGAGCTGTCCGCCGCCGCCTGACCGCTCGCGCGGCTACATCTGGGGCGTCTACCCGTCGTTCGACATCTACATCGCCAAAGCCGACGGCTCCGACAAGAAGCGTCTCACCACGACTCCCGGCTATGACGCGGAAGGAGTGTGGTGTCACAAGGGCGGCAAGATCCTCTTCACGTCGGTGCGCGACGGCGATCTCGATCTCTATTCGATGGACGAGAACGGCGCGAACGTGAAGCGCCTCACGAACACGCCCGGCTACGACGGCGGCGCGTTCTACAACGCCGACTGCACCGAGATCGTCTGGCGCGCGTCGCGATTCGAAGGCACGGCGCTCGATGAATACCGCTCGCTGCTCGCGGAAGGATTCGTGCGGCCCTCGAAGATGGAGCTCTTCGTCGCGAGCGCGGACGGTTCGAACGCGAAACAGATCACGAAGAACGGAGCGGCGAACTTCTGCCCCTACTTCACTCCGGACGGGAAGCACATCATCTATTCATCGAACGTGCTCGACCCCCGCGGCCGCGAGTTCGATCTCTTCATCCTCAACAAGGACGGCAGCGGCGACCCGGAGCGCATCACCACCGCTCCCGCCTTCGACGGCTTCCCGATGTTCAGCCCCGACGGCAAGTGGCTGGTCTGGGCGTCGAACCGCGCGAATCCCGAGGGAAGGGAGACGAATTTGTTCATCGCGAGGTGGGCGGAGTAGGCGGCCCCTCACCCGGCGCTTCGCGCCACCCTCTCCCCGCAAGCGGGGCGAGGGGCACTCGCGGCACGCCTGCGTCGAGAGCCTTCTCCCCGCTCGGCGGGGAGAAGGTGCCCGAAGGGCGGATGAGGGGCTTACAGCGACACCGCCACCAACACCACCGTCACCGCCCCCCACACAATCTCCCGCCACCCGATCGTCTTCGCCCGCGGAACGGGACGCGCGAGCGTCCACGCGGCGCGTGCGAAGAGGAGCGCCATCGCGATGACCGCGAGCTTGTGCGCGAAGAGTGCGACGAGAAGGATCGCGATTGCATGCAGCGCGAGCACGGGCCACGATGCGGCCGCTCGTCCGTGCGCGCGTTGCAGCAGCGTGCGTACGAACATGATCGACGGGATGGAGCGTGCGACGATGATGCCGGCGAGCGCGAACGCGGGGAGGATGCGCATGCCGCCGGCGATGGCGATCGCCGCGGCGCTCGATGACATCGCGGCCGCGCCGCCGAGCTCCGCGATGAGCGCGCGGCCGCGGTTGTTCGCGTCGTGCAGCAGTTGCATGATGCCGAGCGGAATGACCAGGCCGATCGGAATCACGATCGTCCAGCCGCGCAACGCGACCGCGAACGCGATCGAGCCCGCGCCAGCGGCGGCGTAGGAGCAGGCGAAGAGCCAGCACCAGCGCGTGCGCGGATACGACTTCCCGCGCAGCAGATCCTGCAGCGCGAGCTTCAACGGATGCCGCGCGAGAAATCCGAAGACGAAGGCGAGCGCGATCAACGAGCCCGCGAGTGACGGCCGGACCAGAAGCCCGAGGACGAGCGGCTCGAGCAGAAATCCCCACCCGCCATGCTCCGACGGCAGCGCCAGCGGACGAAGCGGCACGGCGCGCGGCACGGCGTAGCCAATCGCGCTCATGGCGCCCATTCTGCCGCGCCTTACAAGGTTGCGAAATGACGGATGTCATACGCCTCCTCACGCGATGGAGTGACGCCAATCACGACATCCGTAGACGCAGGCGAGCACGCTTTCGCCATGTCCGTTCTCTACGAGCACGATGTTGCACGCGCCGCCCTCGGCGTGGTGGACGGGGTCTTCGCGTCGCTCGGCCGTTACGTTCTGTTTCTCGACGAGAGCTTCCGGATCGTGCACGCGCCGCCCACGATGCGCGAGCTGCTCGGCACGGACTCGGTCGGTCCTCTCGAGGGCCGCCCGATCGCCGACCTCCTCGGCAAGGAGCTGTTCGGCAACGGCGCACCGCTGCGCGATGCGTTGAGCGGCGGAGAACGGCGCGAAGGATGGCGGGCGTTGTTGCAGACCACGCACGGCATCCGGCCGCTGGCGATCAGCGCCGCGCCGCTGACGGCGGATGACCAGGGCGCGTTCGATGCGCGCGTGAAGTACGCGGTGATGATCCTGCCGGCCGAGGATGATCACTTCGCCGCGGCGACATCGCCGTCGATCCTGGCCGGGCTGATCGCGCGATCGACGGCCATGTCGCGCATTTTCCATCTCGTGGAAAACCTGCAGTCGAGCGACGCGCCGGTGCTGCTGATCGGCGAGCGGGGAACGGGGAAGGAAGTCGTCGCCCGCGCGATTCACAAACACTCGCCGCGGCGGCGCGGCCCGTTCGTCGCGGTCGACTGTTCCGCTCTTCCGCCGGAGCTTCTCGATTCGGAGCTGTTCGGTCACGTGCGCGGCGCGTTTGCCGGCGCGGTGCGCGACCGCGTCGGCCGATTCGAGCTTGCGGCGGAAGGCACCGTCTTCCTCGGCGAGATCGACGAACTGCCTCTCAGCATCCAGCCGAAAGTGTTGCGCGTGATCCACGAGCAACCCGCCGCCCGCGTGATCGCCGCGACGAGCGCCGACCTCCGCGACGCGGTCGCACGCGGCACGTTCCGCGAAGACCTGTTCTACCGGCTGCGCGTCGTTCCGATCGAGATCCCGCCGCTCCGCGCGCGCCGCGAAGACGTCGAGCCGCTGGCGCGGCTGCTCCTGCGCCGCGTCGGCGAGCGGCACGGACGTCACCTGCGCCTCGCGCCGGAAGTGATCCGCATCTTCCTCAACTACGCCTGGCCGGGAAACGTGCAGGAGCTCGAGACCGCGATCGAATACGCGGTCGCGGTGGCGAAGGGGGCGGTGATTCAACCGGAGGATCTCCCCGCCGAGATCGCGGGACAGCCGGCGTCGAGCGCCGCGCCCGACATGATCGTGGTGAGCGAAGCGCAGCGTCTGCGCGCCGCGCTCGAGGCGCACCGCTGGCGCCGCGAAGAAACCGCCCGCTCCCTCGGCATGAGCCGCGCGACGCTATGGCGGCGGATGCGCGAGCTGGGCCTGTTGTAGCGTGGAGTGGCGGGCTCTTAGCCCGCCATTGAACGCCGGTGAGCTGAGAGCTCACCGCTCCACTTTGCCGCTCACTTCATCTGCACTACTCCGCACGCGATGCGGGCTCCGGCGTTTCCGGTCGGTTGGGTCGTGAGGTCGTCGGGGTTTGCGTGGAGAATCACGGCGTGTCCGACCACCGAGGTCGGGCCGGGCGAGACCGTGATGCCGTGGAGCATGCGCGTCACGTTCACGGTTCCGTTCGCGTCGGCGTCGACGTTGCCGAAGTCGCCGGCGTGATGCGCGGGAGCGTCCGGCGCGCCGTGCGGCGTATTCATCGGGTTGAAGTGACCCCCGGCGGCGTTGCCGTTGTCGCCGCAGTCGCCTTTGTCATGCACGTGGAAGCCGTGTGTGCTGCCGGGCGGGACGCCGGCGAGGCTGACCTTCACCTCGACCATGCCGTCGCTCAACTCCGTGAATGTCACGGTTCCGTGTGCGGTCGAGCCGCTGGTGGGCGCGAGCGTGGCCGTGGCCGTGGGACGCATCGTCGTCGCGCAGGCGCCGCCGAGGATGAGAAGGGAGACGGAAAGGAGCACCAGTTTCTTCATCGAACCTCCAACTTCAAAATGATCGTGACCTTCGTTCCCGAAGGGGGAAGGCGTTCGGGAATGGATGCATAGACGGCGCCGTCCCGCACGTAGTCGCGAATCGGATGCGCGTGATTGCCGATCGCCCCGCCGGGGCAGGAGTAGAGGCAGACGATACAGCCGGACTTGAACTCCTTCTGATATTTCTCGTTGCCGCCGTAACGAAAATCCATCAGCGGCGCCGGCCGGTGCTCCTCGGCGATCAGCCGCTCGAGCGGCACGCGACCGCCGGAACCGCGCCACTCGACGGACACCGCGAGCCGCGATCCCTCGACCCGTTTGTCGGGCTCGCGATTCCGCGCATCCTTGCGCGCGTTCCAGGAATCGGCCGTGAGGTTCTCACCGGCGCGCGCGCCGAGGGAGTCGAGCGCCGCGCGGACGTCGTGATCGCTCGCCTCGCTCACGAAGAGCGCCCACGTCTTCGCGCCGCCGC
>Ga0105242_10003113_pt1 | contig 12943 bp, 12 predicted proteins | sample KBSM24metaG_FD_81521 | JGI IMG/M metagenome (GOLD analysis project Ga0105242, IMG submission 81521) | Miscanthus rhizosphere microbial communities from Kellogg Biological Station, Michigan, USA - KBS M2-4 metaG | ecosystem: Host-associated > Plants > Roots > Rhizosphere > Soil | place...
AAGCGCCGCCGTCCGTCGAGCAGCTCTCGGCGCTCTGCCACTGGATCGCGCCGCCGGATGTGCCCGTGCGGTTCGACGCGCGGTACTTCACGGTCGCCGCTGCCCCCGACCTGACGGTGGTGCCGGACGGCCGCGAGGTCACTGGGGCGTGGTGGACCTCGCCGAGCGTGTTGCTCGCGGAGTGGGAGGCCGGCGATCGCAAGCTCTACTGGCCGACCTGGCTCACCGTGACCGAGCTCGCCGCCTGTGCGACGGTCCCAGACGTGCTCGCGCTGCACTTCGAGGCGCGCGACCCCACGCCGGACGAGGAAGCGAACATGCCGGTGCACGTCATGGAGCAGGTGTAGCGATGTTGCGCGCGGTCCGTGTGCTCGCGCCCAACCCGAGCGTCTACACCCTGGAAGGGACGAACACGTGGGTGCTCGGCAACGGTCCGACGATCGTGATCGACCCCGGCCCCGACGATGCGGAGCATCACCAAGAGGTGCTCGAGACCGCCGGCGCGGTGTCGGCGGTCGTGGTCACGCACGACCATGAGGACCACGCGGCGGGCGCGGTGGCCTTCGCCGAGCGGGCCGGTGCCCCGCTGTCGGCGTGGCGGCTCGAGGGTGCCACTCGTCTCACGGATGGCCAACGGTTCTCGGTGCCCGGCGTTGAACTCGTCGCGGTGTACGCGCCAGGCCATAGCGTGGACCACGTCGTGTTCTTCGTGCCCGACGGGGGAGCGCTGTTCACCGGCGACGCGGTGGTCGGACGAGGGACGAGCTTCATCGATCCGCCGGACGGGGACCTCGTGCGCTACCTCGCGTCGCTGCACCACATGCTCGAGCTCGCGCCCACGACGATCTACCCGGGGCACGGCCCGATCCTCACCGATGCCCAGGCGGTGCTCCGGAACTACATCGCCCATCGAGAGGAGCGCGAGGCGCAGCTGGTCGAGGGTCTCGAGGCCGGTGACCGCTCGGTCGATGAGCTCGTCGAACGCATCTACGTCGACTACCCGCAGGACGTCCGACCTCTCGCGGCACGCACGGTGTTGGCTCACCTCCGCAAGCTCGAGCATGAGGGCCGCGCGACCAAGAGCGGTCGCGGTGCGAAACAGACGTGGGGTCCGGCCACGCCGGCGTCGTGCGCGCGCTGCGGCCGGCCGGTCCGAGGGCGAGGACGGTACTGCAGCTCCTGCTCGTTGGCCCTGCTGCAAGGCGACGCCACCGAGACCGGTTAGTCGGGCACCAGTCGCAGCTGCGGCCGGACCACGTAGCGCGCCCGACCCTGCCGCTCGAGCACGCCACGTGCGAGCAGCCGGCCGAGAGAGCGGTTCACCGTTTCGCGGGTGGCGCCCACCATCGATGCGAGGTCGTCCTGCGTCAGGCGGACCGGGATCACCGTGCCTCCTGACTGCGGTCGCCCGATCCGCGACGCGAGGTCGGTCAGCCGCCGTTCGATGCGCTCCGAGACGCCGAACCACGCGAGATCGCTGGCGATCGCCGTCGCGCGCGCGAGGGACGCCGAGACCGCTGCGGTCGCGTTGGCGCCCCGCAGTGGCACGAGGCGGGCGGGTCGCAGCGCGATCGCGGTCCACGGCGCGGGCCCGTCGGCCGGCGCGCCGATCGCATCGCCCGGTCCGAGCAGGTCATAGAGGAACGATCGCCCGTCGTGACTGACGACCCGAGCTTCGAAGAGTCCCGACTCGACGGCCCAGAGATCCGCGCACGGCTCGCCCTGCCGGACCGCAGCATGACCCGTCCGGACGACCACGAGGGGGAGCGGTTCGAGCGCGCCCACCGGGCGAACGACCATCGACACCACCCGCAGGAACCGTAGTGAACACGTCTGACACGGCCCCGCGCGGGAGCGGCTAGTCTCACCCCGTGGCTACCATCAAGCTGGAGAAAGTGCTCGGTTACGTGCCCTTGTTCCGTGGGCTGTCCAACCGTCAGCTGAAGCACCTCGCGGGTCTGTTCGAGGTCGCGGAGTACATGCCCGACGCCGCGATCGTGCGTGAGGGAACGGATGGCGACGCCTTCTACGTCGTCATCACCGGGCAGGCGAAGATCACCTCGAACGACCACTTCATCACCCGGCTGGTGCCCGGCGATCACTTCGGCGAGATCGCTGCGCTCGACGGCGGCGAGCGCTCGGCTACGGTGACGAGCGAGACCCCGATGACGTTGGGCGTCATGAGTCGAAAGGCCCTGTTGAAAGCGCTCAAGGACGATCCGGAGATCGCGCACCACCTCATGGCCGAGCTCGCCCGGATGTTCCGGCGCGCGAGCAAAGACGCGTACGACTAGCCACCGAAAGCGCTCCCGATGAAGGTCGAGTTCTACGAAGCCGGCGACGAGCAGAAGGAGGCCGTCGCGACCGTGTCCTGGGATGGGCGGGTGGTGACGGCGACCGCTGAGGACCCAGGCGTTCGCGAGAAGCTCGCGCACGCGTTCCGCCGGTCGGCGATCGTCGTCGACGACTCCGCGCTGCGGCGGCTCGGCACCTCCGGGCCGGTCGTCCTCCAGCCCGGAAGCTTGGACTGGTTCCGCGCGGCCGCGCGTGACCGGGCAACGCAGGAGTCGGGGCTCGCGGCGCGCTTCGTCTCCGATGCGGTGGTGAGCGGGTATGACCCGGCCGCCAACTACCGGCCGTTCGGTGAGCAGATGGAGCTCATCGACGAGCGCTCGTGACCGGCAGGCCCGCCGACGTGCAGCACCTGCGTGAGCTCGTGCTGCTCCGCCGGGTCCGCGATCGGATGGACCGGGAGTACGCGCAGCCGCTGGACGTCGAGGCGCTCGCCCGCGGCGTGCACATGTCGGCCGGGCACCTCAGCCGCCGGTTCCGGCTGGCGTACGGCGAGTCGCCCTACTCCTACTTGATGACGCGGCGCATCGAGCGCGCGATGGCGCTGCTGCGGCGAGGTGACCTCAGCGTCACGGAGGTCTGCTTCGCGGTCGGTTGCTCGTCACTGGGCACGTTCAGCACCCGCTTCACCGAGCTGGTTGGTGTGCCGCCCAGCGTCTTTCGGCGTGAGGGTGCGCCGATGGCGGCTGGCATGCCACCGTGCCTGGCGAAACAGGTGACCAGACCGATCAGGAATCGAGAAGCACCGGTGCCCGCAGCGCAGCTAGCCTGACCGCCATGGACATCACCATCCACGCGAGCTTCCTGCCCCACGAGGACCCGAACGCATCCCTGGCCTTCTATCGCGATGCCCTCGGCTTCGAGATCCGCACCGACGTCGGGAGCGGCACGATGCGGTGGATCACCGTGGGTCCCGCCGGCCAGCCCGGCACCTCCATCCTCTTGGCGCCGCCGGCGACCGACCCCGGGGTCACCGACGAGGAGCGCCGGGCCATCGTCGAGATGATGGCCAAGGGAACCTACGGCTGGATCTTGCTGGCCACCACGGACCTCGACGGGGCGTTCGAACGGATCGAGGCAAGCGGCGCCGAGGTCGTGCAAGAGCCGACCAACCAACCCTACGGGTTCCGCGACTGCGCCTTCCGCGATCCCGCCGGCAACCTGATCCGCATCCAAGAGCAGCGTTCGGAGGAGGAACGAAGCGATGGCTGAGAAGAAGACGCCCACCAAGAGCACGAAGAGGTCCGCCGGCCGCACCGGTGCCAAGCGCACCACGGCGCCCAGGAACTCGTCCTCCTCGGGGTTCACAGCCGAGGAACGAGCCGCCATGAAGGACCGTGCCCGGGAACTGAAGGCATCCAAGGACAGAGATGAGGGCAAGCGCCAGTTGCGCGAGGCGATCGCCAAGATGAAGGAGCCTGATCGTGCGATGGCCAAGCGGGTCGACTCGATCGTCATGGCGGCCGCACCCGAGCTCACGCCCAGGACCTGGTACGGGATGCCCGCCTACGCCAAAGACGACAAGGTCGTCTGCTTCTTCCAGGACGCGCAGAAGTTCAAGTCGCGGTACGCGACGTTCGGGTTCAGCGACGAGGCGAGCCTCGACAAGGGTGGCATGTGGCCGACCTCCTTCGCGCTGATGAAGCTCACCGCCGCCGAAGAGAAGCAGATCGCTGCGCTCGTGAAGAAAGCGGTGCGCTAGGACCGAGCCGGCGCCTACCCGCGCTCGGCGTTGTCGGCGAGCCAGGCCTGTCCCGCGCCGCAGAAGCTCTTGAAGTCGCAGAACGAGCACCACCGTCCGGGCGTCGGCTCGTAGACGCCCGCTTCGATCGCAGCGAGCGACGTCTCGACGCGGGCGCGCACCTCGGCGGGGTCACCCATCGGCTGCGACACCGCCTCGTCGCGAGCCAGGTAGTAGTACGTGAGGGTCAGCTCCTCGGGCCGCTTGTGCCAGATCTCGGTGCACGCCAGCCCGTAGAGCTCCAGCTGCAACGCGTCGGCCTGGCCCGAGCCCGTCTTCCAGTCGACGATCTCCCACGGGCCGTCGGGTTCGCCGTAGATCGCGTCGATCCTGCCGCCGACCGCGAAGGCGCCCACGCGCAGCAGGAACGCGCGCTCGGCGAACAGCGGCGTCCGATCCGCGAACCGTGACCCGAGGAACGCCTGCCGAAGCCGGTCGACGCGCCCCGGATCGCCGGCGAGCTCCTCCTGCGTCAGGTCGACCGCGTCGTCGGCCTCGAGCAGACGCCCCTGACCGGCCGCGCGCCGCTCGATCCACCGGTGGATCTCGGTGCCGATCCGCGCTGCCGGTCCCGAGAATCGAGGCAAGGGCCGCACGCGCGTCCAATAGAACTGCTTCGGGCATCGCGCATGATCCATCAACGAGCTCGCCGACAGGGTGTGGGGGATGCGATCGCCGTCAGGCGATCGCATCCCTTCGGCGGTCTCGCGCTCGAGGAGGTGCGTCGCGAGCTGCACCCGGTCGGCGGCCAGGGCGTCGTAGGACACCCTGGCCGCGTCGTCGAGCGCGTCGATCAGTGCGAGCTGGCTTCCCCCATCCAACGCCGCGTCGCGCCAGCCATCGGGGAACACCGGATCGGGCTGGGCCGGTCGCGCCGGCCCCGGCCAGTCGCGCACGAACCGCTCGCGCAGGCCGAGCATCGGGTTCTCCTCGCCGGGCTCGGCCGCCGCGACATCGACACTCGCGAGTCCGCTCTCGGATCCCCACGTCATCAGCTCGTTGAGGAAACGGCTCTCCCGCTTCGGGTAGATGTTGTCGCCGTACCAGTAAGCGCCGCTCGCGTCGAGGGTCTTGCGCGCGCGCGTCAGCGCGACGTAGGCGGTGCGTCGTTCCTCGATGATCTCCTGGGACTTCAGCGCGTCGCGGAACTGCGTCAGGTTCCCTTCGTAGCGCGGCAGGATCTCGGCGTCGCCGCGCAGCTCGAAGTCCAAGGACTTCCCGCGCTCCGCCGGGTTCTGAGGCACCTTTGGGTTGGGCAGCAACTCGTGCGCGAACCCCGGGACGAAGACGTGATCGAACTCCAACCCCTTGGCGACGTGGATCGTCATCACCTTGACCGAGTCGGCGTCGCTCGGTTGCACCGGGGCCCACTCCTGCTTGTCGAGGCGCTCGACCGCCGAGATGTGCTCGAGGAACGCGCGGAGCGTCAGTTCGCCGTCCACGGGCTCGAACGCGTGCACCTCGTCGAGGAACGCGGCGAGGTTCCGCCGGCCCCCGAGCCCGCGGCGGCGGTCGGGGTCGGCGTCGAGCTCGTCGAGGATCCCGATCCGCCGGATCACCTCGCCGAGGAACTCCCCGACCGGTCGGCGCGCCTCCGCCCGCAGCACGCGGAGCTCCTCACGGAACGCGGCGAGCCGCTCGCGCCCGTCCTCTGAGAGCTCCTCGACCTCCTCGAGGTGCTCGAGCGCCTCGGCGAGCAGTACCGGTTCCGCCTCGGCGTCGTCGGGATCGATCGCGAAGTCGTCGCGCAGCTGCCGTGTCTGGGCGTTCGCGAGGCGGGCGAGCGCCGCGATGTCCTTGAACCCGACGCGGTAGCGCGGGCCGAGCAGGATGCGGGCGAGCGCGACGCTCGCGGTCGGGTCGTGCACCGCCCGCGCGTACGCGAGCACCTCGACGATCTCGGGCATCCGCAGCAGCCCGGCGAGGCCGACGATCTCGACCGGCACCTCGCGCTCGTCGAACGCCTCGCGCAGCAACGTGAACAGCCTCGACGTGCGGCACAGGACCGCCATCTCCGACCAAGCCGATCCCGTCGAGTGGAGCTCCACGCAACGCTCCGCGATCGCGGCGGCTTCGCTCCACTCGTCGAGCACGCGGCGGATGCGCACCTCGCCCTGACCGTTGTCGGCCCACGGCACGAGCCGCTTGCCCGGGGGTCGCTGCGCCTCGGGCACCTTCACGATCACCGCATCGGCCGCCGCGAGGATCCGCGCGCCCGACCGGAAGTTCGTGTACAGCGGCAGTTGCGTCGCCGGCGTGCCGTCCGCCTTGGGGAACTCCGTCGGGAACCGGAACAGGTTGTAGAGCGAGGCGCCTCGCCACGCGTAGATGTTCTGGTCGGGGTCGCCCACCGCCGTGACGGGGTGGCCCGATCCGAACAGCGTCGACATCAGCTGCGCCTGCGCGACGTTCGTGTCCTGGTACTCATCGAGCAGCACGGCCTGGAACCGGGCGCGGTGGTCGGCGACGACGTCGGGGAACCGTGTGACGATCTCGATCGCGCGGTCGATCTGGTCGCCGTAGTCGATCACCCCGAGCTCGGCCTTGAGCTCCCGGTAGATCACCGCGGCCTCGATCAGCTCGATCCGCTCCTGCGCCGCGCTGTAGGACCGGTCGGATCGGTGGTTCTTCAGTACGTCCAGCCGCTCGGCGAGCCACGTCAAGGCGGTGCCCGGCGCGACGCGATGGTTCTGCAGCTGATCGTCGATCTCGAGGATCTTGCCGACGAGCGAGGGCTGGAACGTGGCCGCCGCGTGCTCGAACGTCATGCGATCGAGCACGCGCCCACACAGCTCCTCGCGCTGGGCTTGGTTCAACACGCGCGAGCCCGGCTCGAACCCCGCGAGCACGCCGTAGCGATCGAGCAGGGACGCCGCGAACCCGTGGTAGTTCATGATCTCGGGCTCTTCGCCTTCGGGCAGATCCAGGGTCGCCAGTGACCGGCGCACCCGCAGCCGCAGGTTGTCCGTCGCCTTGTTCGTGAAGGTCAGGCACAAGACGTTGCCCGGCATCACGCCGTCGGCGTCGAGGCGACCGAGCGCCCCGAGCGCCAGGTACACGACTCGCGCGGCCATGACCGACGTCTTGCCGGAGCCGGCGCCCGCGATCAGCACGCACGGCTCGAGCGGCCACGCGATCGCCTCCCACTGCTCATCGGTCGGCTCGGCGCCCATCGCGGCGACGATCTCGGGCGGCGCGGTCCGGGTGCTCACGCGTGCGCCTCGGCGAAGACCGGCTGCCCCTCGGGGAACAGCGGACACAGCGATTTGAAGTCGCACCAATGACAGTTGGCCGCCGGGTTCGGCCGGTAGACCTCGGTGTCGATCAGCTCGCGCTTCAACGCGATCAACCGCGACAGCTCTAGCTTGACCCGCGCCTGGTAGGCCTCCTCCTCGCCCTCGCCGACCTGCCACGACTTGAGCTGCAGCTCGCCGCGGCGCCAGTCGCCCTTGAGGAACGCGAGCTCGACCTGGCGTACCGGGCGGTACGGCTCGAGGTCATCGCACTCCTGCACGGCCAGGTAGTAGATGCCGAGTTGCAGGCTGTCCTCGGCGCGCGGCGCGTTGTCGGGGTTCCCCGTCTTGAAGTCGGTGATCCGTGTGCCACCGGGGAACGGCCCGATCCGGTCGATCACCCCGACGATCGTCGCGCCGTCGTACTCGAATTCGAAGCGCACCTCGTTGCCCAGCGAGTCCTCCTCGCCGTACTGGAACCACCAGTTCTTGAACATCCGCTCGTCGACGAGTGTGCGGTGCGCCGCCGACACGGCTTTCGACGGGAACTCCCGCTCGCGCCACTTCGCGTCGATCTCGGCGAGGATCTCGGCCTTCGTCTTGCCGAGCTCGCCGGTCTCGATCCGCTCGATGATGCCGTGCACGAGCTTGCCGACCCACGCCTGGTAGCCGGCAACGCGACCGAGCCCCAGCTCGTCGCCGAGGACGTGCTGCAGCTCGCAGTTCTCGAGGTTCGACATGCGCGAGTACGACAGCCGCAGCGTCTCGTAGAGCGGGCGGCCGGTGTCGGTCCAGCCGCGCTGGTACCACCAGGTGGCCGGGTCGACGCCGAGCGCCCGGAGTCCGTGCAACGCGGCGAGCCGGCGCCAGGCATCGACGCCGCGGTCCGCGAGCTGGCGCCGCCACGATGCGGCGGCCTCGCGCACGCTCACCGGATCGTCCTCGACCGCGTCGGGCGCGGGCTGCCATCGGACCTTGAGCTCATCGACGAACCGCGAGCGCTGCGTGAGCTCGTCGGCGTCAGGGTGGATGTCGGCCGCCAGGAGCACGACCCCGCGGCGAGCGCGACCGAGCACCATCCGGAACAGGCGCCGCTCGTCCTCGAGCCGATCGCGGACCTGCTCCGATCGGCTGCGCACGCGCTCCAGCGCGCCGAGGTCGAACATGGGCTCAGGCCGCGACAGCGACGGGAAGTTCCCCTCGGTGGCGCCGGCGACCAGCACCGTGTCGAACTCCCGGCCGACGGTGCCGTGGGCGGTGAGCACCTGTACGGCGTCGTCCTGCGCGGTCTCGCGGGCGGTCCAGCCCGGTCCGTGCTCGCCGGCGTCGAGGGCCTCGAGGAACGCCTCGACCCCCGAATCGCCCTGCTCGGAGGCCTCGGCCACGACGTTGGCGAACGTCACGACCGTGTCGAGCTCGGCGCCACCGGCCTCGACCAGCTCGGTCGAGCAGGGGAGCTCCTCCCACAGCACCTTGAACGCGTCCTGCACCGACATGCCGGCGAACAGCGCCGCCTTGTCGAGCGTCGCTCGCGCTCGCTCGACCCGCTCGGCCTCCTCGGGGGCAAGGCCGTCGGTCCGATCGAGGGCGGCTGCGGCGGCGCGCGGCGTCGGTCCCGTCGTCTTGGCCAACCGCGTCAGGCCGCGCGCCGCCGCCGGCGAGAGCCCAACCACCGCCGAGGTCAGCAGCGGCTCGATCAGCTCGTCGCGTCGAGCGGCGTCGGCGACGAGCCACCGCAGGGCGAGCACGTACGGATAGGTCGCCGACTCCAAGGTGAGTGACCGCCCCCGCTCGGGCACCGCCCGCGGGATCCTCGCGTCGTCCAGTGCCCGCAACAGGTTGCCGAGATGCGTCCCTTGTCGGCGCACGACCACGGCGAGATCGCCCCAGGCAACACCGTCCTCGACGTGCAGGCGGCGGAGCTCGCGAGCGATCGCCGCGTGCTCCTCGGAGCTGTGCGGCGCGACCCACGCCTGCAGGTGCGGTCCATCCGGGCTCCGGTGATCGACGGTGAGCTCGACCCTGGCGGCGTCGGGGAACGTCTCGGTCGTGAACCGCGCCAACGGCAGTGCGCTGCTGCCCTGGAACGAGAACACGTGTGCCCCCGGGTTGGCCGCGACCACGGTGGTCGTCGTGTCGAGGCCGCGCAGCAGCGCTTCCTGCGCGAGCGTCGTGTCCTGGTAGTCGTCGACCAGCAGATGGTCGAACAGGGAAGGCCCGTCGCTCGCGACGACAGATGCCATCTGCACCAGGCCGGCATAGTCAACTTGGTTGACCGAAGCGACCGCGTCGAGATACTCCTGCGCGAACCGCGCGAGCTCGCCCCAGCCGCCCAGCCCGGCCTTGTCGGCGCTCTCGGCCAGCTCTTTCGGCGACAGCAACGACTCCTGCATGCGGGTGAGCAGCTGGCGGATCTCGTCGGCGAACGCCCGAACCTCGAGCAGGCCGCCGTAGGCGGGCCACGCATCGGGATCCTGCGCGCCGAGCAGCTCGCGCACCTTGGCGAACTGCTCCGCGGCCCCGAGCACCTCGGGCGGCTCACCCTCCCGGAGCTTCAGCACCCGGTGCGCCAGCCCATGGAAGGTCACCACCTGCAGGCCCGGGAGGGACGCGGGCAGGCGATCGAGTAGCAGTGCGCGAGCGGCGTCGCGGGCGCTCCGCGAGCCGAGCACCAGGGCCACGCGCTCAGGCTCGGCACCCTCATCGATCAAGCGGGCGAACCGCTCTCGAAGCGCCGAGGTCTTGCCTGTGCCGGCCGCGCCCGTGACGAGCAGGGCCCCGTCGCCGTGCGACAGGACCGCCGTCTGGGCACCGTCGAACGCCAACGAGGGGGCCGTCATCGTGGGCATGGTACGTCTCGGTGCCGACACCCCTGCCTGCTACTGATCGGGGCGGGGCGGAACCGTGGCGACGGGTCGCTCGACGAACCGGCCAGTGGACCAGTGCTCTCGAAGCCATCGGTCGATGTCCCGCACATCGATGAGGCCTACCGTACGACCGGTGCTGTCGTTGACGAGGGCCTGACGACCGCCGATCCACTCGACCACGTCGTCGAGGGGCTCGTCGATCTCGATGATCGTTCCCATGTCGAGGGGCGACATCGCCTCGCGGACTGGTCGGGACGCAGCCGTGTGCGCGGCGTCGTCGAGGCTGATCGTTCCCGCGATCTTCCCGTCCTCGTACACCGGGAACGACGTGTTCGGCGAGGCTCGCAGCCAGCGCTCCGTCGCGTCCAGGAGGGACGTGCTTCCGGGGATCGCCTCGGCGATGGGGCGCATCGCGTCGCTCGCCGTTCCGCGGAGCAGTTGCTCGCGAAGCGCCGCGCGGGCGGGGATCTGGCGAGCCACACCGATCATCGTGAATCCGATGAACACGAGGAAGAACGCGAACCCTCCCGTGCCGTTGGCCAGGCTGAAGACCGCCCACGCGATGAGCCCACCGCCAACGATCATCGAGCCGACGCCGGCCACGCGCTGCGCGGTGGCGCGGTTGCGCGTGATCGCCCAGGTGCCTGCCATCAGCATGCGGCCGCCGTCCAGCGGGAACCCGGGGATCGCGTTGAGCGCGGCGAACAATAAGTTGAGCCTGCCGAGGTCGACGAGCGCCACACCGAGGTCCGAGAACTGGCCGACTTGCTTACCCCACGCCAAGAAGACGACGCCGAGGACGGCGGTGGTCGCTGGGCCGGCCGCCGCCACGACGAAATCGGCGAGCGGTCCTTTCCGCCACGATCGGGTCTCGGTCGCGCCTCCCCAGAACACCAGCGTGATCGCGCGGACGGGGAGGCCGAATGCCCTCGCCGCGATCGCGTGAGCCGCCTCGTGCAGCAGGATCCCGCCGAAGAACAGGACGCCGAACAGGGCCGTCAGCTGTGCGGCTTCGCTCGGCTCCATCCTCGACTGGAACAGGTCGTAGTACGAGAACGAGAAGAGCGCGGCGATGATCAGCCAGGAGAACGAGGCGTAGATCGGGACTCCACCGATCTTGGCGACCTGGAAGCGGTTGCCCGTGCCGAACATCCTTCGAGCCTACCCGTGGGCGTCGTGAAGACCCGAACGCGGCATAGCCCACTGCGGCCCGCTACTCGGGCAGATCGAGGTCGAGGAGGTCGCCCAGCTCGCGGGCACTCCTGATCGCGAAGTCCTGATAGCAGTTGTTCATCAGCACGTGGGTCTCGCGGGCCTCTTCGGCGAGCGCCTCCACCTTCGGCACCCACTCGTTCAACTCGTCGCGCTTGTAGTCGTAGCGGAACCGCTCCGACGCGGGGATGCCCTTGCGCTCCCACACGTCTCGGTCGCGGCCGTGGAACCGGATCATCGCCAGGTCCTTCGCCGTCGCGGCGGCGATCGGGGGGATCGACGAATCGAACCCCTGCGGCATGTCGACGCAGACGAACGGCAGGTCGCGCTCCTCGAGGAACGAGAGCGTCTCCTCGACGTTGCGTTCCTCCATCCAGCTCTTGTGGCGGAACTCCACCGCGATGCGGAAGTCAGGGAGCCGCTCGGCGACCTCGTCGATGTACGCCTTCGACTTCTTCCCGATCACGAACCACTGCGGGAACTGGAAGAGAACCGCGCCGAGCTTCCCTGCTGAGTGCAGGGGCATCAGCGCGTCGCGGAACCGCTGCCAGACTTCCTCGACGGCCTCGTCGGGGAGCTGCTCGCGGTAGACGTTCTTCTTGTCGGCCGGCGCCGAGTCCTGGAGGTCCTTGTAGAGCGAGTCGCGCTTGGTGGGGTGGTTCGTCAGCAACGAGTACGCCTTGATGTTGAACGTGAACTCCGGTGGGGTGCGCTCGATCCACAGCACCGAGTTCTTCTCGCTCGGCGGGAAGTAGTAGGTGGAGTCGACCTCCACGATCGGGAACTGCGAGGCGTAGAAGCGCAGCCGAGCGTCTGCGGAGTTGGCGCCGGGCGGATAGAAGTGCCCGTCCTTGACCAGGGTCGGGTCGGTCCACGAGGAGGTGCCGATCAGGATGCGGCCGGCCATGCCGCCAGCCTAGGCGGCGCCGCTGTCATCGCTGCTGGGCTTGCGGCCCAGGACCTTGTCTTTGGCCTGGTTCGCCTTGTCCTTCGCCATCTTCAGCAGGCGCTCGGCCCACACGTACTCGGTCGCAAGGATCCCGAGTCCGAGGATGATCACGAGGAGTCCGGGTCCGGGCAGCACGAGCAGCGCGATCCCGACGATCACCAGGAAGCCGCCGGCAGCCGTCACGGCGATGCGTTTCCCGCTGCGCTTGATGAAGAGCCCGACCGCCTTGAAGGGAACGAAGACGGGGTGCTCGTGCCATCGGCGGGCGGCATCCGGGAAGGCGGTATCGATCTCCTCGACAACCGACGACGCATCGACCTCTTCGGGCTCGTCTCCCCAGATCGCACGGTTGCCGCGGTCAGGGTCGCGGGTCGGGTCCGGCCGCGCTTCTCCCATGAATGCCAAGTCTCTCATGGCCCGCATCTACGGTTCCAATGTGACTCAGCGGCGCCGTACTCCTTGGCGCGCAGCGGTCGATCCCCTCAGGGCAGCGATGGCCAACTCCTCTTGTCACTCTTTCGGCTGTGGATAACTTGCGCTCGGCCCTAGCATTCCCCTAGAAAACCGGTCACACGGAAGTGTGGCTACA
>Ga0105242_10003116_pt1 | contig 12935 bp, 8 predicted proteins | sample KBSM24metaG_FD_81521 | JGI IMG/M metagenome (GOLD analysis project Ga0105242, IMG submission 81521) | Miscanthus rhizosphere microbial communities from Kellogg Biological Station, Michigan, USA - KBS M2-4 metaG | ecosystem: Host-associated > Plants > Roots > Rhizosphere > Soil | place: Michigan...
AACGATGGCGGTGCTGCCCTCCGCGATGACGCCCCGCAGCTCGTAGCAGTCGAGGGGAACCGGGCTCCGCAGCAGGCGCAGCGCTGAGACGCCCGGGCCGCCCGACCTGGCGTCAGCGGTACGAGGGTCGAGACCCGAAGAGTCCATCGCACGGACGCATGAAGGACCGAATGCCCATGGACACTGTATTGGCCCTAATCAGCGCGTGCGCGCACAGGAATCATGCACCGTCACGGGTTCGTGCAGGTGAAGCTCGCCGCCGCGTCGATGCTGCCAGTGCCGTTGTACCTCGCCACCTGTGGATAGGGACACAAGGGTCGCGTGCGCGTTATGGTTCCCCCGGTGACCTTCGAGGCGATGATCCGATCGGGCGCAACTCCCTGCTCCACCCAACGCTCCAGCGGAGTCAAGGTGTCGATGGTGTCTGGCCCGGCGCCGCCTCCGCAGTGCATCACACCGGGAAGCATGAACAGGCGGAAGAACTTGTCGGCTTCCGGCTTGGTGTTGGTCGCCACGACCTGATCGTAGTAGTCGATGCTGCTGAGCGAGTGGACCTGTTCGTCGGCCCAGCCATGCCACACCAGCAGCTTGCCGCCGCGCGCGTTGAACGCCTTGATGTCCGGCGTTGCATTGACGACCGACGCCATGGTCTGGCCGGAGACTAGTTTGTTGTTGGCGAAATCGACATCGCTGTCGAAGTTGAATGTCCGCGAGTCGTAGCTCGGATTCTCGTAAACCCAGTAGCGGAAGAAGTCGAACGAGCTGCCGCCTGGCGCAGGGCCGGTGTTCACGGTCCACAGCCGCTCGCTGCCGCGGGTGTATCCCGGGAATACCTGTTGGCCGTTTGCCCGCTTGGGCCCGGCATAGATTTGCCTGGCAGTGCTTATCTGGCCCGCCGTCAGGCATGTCGGCGCATCGGCTCCGGTGCACTGCAGCGGGCCTGGGTCATAGCTGCACTTGCGCGGGTCATCGATCACGCCGTCGGTCACGCCGTCGATCGCGTCGCAGGCAGCAACGACAGCGTTGTTGAGGAGCGTCAGCTTCGCCGATGGCAACGCGTCGGCGGGGTTCTTGAGCGACGGCTCGCTCGCCCACAGACGCCCCGCCATCAGGTTGCTCCAGTTCCAGGCCGGAGCGCCGGCAATGATGCCGTCGTAGTCGTCGGGGTAGCGCTGCGCTTCCATCGTCCCGATGTGGCCACCGGCCGAGCAGCCGACAAAGTACGAATGCTTCGGCGCGCTGGCGTAGAAGGCGTTGACAATCGCCTTGCTCGCGACGGTCGTCACATGCTGGGCACGGTGAGCCCAGTCGATGACCTTCTCGGGATGGCCGGCGGCCCAGCTGCCGTCGGTGCTTACCGGCACGCCGAGGTCGCCCCGGCTCACGTGCCCGCGATCTTGTGACATAGCGGCGTAGTTCGCGACCAACCCGGTCGCCATCGCGGCGTACTGGATGGCGCCGGTGGAGCCTCCGCCGGTGCTGCTGTAAAACTTGCTGTTCCAGCTTGCCGACGGAGGCAGCCACACTTCGAAATTGATCGTCGAATCGCTCGTCGGATTGGACACGGCGACGACGCGGCAAAACGGCACGGTCACCGCAGCGCCCCCGCCCGGTGGGGTGAAAGGCGGCGTGACCTGCGCCGCATAGCTAATGGTCGTCGAGGCCATCTTCAGGTTAAAGAGGCTCGCACAGTCGCCGCCGGTAACGCCTTGGCTGCTGACCACCGAGCCGGTTTCGACCGCAACGTCGTCGTCACTGCCGCCACAACCGGCGACGAGCAAGGTCATTGCGAGCGAACTGCCGACAATCTTGATTAGCTTTGGGTTCATCTATGTCTCCGGGCGAGTGCATTGCGACATTCGAGGCGCGTCGGCTCCGACTAGCAAAGCGCCTTGGCATCTACCGTTCCCTACGTAGAGACCCGAGGAGGGCTGCGATTACCTGTCGAGTCTTTGCGCTAAGGCCGAACGATGTGTGACCGCCGGCGCATCGCGTCCTGCGGGGCTGCCGCCCCTATGAAGATCGCCGCTTGCCGGACAGGCAGCCGACGGGTGCGTGTCATCTGCCAAGCTCACGCCATTGACCGAGCGGTGATCCTCCTCGAGAAAGACTACCAGTTAGCGTGTTGCTTGCCTGCGCGGCCAAGCAAGGCGAGCACCACTGACAGCCGATCCATGTGCGCACGCAGGATTTGTTGACGCGGCTCGCATAGTTTGTTGAATCAACATCAGCCGCTCCCACCGCGAGCCTGCAACATCGCTCTCAAGGTCACGATCTCATCGTCCTTCGCCTTGAGTTCTTCTTCCAGGCTCGTGTGACCCTTCGTCCGGGCCTCCCACGCCTCCACCGGCTCAACGATGGCGCGGCGTACGTTGTCGAGGAGATGCGCCTGATCGCGGTACTCGAACACCGGCAGCATCGTGCGATAGCCCTTCCAGTGCTCGAACATCGCGTAGCCTGGATCGCCGCGCAGCAGGATCGGTTGCACCGGCACCGACGGCAGCCGGGGGATGATCTCCGAGAGCTCCTGCGGGATGCTCTTGGCGTCGGTCACGTCGGCGACGACGAAGCGCGACATGTTGGCCAGCAGCGCAACCGTCTCGGTAAGGTCCCGGCTGCTGGGCTTGTCCCAGTCGAAGACGATGGGAACCAGGTCCAGCTCGCGAAGCCGGGCCTTCAGCGCGTCGAGCACGGCTTTGCGCTCGGCATAGAACCGCCCGAGGATCAGCACGGCCTTGCGCCCGATGGTGTCGATAATCCCGCGGATCTTCTCGTTGTGCACCATCAGGTAGACGAACTGCGCGAGCTCGAGGTTGTCCACCGTAAGCCCGCCCTGGCCCTCGGGCGTGATGCGCAGCCCGGTCTGGTCGCGCACCTTCGTGAGGTCCAGGCCCCAGGCCGCAACGCCGTAGACACAGGCGCCCGAGAGCGTCGCGCGGTCGACGACGGTCTCGACCATCAGCGCCTGGGTCAGGTTGGCATTCGTCAGGTCGGCGTCGCTCAGGTCGGCGTGAGACAGGTTGGCGCGCGACAGCCAGGCGTGGGTCAGTTGCGCGCACGACAAGTCGGCGTGCCCAAGGTCGGCCTGGTGCAATTGCGCCCTCAGGAGCCTGGCGCCGGACAGGTTTGCGCCTGCGAGATCGGCCCCGCGCAGGTCGGCGCCCGCGAGCGAGGCGAGCGGGAGCAGCGCCAGACCGAGCTCGGCTCGGGCCAGCACCGCGAAGTCGAGCGTCGCTCCCATGAGGCGGGCGGCCAGGAGGTGGGAGCCAATCAGCTTCGCCCTGGTCAGGTTGGCCCCCTCGAGATTGGCAGCGTAGCCCTGCGCCGCGCTGAGGTGCGCTCGCGCGAGGTTCGCGCGGCTCAGGTCGGCGTCCCGAAGATCGAACCCGACGAGATTGGCGCCGCGCAGGTCAGGGACGACATCGGGGTTGCGCTGGCGCCAATCGTTCCACGTGGCTGCCAGCCCCGAGGCGGTGTAAAGCGTCGCGAGCTGGCGCGCATCGCCTTCGAAAAAGTCGGCCTCTTCGAGGCGTGCGCCATCGAGCAACGTGCCATCGAGCACGGTCCCTGTCAGGTCCGCCCCCGCGCAGTCGGCGTGGCCAAGGTTGGCGCCGCGGAGGTCGGCACCGGTCAGGTTCGCGCCGATGAGCGCGGCGCTGCCGATCCCCGCTCCACTCAGGTCCGCCCAGCACAGGAACGCTTCGCAGAGGTTCGCGCCGACCAAGTTCGCGGTTCGGAGATCGGCGCGTGCGAGCACGGCGCCGCGCAGGTCAGCCCGCGACAAGTCGGCGTCCGCGAGAGCGGCTTCGGCGAGGTCCGCGCCGCGAAGATCCGGCAGCACGTCGGGGTTCTCGCCCCGCCACGTGTTCCACCGCCCGACGCCGGAGCGCAACACCTCGAGCTGAGCGGCATCACCCTCGAACACCGTGCGCTCCGCAGCATGTGCGAGCGCGTGCTGAGTGCGCAGGAGCTTGACGCGTGCTGCGTCGTGCGGCAAGTCGAGGGCGACGTCGCGGTGCTCTTGCAGCCAATCCCACCAGGCTGCAGCGCCGCGCAAGAGCGTCGCAAGCTGATCGGCATCACCGAGGTGCAAGGCGTCGTCCGCGAGCCTTGCACCGCCGAGCCGGCAGCGAGCCATCCCGGCGCCTGCGAGCCGCGCACCGATCAGACTCGCTCCACCGAAGTCCGCGCCCTCGAGCGAGGCGTCGGAGAGGTCGGCACCCGCGAGGTCGCAGCCTCGCAGGTCGGCGCCGCGCAGGTTTGTCGCGGAAAGATCGATCCCGACCAGGCAGCGGTGCGAAAGATCGGCTCCCGCGAGCTCGGGCGAGCCTTCCGGCGCATTGCGGCGCGCAGCGTTCCAGTCTTCAACGCCGCGATCAATTAAAGCCAGATCGTCCGGGTCAGCCATACGAGGGAGCTCCTGGAGTGCCGCCGACACGCATGAAACCCACTTGCGCACGAAGGGGTGAGCGGTTTTAGTGGATTTCGTCAGCCGGAAAATAGTAAACCAGTTCGAACGGCGAACGTCGTCGGTGAATGCGCTCCAAGCGCTGCCAAATCCGACCACGATGCTCCTGTTGAGTTCAACAAGCCTTGCGAGCGAGAATCAGCAACGCTTGCGAGCGAGGCCCGGTACGATGTCTTGTTGCGTGCGGAGTTTCAACCATCGGCCGCTCTTGATTCAACAAACCTTGCGAGCATCCGAGCCGCTTCAATGAATCATGCGACTGTTCACTTTTCTCGAGGTAGCTTGCGCGATTCCAGCGGTCACTTAGGGCAGGCGCATCGTGTCCTGCCGGGCTGCGCCCCCATGGAGATCGCCCCTTGCCGGACAGGCACCCAGGGGTGGGTGGTATCTGCCAAGCTCAAAGCATTGAATCCAGTGGTGATCCCGACAGCGTCGTCAGCGCCTTGCAGGCGCCGAGTGCGCTGTCATAAACCTCGTGCGGCGTGACGCCCAGATCCTCGCCACCGTTGCTTGCCGGCTCGTCGACCGCGAACACGTGATGTCGCACGTGAACCGTGTGCCTCATCTTGCAAAGCTCGTCGCGAGTCACGATGATTGCCATCGGGAGAGCTCCTTTCTTCAGCGATCCGCCTGATGAGTCGGTTCTGCCGTCCGGTTGGCATCATCATGTCCATCATCGGAGCGCGGATCCTTCTGTGGCCGTTCAGTCAGTACGCGGCCGAAACCGGCTGACCCCGGTGCCGATGACTCTGGAGCGGCCGAGCACGCGCTCGGTCCTCGAGTCCAGCCGGCCTCGGGCGCAATGTCGGGGCGACCCGCGGAACCCACCACGCAACGCTGATCGACATTGAGGGACTCTGGAGCTGCCACTCGCGAGCACCCGCAAATGGCCGGCAGATCGCGTGAGGTTCAAAGGCAAGACGATGGAAAGGGCCAGAACCCGCAGCCGACCCTCACCTGCCGGTCATCGCCCGCGGTCGTCGAAGTGACGCGGGACGAGATCCGTCCGCGCAAGCCGCGTGCTTTGCCTGAACTGAACGAGGTTCGCTCCGAGTTCGGATCGCCTTTAGCCGCGCATTGCGGGGCGGAGTGGCGGATATACATTCATGTGTATGGATCCGCTCTACAGGAGAGCCATCACGCAAGGGGTGGTGGGGATGGCCGTATTCGTCGCCTTCATTTTCGTGCCCGCGGGCACGTGGCACTACTGGCAGGGCTGGCTTTTCATCGCAGTCTTTTCCGTCTCGACCATCGGCTTCACCGTCTATCTCGCCCTGTACGACAGGCCGCTTCTTGAGCGCCGCATGAATGCCGGACCGCAGCATGAGAAGGAGTCGTCGCAGAAGATCATCGTGTCGCTCATCATCCTCGCGTTTCTTGTCTTTATTCTCCTGCCTCCACTCGACTACCGCTTTGGCCTCTCGCCGGTGCCTGCATACCTGTCCCTTGTAGGGGACGTCGCAATCGCAACGTCATTCCGGCCCCTACGCGTGTGTGCGTCATCCCATGTACGCAGGCGGGCTCTGGCTTTTCATCGGCATGCCGCTTGCACTCGGCTCGTGGCTTACGATCTGTCTTGTCCCGCTCATCCTGCTGGTGCTTTGCTGGCGCCTTCTTGATGAGGAAAAGGTCTTGTGCCGCGATCTTCCCGGCTACAACGAATACGCAAGCCGCGTGCGCCATCGGCTCATTCCGTATGTCTGGTAGGCGACGTCCGCTCGGTGGCCAGACAGGTCGATAGGTCGATCGACCGGAACTGGCCCCAGTTCGGGTGTACGCGAAAGTCAGCTGTTCGGCGTGTCAACGCGAACGACAGGTTCCAGGCAAGACGATCGAAAGGCCAGAACTCGCAGTTGACCCTCACCGGAATTCTGCGGCGCTAGCTTGCCTGCCTCACAACGGACGTTCTCTTTGCGTGTGAGATGAGCGGCGGGTGCACGAAGGTGGCGCCTACCGGAGGATGTCTGCTCACCGTCCTCTTGGCACTCACGAAACGGTGGATGGTTGGCAGCGTTGTTTGCGCAGATTCGCCATTCTTTTCGCCGGCCCGCCTTCCGGAGGCGCTCCTGGCGAAGTTCCTCTTGCCGGCGCTGCTCCTGGAGGCGCTCCTGGCCGGTAGGATGTCCAGCCAGTGGCAGCTTGACTGCGAGCGCCAGGCAGACGCGCCGCGCCTCGAATGTGGCGCTGGCTCTTAGCATCTTCTCGGCACGAGCAACCTTTGGATCCGGAGCACTGATGGCAACTCAGACGAAATTCGCAAGCGGCCGATTCGCGCTCGACGTGGACGGTTCCCAAGTCGACGACCTGAAGCGGTTCAGCGGCCTCGACGCGCAAGCCGAGATCGTTGCCGACGACACCGGTGCCGCCGGCACGCAAGAGAAGCACGTCACGAACACGCGCTGGACGCCGGGGCAGGCGACGGTCGGCATGGGCATGGGCAAGGGGATGTGCGCCTGGATCCAGTCCGCGCTGAACACCGGCGCGGGGAGGCGCGGCGGCGCGTTCAAGGTGGCCGACGTCAACGGCAAGGTCAGGTCAATCTTCCAGTTTCTCAACGCCTCGGTCACCGACTTCACCGTGCCCAGGCTCGACGGAGCAAGCAAGGACGTCGGCGCCTTCGACGTCGGCTTCGAGACCGAGATGGTGCGATGGTCCAAGGGCGCCGGCGAGGAGCTGCCCGGCAAGCCGGGCTCGAAGACCAAGGCGTGGCTGTGCTCGAACTTCAAGGTCGCGATAGGCACGCTGCCCTGCACACGGGTCGCGACAATCGACTCGTTCACCTGGCACTGCCTGGTGCCCACTTCGCAACACAAACCCGTCGTGTCGGTGCCCGACTTGCGCCTGACGATCTCGAGCGCCGACTACGATGCCTGGGCCGTGGCGGCCAAGAGATGGTTCATCGACGGCGAGCGTGCGGAAGCAAACGAGATGAGTGGGAGGATCACCTTTCTTGGCCCCAACCTGGCCGACGACCTGGGCTCAATCGACCTTCTAAATGTCGGCTTCAAGAAGTTCGAGCGCCCCGCCACCGTCGCGAACAGCGAGCAGATTGAGCGCTTCGCGGTCGAGTTCTACGTCGAGAAGATGATGCTGAACATCAAGGAATACGACGTCTGAGTGCTGGGCCGCGACCGTGAGCGCGCGCGGCGATCACGACCGTTCCTCGGGCCAGCGCATCGCCGGCTGCCTCGACGTAGCCTGGCCGGTCCGGCGTACGCGCGCGGCACCTGTTAGGTCTGTCGATACGAACGGCTGGTTTCGGTTCACGCAATCGGAATCCGGAGCGCCGGCGGTCGACCCTGAGCCGACATCCGGGACCCTGAACTCGCCCTGAAGCGGTTGGTCGGACCTGTATCGTGGCCCTGTGCGCAGACTCGACACCGCGCGGTACTCTGGGCAGCCGGTGCGCCCCGAGCGGAGACATCATCGAGCCTTCGACCACGATCTAAGGAGGAGTTCCGATGAGCCCCGTCACCCGCCGCGATGTGCTCGTCGGCGCCGCTGCACTGGCGGCCGCGGGCAGCGTGCCCGCCGCCGATGCCCTCGAATATCAGTCGGCCGCGCAACTCGCCGATGGGCTGCGCGCCAAGCGCCTGTCGTCGCTCGAGCTCACCGACCGGTTGATCGCACGTATCGAGCGGCTCGACACGCGCCTGAACGCGGTGATTGCCCGCGACTTCGACCGTGCGCGCGATGCTGCGAAGGCCGCCGACGCAGCGTTGTCGCGCGGCGACGCCGCGCCGTTGCTGGGCGTGCCGATGACGGTGAAGGAGTCGTTCAACGTTGCCGGTCTGCCGACCACCTGGGGCCTCCCGGAGGCCAAGGGTTTTCGCGCGCGAGACGACGCACTGATCGTCTCTCGCGTGCGCGCTGCCGGCGCCGTGATCCTCGGCAAGACCAACGTGCCGCTGGTTCTGGGTGACTGGCAGAGTTACAACGCGATCTACGGCATCACGCGTAATCCTTGGGACCTCGAGCGCACGCCGGGCGGTTCGTCAGGCGGTTCGGCGGCGGCCCTCGCGGCCGGGTTCGGCCCGCTATCGCTTGGCTCGGACATCGGTGGCTCCCTGCGCGTGCCCGCGCACTTTTGCGGCGTCGCGGCGCTCAAGCCTACGCACGGTCTTGTGCCCTCGCGCGGCCATGTGCCACCGGGTGCCCCTGCGCTACCCCGCGAGCCGGACCTCGCCGTGGTCGGGCCGATGGCCCGCTCCGTCGACGACCTGGTGCGCCTGTTCGACGTCATCGCCGGTCCGGACGAACGCGGGGTGGGCGTGGGCTATCGGCTCGCGCTGCGCCCGCCGCGCCAGGGGGCGCTAAGCGACTACCGCGTGCTGCTGCTGGACACCCATCCGATGGCGCCGACAGCCCAGGCGATCCGGCAGGCGCTCGACCGGCTTGGGGGGCGGCTCGAAAGGGCCGGCGTGCGCGTGCTGCGCAGCCACCCGCGGCTGCCCGACTTGGCCGAAGTTGCACGTGCCTACGCACGGCTCCTTATGTCCTTGACGGCCGCCTTCTGGCCGCCTCAGCGCTTCGAGCAATCCCGTGCCGCGGCAGTGTCGATCCCCGCCGAAGATCGCAGCCTCGGTGCCGAACTCGCGCGCGGCATCGGGCTCAGCCATCGCGACTGGGTGGCGGCCGACAACGCACGCGCCATGCACCAGCAGCAGTTCAGCTCGCTGTTCGAGCAGGTTGATGTGGTGCTCTGCCCGGCGATGGCCGTCACCGCCTATCGTCATGACCACAGCGAGCCTCAGCACCTGCGGCGGCTCGACGTCGACGGCCAGCCGGCGCCATACAGCAGCGCCGGCCTCGCCTGGGCCTCGGCGGCCACCAGCACCGGGCTGCCCGCTGCGGTGGTGCCGATCGACCGCCGCGACAGCCCGCTGCCCATCGGCGTGCAGATCATCGGCCCATACCTCGAGGACCGCACCGTACTCGCGTTCGCGGCACACCTCGAGCGCGAGTTCGGCGGCTTCGTGCCGCCGCCCGGATACGCGTGAGCGGTGTCGCGCCTCACGGCAGTCCCCGAGATTGGTGGCGCCAAGGTTGAGCAGGTGGAGCTTAGATGCAGGACCGCATGCCGCAATGTGACCATGGACCTGCTGATGCGCGCGCAGGAGTTAGTGCAGCTGCGGGTGGTGCTGGGTGCGACCTGCGAGGCTGCTCTTGACTGTCCCACCGAATAGCCCCATTTCGTCGGCGACGGCTTGTAGCCGCTCTAAGCTGCCCGAGGATCGGCGCTAGGCGACCCCACAGCCGACGCTCATCTCTAGACGATCCTATGCGGTCCTTCAACTGCGCGACTCCATACCCCGAAAGGGGAACTCCGCTCAGCGTGCCTTGAACCTGTTCGCCACGATCCACTGGGCGACGTTGCGGCCGAGCACCTCGCCCTCGACGGCGGAGGTGCGAAAGTGCATTCCGCCGGCGATGCGCGCCACCTGGATCTCCTGGGTCATCGCCGGCATCGACGTGTAGTGCCGTGTGATCCCGGTCGCCGCGGCGGCGCCGACGAAATCGAACGTGATGTTCGGCGTCCCGTAGTAGGCGGTGAGGATCCCCGCCATCGCACCCGAGATGCAGCTGTGCGCGGCAGGGTATTCGGGGTGATTCGGCGATGGAACCACCGGCACCCACGCTGCGTCGACGTCGGTCGCTGCGTTGCCGTCGGTGTCGGCGAGCGTGATGGCCGACAAGGGGCGCCACCTCTCGTAGAAGTACTTCGACTCGAAGCAGGCATTGCCGGCGTCGTTCTGCGCCACCCATATCATCGCCATCAGCCGGGCGTGCTCGGCGAGGCTGCGGGCGGTGGTGGCGAACACGCGCAGGTTGACTTGCCAGTACAGCGGCGGCGCCGAGGTTCCGAACAGCGCGAGCTGGCTTTCGTCGGCGGTGCGAGTGGCGCTCGTCGCCGACCCCAGTGCCCGCGTCTCGTTGAGGTCGGCGGCGTAGGCTGCGCTCGTGAGCGCTGGCGGCGGCGGCGCGCGGAACTGGGCGTTCGTAGCGAGCGCGAAAGGCTTGATGTACGGGCCGTTGCGGTTCACCGGGTTCAAGCCGCGAAACTGGCCCGGGCTGGCGCCCGGAACGTACGCCGCCAGCGCGACCGAGCGTCCATCGTTGGCCCGCAAGGCAAGCGTGCCTGCCGCCGCCTCGGCACCGATGGCGATTCCCTTCGTCTTGGCCGGGCCGTCGGGGATGGCCGCGATGTAGGCGTCGTAAGCAGCTTGGTACTGCGCCGTCCGCGCCGGAAACAGGCCGAGGAGCACGCGATACGCCGCCGACGCGACGGCAGCCTCCTGCGACGCATCGGCGGCGGCCGACGGGGAAATGATCGCGTACGGCTGGTGCGTCCCGACAATCGCCATCAGGGCGTCGTAGATCGCGACGTGCACGGTCGCGAGATCGGCACCGTAGTTCGGACGCTGTTCCTCGGCGGTGCCCGTCGCTGCGCCAGGCACGTTGATCGTCGCCGAGGCGATCTCGTTCCAGGTGGAGACCGCGTTCGGCCCCGCGACGGTGATCGTCACGGGCGTGTCCGTGGCACTGTCACTGCCGCCGCATGCGGCCAGGAGGCTGGCTGCGCAGCCAAGCAGGAAGGCTGGTATTGAGTGATCGGCGGTTCTCATGGAGTTCTCGCTTCAATGCAAGTCGATCAAGCGAACAGTTGCGACGCCCTCGCGGGTTTGAACATTCAAAAGGCATCGAAGCCCTCACACAGCGATGGCGCAAGAGCCTGGTTACGCAACTCAGAGGGCGGCCGAATAGCTGAGTGAGCGGCCCGACAATGCGCGCGACGCAATCTGGCGTCTGTGCGCCACCGCACCCAGATGACCGGCCAAGCAGTGACTGGACGCTGGCTGATCACCTTCGCCTGATTGTTCGTTTGAGCGAGACGCATCGTCCGCTCTCAGGCAGTTCAACGCTGACGACAGCTTTCAGCCGCTTTAATCGGCAGCGAAAGAGGCAGCGGTCGGCCCATCGCGGAACTAGACAGGCGCAGTTTCCCGGCCCGAGAGCGGACACTCACCGTGACGCAAGCCGCGGGCCAAAGAACGCGGAGCGCCGTCGGCGTTCTAACGGAATGGAAGGATTAGCCGTCTTAAACTATCGCGACGGCCGGTGCAGGCTGCGGGGGCGCGGAATCGCGAACCCTCCAATTGGGCTGCAGGAGCACGCTCACTGCACACCGGAATCCGAGTTGCACCGAGTGGCGGCAATTTCACGGGGTCAGAGGCGTATCGGACGATTTGCGCAGGTCTGCCGGCGCGGGCGGGGTGCGAGTAATGTTGCCGCCTGAGTGATCGAGCGCGCAACTTGGTGCCGCAGAACTTGAACAACCGCGGCGACACGCGCTGGAAGCTGTCATGCGACGCATGATAGAGGCGGTTTGGTAAGAGAGGAACCCACATGAAGCGATTGCGCGTCTGCATCTACGGCGGGACGGATCTTCAGGGCACACCAAGCGAGTTCGTCGAGGAGCTCGCCTACACGTTCCTGGACGCGATGAACGCTATCGTCGTGACGGGCGGCTTTCGGCACGGCCGCAAGGCACCGAAGGCGGTTTCCACGGACTCTGCCGCGCTCGCGGGAGCCAAGCGCTACGCCGAGGAGAAGGGCCGGGACCTAAAGAAGTGCTTCGAGGCATGGATTCCCGAACCCGCGCTTGACGGTCGTCCAGACGTCAAGGGCGTCGTCCGGATGACGGAGGCGGACGGCATTACCCTGCGATTGATGGCAGGGCGGACGTCTCTCGGGCGTCGCCTTGCGATGGTCGCCGGCGTCGACGTGGTGGTGACCATCTCGGGCAAGGACCACACTGAGGTCGTCGGTGAGCATGCGCTGGAGATAGGCATTCCCTTCCTTCCGATACCGGATGCCGGGGGAGACTCGGCGGACCTCCTCAAAGCGTACAGACCGAAGATCGCTGCCGCCTTCGATCCGGGGGCGCTCGAAAAGTGCCTCGCCCGTGTGACGTCGACGATCGACGATTCTCCCAAAGCGGCGGCAGCGGCGGTCGTCGACCTAGTCCGGACCGCGAAAGTGGGGAAGTGTCTGGTGCTGATGCCGTTCGACGATGACCACAACCGGCGCTACCGCTCGACCGTGGAGCCTGCCGTTGCGAGGCACATGATCCCGGTCAACCTCGGCCTACTGCCGAGCAGCGAGGCCATCTACACCAGCTTTGCCGACAGCGTGCGCTCGGCTTCGGCGATCATCGCCGACGTTACCCAGCTCAACCCCAACGTGATGTACGAGATTGGCTACGCGCACGGCTGCAACCTCACCCCTTTGCTTTACACGAGGGATGCCAAGCGCCTGGAGAACCTGCCGGTTTACCTGAAGACACTCAACATCCGCCTAGTCGACGAGAACGTGCCGCTCGGCAGGCTTATCGACGAGTATCTTGGCTCCGTAAAGGCTAGGCGCCTCAGCTCGCTGACGCAATGAACCGACCGAGGTCGGCGGC
>Ga0105242_10003120_pt1 | contig 12928 bp, 11 predicted proteins | sample KBSM24metaG_FD_81521 | JGI IMG/M metagenome (GOLD analysis project Ga0105242, IMG submission 81521) | Miscanthus rhizosphere microbial communities from Kellogg Biological Station, Michigan, USA - KBS M2-4 metaG | ecosystem: Host-associated > Plants > Roots > Rhizosphere > Soil | place...
CGCCAACGGGTTCCTCGAGCCATACGGCGACTACGGCGAGGCGGCGATCACGAACGGCGGCAAGTTCATCGGCATCTGGGGCGAGGGGAACTCCTACACCGGCCCCGGCGGGGTGTGGTTGAACCGCCAGACCTAGATCCGAAGGATGTGGAGGGGTGGACGGGGCGGCCCGAAGGGCCGCCCCGTCTGCGTCGGTCTCGAGGGCCGCTCAACGAAGACGTCAGCCGAACACGACGTACAGCGCGAACGTCGATACCAACACCAGGAGGACGGCACCGACGACGAGGAGCACACGGTTCGAGGTCGACATCGAGGCCTCGACCACGCGCAGCGAGCTCGGATCAGCGCCCGCGCCGATCGCTTCGTCGAGCGCCACGCCGGCGTCACGGACGCTGCCGTACTGCCCGATCGGCTGCCAGGCAGCGCCGTCGTATCGCTCGAGCACGGCGACCCTTCCACGGAAGAGGCGTCCCTTGCCGACATCCGCCAGCGTCGGGCTCGGTATCCGCGGTCCGCTCGGGGTGCCGTCCACACTTCGACCCTAGCGACCGGTGGCCGGAAGGCGCAACGACCCGACGCGAGATCAGCCGGAGACCCGATAGCGGAGCGTGACCATCCCGCTCGGGAACGCCCTCGTATCGTCCAACGCGAGCGAGATCTGCGGGAACCCACCGGGGAACAGTCGGATGCCGTCGCCGAGCAGCACCGGCGCGACCGTGATCGTCAGATCGTCGATCAGGCCGTCCTTCAAGAAGGACGAGATGAGGATGCCGCCGTCCACGTACACGTGGCGATGTCCGAGCTCGGTCCAGCGCTGCACCGCCGGCGCCGCGTCCAGCTCCCAGAACGTGACCCCCTCACGCGGCGCCGCCGCTTGATGCGTGAACACATAGACCGGCCGTTCTCCGAACGGCAGCGGGTCGATCGACGCGATGTGGTCGTACGTGCCGCGACCCATGGCCAGCGCGTCGACGTCGGCCAGGAAGGCGTCGTAGCCGTAGTCCTCGTCGGCGCGAGCGCTCGCCTCGAGCCACCCGAGGTCTCCGTCGGTCTTCGCGATGAAGCCGTCGAGGCTCGCGGCGATGTAGACGGAGAGCCGAGGTCGCCCAGAGGCCACGGTCAGTAGGCCAGGGCCCAGGTCGCGGTGTCGACGCCGGGCCGGCCGCACACGACACACGGAGCGCCCGGATCCTCGGGCTCCAACGGGACGAACCGGATCGTCGCCTTGGTCTCCGCCTTCACGCGCGCCTCGCACTCGGGGTCACCGCACCACGCGCCGACCACGAAGCCACCAGGGTCGTCGATCGCGGATCGGAGCTCGTCGTAGCTCGAGACGCGGGTCATATGCGCCTCTCGGAAGGCGACGGCGTCGTCGTAGAGTCCTCGTTGGATCTCCTCGAGCAGCGGACCGAGCGCGCCCGCGACCGCATCGACGCCGAGCGTCGACTTCTCCCCCGTATCGCGTCGGGCCACCGTGACCTGCGATGCATCGAGGTCGCGCGGACCGATCTCGATCCGGATCGGCACGCCACGAAGTTCGTGATCGGCGAACTTGTACCCCGGTCGCAGATCGTCGCGATCATCGACCTTCACGCGCACGCCGGTGGCTCGCCACTCCTCGGCCATGGTGTTGGCCGCCCCGAGCACGCGCCCCTGTTCGTCGTCGCTGCGGAAGATCGGCACGATGACGACCTGCACGGGCGCGACCGCGGGTGGCAACCGCAACCCCTTGTCGTCGCCGTGCGCCATGATCAACCCGCCCACGAGCCGCGTCGAGACGCCCCACGACGTCGCGTACGCGTAGTGCTGCTCGCCGTCGCGACCGAGGAACGTCACGTCGTAGGCGTGGGCGAAGTTCTGCCCGAGGAAATGCGATGTTCCCGACTGCAGCGCTTTGCGATCGCGCATCAACCCCTCGATCGCGAAGGTCTCCTCGGCGCCCGGGAACCGCTCGCTCGCGGTCTTGCGGCCCTTGAACACGGGCACCGCCATCACGTCCTCGGCGACCTCGCGGTAGACCTCGAGCATGCGGAGGGTTTCCGCCCACGCTTCCTCGCGGGTCTCGTGCGCGGTGTGTCCTTCCTGCCAGAGGAACTCGGTCGTCCGCAGGAACAGACGTGTCCGCAGCTCCCATCGCACGACGTTGGCCCACTGGTTGTAGAGCAGCGGTAGATCGCGGTAGCTCTGGATCCACCGCGAGTAGGTGTCCCAGATGATCGTCTCTGACGTCGGCCGGACGATCAGCGGCTCGCCGAGCTCCTCACCACCCGCATGCGTGACCACGGCGAGCTCCGGTGCGAACCCCTCCACGTGCTCTTTCTCTCGCTCGAGCAGTCGCTGAGGGATGAACAACGGGAAGTAGACGTTCTCGTGACCCGTCTGCTTGAAGCGCAGGTCGAGCGCGTCGCGGATCGCTTCCCAGATCGCGTAGCCGTACGGCTTGATCACCATCGTGCCGCGCGCGAGCGAGTTCTCCGCCAGGTCGGCGCCGCGCACGACCTCCTGGTACCAGGCGGGGAAATCGTCGGCTTGCGTCGGAAGCGCCATCAGGCGCCCCAGGATAGCGGGGATCGTGCGGCTACTTGTCGACGTCGCCGACGACGAAGAAGACCGAGCCGAGGATCGCGATCAGATCGGGGATCAGCGTGCCCGGCAGGATCGCGGGGATCACGCTGATGTTCGAGAAGCTCGCCGTGCGCATCTTCAGGCGGTACGGCGTCTTCTTCCCCTCGCCGACGACGTAATAGCCCATCACGCCGAGCGGGTTCTCCTGGCGCACGTAGATCTCGCCTTCGGGGATCGTCAGGGTCTTCGGCAGGCCGCTCGCTCGGAACGGCCCGGGCGGTAAACGGTCCAGGCACTGCTCGATGATGTTGCAGCTCTGCTTGACCCGCTCGACGAGCACCCACAGGCGGTCATAGGAGTCGCCGCGCTCGCCAACCGGCACCTCGAACTCCACTTCCCCGTACTTCTCGTAAGGCTCGTCCTTCCGCGGGTCCATCGCGACACCTGACGCCTGCGCGACGGGTCCGGAGCAGCCGTACGCGATCGCCGTCTCCCGAGGGATCGCGCCGACGTCGCGGCAGCGCGCGAAGACGATCTCGTTGCCCATGATCAGCGACTCGTACTCGCGTACGACAGCGCGCACCGCGGCGAGCACCTCGTGCGCTCGCTTGATGAAGCCGCGCGGCAGGTCGTCCTTCAGCCCGCCGACGCGTGCGAACGAGTGATGCATCCGCGCGCCGGTCGCCGACTCCACGAGGTCCTGACACATCTCGCGCTCACGGAACGTGTAGAACAGCGGCGTGATCGCGCCGAGCTCCAACGGGTAGGAGCCCATGAAGACCAGGTGGTTCATGATCCGGTTCCACTCGGCGAACATCGTGCGGATCCACTGGGCGCGATCGGGCACCTCGATCCCAGCGAGGCGCTCGACCGCGATCGTCCAGCCGAGCTCGTTGTTGAACGCCGACAGCCAGTCGTGGCGGTTCATCAGGACCAGCGTCTGACGCGCGTCGCGGAACTCCGCGAGCTTCTCGGCGCCGCGGTGCATATAGCCGATGACCGGCTCCGCGCGCTTGATGATCTCCCCGTCGAGCTCGATCACGATCCGGAGCACGCCGTGCGTCGCCGGGTGCTGCGGCCCGATGTTGAGGATCATCTCCTCGGTCTGGAACTCCCCCGCCGGGATGATGTCGACGCCGCCCCCGCGCACGAGCGCGGTCACCTCGTGGCTCTGGAAGGCGGGACGCGTCGGGGTGTCGACCATCGCCCGGGCATCTTACCGATGGCCGGGGTGGCCGCGCCGGGGAACCCCCCGTCCCCCTCACCCGTCCTGTGTATGCATGCAAGCGCGGTGCGTCGCCCTGTTGGTGGTGGTGGCGGTGCTGCTCGTCGGGTGCGCGGACCTGGTCACCCCGGTCGCCCACTCGCCCGGCACCGCGCCGGTCTCCGTGCGCATCACGGTCGCACCACGCGACGTCCACGGCTCCGTCTCGGTGCGAGACGCGATCCGGTACGTCGACATCACCGGCGCGGGAACGCAGATCCGCAAGGAGCTCGAGCCCGACGGCGACATGCAGGTGCGGCTGCCGGCGCCGGGCGAGTACACCCTCGCGAGCTGGTCGAGGGTCTGCGGCGACACCTGCGCGACGCTGCACCGACCCGGTGGCCGATGCTCGGCACCGTTCACGGCGGTCGCGGACCAGGTCACCACGCTCGAGATCAGGTTCCCGATCGGGGCGGGCTGCGCCATCTCGGTGAGCGGCTGAGGCCGACGCGCTAGTCTCCCTGCATGGCTGGGTCGGACGTGCGCCGGAAGGTGCCGTCGCTCGATGCGATCTTGCGTTCGACCCCGGGTCAGCGCGCGGCGCGGGTCGTCGGGCGGGCGGTACTGAAGCGAACCCTGTCACGCGAGCTGGATGCGGTGCGGGCGGCGGCGGCCACCGGCGAGGAGCCCCCGATCGCCGACGAGATCCTCGCGCGCGCCGTCGGCGCCGCGGCCAACGCGACGCACGGCCAGTCGACGGTGATCAACGCGACGGGCGTGATCATCCACACGAACCTCGGCAGGGCGCCGCTCGCAACACGGGCGGTCGACGCCGTCTCCCGAGCGGCGGCCGACTACACCGACCTCGAGGTGCAACGCTCAACCGGCGCGCGCGGCTCGCGTGGCGCCCGCGCGGAGCTCCTGCTCGCCGCGCTCACCGAGGCCGGGGACTCCTTCATCGTGAACAACTGCGCGGCCGCCCTGGTGCTCGCGCTGGCGGCGCTGGCCAAGGGCAAGAAGGTGCTCGTCTCGCGCGGCGAGCTGATCGAGATCGGCGGGGAGTTCCGGATCCCCGACATCATGCGCGCCTCGGGCGCGCGCCTCGTCGAGGTCGGCACGACCAACCGCACGCGGCCCGCCGACTTCCGAAACGCGCTCGATGCCGCGACCGCAGCGATCCTGCAGGTGCACCCGTCGAACTACCGGGTCGTTGGGTTCACGGCCGCCGCCACGACGACCCAGCTCGCCGAGATCGCTCGGAAGGCCCAGGTGCCACTCCTCTATGACGTCGGCAGCGGTCTGCTCGACCCCGAGCGCGGCGTCCCCGGCGAGGAACCGTCGGCGCGCCAGGCGCTCGCCGAGGGCGCCGACCTCGTGACGTTCAGCGGCGACAAGCTGCTCGGGGGCCCGCAGGCGGGCTGTATCGCCGGACGGGCCGACCTGATCGCGAAGCTCCGCACGCACCCGCTCGCGCGCGCGGTGCGCGTCGACAAGCTGCAGGCGGCGGCGATGGAGGCCACGCTGGCGCTGTACGCGACCGGCGCACACGACGAGATCCCCGTGCACCGGATGCTCCACGAGAACCTCGACACGCTCGCGAAGCGCGCACGCACGCTGTCCGAGGCGATCGGCGGCGACCTCGAGGGTGCGCACGTGGTCCGCTGCGAGTCGGTCGTCGGCGGCGGGTCGGTCCCGGGACAGTCCCTGGCGTCGTGGGGCGTGCGGGTCCGCTGCCCCGACCCCGTGGCCTTCACGGCGCGGCTGCGGACGGGGTCGCCTGCGGTGTTCTGCCGCACGAACGACGACCACGTCCTGCTCGATGCGCGCACGATCACCGATCAGCAGGTGCCGCACGTCGCTCGCGCGGTCCTCTACGCCCTGGAGGGCGACGACCTCGACGACGAGGACTGAGCGATGACCGGCAGCCTCGGGGTCATCGCGACCGCCGGCCACGTCGACCACGGGAAGTCTGCGCTGATCGTCGCGCTCACCGGCATCGAACCCGACCGGTTCGAGGAAGAGAGGCGGCGCGGCCTCACGATCGACCTCGGGTACGCCTGGACCACGCTGCCGAGCGGCCGGGAGGTCGGCTTCGTGGATGTTCCAGGTCACGAGCGGTTCATCCGCAACATGCTCGCCGGCGTCGGGCCCGTCCGGCTGGTGTTGTTCGTCGTGGCCGCCGACGAAGGGTGGAAGCCGCAATCCGAGGAGCACCTGCAGATCCTCGACGTGCTCGGCATCGCCGGCGGTGTGATCGCGCTAACGAAGAGCGACCTCGTCGACGCGGACACCCGGGAGCTCGCGACGGCCGAGGTCCGCGAGCGCGTCGCCGACTCGGTGCTCGCGGCCGCCCCGATCGTGCCGGTCAGTGCACGCTCCGGCGCCGGGCTCGATGCGCTGGTGGCCGCGCTGGATCGGATGGTCCTCGACGCGCCGGCCCCCGCGGACGCGCGTACGAGGCTCTTCGTCGACCGCGTCTTTTCGATCACCGGCGCGGGCACGGTGGTGACCGGCACGCTGACCGGCAGCTGCCTGCGGGTCGATCAGGAGGTAGCGCTCGAGCCCGGCGGTGTCCGAACCCGGGTGCGCTCGTTGCAGACGCACAAGCTCGCCCGCGAGGAGGCGTGTCACGTGTCGCGCGTGGCGGCGAACCTGACCGGCATCGACCGGGCGCCGGTACGCCGGGGAACGGTCGTGTGCGAGCCGCAGGCGTTCCGCGCGACGAGCGTCGCCGACGCGATCGTCCGGTCGGTGCGCGGGCTCGACCGCTTCCCCGAGCGCGGCGCGTTCCTCTTCCATGCCGGGTCCGCCGAGGCAACGGCCCGGCTGCGGCTGCTCGAGCGACGACCCGACGGATCGATGCTCGTGCGCATCCGAACCGACGATGCGCTCGTGCTCGACGTGCTCGATCGGTTCGTCCTGTGGGAGGCAGGGCGCCGCAGCGTGGTCGGTGGCGGCACGATCCTCGACCCCGCACCGCCGCGCGCCGCAACGCCTGAGCACGTGGCATATCTCGCACGGCGCGCGGCCGCCCGCGACCGCGCCGCGATCGCCGACCTCTGTGTCGAGGAAGCCGGCGCGATCCGGACCGGCGAGCTCGCGGTGCAGGTCGGCATGACCCTTCCGTCGCCCGACGCGTGGCAGATGTCGACCGCTCTCCTCGATACGGTCGCCGACGCCGTCGGCACACAGCTCGAACGAGCTCATTCGGCGCAGCCGCTCGCCGAGGGCGTCCCCCTCGCCGAGGTTCGGGCGCTGGTCGCCTCGACGATCCGCTCAGCCGGCGGGCCCAACGACCCGAGCCTGCCCGACGCGATCCTCGCCCGGCTCGATGACGCGGGCGTCGTGGTGCGGACCGCGACGATCGTTCGCCTCCCCGGCCACCAGGTGGAGCTGGCTGAGCACGATGCGGAGCTCGAACGGCTGCGCGCCGCGATCGCAGGAGACCAGGAGGCGACGCCGCCGACGGTCAAGGAGCTGGTCCGCACCGGGTTCGACCCGGCGCTCATCGACGCGGCCGGTCGCGCGGGCATCGTCGTACGGATCTCGCCCGACCTCGTGCTGACGCCGGCGGTCGTGGAGCGAGCGACGACCGTCGCACGTGAGCACGCGGGCGAGGGCCTGACGGTGAGCGCGCTGCGCGAGGCGCTCGGCACGAGCCGGAAGTACGCGGTGCCACTCGCGGAGTACCTCGACGCGGCCGGCGTCACACGACGGGTGGGCGACCTGCGGTTCCCACGCGACGACGCTACGGCGTAACGGCGGCGGTCAGCGTGAGCTCGACGGAGGCGCCGAGCGGCAGCGACGCGACGCCGACCGCGGCGCGCGCATGCTTCCCCTCGTCGCCGAGCAGCTGCACGAGCAGCTCGCTCGCGCCGTTCGCGACCTTCGGATGGTCGACGAAGTCCGGCGTCGACGCGACGAACACGGTGACCTGGAGCAACCGCTCCACACGCTCGAATCCGTGCACGGCGTCGCGCAGGGCCGACAGCGCCTGGAGCGCGGCCTGCGCCGCGCCCTCGACGCCGTCATCGATCGTCACGCGGTCGCCGAGGTGCCCGGGGTGCATGACCGACCCGGCGACCATCGGGATCTGACCCGCGACGAACGCGAGGCCGCCGTGCACCACGCACGGTACGTAGGCGGCGATCGCCGCGGGCGGTGGCGGCAGCTCGATCCCGAGCTCGAAGGACCGGCTGGCGATCGCTTCCTCATCCATCGCGCCATCCTGCCACGACCGGCGCCGCCGCCGGGAGCTACTCGGCCCCGACGGGCTCCGGCTCGGGCTCGACCTTCAGGATCAATCCGTCGACCCCGCGGACCCGTACCTTGGTGCCGGGCGCGATCGGATCACCGAGGCTGCGGCCTCGCCAGAGCGCGCCCTTGACGTGCACGGGGCCATCCGGCGCGAGGCGTCCTCGCGCCTCGCCGACGAGACCGATCAACCCGCGCTGCGTGGCGATGATCCGGTCGCGCGACTGCACGGCCACGGTCAGCGCGAACCCGTAGTAGAGCCAGCTGGCGACGGTCGCTCCGCCGATCAGCCACGGCGAGATCCGGATCGGGTCGGCGACATCTCCGTACACGAGGAGCGATCCGACGGCGAAGGCCACCAAGCCGGCGTACGTCAGGACCCCCAACCGCCGCCATCGCACGTCCTGCACCATCGCGCCGACGCCGGCGAGCACCAACAGCGCCCCCGGCCACGAGGGCACCGCGACCGTCGCTCCGTAGACACCGAGCCCGGTGAGGAACAACCCCGAGAAGCCCGCGAACCCGAACCCCGGTTGGGTGAGCTCGAACGCGAGGCACGCGAGCCCGAGCACCACGAGCACGAACACCATCGTCGGCGTCGACACCGCGTGCGCACCACGCACCAGCAAGCCCGGCTCGATGAAGCGGATATCGACACCGACGCCGTCTTGCACGTCGGCGTCGGTGGTCGCGACCTTCGTCCGGAGCACCCACGGTCCCGTCGAGGTCCGCACGCTGCGCCCGTCGACCTGGTTCAGCAGGTCGATCACCGACGTGGCCGCGAGATCGGCGAACCCGTAGTCGATCGCCTGCTGCGCCGGCATCGTCTCGTTCTGATGCGACAGCTCGACGCCCGTGCGGCCGCGCGCGTCGAGCCAACCCTGGATCGTGGCGTCCAGGTTCGCGGGCGGCGCCTCGGGGTGCAGCAGGTCGATCGGGTCGCGCGGCCCGGTCTGCGAGCCCGGTGCGACCGAGGCCAGCGAGGCTGCATCCATCAACAGCATCCCGCCGCCGCTCGCACGCGCGGGCACGGTTCCCACCCACACGAGCACCGGCACCGGCAGATCCACCAGTTGCTGGCCCAGCGCGACGGCGTCCCGACCGATCGTGCCCGCGCTGTCCAGCTGCAACACGAGCACCGCACGGTCGGCCACGGCTTGGTCCAGATGGTCCTGCAGGTACCCGAGGAGGGGCCTGTCGATCGCGCCCTCAACCTTGATCACATCGACCCGATCGCCGGATGGTGCTTGGGCGATGGCAACGCGGGGGTATACCGCGACGACCAGGAACAACGAGAACAACACGAGGGAACACAAGGAACGTCGCATCGGTCGAACCATCGTACCGAGGCGGGGCGTATCCTCCGAGGGATCCCCCGGTAAGGAAAGCCATGAAGACGGACACCCCACCCGCGGACACGGCTCCGGCGCATGCGGCTCCCGCCCGCCCACTCAGCGACCGTTGGGCGTTCAAGCCGGTCGCCCTCCTCTTGCTGTTGGCCGTCCTCATCGCATCCTCGGCGCTGCTCGCTGTCTTGATCTCACCGCCGTTCCTGGCCGCCGGCATGGGGGTCAAGGAGATCCAGTCGAGGCTCGACGCGGCGGGCGCCGACTTCACGAAGATCCCGCACCTGCCGCAGCGCTCGACCATCTACGCCTCCGACGGCAAGACCGTGCTCGCGCACATCTATCTCGACAACCGCGAGGTCGTGCCTCTGCACAAGATCAGCCCCTGGGCGATCAAAGCGGTGCTGGCGGCGGAGGACTCGGAGTTCTATCAGCACGGTGCGATCAACGTCGTCTCGATGATCCGAGCCGCGATCGCGAACGTGCGGGCCGGCGCGATCGTGCAGGGCGGATCGACCATCACGCAGCAGCTCGTCAAGAACACCCTCGTGACCGACCCGAGCGACCAGACGCTTTCCAGGAAGTTCAAGGAACTGGCGCTGGCCGAGCGGGTCGAACAGCACTACACCAAGGATCAGATCCTCGAGCTGTACATGAACGCGGTCTTCCTGGCGAACAACGTGTACGGGATCGGCACGGCGGCTCGGTTCTACTTCCACAAGCCGGCCGCCCATCTGAACCTTGCCGAGAGCGCGTTGCTGGCGGGCATCATCCGCGACCCCGGGAAGTACGACCCGCTCGCCCACCATCACGCCGCCTACCTCCGACGCAACGACGTGCTGAACCGGATGATCGCCCTCGGCTCGCTGGATGGCGGTGTCTCCGCGAAGATCGGACAGAAGGCGAAGGACCAGCCGCTCGGGCTCAACGCCGGCGGTGACTACCTGCCGACCCCGCCCTTCCTGGTCGACTACGTGCGCCAGCAGCTGATCGACGATCCCAACGGCTGGTACCGCGTGCTCGGCGACACACCCCAGGCGCGCGAGCAGACGTTGCAGGAGGGCGGTCTCAAGATCATCACGACGCTGCAGCCCAACTGGCAGAAGGCCGCGCAGAAGGCCGCCAACGCGCCGTGGGATCGCACGCCCTCGAACCCCGGCTACCAACCGGAACCCGACGTCGGGCTCGTCTCGCTCGAGACGAGGACGGGTGCGATCCGCGCGATGCTGTCGGGTCGCAACTACCTCCACGACCAGCTCAACCTGGTCACCACGCAGCACCAGCCGGGCTCCTCGTTCAAGCCGTACATCCTGGCCGCCGCCTTCGAACAGGGGATCCCGCCGACGGCGACGTACTCCGGCGCGCAGGGGCCGGTGGCCGGCTGCTACAACCGAGACGGGAGCCTGTGGGACGTCACGAACGCGGAGGGCACCAGCCTCGGCTCGCTCAACCTGTACGACGCGACCGCCGAGTCGGTGAACGCGGTGTTCGCCCGCCTGACGGAGGATGTCGGCCCGGCCAACGTCGTCGCCGCGGCACATGAGGCTGGGATCACGACGTACCTGCCGGCGGTGTGCGCGCTGGGCACCGGCTCGGTGGGCATCACGCCGCTCGATCAGGCCTCCGGGTACCAGACCTTCGCCAACTCGGGCATGCACTGCAAGCCGTTCGCCGTGAGCCAGATCCTGCGGAACAACCGAGTGATCTATGACCAGACACCGGACTGCGAGCGAACGATCAGCGCACCGGTCGCGAACCTCGTGAACGACCTGCTCGAGGGCCCGGTCACGTACGGCACGGCCGCGTCGGTGTTCGCCAGCGGCTGGGGCAAGTGGCCGATCCGCGGCAAGACCGGCACCGCCGACTCGAACAAGGAGCTCTGGTTCGGCGGCTACACGCGCCAGGTCACGACCGCGGTCTGGGTCGGATCGCCGCACGCCCCGTACCCGATGACCAACTATTGGGGGTACCCGGTGTTCGGCGGTTCGATCGCGGCGCCGATCTGGAAGGCGTTCATGCTCGATGTGCTCCAGGGCAAGCCGGCCATCAAGTTCCCGCCGCCGCCGCTGGATCGGGTGCCCCAGTTGATCGGCCTGCAGAAGCTCGAGGCGATCAAGATCCTGAAACAAGCGAAGTTCAAGTACACGATCACGATCGTGGACTCCTACCTGCCCAAGGGGCAGGTGATCAGTCAGGATCCCGCGGCCGGCTCGCAGGCGATCCCTGGCGCGACCAAGATCAAGCTCGAGGTCAGCAACGGCGTGGCGCCGCACCACACGATGCCCGTCGTGAAGGGACTCACGGTCTCCGCGGCCAAGGCGCTGCTCGACTCGATCCACGTCTTCTCGACGGTCGTCGAGAAGACGACCAACGATCGCAAGCTCGACGGGATCGTCTACGACGTGAACCCGAGCTCAGGCTCCGATGTGGTGGAGGGCTCGAGCGCGACGCTGTTCGCCTGGGTTCTTCCAGCACCGAGCCCGAGTCCCTCCCCCGGTGGCGGCGGCAACGGCAACGGCCATGGCAACGGGAACGGGAACGGCACCCACACGCGGATCGTGGTCGCGAGGCGCTAGCCCAGGCGCTCCTTCACCTTCCGCTGCACGACGCCGCCGTCGATCTGGCCCTTGGCCTTGCCCATGATGAAGCCCATCACCTTGCCCATGTCTTCGGGCCTGGACGCCCCGGTCGTCGCGAACGCCTCGTCGATGAGGGCGTCGACGGCTCCGGCGTCGAGCTGGGTGGGGGCATAGGGCGCGAGCACCTCGCGCTCGGCGCGCTCCTTGTCCGCGAGCTCGGTCCGACCGGCAGCGTCGAACGCCTCGATCGACTCGGCTCGCTTCTTGACCTCCTTGCCGGCGACCTCACGGACCTCGTCGTCGGTGAGCTCGTGACGGAGGTCCTTCTCGCGGTTCGTGATCGCGGCCGACAGCATGCGGAGCGCGCCGACCGTGACCTTGTCACCGGCCTTCATCGCCGCGGTCGTCTGTGTCTTCACCTGATCCTTGAGCGAGGCACCCACCGTAGACTCCCTCTCCGTGCTCGTTGCGCTGCTGGTCGTCGCCGCCCTCGGTGTCGCGTGCGTCGCGTACGGCACGCTCATCGAGCGCCGCTGGTACCGGCTCCGCGGCTACGACCTCGCCATCCTCCCACCGAACGGTCCGGAACGGCTGGACGTCCTGCACCTGTCCGATCTGCACTTCGTCCACGGCGACGCGGGGAAGGCGCGCTTCCTCGCGTCGCTGCCGCCGGCCGACGTCACCGTCGTGACGGGCGATCTGCTCGCGGAGCCCGAGGCCGTCGAGACGGCCGTGGCGGCGATCCGTGCGAACCGCGGCCGGCTGGCCTCCTGGTTCGTGCTCGGATCGAACGACTACTTCGTGCCGACGCCGCTCAACTACTTCGCGTACTTCCGCAAGGACCGGCGACGACGGCTGGCCCAAGGCGGTCGGTGGCGCGAGCTCGTCGAACAGCTCGACGCCGACGGTTGGATCGACCTGACCATCTCCCGACGGGAGGTCGCCCTCGACGGGTTGGGGGTCGAGCTGCTCGGCCTCGA
>Ga0105242_10003122_pt1 | contig 12926 bp, 14 predicted proteins | sample KBSM24metaG_FD_81521 | JGI IMG/M metagenome (GOLD analysis project Ga0105242, IMG submission 81521) | Miscanthus rhizosphere microbial communities from Kellogg Biological Station, Michigan, USA - KBS M2-4 metaG | ecosystem: Host-associated > Plants > Roots > Rhizosphere > Soil | place...
CTCCACGACCACCACGAGCGCCGGCTCGAGCGCCTGCGGGAAGGCGCGGCGGAGCCTATCACCGCCTTCCAGGCCCTGCCCTTCCTCTTCAAGCGCAAGCTCGACGACCACCAGCTGATGTTCGCCATGGGCGAGGCGATCGCGCACCTGCATTACCTGGAAGCGAAGGGAAAGCTGCGGCGTGTCGTCGAGGACGGCGTTCGCCGCTTCGTCAGGACCTAGTCGCGAGCTTCCTCATCGCCTGCTCGAGGCCGGCGATGGTGACGGGATACATGCGCCCGTCCATGATGCGCTGGATGTTCTGGATCGACGTGGTCCAGCCCCACTGGTCCTCGGGCACCGGGTTGAGCCACGCAGCGTGCGGCCACGCGCGCAGCAGGCGCTCGACCCAGACGCGACCCGACTCGTCGTTCCAGTGCTCGACGCTGCCGCCCGGCTGCTCCAGCTCGTAGGGGCTCATGGACGCGTCGCCCACGAAGATGAGCTTGTAGTCGTGGCCGTACTTGCGCATCAGCTCGACCGTGTTGATCCGGTTGTGCCGGCGGCGGTTGTCCTTCCACACCGTCTCGTACACGCAGTTGTGGAAGTAGAAGTGCTCGAGGTTCTTGAACTCGGTGCGCGCGGCGGAGAAGAGCTCCTCGACGCCCTTGATGTGGTCGTCCATGGAGCCGCCCACGTCGAGGAAGAGCAGCACCTTCACCGCGTTGTGCAGCTGCGGCACCATCTTGAGGTCGAGCCAGCCGGCGTTCCTCGCGGTCGAGCGGATGGTGTCGTCGAGGTCGAGGATCTCGGGCGCGCCGTCGCGGGCGAAGCGCCGCAGGCGCCGCAACGCCATCTTGATGTTGCGCACGCCGAGCTCGCGATCGGTGTCGTAGTCGCGGAACTCGCGCTTGTCCCACACCTTGACCGCGCGGCGGTTGCGCGAGCCTTCCTGGCCGATGCGAACGCCCTCGGGGTTGTAGCCGTAGGCGCCGAAGGGCGACGTCCCCGCGGTGCCGATCCACTTGTTGCCGCCCTGGTGGCGCCCCTTCTGCTCCTCGAGCCGCTGCTTGAGCGTCTCGAGCAGCTTCTCCCAGCCGCCCAGCGCCTCGATCTGCTTCTTCTCTTCGTCGGAGAGCCAGCGCTCCGCGAGCTTCTTCAGCCACTCGGCGGGAATCTCGGTCACGAGGGCGTCGGGAATTGCCTGCACGCCCTTGAAATACTGCGCGAAGGCGAGGTCGAAGCGGTCGAAGTACGCCTCGTCCTTCACCAGCGTAAGGCGCGACAACGTGTAGAAGTCGTCGACGCTGCCGTAGATGACGCCCTTGTCCAGGCCCTCGAGCAGGGTGAGGAACTCCTTCACGCTCGCGGGCACTCCCGCCTTGCGCACGGTGAAAAAAAAGTCGAACAGCACTACCTTCCTCGTTTCTGCATGAACAACAACTGCTCGAAGAGGTGCACGTCCTGCTCGTTCTTGAGCAGCGCCCCGTAGAGCGGCGGGATCGAGGCCTGGTGGCCTTCGGAGCGCAGCGCCTCGGGCGGGATGTCCTCGGCGAGCAGGAGCTTCAGCCAGTCGAGCAGCTCCGAGGTCGAGGGCTTCTTCTTGAGGCCCGGCATCTCGCGGATCTCGAAGAACACCTCCATGGCCGCCTGCAGCAGGCGCTTCTTGATGCCCGGGTAGTGGACGTCCACGATCGCCTGCATCGTGTCCTTGTCCGGGAAGCGGATGTAGTGGAAGAAGCAGCGGCGCAGGAAGGCGTCCGGCAGCTCCTTCTCGTTGTTCGAGGTGATGAAGATCACCGGGCGGTGCAGCGCGCGGACGGTCTTCTGGGTCTCGTAGACGAAGAACTCCATGCGGTCGAGCTCGCGCAGGAGGTCGTTGGGGAACTCGATGTCGGCCTTGTCGATCTCGTCGACCAGCACCACGGCCTGCTCGGGCGACTCGAAGGCCTGCCACAGCACGCCCTTCACGATGTAGTTCGAGATGTCGCCCACGCGCCCATCGCCCAGCTGCGAGTCGCGCAGGCGCGAGACGGCGTCGTACTCGTAGAGGCCCTGCTGGGCCTTGGTAGTGGACTTGATGTGCCACTGGTAGAGCGGCTTGCCGAGCGCCCGGGCCACCTCCTCCGCGAGCATCGTCTTGCCGGTGCCGGGCTCCCCCTTGATGAGGAGCGGCCGCTGCAGCGTGATCGCGGCGTTGACGGCGAGCTTGAGGTCGTCGTCCGCGACGTAAGTATCGGTGCCCTGGAATTTCATTTGATCCGCCTTGACCCTTTCGCCCGGCCCCGTCGTTAACATGCATGTCCCGTCACGGAGCCCTGCCATGAACCCCTGCCGCCCCCTCGTTGCCGCCCTCATTCTCGCATTCCCGGCCCTCCCCCACGCCGAGACCGCCATCACGGTCTACTCGAGCGCGCGACCGGGAACGCTCGGCCCGCAGGCCTTCCGCAACGGCGGCGAAGGCCAGGCCGTGCCGGGGTACGCGCTGGTGCGCGAGGACCGGCAGTTCGCCCTCAAGTCGGGCCGTACGGTGCTGCGCGTCTCCGACGTGCCGGCGCTCATCGACCCCACGACCGTCGCCTTCACCTCGCTCACCGATCCGCACTCCACGCGCGTCGTCGAGCAGAGCTTCGAGTTCGACCTCACGAGCACGTCGAAGCTGCTTTCGAAGTTCCTCGAGCGCGAGGTGAGCGTCGACCAGGTGCGGGGCGCCAGCGTCGAGGCGGTGAGCGGCACGCTGGTGGGCACCCAAGGCGGCCTCATCCTCAAGCAGCCCGACGGCAGCATCCGCGTGGTCGAGAACCATGCGGGCATCAAGCTGCCGAGCCTACCCGGCGGGCTCATCAGCAAGCCCACGCTGGTATGGGACATCGCCACGGATACCGCGGGCAATCACAAGGCGCGCATGGCCTACCAGACGGGGGGCATGACGTGGTGGGCGGACTACAACCTCACTTACAGCGACGGCCCCAACCAGGCGTGCAAGCTCGATGTCGGCGCGTGGGTGACGCTCGTGAACCAGTCGGGCGCGACCTACAACGACGCGAAGCTCAAGCTCATCGCGGGCGACGTGCAGCGCGCGCAGCCGCGCTATCCGGCCGCCGCCCCCGCGGCGCAGGCCCTGCGTTCGGAAGCGAAGGCCATGGACAGCTTCGCCGAGAAGGCCTTCTTCGAATACCACCTCTACACGCTGGGACGTCCGACGTCGCTGCCCGACAACTCCACCAAGCAGATCGAGCTCTTTCCCATGGCGCCCGGCGTGGGCTGCGAGAAGAACCTCGTCTACTACGGCCAGGGGGGGGCGTACCCGAACTACGGGTCGCCGATGTACGACCGCAACTTCGGCGTGCAATCGAACAAGAAGGTGGACGTGTACCTGCGCTTCCGCAACGCGAAGGCGAACGGCCTCGGCGTGCCGCTGCCGGCCGGGCGCCTGCGCGTCTCCAAGCTGGATCCGGCGGACAACAGCCTGGAATTCATCGGCGAGGATCTCATCGACCACACGGCGCGCGACGAGATGGTGCAGGTGAAGCTCGGCAGCGCCTTCGACGTCGTGGGCGAGCGCAAGCAGCTCGACTTCCGCGTGGACACCAGCGCCAAGTGGATGGAAGAGGACATCGAGGTGCGCGTGCGCAACCAGAAGCCCGACGAGACGGTGAACGTCATGGTGAAGGAGAACATGTACCGCTGGTCCCAGTGGGCGATCACGAAGAAGACGCATGAGTTCGCCAAGGACGACTCGCGCACCGTCGTCTTCCCCGTGAAGCTGGCGCCCAAGGCCGAGGCGGTGGTGCGCTACACGGTTCGTTACACCTGGTAGGCGGGAGGCGCCCCTCCCCAAAGGGCGGGTGGAACCAATCGTTCGGGCGGGCTAGACTTTCCGGCGGGAGGATCCGCCATGCGACTCGCGAAGAACGTGAAGTTCCGGGAAGAGAAGTTCGGCGGCGTGCTGTTCGAGACGCGCGCCGAGAAGGTCTACACCCTCACCCCCACCGCCGCGGCAGTGATCCAGCAGATCTCCGCCGGCCGCCCGCCCGCGGAGATCGCCCCGGCGCTCGCCGAGCGCTTCGACGCCCCCGACGGCACCATCGAGCGGGAGGTGACGGCGTTCCTCGCCGACCTGCGCGAAAAGGGGCTGGTGGAAGATTGAACGCCCCGGGAGCCGCTTCCGAGGCGCTCGCCGCCCCGCTCTATGTGGCGTGGCAGATCACGAACGAGTGCAACCTCGCGTGCCTGCATTGCATCGAGGAGAGCGGGCCCGGCAAGGCCTTCAAGGACGAGCTCGACCGCGACGGCGCCTTCCGCGTCATCGACGAGCTCATGGCGAACGAGGTGCCCTACCTCTCGTTCTCCGGCGGCGAGCCGATGCTGCACCCGCACTTCTTCGAGATGGTCGAGCGCGTGACCTCGCGCGGGAGCCAGCTCAAGATCGAGACCAATGGCCACTACCTCACGCCGGAGAACTGCGCGCGGCTGGCGGATCTCGAGGTGAAGGCGGTGCAGGTGAGCCTGGATGGCGCCTCGAGCGCCACCTTCGGGAAGATGCGCGTGCGCGGCGAGTTCGACCGCACCGTCGAGGGCATCCGCAACCTGCATGACGCGGGCGTGGCGATCGAGGTCAACTTCTCGCCCGCCGCATTCAACATCCATGAGGCCGAGCGCATCGTCGACCTCGCCTACGAGCTGGGGGCCGCGAGCTTCTACTCCGGCAAGACGATGTTCACCGGCAACGCGGTGAAGGCGTGGCGGCACCTTGCGGTCACCGAGCAGGATTACGAGGCCTACTTCCGCACGCTCGCGCGCAAGCGCGACGAGTACAAGGGCCGCATGCGAGTGAACTACCACGAGGCGGGACTCCTCGAGGAGCTGCGCTACCGCCTGGAGCACCCGGCGGCGCTGCTCATCATCCTGCCCAACGGGCTGGTGAAGCTCATCAACGCGCTGCCCTTCATCTGCGGCGACCTGCGCAAGCAGTCGCTCCTCGAGGTGTGGTCCAACTTCCGGCGCTCGTGGCACGACCCGCGCGTGGCCGAGTTCGTCGCGCAGCTCGCGGTGGATCCGGGCCGCACGAAGACCCTGCACCAGTGGGTCCACGTCTGAGCCGATGATCGTCGCGCCACACGCCTCCACCTCCCGCGCTCCAGGCGCCACCCTCCTGCGCGTGTTCGCGCTGGTGCGCTATCGCTTCTTCCTCTACGCCGGCCTCATGCCCTACCTGCTCGGCGCCGCGTGGGCGTACGCGATGGTGGACGAGTTCGACGCGCCGCTTTTCTGGAGCGGCTTCGGCGGCGTGGTGCTGAGCGTGATCGGCGTCGAGGCGTTCAACGAATACTTCGACGCGCAGATGGGCACCGATCGCGTGTTCAACCCGGCGGACCTGCCTCCCGTCACGCGCATGGTGTTCTGGATCGGCGCCGCGGCCTTCGCGGCCGCGTTCGCCGTCGGCGCCTACCTCGCGTGGCGCCTCGGGTGGCCGATCCTCGCCTTCGCGGTGGCGGGCGGCCTTGCCGCGATCTTCTACGAGGCGCCGCCGGTCCGCTGGTCCTACCGCGGGCTGGGCGAGCTCATGATCGCGCTCTCCTACGGGCCGTGGATGGTGCTGGGCAGCCTCTACCTTCACACGCGCGAGCTCTCGTGGGACGCGTTCGCCGCGTCGTTCGTGCCGGCGTTCTTCATCATGGCCCTCGCGGTGGTGAATGCGATCCCCGACTTCCACCAGGACCGCCTCGTCGGCAAGCGCAACCTCGTCGTGCGGCTGGGGCGCGAGCGCGCGGTGCACCTGTACCTGGGCCTCGCGCTCGCGGGCCTCGCGGTGGTGATCGCAGGCGCCATCGCGGGGATCTTTCCGCGCGGCACGCTCGTGGCGCTGCTGGCGCTGCCGTTCGTCGCCACCAGCGCGCATTCCGCCTTCAGGACGTTCTCGAAGCCGAAGGCGTTCCTGCCCGCGATGCGCGCGATGGTGGTCGCCTACCTCGTCGTGACCGCGCTCTTCATCGCGGCGATCTTCGCGCAGGCGCTCTAGGTGCATCGCATCGACCGCCTCTCGGCGCCGCTGCTGGTGACCTGGCAGCTCACGCGCGACTGCGACCTCGCCTGCCTGCACTGCTGCACCGATTCGGCGCCCGGCAGGCGGCTGCCCGACGAGCTCACGCGCGAGGAGGCGTTGCGCGTGGCCGCGGACATCGCGGCGAGCGACGTGCCCTACGTGATGCTCGCGGGCGGCGAGCCGCTCGTCTCGCCCCATTTCTTCGACGTGGCCGAGGTGCTCGGCCGCGCCGGCGTGCAGCTCAAGATCGAGACCAACGGCCAGCGCTTCGACGCCGCCATCGCCCGGCGGCTCGCGCAGTATCCGATCCGCTCCATCCAGGTGAGCCTCGACGGCGACACCCAGGAGACCTACGCGCGCCAGCGGCCCGGGGGATCTCTCGCCAAGGCGCACGCGGCCTGCGAGGCCGTCCGCGGCGAGAACCTGGCGCTCGAGATCACCTTCGCGCCGACACGCCTCAACCTCCACGAGGCGGAAGCCGTCGTCGAGCGAGCCCGCGCGCTGGGCGCCTTCCGCTTCAACACCGGGCGCCTCATGCGGATCGGCACCGCGGCGAGGCACTGGCCCAAGGTGGAACCGGATGAATCGGCCTACACGGCGTTCCGCGCCATGCTGGCGCGCCAGTCGGTGCGCCCCGGGATGGAGCTCTGCTACGAGCCCTTCGCCATGGACGAGGCCCTCGAGCGCAGCGCCGAGGAGCCGCCCGCCACTCTCCTCGTGTTGCCCAACGGCTGGGTCAAGGTCGCCGCCGCGCTCCCGCACGTCTGCGCGGACCTGCGGCATGGCACCATCGGGCAGGCCTGGGACGCCTATCGAAGCGCGTGGCGCGGCGCTACAATGGCCGCGGCAGTGCAGGATGCGATCGCGGACGAGCGACGCCACGGCGAGGCGAATTCGTGGCGGCTGATACCCGTCAACACCTGACCAGGAGTTCGACATGAGCGAGCAGGCCCAGAAGCCCAAGGTTCCCCAGGAACCCACTACCCGGAAGCCCATGCACGGCGACAAGCAGCCGTGGGTGACGCCCAAGCTGGAGGACGTCTCCGAGGAAGTGATGGCGCAGCCGTACATCCGCTTCACCTGATCCTTTCCTAGCCGTGCACGGGCGCTCGGTCGCCGAGTACCGCGCGCCCCTCTTCATCGCCTGGCAGCTCACCAACCGCTGCCGGTCGCGGTGCCTCACCTGTTGCGAAGAGTCCGGCCCCGACAAGGCCTGGCCCGACGAGATGTCGCGCGCCGAGGCCCTGGCGCTGGCCCGCGGCATCGCGGAGGCCGGAATTCCCTACGTCGCTTTCGGCGGCGGCGAGCCGCTCGGCGTCCCCCACGCCTGGGACCTCTTCGAGGTGCTTGCCGCGGGCGGCTGCTCGATCAAGCTCGAGACCGACGGAAGCTACATCGACAACCCCGCCGCCGACCGCCTGGCCGCGCTCCCCATGGATTGCATCCAGGTCTCCGTCGACGGCGCGCGCGCGGCGACCCACGAGCGCGTGCGGCCCGGGTCGAGCTTCGCCGCGGCGGTGGGCGCGATCGAGCGCCTGTCGCAGCGCGGCAAGCCCACCCAGTTCGTGTTCGTGCCGACGCGCCTCAACCTGGACGAGATGGCGGACGCCTACGACCTCGCGGCGAGCCTGGGCTGCCAGGCATTTGTAACAGGACCGCTGATGCGCCTGGGGCGCGCCGCCCACGACTGGACGCGGCTTGCTCCCACGGAAAGCGAGTGGCGGGAAGCCGTCGCGCAGCTGCAGGAACGGGCCACGGCGCGCGGCGAGCCGGTGGCGCTATCGATCTATCCCTGGGACATCCTCACGGAGCTGCGCACGCGCCTGGAGAGTCCCCAGGCCATGCTGCTCGTGGTTCCGAACGGAAAGGTGAAGCTGCTGAACGCGCTCCCGTTCGCCGTCGCCGACCTGCGACGGGATTCGCTCGGCGAGGCCTGGGACGCCTACCGGGCCGCGTGGGGCGACCCGGCGGTGCGTTCGTTCATCGAGAAATGCGGGGGGGACCCGCAGCTGCTGGGCCACGCCAACGAGACGTGGCCCGCACCGGTTCAGGTCAGAGCGACAGGATCCACTTGACGAGGGTCGCTCGGTCCTCGGGGCTCGCCTTGTTGGGCGGATGCTTCTTGGAATCGCCCAGCTCCGCGACGAGGCTCGCCTCGGCGTCGGCCTTGCCCTTGTACTTGGCCGAGACGGACTTGAACGACGGTCCGACCTTCTTGGCATCCACGGAGTGGCAGCCGGTGCAGCCGTTCTTCTTGGCGAGATCCTCGGAGGCGAGCGCCACGCCGGTGGCAGCGAACCCGAGGAGGACGGACGTGACGACAGCGACGGTTCTCATGCTTCCTCCACAGTAGGGGCCGCGGGCGCGGCCGGTTCTCATTCGGGCGAAGTGTGCGCTATGCCCTTGTGACAATCAATGCAGGTGCCCTGCCCGGCCAGCACCTGCTGGTGCATGGGCTGCACGAAGTCCTTCTGCGCCTTGATGATCTCCGGCGTGAACGTATGGCAGTTGCGGCATTGCTGGGAGTCGTTCGCCTTGTACTCGTCCCAGACGTGCTTGGCGAGCCGCGCGCGCTCCTTCTTGAACTTCTCCTCGGTCCCGATGACGCCCGTCATCTCGCCGATCGCGTCCTTGATGCCCGCCCTCGCCTTGTAGAAGAGGAGCCGCGGGTAATCCTTCGGGATGTGGCAGTCGTGGCAGCCGGCGCCGGTCCCGGAGTGGTTCACCGCGTGCACGCTCTTCTTGTACTCGGCCGCGACCCACTGCATCGAGTGGCACGCGGTGCTGCAGAATTCGTTGGTGCCGGTGGCGTGGACCATCACCTGGGTGCCGGCGGTGGCCACGAATCCCACGATGATGCCCACCACCACGAGCGTGAGGACCGATCGCCTGGGGCTGGGGCTGGTGAGGCCCTGCCACGTCCGCCGGATGAATCCGCCCTTCGGGTCCTGAGCCATCGGCCGCCCTCCGCTAGAACCGGTAGTTGACCAGGAAATAGAGGATGTTCGCGCTGTACTGCGGCCGCGCGTACGTCCCGTTCAGGTAGGCGTTCTGGTTGGACGAGCCGGGGACCGTGTACTGGTAGCCGTCCATCTGCGAGTCGCTGTACTCGTAGCGCTCGTAGGCCCAGCCGCCCGTGAAGGTCCACGTCTTGCTGAACGCGTACACGCCCTTCAGGTTGAAGGACTTCTTCTTCGTGTCGTCCCACGAGGTGACCGGCAGCGGCCGGACCACCGACGAGGGCACGCCTTCCTGCAGCGAGAGATCGACGTCGCCGTCGGTCTTGTAGTAGATCGCCGACGCCTTGAGCACCAGCCGCTCCGTCGCCTGCCAGTCGAACGCGGCGCCCACGGCCCAGTTGCGGTCCTTGATCTTCCCGCCCCAGTTGTAGTTGCTCGCGTTCGGGGCCGAGAACGGGTCGTAGGGATTCGGCTTCGTGTTGTCGCCGATGACCCGGTGCGTCGAGTCGTACTTGATCTCCTCGTTGTCGCCGAAGACGGTGAACCGCGCCGCCGGCCCGAACGCGTACGAGGCGGTGAGGTACACCTCGCGGCGGTCGTCCTTCAGGCGCCCGAGGGTGTTGTCCTTGTACTTGTTGTTCTTGATGATGCCCTCGAACCCCAGGTCGAGCGCGCCGAAGGCGGTGTAGTCCAGCGTGAGCTTCCACGAATCCTGGGTCACGTTCGAGAGGTCGAATGCCGTGACGAACCGGTTCAGGTAGTTCGGGTCGCTGGTGCTGGTTCCGTCGTTCGCGTGGAGGAAGTTGGAGTCCCGGTCGAGTCGCTGGTACTTGAGCCGCATCGCCAGGTCGTCGAGGCTGTTGTTGCGCCACTCGAGGAACACGCGCTGGTCCTTGGTGCGGTCGAAGTCGTCGCGTCCCTCGCGCTTGGTGTCGAGCCAGTCGTAGCCGCCGCCGAAGCGGTTGGCGCGCCCGAGGCGCCAGTAGACGTCGAAGCCCGCGTTGTCCTTGGTGTACGAGAAGGGCTCGGCGACCGCGCCGTCGCTGAACGTCACTTCCGTCGACGTCTCGTCGCGCTTGCGGTAGTTGTAGTAGATGCGGGTGTCGAGGCCCTTCATGGGCGCGGAGCTCGCCGTCGCCGTGAAGGTCTGGTTCTTCACCTTGCCGTCGTACGTCTGGACATTCGCGCTGATCGGAGTGAGGCCGGTGCTGCCGAGGATCGAGGTGCCGATCGGCACCGTGCTCTTGAGCTCATCCAGGGTAAAGCGCATGGCGAGCGTCGTGTCCAACGCGAGCTGGCGGAACGTGGCGTTGCCCATGAGGCGCTGGTAGCGGTTGTCCTGGGCGAGGTACGTGGTATCCGTGCCGTTGGCGTAGTAGCCGTTGGTCCAGGTGACCGTCTTGTTGTCGTTCTCGAACTTGCTCGCGAGGTACGAGATGTCGAAGTGCATCCGCCGCGTGTTGTAGCCGGCCTCGGCCTGGGCGTTCTTGGTGATGTAGTCCACCGGCAGCTGCAGCTCGACGAAGCCGTTGCCGGGGCTCGTGCCCTGCGACGACGACCCGGGCTTGCTGCCGCTCCAGTTCACCTGGTTCGCGTCGATGCGTGCATACCAGGGGTTGGCGCTCTGCAGCTCGAACATGACGCCGGTGTCGCGCCGCTTGTAGCCGCTGTTGACCGCGTTCCACTGGGACGGGTCGAGCCGCGGGAAGGTCGCGGCCTGGACCGGGCCGCCGGCGCCGGTGTACGGCGTGCGCCCGTCGAACAGGAAGTTGTGGCGCAGGGCATCGGTGTATACGCGGTACTTGAAGGAGTCGTATTTTCCGCCGCGCGCGTCGACGTACTCGTCGCTGCGGCCGATGTTCTCGCCGAAGAGGTCGAACCAGTAGCGCGATCCCCGCCCCTTGATGTCGAAGATCGACAGCACGCCGTTCGAAAGATCCCGGTACTCGTTGAGCTTCGAGGCGTCCGGCGCGTCCTTGTCGTCCGTGTGCATGCCGCCCAGGCCGACGGTGCCGGAGTAGCGGAAGTCGCTGGGCGGGTCATCCGCGAAGGCGTACGGCGCGGCGAACGCGTTGGCCACCAGGAGCGCGATGAGCTTGCGATTCATGGCCACCTCCTATCGGATGAACGCCTGCCCGCGAGTGCCGGGGGCGTTGGAGCCGTGGATCTGGTTGTGGCAGTTGAGGCAGCCACGCGCGATGAAACGGGTGCTTGGCGAGGCGTTGCGGTTTCCATCGGGCAGCAGCCACGCCTGGCCCGAGCCGTAGAAGTTCGTCGGGTGCCGGCCGGTCACGTGGCAGTCCTGGCAGAGGTTCGGGGCCTTGTCGGCCAGGAGCTTCTCGTGCGACGAGCCGTGCGGCGTGTGGCAGGTGATGCAGCTCTCCTCCACCGGCGGGTGGCTGTGCAGGAACGGGCCGCGCTTGTCGGCGTGGCAGGAGTAGCACTGCTGGTTCACCGTCTCGTGCTTCAGCATCACGTGGGTGAGCGCGCCGTGCGGGTTGTGGCAGTCGGAGCACTTCACTTTGCCCTCGAGGATCGGGTGGTGCGAGGGCTTCATCGTCGCGTTGCGCACCTGCTTGTGGCAGCGCCCGCAGGTGTCGGCCTCGATGGGCCGCTGAGTCGTGGTGAAGGGTCCCACCGGCAGCGTCTTCTGCTTGTCGTGGATGTTGTGGCAATCGCTGCAGGCGACCTCGTTCTTCGCATGCTTGCCCGATTCCCAGAACGCGAGGTGGCGGTTGCCGGCGTGGCAGGTGAGGCAGACCGCGCTCTTCTCGCTCGCGGTCGCGTGCGCGAACCGGTTGACCATCTTGTTCTTCATCGGGTCCTCGAGGTGCTTCGAGGCGTCTCCGTGGCACGCCTGGCACATGCTGCCCATGGCGTCGTTCTTCGCGCCGTGCTTGGTGAGTGCGATGGAGTCGTGGGCGCCCTGGTGACAGCTGGCGCAGACGGGCTCGTCGGCCGCGGCCGCGGGCGGCGAAAATGCGAACGCGAGCGAGGCTACCGCGATCGCGACCGTCGACTGAAGTCTCATGGTCGGCTCTCCCTGCCGCCCGCGCGCGGGGCGGATATTTGAGCCGATGATGGGCCGCGCCGCAGCAAGCCGGAATGGCACCATGGTGCCAACTCCGGCTCACGCAATCATTTGATTTTTCTCAATCCCGCGGGCGCGGGCGCGTGCTAAGCCTTGCGGATCACCGCGCAGGCGATGCGAGGTCCGGCATTGCCGGTGGGCTGCGTCTTGAAGTCGTCCGGGTCGCGATGGACGATGAGGCCGCGCCCCACCAGGTCGGCCGCTCCGCTGCCGATGGATACCCCCGAGAGCTCGAACGTGGCGGTCGCGTTCCCGTAGCCGTCCGCCTTGAGGCTCGGCATGTCGCCGGCATGATGGTCGGCGTCCTGCGGACCATGCGGCTTGCCCGACGGGTTGAAGTGCCCGCCGGCGCTCATGCCGTCGCCCGAGCTGCAGTCGCCCTTCTCGTGGACGTGGAAGGCGTGGACGCCATCGGGCTTGAGTCCCGTGAGGTTCGCGCTCACGCGCACCTTGTCGCCATGCTGGGTGAAGGTCACCTCGCCCTTGGCGGCATTGCCGTTGGTGGGCTCCAGGTTGGCGACGGCGCTGGGGCCGCCGCTGATGCCCATGGTGGCGCAGCCGGCCGCGAGGCCGCAGGCGGCGGCGAGCAGGATCGCTTTCTTCATCGAGGTTTCCTCGCCCCTATTTCTTCGGCTCGGCCTTGGCTTTCTCTTCGGCCTTCTTGGTGTTTGCCTGGGGCGCCGGCGTCGCGCCCTTGGCGGGAGCCGACGCGACGGCGACGGGGGTCGGCTTCGGGATCGGCTTGCCGGCCTTCTTCATGTTGGCCTGGTAGTTCCTGATCGCCTTGTCCTCGGCGGCAGCCTGGTCGGCCTTGGCCTTCTCGGCCGCGGCGGCATCCTTCGCCTTCTTC
>Ga0105242_10003123_pt1 | contig 12923 bp, 20 predicted proteins | sample KBSM24metaG_FD_81521 | JGI IMG/M metagenome (GOLD analysis project Ga0105242, IMG submission 81521) | Miscanthus rhizosphere microbial communities from Kellogg Biological Station, Michigan, USA - KBS M2-4 metaG | ecosystem: Host-associated > Plants > Roots > Rhizosphere > Soil | place...
CACCGGGTTCCTTTGGCATCCTTCGACGGTATTATTCTCACTTGCCGGGCTCGCCATCCTCTTCGCCTATGGTCTGCTGGCGTTCGTCCAGTTCTCGTTGCATCTTTTCGGATCAATCCTGATTGGCTCGGCTCCCTTCTTTCTCCTCTTCCTGCCGTTGCCCGTTCTTAACTCGATTAGCAACCGTTGGATGCAACTCGTCGGCGGGACGATTGCCGCCTCGTTCGTAGTAGGTCTGATGGCCGGAATCATGCAGGATCTCTCGGGTGGGATTGCCGACTTCTATCGCGCGTCCTTTGCTGGGGCCGCCGCAGGGGGGGTGACGCTCACAGCAAGTGACTACGCGATTCCCTTATTGACCGCCTGCGTGATGGGGGTGTCCTTCTGGCAAATCCCGACCAAATTTTTTGCCGTAGGACAGGGAGTAGTGAATGATCTCATGGCCGGGATTGGCACGTTTGTGATGGGTGGGCAGGCAGTCGCGAGTGCCGCGTCTGGGACTGGGGGCAGTTCTTCAAGTGTCAGCGGGAACAGTACCGGCGGTAGTATCACAAATAGCGGCGGGAGTGATTGGGGCGGAGGTGGGCTCGCTCCGGCAAAAGCCCCGGCGACGAGTGGTTGGGGGAGGCCGTAGTGAAGGCGTGGGCTGTCATGGTTTCACAATGCCAGCATCGGGCAGTGGTGGGTAATGGGTAAGTGGGTGGTGTACAGAGAGGAGCAGTACGATGCGTGAGATGCAACCAAGGGCGGTGCGGCAGTGCCAGATTTGTCGGCAGGAGTTTTGGCTTGACCTGATGGTTGGTAGGCGGGTGATGGTGCATGAAGTCACGGGCAATGTGACGTGGAGTATTCACAGTTATTCATTCAAACATTACGAAGTGCGTGATGTGTGTTTGGCCTGTGATGCGAGGGAAGAGGAAGGATTGCGGAATCGGCGCGTACAGACGGGGCTCCTCGTAGGTGGTGGTGCGGTAGCGGTGTGGGTGTGGCCGTACCTGAGTACGTGGTCACTCATTCCCGCTGTGTTGGTGGTGCTGGTTGGGTCGTTTATTCACAAGCGAAGGAACAAGCGGGCGTTAATAGTTCGTTAGCCATACGACATGGAACAACTCCCCGTATTACTGCTGATTGGGATGTTGATGTTGATCGTGATGTTCATTGGACTCGACCTTATTATCTATCTGAGGCGGATTGCCGAGGCACTAGAGCGACTCAACAAGAATCTGGAGGACAAGTGAATACGAGACAGGAAAGGGGGGAACAATGAAATTCATTATACGAAAAGTTAAGCATTGGATTATTGAAATTATTGCAAATGACATCAACTCCGGCGGCAAAGTCAGACAGGCAATTAGAAGTATCCCATACGGGAAAAAAGGGGGAAACGATGACTGACGAGATACGAGACGAGCCCCAAGAGAACTCGGAAGCCGAGGGCGAGACCAGTCCCTATGATGAGATTATTCGGGGCGCGGATACGTTAGAAGAGGCGTTGCGGCACACGATTCGTGACCGTGGGCGCATGGTCTGGATGATGTTTGTGATTCTTATTCTCGTCTCTACCGCGAACATTTATCAACTCACGATACCAAAAAACATTCCGTTTATTCACAACGTGGACAGTAACGGGACGGTGGTGACACGGATATTACGGCGACCGGAAGAGATATCTTCTGATGATCCGGGGAGGCGGGCATTTATCAAGCGAGCCATTCAAGACTGGATACAAGGGGCGCGCACGCGCTCAATTGACAGGAATCTTATGTCGGCTGGTATCAATACCGCCTTACGTCTGTCGGCAGGAGTCGTGGGGGTAAATTTGAGTAATGAGATTCGGAAAGAGGATGTATTTAAACGGGTAACGCGCGAGAAAGTGTATGTGAATATGCCGAAACTTCCGGTGCCGTTGGCGGGCGATACCTGGCAAGCGGAGTGGGAAGAAGAGGTGCGGGGAGCAGAGAACAACATGGAAATAAGACGGGAGAATTGGTCAGGCAGTTTTCAAATTGCGGCGCAAGATGCGTGGGTGACTGACCTAAATATTTACGGAATTAGAGTCATAGACGCGCATCCGGCACCGCTTAGCAAATAGAGGCAACCGATGAAAATATTGAACGAACGGGTTGTGATTATATCCGCTATGTTTGGAACCGTGCTACTCCTGCTTATTTTTGGGCTCGTGGCGTGTTCGCTTTTCGCTCAATTACTAGGGGTGAACATCTACTAGGGGGGAACATATGAAAACATTAGGTGAACTTGCTGTCTTTATTTCGACCGCATTAGGGCTCGCCGCGTTGGCATTATTTGCGGCAGTTATTCTAGCAGGTTGCGCTCCACAAAGGCCGAAACCAGTCGCGCAACCTGCCCCGGCAGTGATGGTAACTCCCCCAGCGTCACTGCCGGTTTCTGTGTTCCCGGATGCTTGGCAACCGGTTGTCGATCATGTTCCGGCATTACCAAGAGTCGAGCGACCGCGCCGTCCAGTAGAAGTGATGGGTCCGGGGGGCAAGACAATTGTGTATGAGCCGGGCAAGAAACCCATCATTACCTGTTCTGAATTCGGATTTGTGACGATCCAATTCCCAGCGGGTGAGAAGGTTCTGAAACACGGTTCCGGCGCATCAGGTGAATGGACCGTTGAACCGGCGAATATGGGAATAGACTTACCGATTGGCGCATTAGCTATACATCGAACTCCGTGGGCTCCGGTTGCTGAGCTGCATGTTCTGACGGACGCGGCAGCCTATCAGTTTATCCTTACCCCCACCACAGGTGGGGTGAGTACGAAGCAAGCGTCTCTCTTCCAGGTTGTTAATCCCGAGACCGAAGCACGGCGAGCCGAACGACAAGAACGACGAGAAGATATGCTCGCGCAGCAACGCAAAGAGATGGAAATTTCAGCCCCACAACTGGATGCCGCGACGGTTCGCACCTACGAAGTGGGGGGAGATCATGTTCCGTGGGCACCTGTGAATGTCGTCGGCGATCATCAACATACCGTGATTCAATTACCTGCAAACAGTGGCGTAGGCCAGCCGACCCTCACCGTAATCGAGTACGGCAAAGAGATGCGCGTCAACACGCGAACGTTGCCAGAAGAGAACGGGAAGGGGCCGAGGATTATTGTCGATCAACCCTTTACTGAGGCGCGGTTAATCGGAGATGGCGGCACGGTTTCTATAGTAGGCCGTTAATAAAAGGGGGAAGTAAGGGTGAATGAATTTATAGTTTTCTTAATTATTTGCATGTTCGGAGCACTCGTGACTTTTAGCGCGGGCAGCGAATATATTCCTTTTTTTGCTTTCTGTATGTTGGCAATGTTAGCAATTTTCACGACTGGCCAAGACACACAGATACCAACACGCGAAGAACTCGCCCGAGCTACAGAGCAATGCTACGGGCAACGGATTGGTGATCCAGCATTTCGTTTTCCATACAACATATCATGTGCCGAGTGGGTCAAGATCAAGGTCGGAGATAACAAATATACGCAGCAATATATCGATGACCATATAAAAACAGAAAAGTTAGCAGAGGAAGAATGGGGGAACTAATGTCATTCAAAGATAAATTTCAACAGTTTATCGAAGGCGCAAACAACCCATCGGGCGGGCGAAATGGATGGAAATTCGCCTCGGTAGCACTCATCGCTTTGCTTGGCTGGACTGGGTATTCGTGGCTTTTTTTACAACCAACCAAGCAAGAATCACCATTACGAAATACGTCTTTTACCTCACCTAAAGTACCTGATGTCACGCCTCCGCCCGAGCGAGACGAGACGCCTATACCGCCTGCAAAACTACAGACTACGACACCACCAAAGCTAGAGGCGCGACAGGTTACGAAGCCAAAGCCGAAAAGTATGCAACAGGAGTGTCGAGAATTGGCGCGCCTCTATTCTAATTACTCCGGGCCATTCGATCAGGCGTGGACCCGACTTGCGAAGTGCTCAGGGAATACGGGACGCGAGGCGCAAGACTCACAAATGAAGCCGCAACAGGTCTTAGAAGTCCCGTCCGCTCACCAAAATGGACACGCTTACCAGAACGGCAATGGCGAGCCGGGCGTTCTGCAACCACCTCAATCACCGTACATGGTGATGCGCGGCAGCGTGATTCCAGTTGCTCTTCAAGAGGGATTCGATACGCAAGTGCCGGGGCAAATTACCGCTATAGTGATCCAAGATATTAAGGATACGCGCACCGGGAAGTACGTCATGGTTCCCAAAGGAACGACCGTTATTGGTAGCTACGATATCGACCTGCCATACGATCAAAACCGTATTCGCACGGCTTGGAACCGTATGAATTTTCCGAACGGAGAGACGATTGACCTCACATCTTTCCCTGGTGCAGATCGTAGCGGAGCTGCAGGAACGCCAGTCGATGTGAATACGCATTTCTGGAAAACGTTCGGCAGATCGCTCTTACTTACTGTGTCCGGCGCGGCGGCTCAGATGGGAATGAGTAGTAGTTACCATAGCGGCGATCTCAGCGCAGAGGAGGCATTAGCTCGGCAAGCTGGAATGGAAACGCAGCGCCGCAGTAGACAGATGTGGGACCGGGGCGGGTACCGTGGACCGACCGGAACAGCCAAAGCAGGCGAAGTATTCTTGTTACAGGTCACTCAAGACATGGGTCCGTTTCCTGGGGATTATTACGAACGGAACAGGGGGATGTATGCGGAATCTGATTAAGGTTCTCCTCGCTGGAACCGTGCTCACAATCCTCTGTGGATGGACAGAGATACCGCACTTCCGGGTGAACCTTACCAACTCAATTCCTCGGGGATTATACCGAGTGACAAACTCTGCGTACCAGCGCGGGGAGTTTGTCGCGGCGCGATTACCGCCCGAGTGGGCAGCGCTTGCAATAGAAAGAGGATGGTTGAGCGAAGGTGGAAACCCGAGCCACTACCCGCCGATTCTGAAGCAAATCGCTGCTCTCCCTGGCGATACGGTTGAAATAACCGACTCGTATGTTGCCGTCAATGGCAGCCTGATTCCGAATACTGAGACCAAGAAAGTAGACTCAAAAGGACGGGCGTTGCCAGCGTTTGAGCGCGGAACTTTCACAGTGCAACCCGGTCAAGTGTTCCTCGTCGCAACTAATGCGGAGAACAGTTTAGATAGTCGGTATATGGGACCGGTATTGATTGCGGATTTGATTTCCACATTGCAGCCGGTGTGGGTAGAGAGAGAAAACTAGTGCAAGCGTCTTGTGGAATTATCGCTCTATTATTTTTTATTGGCGGGCTAATTTGGGGAAATCTCCTCGCGTGGTTCTATATTTTTGAGTTTCGGCGATACAAGCCTGATGTAATTGTTTTTCGGGAAAGACGATATCGAATCATAGAAGAGGAAAGCAATGGCCTTTAATCTTCAACAGATAGAAGAGGAACACGTAATGATTTTCTCAGTCACCTTGCTGATTTTTATAAAGATCATCTTTTTTTGTGGAGTGAGTCTTGTTCTTGTAGGAATCCCTGCCTTCTACGCGGTCGAGTATGGATTTATCCGTGGCTCCGCAGTTCATTTTTTTGGGTTCGTAGGAATGGCTTTCCTTCTGGGGTTGCTGGCATTTTTTTGCATTTTCCCCTGGCTGATGGACCTATAAAGAGGGGAGATCATGATGTTTTGGTGTCGGGTTGCCCCAATTCTAACTCTCTTGATTGGGGCGTATTTTCAAAAACTTTATTATGATTATCAGGTAATAAAGGCCGCGAAATCACGAAAAGGGTTGTTATTTATTCTACGGGGCAAGCGGTATTTCTTTGACCTGAATGAGAATATGACTGAGGACTAAATGGCCTTTAATCTCCAACAGATAGAAGAGCTATACGTCGAACTCAGAAAGCACCTCGGTCCGGTGGTTTGCGCAGCATTAGAGGATGAAACAGTAACCGATATCAAGTGCTCAGACGGGCAGGTATGGGTCACGTATCACCGGCGCGGGAACGTCAACACAGGAGCGGTATTGTCTGAGGATGACCGCAGGTTAGCGCTCAATGTGATGGCGTCTTTGCTCAGCAAGAAGATCAATGCAGAGTCTCCGTCACTGTCTGGCGAGTTACCGTTGACGGGAGATCGAGTGCAAGGATTTGTCCCGCCGATCTCAGCACCGGCTTTTTATATTCGGCGACACGCACCTGAGATTTTTACCTTTCACGACTACGTAGAGAAGGGAATTCTCCTCCCGTGGCAGGTGAAAGTGATACGCGAACACATCCAGGCACGGAGTAATATTGTGTTCTCTGGCGCGACAGGATCGGGAAAAACTACTCTGTTGAACACAGCCCTAGACGAAATACGTAGCTCAAAAGAGCACGTTGTCATTATTGAGGACACGAAGGAAATTAAGTGCAAATGCCCCAACGTTTCTTTCTTACTGACGAATGAAGACAAGCCATTACAGCGCGTGATTGCAGACGCGATGCGCGTTAAACCGGAACGGCTCATCATTGGTGAGACGCGAGATAAGGCAGGATTAGACCTATTACGCGCGTGGCAAACTGGTCACAGCGGCGGGTTTACAACCGTTCACGCTTCAAGTGCGGCAGGCGTGTTTCAACGATTCGCGCAGTTCTGCCAAGAGGCAGGAGTGCCGCCCCAATGGCTCCTGATCCAATCCACAATTGTCCTGATTGTTCATATGGAGATGACACCAGCCGGACGCAGATGTACGGCGGTGGAGGAGGTACGACGCGATGGATTAGCAGAACACATACCGATTGCACTCACGCGACTAGGCCCCCCTTAGTCATGGCATTCACTTCATAACCGAGGAGGAAACGATGGATAAGTCGTTGTCGTTTATGTTCACGATGTTAGTAGCTATTAGCGCGGTCTTAGCACTCAGTAGCGTAAGCTATGCCTCTGGAACCGGGGCAGAGATTATCGAATTTACCGGGGGCGCGACGAGGTTATTTGAGGCAATGCGGGCACCGAACTTTATTCGTGCGGTTGCGGTTGCGCTCTTGGGAATCCTCATTGTAGCTGGCTTCGGGGGATACATCTCAGGTGGTTGGACAGCAGTCTTAGGTGGTCTCTTGATGCTTGGCGGATGGATGGGGGCAGACACGATCAGCGATACGCTCTTTGGAACCGGGATGGTTTTCTAAGGAGATCTAATTTTACCTAGTCAATAAAGGGTGTTTATTTTAGGGTAAAATTTAAGAACGGAAGGGACATAGAAAATGATTCTTGATGTCTCTTCCGTCTACGAAAAAACCAAAGGTATAGCAGTAGGATAGGGGGGTAAGTGGAAAACGACGGGCCACGGATACTAAAACTTGAGCCAGGATTAACGCGGTTGCAACAAATGATGGGCGCGGAACGCGCGCCTGCATACATTGGGGCAGGGTGTGGCGCGTTACTCATTTATATCGCGCTCTGTGGATCATGGTGGGCGTTAAAAGGGATATGGCTCTGGCCGCTCTGGCATGGGATTGCGATATTGATGTTCCGCAGAGATCCGCAGTATTGGTCGATCATGTGGCGGCGAGAGTGGTCGTTTCCGTGGCCGTCGAAGCTCTATGCAGCGCCAGGTATTTGCGCGCCAGCAGTACCATTCGAGGCGAGTGTACCGGTGAGAGGTGAGGTTGGGGTATACGGAGAATAAGTATGGCACGACTTAAAATGTTGGCAGCCCGAAAGAGAGAAACTCAGTCGTCACTATGGAAGACGTGTTATTTTTGCTCGTGGGAATCCGAGAGTGGTAATCGTCGAGTCTTAATTCATCACCTCAGGAACTTTCACCTCATTAGCTCAGATGCGGCGATTACGAGCCTTTTAGGCGAGCAGACGGCGAGGGAGAACGGGAAGCGAGAATAAGAAATGTCGGACAACGCCACAGCAATCAGTCTGGCACCACGGCAAATGTCGGACAGAGGAATTTCATGAATAAATCCACCACAATAAAGGTGATAGGCATAGTAGGTCTCTTCCTACTCTGTCTGACGGGGAAAGTAGAGGCAGGGGATGGCATTTCCTGTCACGAAGCACGAGAGCGGCTGTATCAACGCACGGAGGATTTGGAACGGGAGAACCTGAGATTAGTAAATGAGATTTCCCGATTACGGAACCAAATTTATCAAGACCAGAAGCTACGAAGTCGGTCGCGATCACCATACGGATACAGCTATGGGCAGAGTCCGTTATATGGAGCGAACAGAACGTTAGAGGATGCCAATCGGATGAAGCGGAATCTACAAGAGTGGGGGAGGTAGGCGATGGAGAAGGGGCGCAACATTTCGACAAGTGAGGCAAGTATCCAGACTGTATTTGTTGAGATTAAGGTACTCACCATAAATAACAAGCAGATGACATTGGCGGTATTTCGGCAGTTACCGGAACAAGAGGTCCAAGAGACCGATGTTCATTGGGGACTCGTGCGGTACACGATAGCAGAGAAGGACCTATGGCTAGTTTTCTCGCGCGAGTGCAAACTCTATCGGGCCGAGGTCCCATCACTGTCTTGGGTTGATAAGGAAAGATTGCGAAGGGAAGAGCTACAACTCCAGGGTTGCCAAAGGGAATTAGATTTCATGGCTAAAGGAAAGATATCATCTTTAGAGCGACCTAGGATTGAGTCCCAATTATATAATAGCCGAGAGCGTCTCGCGGAACTCTTAAACAAGAAGCAAAGAATAGAAGCGCGGCGGGCGTTTTTAGAAGAAACGTTGCCACAACTTTTTATCGCAGTATAAAACCATGGCTCGTAGCAAATACCCACCCAACTGGAAGACCGAGATCGTGCCGATGATACTGACGAGGGACCGGCATCGGTGCCGTATCTGCAAAGTAAAGAACTATACGGTGGGATATAGGGTCGGGCATTTTTTTGTCGTCAAGGGGGAGCATGAGGGGTATAAAGAAGCGCGGATACAGGCCGATCAATTGAATGTTCTTATGCGGCAGCAGCTAGAGGTTGGTTACCACATTGTAATCGTGTTGGCGGTGGCGCATTTGAATCATGACACGATGGATAACCGAGATGAGAATGTAGAGGCGAGATGCCAGTATCACCATTTGATCCACGATAGAAAACATCACCGAGAGAATCAGCTTCGGACCTGGCAACAAAAGCGGCAAGCACGAGAGGGGGAACTAGCGCGTGGAGAGGAAGATTTCATTTAGGCTAACGGACGAGCAAGAGACCTTGATTACGGCGGCGGCAAAGAAATGGAATACGAGTGATGGGGACGTGATTCGTCGGGCAGTGGATGCCTACTTGAATCCGAACAAGTCACAGCAAAACCTTGAAACGATTCTGTATGAGATTGTGAAGACACGGGCGTGTATATTACGAACTGAGGACATGAAGGGGAAGGCATTTACCGCCGATTTATTGGAAGAGGCGGGCAAGGATGCCCAGGCGTATTTAGAAGCGAGGCGGAAGACGTGCTAAGCGATACCCTTTGGCACCTGGAAGCAGTCAAGACACGAGCGGCGTTACTTGCCAGTCAGCGCAAGTATTGGTTCCGGTGGGCGGTCAGTGCGTGGTTTTTCTGCACGGTAGCAGCCTTTGTATTTAGCCTGTCGGCACCCGAACAAAAGAAGAATGCGATGCCGTGGATTTTGGCATCTGTCGTACAGGAAGTGAAGCCAGATGTAGGTGTGAAGTGGCAGGGAAAATATTACGACGCATATATTCTTGCGCCGTATTTAACACGAGTATTTTACGGCGATACGTTATGGAGCTGGCTTGGATGGGCAGGTGGGTGTGGGCTGCTAGCAGTCACGTTGATAGGCACGGGTGGGTATTGGTACATACGGAACAAGAAGGGAATGGCAGTTCATATTCGTGGGGCTGAGGTCATACAGGTTGAAGAGTTACGGAGCCGGTTATCGAAGGCGGGTCCGGGCATGATTGCTATTGCTGGAGTGCCAATTCCAACAGAGATCGAGCGGCAGCATACGATCATCTGCGGAGCGACAGGAAGCGGAAAGTCACAGACTATCATGGACATTCTAACTCAGGCTGAGGACAGCGAGATTCCTTGTATTGTCGTTGATCCGGGTGGAGATTTGACAGCAAAGTATTATGATCCAGAGCGGGGCGACTGGATCTTGAATCCGCTGCATCAATCGTGTCCGTCGTGGCGGCCAGAGTACGAAGGCGAGAGTGAGGCAGAGGTTGCCGCCCAAGCCGCCTCATGGTTTCCGATTGTTCCGGGGACAAGTAGCACGACAGCCTATTATAATCAACAAGGACAGATCAATTATGCCAATCTGTTGTTACACGCACGCGGGGTGCCGGTGTGGGAGATTCCAGACTTGTTGACGGAAGAAGCGCGGCGCAAGGGGTCAAGGTTTGGTGGGCCACAGGTGATGACTACGATGCAGAACGCGCTGCGGAGTTTGCAATTCCTACGACCAGGAGAACGGGACTGGTCGGCGCGTGAATGGGTTGCCACACCTCGGGGATGGTGTTTCCTATCCTTTCGGAAGCGAGATAAAGCCGCAGTCTTGCCGCTCATTTCTTTTTGGTTTGAGTCCTTGGTACGCGAGCTTCTGAGTACCGAGACAATCTCAGGTATTCGGGTACGGATTGTGATTGATGAGATGGCAGCCTTGGGTCCGGTGCCGACGTTGGCAGAACTTACTAATGAGGGACGAAAATACGGGGTCCCAGTGACGATGGGGTTTCAAGATGTGAATCAGATTGAAGCGATTTACGGGCCGAGCTTCACCAAGAATTTACTCAATATGCCCCGGACGCGGTTATTGTTAGCCAGTAATGATGCCGCTACCCAGCAATGGTGCGCGGATAACATTGGTGAGCGTGAGATGCAGCGGCCTTCTGAGACGGAGCGGATCGGGTCGCAAGACGTGAGCGATTCGATTACGCGATCGTTCCCGATACGAACCGAGCCTGCAGTGATGGCGGCAGAGTTTGATGGACTTCCTGACCTGACCGGGTATCTGAAGATTCGGCCTTATGGCGTAGCAAAGGTCAATATCCCCTATGTCAAACGAGAGAATAGGCATCCTGTTTTTCTTGCTAGAAAATCACACCAAGGGGGAGGAGTGGAACCGCCCGATGTGGAACCTGTGGTGAGTAAAGAGAGAAGAGCAGTGTAAGAAAGAGTCCCCGTGTCTTGACAGTTGCGAAAAATAAGCAGTAAGTAAGAATTACATCATTTTGTTAGCGGACAACTAGTTTCTAGCCCCGCGAGCCTTTCGGCTCCTGGGCTTTTTTTTTGTTCGGTTCATTCGGGAAGAAACGGGCAAAAGTCTCTACCCGGTCTGGCCGGGTAAGGAGTAGAGCGCATGAAGTTAAAGGTACGAGTGGCAGACATTAACGAGGTCGCAGAGCCATACCGAGAGCAGTACATACAGGCTGAGGATGGTAAGAGTTGGGCACTCAATGAGGAGTTCGAGATTGAAGATGTCGCGGGTCTAAAAGAGAACAATCAGAAGCTTCTCAAACAGAGTAAGGCCATCCAAGAGGCCATGCAGAAGATGAAGGAACAGTTCGGTGATATCGACCCCGAAAAGGCGCGGGAGGCGCAAAAGAAGCTCGAAGAATTAGAGAATAAAGAGTTGATGGATGCAGGTAAGTTTGAAGAGTTGATGGCCAAACGAACTGAAGCCATGAAGCGGGACCATCAGAACCAAATTGACCAGATGTCTAAAGGTTGGGAATCAGATAAGGCGCGGGTCAAGACGCTAGAGACGCAACTACAGCGGACGACGATTATCAATGACCTACGGAACACTGCCGGGAAGCTACACATTCGTTCCAACATGGTCCCGTTGCTAGAACTCAAAGCGGAGCGTGAGTGGGTATTGAATGAGGACGGGCAAGCTGTATGGAAGGATGAGAATGGGCAAGTCCGGTATGGGAAAGATCCGGCGAAGCCCGCCAATATGTCCGATTATTTATCCGAACAGATTGCGTCGATGCCAGAACTGCTCGAAGGCAGCACTGGGACCGGGGCGAATGGGAATGCGGGGCGTGGAGGAGTACGAGGGGTGGCACTTTCAAGGGAAGATGCACACAAGGATATGAACGCCTACTTCGCGGCAAAGGAGAAGGCGAAAGAACAAGGGTTGCCGGTTGGGCAAATTCATGTGACCGAGTAGGCACGCCTAACCCCTACTTGGTAACAGACTCATACCGCTGGCGTCTGGCGTTGGCGGTGTGAGCGTATTCGCGCGGGTGTCTGGCACCCGATCTGACAACGTAAGGTTGTCCTCCTGTCTGGCAGGTGGACGAGAACACCGCTCTCCACGAGAGAGAGCCAACAAGAGGACGAGATGGCGAATACCCTCGGGAATTACAGCCCACTTTTCTACGCGAACGAAGCACTCGCGTTACTCCGCAAAAATTTAGGACTCGCAGCCCGCGTCTACCGCGGCTACGACCGGGAACGGCGTACCTTTGACAGGGGCGAAGTTATCACGATTCGGAAGCCGTCAACATTCTTGGCCTATGACGCTCCCAGCTCTGAGCAGGATATTGTCCCTGGGAATGTTGATATTCGGTTGGACCAATGGAAAGAAGTGAAGATTGCGTTGACCGATAAAGAGCGCGCGTTCACCGATAACGAAATCATCAACGAGCATATCGCGCCGATGGCCTATGCCTTAGCCGATGGGCTCGATACTTCCCTCGCCCGTCTCTATCGGGATATCCCCTACGTCTTCGACTATGGGTCGGCTACTGACCACACCATTCTGACTGGGGCACGTAAAATTCTCGTCGATAATTATGTCCCCCTGAACGATGGGAAGCTGCATGCAATGGTAGATTCTACCCTTGAGGCAGCCTTCCTCAATGCTTCAACCGTACTGATTGGTACAGCACCGAACGCAACCGAGAACGCCTTACTGCGCGGCTCACTCAGCACGCGGCATGGGGTTGAAGTATTCGTCAACCAGAACACCCAGACACATACACCGGGCACGGCCACACAGG
>Ga0105242_10003126_pt1 | contig 12917 bp, 9 predicted proteins | sample KBSM24metaG_FD_81521 | JGI IMG/M metagenome (GOLD analysis project Ga0105242, IMG submission 81521) | Miscanthus rhizosphere microbial communities from Kellogg Biological Station, Michigan, USA - KBS M2-4 metaG | ecosystem: Host-associated > Plants > Roots > Rhizosphere > Soil | place: Michigan...
TGAACTCGGGAACGAGCTGCGTCTGCATCTGCTTCATGTCGTAGGGGAGGTCGACTCCGGACGCCGTCGTGAACGGCTGGACGACGATGACCGGTTTGCTCTGTGCCGATATTGCGGCGGCGGAGAGCATCAGTCCAAGGCCGGCGGTGAACAGCAACCATCTCTTCATGTGCGTTTCCTCCATCAAGACAAACCTGCGGCGGCCGGGCCGCGCAAGGGACACGCGGCCCGCGATGAAGGATAGGAACGAAAGCTGGAAAGCCTTTCAGCCCGCAGCCCTGAAGGGCGGCGCCACTTCGCGGTAGCAGGCCTGAAGGCCTGCACCACTGACAATGATGTGGCGCAGGACCCTCCAACGAAGAGTGGCGCAGGGGCGTACAACGAAGAGTGGCGCAGGGCTTTAGCCCTGCGTTCTGCTACTTCAGGCTGCGAAGGTCTTTGGTGATCGAGTCCAGCCAGGCCGCTTCGCGCTCGAGCGCCTTCGCGGCGCGCGCAATCTCGGCGGGCACCGTGTCGTACTGCCCCTGCTCGATCGCCTCTCGGACGCCGGGCAGCGTCTTCACGCCGTACCCGGTGTAGAAGCCGGGCGCGTACAGCAGATGCTTGAACCACTCCCGGTGGAGGAGTCCCGCGGCGTCGAGCAGTTGCTGCTCGGATTTCGCGATCTTGACGTCGATGGCCGTCATCGACGCGGCCGGCAGCTTTTTCTTCACGGCCGCGGCACGCGCTTCGTCGAACAACGCCGCCTGTCTCGCCATCACCTCGATCGCGCGCGAGAGCGGTGTCAACTCGATGGCCGGGGGCACGGGCTCGACCTTCGGGGCAACCAGAGGCCGGCGCGGATCGTTGATCGCCGCGAACACGCCGTCTGCGATTTCTCGGTTTCGCTCAGCGATCTCTTCCCGCTTCTTCTTCACGAGCTGCTGCAGTTCTTCGTGATACGTGCGGACGGTGTCGACGAGGTTGCCGTACTGAAAGGGCAGGAGATCGGCATCGGCCAGACGGATGATCGCCGTGCCGCCGGTCTGCGCCAGCGTCCGCCCGTAGGCGAAATCGGTGTCGAGGAAGTGCGTGTAGAAATAGAAGTCGTCGTAGATCGAGTGGTAGATTCCGCTCTCGTCTTCGCCGCCGTAGCCGATGTTCAGCGTCGGCACGCCGAGATGCTGGAGGAACGGCGTGAAGTCGGAGCCGGATCCGAGCGCGCCGATCCGCCAGTCGGGCCGGCTTCGAACCTTTTCCTTGTCCTCCGCCTTGGCCTCGTCGATGGCCTTCGCCTGCTTCCGTTTCCACACGCTGAGATGCGTTTCCGGATCCTGGATGTCCCTCGCGACATCGTTGATGAAATGTTCCAGCGAGTGCGAGCCTTCGGCCTGCAGAAACCCGCGCGTGCTGTCGTCGGAGTTGATGTAGACGACGGCGTGCTGCTGCAGCTCGGTATCGTGGGTTTCGGCCCACTCGGTCGATCCGAGCAGCGCGGGCTCTTCGCCGTCCCACGCGCAATAGATGATCGTGCGCTTCGGCGTCCATCCCTGTTTGTGGAGCTCGCCGAGTGCGCGCGCCTCTTCGAGCGTGGCCGCCATGCCGCTCACCGGATCTTCGGCGCCGTTGACCCATCCGTCGTGATGGTTGCCGCGGATCACCCACTGATCCGGAAACGTCGATCCCTTGAGGCGCGCGATCACGTCGTACAGCGGCTTCTGGTCCCAGTTGAACGCGAGCTTCAGGTGCGCTTTCCCGGCGCCCGGGCCGAACCGGTACGTGATGGGCAGCCCGCCGCGCCACTCGGCCGGCACGACTGCACCGGTCAGCGACGCGAGCAGCGGCTGCGCATCGGCGTACGAGATCGGCATGACCGGAATCTTCGTAATCGTGGTCGCGTCCTTGAGCGCGAGCCGTTTCGCGCCGGGCGTGGCGCCGACGCCGGGCGTGAGCGGATCGCCCGGATAGACGGGCATGTCCATCACGCTTCCGCGCTGCGCTCCGTCGGCGGGACGCATCGGGCCCTTCGGAAACACGTCCCCCACGGCAAAGCCATCGTCTTTCGGATCGGAGTAGATCAAGCAGCCGATCGCGCCGTGCTCCGCGGCGACCTTCGGCTTGATGCCGCGCCACGATTCGCCGTAGCGAGCCATGACGATCGCGCCTTTGACCGAGATTCCGTAGCGCTCGAGCACGTCGTAATCCTCAGGCCGGCCGTAGTTGACGTAGACGAGCGGGCCGGTGACATCACCGTCAATCGAGTAGGCGTTGTACGTCGGCAGCTGCTCGTTCTTCTGATTCGAGGTGGGATCGACGCCGACGGCCGGTTCCTCGAGTGTGGCGGTGAAGCGGGTCGGTTCGACCAGTTCGAGCAGGCGTTCAGTCGGCGTCGGAAAGAGAACGCTGAAGGTTTCGATCTGGGCGTCCCACCCATACTCCTTGAATCGCGCGAGCAGCCATTCAGCGTTGTCCTTGTCGTACGGCGATCCCACGTGGTGCGGCCGCGCGCTCATCCGCTCCATCGAGGCGCGGATGTTCGCCGCCTGCGGCAGCTCGCGGAATTTCGCGTCCCAGTCCGCCGGCGCCGGCTGCGCGAGCGGGCCGGCGCCAGATGACGTGAGGAGACCGATGGCGATCAGAACACATGTGCGGCGGGTCATGGACAGCTCCTGACGCCGATTCTAGTGGAGTCGTCCGCTGATTCAATACCGCGCATGGATCGGCCACGAAAACACGAAACACACGAAAAACTATCGTGGTTCCGTGCCTTCGTGATTTCGTGGCGGATGCGTGTCGTCCCGCGAGGGTTTCAGATGAGCGCTGAGGATCGATGCGTCCACGCCTGGGCGCCGTCCACCGAGATGCTCTCCACGTCCTTCACGTACGCGCCGGCCTGCGTGAGGATGTGGTGGAGATCGTTGCCGATGCTGAAGAAGCGGAATCCCTTGCCCAGGAACTCGGCCACGCGCGAGGTGCCGAACAGGAAGATGCCGAGGATCACGTTGTTCTTTCGCGCGGCCGCGACCAGCTTGTTCGTCGCATCGCCGAGCTCGGGGGACGTGTACATGTCAGGAAACTTGTACTTCTCGTATAAACCCATCGACATGCACAGGTCGTTCTGGCCGAGGAACAGCATGTCGACGCCGGGTACCGCGGCGATCTCGTCGATGTTCCGGATGCAGTCCGCGGTTTCCACCTGCAGGGCCACGATCACGTTGTCGTTTGCGGCGCCCGCGTAGCCGAGCAGGCCGCCTTTGTTCATGCTGCGCTGCGGGAAGTACACCGAGCGCGTCCCCGCGGTGGGGTAGCGGCAGCAGCTGACGGCCGCCCGCGCTTCCTCGGCGGTGTTGATATAGGGGACGAGCACGCCGTCGGCGCCCATGTCCAGCGATTGCTGGATGCCGGGCCGGTCGGCATACCCGCCGACGCGCACGATCGCCGCCGCGCCGCCGCTGCCGATGCCGGCAAGCATGCCCGACAGCCGTTCGTTGCCCATCGGCCCGTGCTGCGTGTCGACCAGCAGCCAGTCGTATCCGCTGTGCGCGAGCTGCTCGGCGACAGTCGGACTATGAGAATTCAGGAACAACCCCAGCTTCGTCTTGCCATCGCGCAACTGCTTCTTGAACTCCGCTCCACTCAACGCTGCATCCATTGACTCTCTTCTCCCACCTCATCATATGCCGCGGAACCGCATCGCTTTCACCGGCTCTCCGCCGGCTCCCGATCCCAACTACCTCCGCCTCCCGATGGAGAAATGGATGCCCGACAGGGTCGAGCCGAGGCCGGCCGCTCCGCCCGCGCCAGGCAGCGGCCCGATGCCGCTCCACACCACGTCGAACTGCGCATCGTCGCGCCGCCGGGCATGGCCGACGGGTCGTATTGACAGGGTCACGGTTGGGAACAGCGGCGCCGCCGGTTCGGGACCATCTTCACGCAGGCTCTGGATATCGGACTTCATCACCATGTAACCTCCTCGGGCGGGGTGCGCCCTTGAAGTCGTCTTCATGGGAGCATCCACTATTGGCGCGACGATTTCGTGAAGAAGGTGCACATCGATGACTCACTACGATTACGACCTGCTTGTCATCGGATCGGGCCCGGCCGGGCATCGGGCGGCGATCCAGGGCGCGAAACTGGACAAGCGCGTCGCCGTTGTCGAGAAGCGCACGGTCGTAGGAGGCGTGTGCATCAACTCGGGCACGATTCCGAGCAAGACGCTTCGCGAGGCTGCGCTACGACTCTCCGGCTATCGCGAGCGCGGGATCTACGGCGCTTCGTATACCGTGAAGCAGCACATCACCATGCGCGACCTGCTGTTTCGCGTCGATCACGTGATCAGCAACGAAATCGACGTAGCCCGGCATCAGTTGATGCGGAACGGGGTGGATATCCTCACCGCGGCGGCCTCGTTCGTCGATCCGCACCGCGTTCGTCTCGAACAGGTGCCAGAAGGCACGAGCCACGAAGTCACAGCCGCATCCATCATCATCGCCGTCGGCTCGGCGACGATGCACGATCCGTTCGCGCCGTGCGACGGGCAGCACGTGTTCACCTGCGACGATCTTCTAAGCCTCGAGAACCTGCCCCGCTCCCTTACCGTCGTCGGCGCCGGCGTCATCGGCCTGGAGTACGGGTGCATCTTCGCGGCGCTCGGCGTTCGCGTGACGCTGATCGATGCCCGCAACCAGCTCCTGCCGTTCGTCGATCGGGAGATCATGGACACGCTCGTCTACCACCTCCGTGAGAACAGGGCGACGCTTCACCTGGGCGAACAGGTCTCGTCGGTCGAGCCCTATCACGACGAGCACGGCGATCACGTGCGCCTTGGCCTCGTGAGCGGCAAGCAGGTCGTGACGGACAAGGTGCTATATAGCGTTGGCCGCCGCGGTGCGACCGACACGCTGCGGCTGGAGGCTGCCGGCCTGAAGGCCGACGATCGCGGGCGAATGTACGTGAACGAGCACTACCAGACGCCCGTGCCGCACATCTACGCGGTCGGCGACGTCATCGGCTTCCCGAGCCTGGCGTCGACGTCGATGGAACAGGGCCGCCTCGCCGCGTGCCACGCGTTTGGCGTCGCGACCCACAGCATGCCCGAGCTGTTTCCGTACGGCATCTTCACCGTGCCCGGCATGTCGATGGTGGGGAAGACCGAGGAGCAGCTCACGCAGGAAGGCGTCCCGTACGAAGTCGGCCGCGCGCAGTATCGAGAGATTGCGCGCGGCCAGATTCTCGGCGACCGCACGGGCCTGTTGAAGCTGATCTTCCACCGCGAGACGCGGAACCTGCTGGGCGTGCACATCATCGGGGCCGAGGCCGCCGAGCTCGTGCACATCGGACAGGCGGTACTGGCGCTTGGCGGCAAAGTGGATTACTTCGTCGACACCGTCTTCAACTACCCGACGCTTGCAGAGTGCTACAAAACGGCGGCGTTCGACGGGATCAATCGCGTCGGCGCGTGAGCAGAAGCACGCGGCGTGCCTTCGCACGCGGCGGCCTTACGGAACCGGGCACGGTTTCGTCTGCCAGATCTGCTCGGCATATTCCGCGATGGTTCGATCGCTGGAGAAGCGGCCGGAGCAGGCGACGTTGAGGATCGCCTTTTCCGCCCAGGCGGCGGAATCCGTGTACAGCGCAGCCACACGCGCCTGGGCATCGGCGTACGACGTGAGATCGGCGAGGTGGCGATAGTAGTCACCGCGCGTGAGCAGCGTGTCGCGAATGGGATCGAACACGCCGGGTTCATCGCGGCTGAAGTAGTTGGAGAAAATCAGGTCGAGCGCGTCTCGAGTCTCCGGATCGTGCTCGTAGTGCCACCACGGTTTGTACCAGTCGGCACTCGCCGCGACCTGCTCGGCGGTCAAACCAAACAGGAACATGTTCTCCTCGCCGACTTCCCGGGCCATCTCGATGGTCGCGCCGTCCCGGGTGCCGACCGTCAGCGCGCCATTCATCATGAACTTCATGTTGCTCGTGCCGCTGGCTTCGTAGCCCGCGGTCGAGATCTGCTCGGACACGTCGCTCGCGGGGATCAGCCACTCGGCCATGCTCACGTTGTAGTCCGGAAGGAACAGCACTTTCAGGCGTCCGGCCGTCGCCGGATCCTCGTCGATCGTCGCGGCGACGCTGTTGATCAGTTTGATGATCAGCTTGGCGAAGTTGTACGCCGGCGCGGCCTTGCCGGCGAAGAAGAACGTGCGCGGCGTGACGGCTCGATCCGGATCGCGGCGCATCCGGTTGTAGAGGATGACGATGTGCAGCACGTTCAGCAGCTGCCGCTTGTACTCGTGAATCCGCTTCACCTGGCTGTCGAAGAGCGTGTCCGGATCGATGGTCTGGCCGCATGACCGCTTCAGCCAATCCACGAGCCTTTGCTTCGCCAGACGTTTCGCATCGGTGAATCGCTGCTGGAACGACGAATCCTTCGCCAGAGGCGCCAGCGCGCGCAGCTGCGACAGGTCCGTCATCCACGAGTCGCCGATGGCGTCCGTGATCAAGCGAGAGAGGGCCGGGTTCGCCAGCAACAGCCAGCGCCTCGGCGTGACGCCGTTGGTCTTGTTGTTGAATCGCGCCGGAAACATCTCGGCGAAGTCGGCGAGCACGCTGCTCTTCAGCAAGCCGGAGTGAATTTCAGCCACACCGTTGGTGCTGTGGGTCCCGACAACGGCGAGGTGCGCCATCCGAACCTTGCGCGTGGGCGTTTCTTCGATGAGGCTCATGCGCCGCCGGCGCGCCTCGTCGCCCGGGTGTCTGCGAGCGACGTCATCGAGAAAGCGCCGGTTGATCTCGTAGATGATTTCGAGATGCCGCGGCACGAGCAGCTCGAACAATTCGACCGGCCACTTCTCCAGCGCTTCTGGAAGCAGCGTGTGATTGGTGTAGGCGAGCGTGCGCACCGTGAGGTCCCAGGCTTCGTCCCAGCCCAGGTGCGCCTCGTCGACGAGGATGCGCATCAACTCGGCGACGGCGAGCGCCGGGTGCGTGTCGTTGAGCTGAATGGCGACATGATTCGGCAGCTCGGGCCAGCCCACGTCGCCTTTGCGAAAGCGCGTCAGGATGTCCTGCAGCGAGCAGCTGACCAGGAAATACTCCTGGAGAAACCGCAGGCTCCGGCCCGCCTCGGTCGAGTCGTCGGGATAGAGCACGCGCGTGAGCGATTCGGCGGCGACGTTGCTGATGACGGCGCCGACGAAATCGCCGTGTGAGAATTCAGTGAAGTCGAACGACTTCGGAGCCGTGGCGGCCCACAGCCGGAGCGTGTTGACGCAGCGCACGCCGTAGCCGACGACCGGGCGATCGTTGGGCACGCCCAGGATGACCGACGGCCGGTTCGGGATGAACCGGATCGCGGAGCCGCGCAGCTCGAAGCTTCCTTCCAGCGGGACTTCGTACTCCTTTCCGGGGCGCGCAACCTGCCAGGGGTCGGGCTGCCGCAACCAGTTGTCCGGCTCCTCGACTTGATATCCGCCTCGCACCGACTGACGGAAAATCCCGTACTCGTACTGAAGGCCGTAGCCCATCGCCGAGTACTGCAGCGTCGCCAGCGAATCGATGAAGCAGGCCGCGAGACGGCCCAGGCCGCCGTTGCCGAGACCGGCGTCAGGCTCTTCTTCGAGGAGTCGTGTCAGGTCCCACCCTTCGCGGTCGAGCGCGCGCTGCACGAGCGGGGCGGCGCCCAGGTTGATGATGTTGTTGTTCAACGTGCGCCCGAGCAGGAACTCCATCGACAGGTAGTACACGCGCTTGGGGTTGGCCTTCTCGCGGGCCAGGCGGGTTTTCACCCAGCGGTGCGCCACCAGATCGCGGATGAACCGGGCAATCGCCTCGAATCGCTGACGCGAGCGCGCGCTGACCGGATCCACGACGTGCTCGCAGAGCAGATACCTGTCGGCCCAGTCGGCGTCGTCGGTCAGACCCAGTCGTTTGAGCCGGCGCTCGAGGGCCGCAGCTGCCGCGCTCTCGCTACTCTCAGGCATGACCGACGCTCCTCTGTTCCGCCCTCAGCGGCGTCCGACCGCAGCTCTCGCACTGAAGACTGCTTCACGTGGCGGATGATACTCGCCGATTGTGAAAGGACGGTAAAACTATTGGGGAGCGCGAACGGTCACGTCAGACGCACACTTCTTCCCCTTCCTCGCAAAGATCTTCTTCCGCAGGGGCGTCGACCGGAACGGAAGGCGGCACGGGGGCCTTGTGGCTCCGGCTCTGATCGATGGACGGATATTTCGCCAGGTAGTGGGACAGCGCGCGAGGGCTGATTCCCAGCAATTCAGCCGCGTGCCGCTTGGCGGTCGTCAGCTCGAGCGCCCGCCGGATCGTTTCCTGTTCGATCCATTCGACGTTGTAGCGCAGCTTCATCGAAGGGATGACCGCGCCCGGAGCGTGCGCTGTCTCTTCGATGGTGACCGTCTCCCGCGCGATTGTCGAACCCCTTGTCAACACGACGGCCCGCTCGATGGTGTTCTCGAGCTCACGCACGTTGCCGGGCCAGCGATACGCCTGCAGGGACGCGACCACACCATCCTCGATGCCAACAATCGACTTGCCGCAGTGCGCCGCATGCTTCTCGGTGAAATACCGGACGAGGAGCGGAATGTCGTCGAGGCGCTCCCGCAGCGGCGGGACCACAATCGGGATCACGTGCAGCCGATAGAACAGGTCGTCCTGAAAGCGTCCCTCTCCCACCAGCTGGCGCAGGTCGCGGTTGGTGGCCGCAATCACGCGAACGTCTATCTGCTCGATGTGCTCGCCGCCGAGCGGCTCGATTTCGCGTTCCTGCAGCACGCGTAACAACTTGGCCTGGACGCCCGGGCTGAGGGTCCCGATCTCATCGAGGAAGATCGAGCTGCGATTGGCGAGCGAGAACTTGCCTTTCCGCGACCCGGTCGCGTCGGTGAACGCGCCGCGGACGTGGCCGAACAGCTCCGACTCCACCAGCGTGTCGGGAATCGCCGCGCAGTTGACCCTGATGAACGGCATGCCCTGCTGCGCGCTGCGATCGTGGATGGCGCGCGCGACCAGTTCCTTGCCGGTGCCGGTTTCGCCGGTGATCAGCACGGTGCTGCGCGTGGCCGCCACGAGATGAATGCGTTGAATGACCTCTGCGATGGCTCGGCTCTGGCCGACGATGCCGTACTCGTGAAAGTGCGGGCCGAAGATCGCCGGCGTGAGCGATTCGCCGCGACCGTTCCTGACAGTGTTCACAGGGTTCTCCTCCAGCAACTGCGTGGGAAATTACGTGAGTACCGGCTCGCCCTCCTCCGCGGGAGTGAGCGCATTCGTGGGCTTCAGCTCCTCGGTCAGCGCGGCACGTAGTGCCTGGCGCGCGCGTGAGAGGCCGGACATCACGGTGCCGATCGGAATGTCCAGGACGTCGGCGACCTCTCGATAGGTGAGCCCTTCCAGCTCGCGGAGCACGAGGAGCTCGCGGAATCGATCCGGGATGGCGCGCAGCGCGCGTTCGATCACGGCGGCATCGTCGATTTGCAACAGCAATGTCTCCGGTGTGGCCTGGCGGAAGTTCTGGCTGTGCAGTTCTTCATCGAACGGATCGAACGGCTTCTGGTCGCTGTGGCCGTGCCATGCGCGACAGGTGTTCCGAACGATGCAGAGGAACCACGCGCGGCCGTTTCCGGCGGAATACGTGCCGAAGTACCGGAACGCTCGAAGCGACGCCTCCTGCACCGCGTCTTCCGCGTCGTGCTCGTTGCGCAGGAGCCATCGCGCGAGCCGGTAGGCCGCATCGAGGTGGGGAAGGACGACGTCTTCGAAACGCTCGCCCATCGCCGCTACCGGAGCCGGCCGACGGGGTTCGTGACTCATGAAACGTTCCTGGTATATCCCGGCTTACACGTGCTGTTTGTGACCAGAGCCAGTGTGCTGGCCCGAGGAGGAAGGCGACACCGACATCACTCGTACAGGACCCGTACGACGGCCGTACGCCGCAGTAAGATAGAGGGTCATGAAAGCCGGCGCACCGGGGGCATTCGGCGCGCAACTCAAAGCGCTTCGCGAGGCGGCGGGCTTCACGCAGGAGGAGCTGGCGACCATCGCAGGCCTGTCGGTCCATGCGGTCAGCGCGCTGGAGCGGGGGGAGCGCCGGCGTCCGCATGTGGACACCGTCCGCGCCCTGTCGGCCGCGCTCGATCTGACCGGTCCGACGCGCGACGCGCTGATTGGCAACGCGCGCCAGCCGGTTCCAAGGACGGCGGCCGTCGAGTTGAGCGACGTCGCCCTCCCGATCGCTCCCACGGTCCTCGTCGGTCGGGACGCCGACGTCCAGACGCTGCGCCAGTGGCTCGCCGACCCGGCATCGCGCCTCATTACCCTCACCGGGCCGGGCGGCGCCGGCAAAACGCGTCTGGCCCTGGAGCTCGCGCACGCCATCGCGGCCGAAGGGGCGATCCGCGTGGTGTTCGTCGCGTTGGCCGCCATTCGCGAAGCGCCGTTCGTGGCGTCGGCGATCGCGGAGGCGCTGGGCCTGTCGGACGTGACCGCGCTCGATCTGCCGCGGCTTGCCAGGCTGGCGTGCGCCGATCAGCCGACGCTGCTGATCCTCGACAACTTCGAGCAGGTGCTGGATGCCGCGCCGCTCGTCGCCGACCTGCTCTCGTCGGTCGCCACGTTCCGCGTGCTCGCGACCAGCCGGGCCCCGCTTCGCCTTCGTGGCGAACGCGAGTACGGCGTCGGACCGCTCGCGCTCGAAGGCAGCGACGATGCGGTGTCGCCTGCCGATCTCGAACGCTCTCCAGCCGTACGGCTGTTCGTGGAGCGGGTCCGCGACGTGCGGCCTGACTTTCAACTGACGACGGCCAACGCTCCCGCCGTCGCCGCGATCTGCCGCCGTCTCGACGCGCTCCCGCTCGCACTCGAGCTCGCCGCGCCGTGGCTCAAAGTGCTGTCTGCCGACGATCTGCTTCAACGGCTCACGCAGGACACGCTCCTCTCGGTGGTCGGCCGGCGCGATCTGCCCGAGCGCCAGCAGACGATGAACGCCACGGTGGCCTGGAGCTATCAGCTGCTCGCTCCGAACGAGCAGCATTTGTTCCGATGCCTCGGTGCGCTGCCGGGCCGCTTTCCGATCGACGCGGCCACGGCGATGTTCGCCGGTTCTGCAAGTACGTCCACGGGCGGCGACGATGTCCTGACCGCGGCAGCCGGCCTGGTCGACAAGAGCCTTCTCTTGCGAGCTGAAACGTCCGTGGCGAGCCGTCCGCTCTACCAGATGCTCGAGACCGTCCGAGCGTTCGCGGCGCTCGAGCTCGCGACCGCGGGCGAGCGCGACCAGGCGCTTGCCGGCGTGGTGCGTTACTGCACCGGTGAGGCGGCACTGGCCGGGCGGGGGCTGGTCGGCGCGAAGCAAGCGGAATGGCTGGATCGCGTGCGCGACGATCTCGAGAGCTATCGCGCCGCCTTGACCTGGCTCATCGAGCGCCGGCGTCCCGCTGAAGCGTCGGGCATCGCGTGGGCACTGAAGTATTTCTGGCTGATCCGCGGGCATGCCGCCGAGGGCGTCCAGTGGTATCAACAGATCCTGAATCTGCCGTCGCTGCCGCCAATCGCCGAATTGCGGGCGCTCGTGGGGGCGGCGACGCTGTGGTACACGCAAGGGGAGCTGACCCGGGCATCCTCGGCGCTCGACCGCGCGCTCGCGCTGGATCATCGCGGCGCCGACATGGATGCCGTCGTGCAGGCGCAGAACCTGTACGGGCACATCGAACGCGCCGGCGGCAACGTCAGCGGCGCGCGCGAACGGTTCGTGTGCAGTGTCGAAGGCTTCCGCGCGCTGGCGCTTCCATCGGGCATCGGCAACGCGCTGACCGGCATGGCGGTGACCACGCTCGCCGCCGGCGATGCGGCGACGGCGGAAAAGCTGCTCGACGAGGCCACCTCGGTGCTTCAGCACGCCGGCCCGTGGTTCCTGACGTGGACACTGTATGCTCGCGCGCTCTCCGCCGTGCGGCGCGGGAACCCCGACACGGCGATCGCGCTCGTTCGTCAGAGTCTCACGCGCATTCGCGAGCTGCACGACAAGTTCGCGCTCGTCTATGCTCTCGGCACCCTCGCCGCGGCGGCGGTCCTGAAGGGGGACGACGCGTGGGCCGCCAGGATTCTGGGTGCGCGCGACGCCGTCACCGATCGTACGGGCGTGACCGTCGTCGACAAGTCGGTCCACGACCTGCGAGAACAGGCGGAACGTCAAGTGCGGGGGCGACTGGGTCCCGATCGATGGACCCGGGCGTACGCGGCAGGCCGTACCGCATCACTCGATTCGCTGATGAGAGAGATCGACGGCATCCTCGCGCAAGCGGCACGCCCGAGGGAAAGCGCGGACGCTTGACAGCCGGGCCTGTTGTGCTTCACAATGCAAAGTAATTTGCATGATGTGGGTTTTGGGGGTGCGGCGATGAATGTCTCACCGATGAAACACGCGAGCGCATGGGTCCCGATCGGAATGTCGCTCGCGGCGCTCGCGACCGTGCTGATTCACATCACGCTCTACGGCACTGCGCGGGAAGCCGACGAAGGAACGGCGGCGCACATCTGGCAGCTGCTCATGGCCGGACAGATCCCCGTCGTGGCGTTCTTTGCCGTCAAGTGGCTGCCTCGCGCTCCACGCTCCGCCCTGGAGATACTGTCACTGCAGTTCGCGGCGGGACTCGCCGCGCTGTTCCCCGTCTACTGGCTCGGGCTCTAGGTGTATCCCTGGCCCTACTCGCACCTGAGCGCTTGTGTGGGAGCGATGCGGGACGCCCGTCGCGCCGGCAGGTAGGCGGCCAGCATCGTGGCCAGCACCATCGCGGGCACGACGGTCAGGTAGGCGACGATGTCGATGCCGCCCGCGTTGAAGAGCATCGAGTTCATGAACCGCTCGACGGCGAAGCTCATCGCGACGCCGATCGCCGTGCCGATTCCCACCAGCACGAGGCCTTTGCTCA
>Ga0105242_10003127_pt1 | contig 12915 bp, 10 predicted proteins | sample KBSM24metaG_FD_81521 | JGI IMG/M metagenome (GOLD analysis project Ga0105242, IMG submission 81521) | Miscanthus rhizosphere microbial communities from Kellogg Biological Station, Michigan, USA - KBS M2-4 metaG | ecosystem: Host-associated > Plants > Roots > Rhizosphere > Soil | place...
AAGGGCAGAGGGAGATTCAACCCGTTGTAAGCGTCGTTGTGGTTCGCGCCATCCAGCGCGTAAGTCTGCTGATTGGCGACGCCACCGGCGACAGAAATCATGACGGTTGGATAATTCCGGACGGAATTGAGGAAGCCGCCGTTTTGGCCCCCGACGGTGGCCATGCCCGCCAGGAACACGAGTTCAGTGGCATTACGGCCGTTCAACGGCATTTCGACAACTCGCTGATTGTCCACCAACGTGCCGACGCCGGTGCTATGGGTTTCGACCATGGCCGCGTCCGCCTGAACCGTGACTTGTTCGGTAACCGCTCCGACCTTTAACGCGGCGTCGATGGTTGGATTGCTGTCGACTTGCAGCAAGATCCCCGACTGCACGTACTTAGTGAATCCGTCCTTCGTAACTTCGAACAAATATGGTCCAACAGGCAGGTTCGGGAAAACAAACGCACCGTCGACCCCGCTGGTGGCGTTGCGGACGAGTCCGGTTGCTGTCTGCGTGACCTTTACGACCGCGCCGGGAATCGCCAAACCGCTCGAATCCCGCACAGTGCCATTGATTTGAGCAGTCGATGCAGCCTGCCCCCACATGACAGCCGCGGCGATCACAAAACTCAAGACGATCTTGGTAGTAATTGCCATTCTCTTCCCCCCAGCTTGGCACGAGATAAGTTGCGATTCCGGTCCAACGGCTGCCCATAAATGCAGGCGGTAAGACGAACCCTTGATTAGAAAAACCCCCGATTAAATCCTGTTAGCAAGCGATCGTATTTCAATTTTGATTCGGCGTCAAGCTAAAAGCTGACGGGCCTCTGCTCCTTAAGTGTGTCTATGGTATTAAATACAACCACTTAGGCGGAGGATTCGCGAACGGTAACCGGTAACTCACCATCTGTTCGACATCCTAGCCTCCGGTCGGAAGTCTCTTCGAGATTGGTTCGGTTTACCGTTCGCTCTCTCGTGTCCGATTGACAGAATGGAGGGCGCAGCATCATCACGAACATTGCGAGCAATCGATTACACGGTATGTATCCGGTGACTCACCGTTTTATATGAGCAGCTTAACCGAGGAGGTGAGCTCGGCTGAGCATTGCCGCTCAGCTGGCTGAGGCCGCCCAACGTCCACCTAGATTTTGGGCATGAATTCGGGTGCGACCTGGAGCAAGAATCGCAGCATTAAGCCCTTTAAGAATCAATATTTAGAATGTTCTGGCATGTGATAGACCGGTGAGTCACCGGTTGACTCGTGACAACACTCTGAAGTCATGTTCCTATAGCTTCAGACCCAATCGCAGGCCGACCTAGCGGTTTGGGAGGAGTGTGCATGACGAAATCGGCGAGCGCCAGTCTGATGGCACTGGCAGCGGGAATGTTGTGTTACGGCCAGACGACCCAACCAAAAGCGTCCGCAGCAAATACCCCCCCGGCGGTCGATCCTCAGCGGCTGGTAACTCAGTATTGCGTTACATGTCACAACTCGAAGGTGAAGATAGGGGGCTTAGCATTGGACGGAACAGATCTTCTCGCCCATGTGAGCCAAAACGCTGAGGTTTTTGAGAAAGTGGTGCGCAAGCTGCGGGCTGGCATGATGCCGCCGCCGGGCGCGCTGCGTCCCGATCCGGCGGTGTTACAGACCCTGGCTAGCGGTTTCGAGAATGAGTTAGACCGCGCGGCCATCAAGCCTAATCTAGTTGCACCGGGCGTTCATCGCGTCAATCGGACGGAATACGCCAACGCCATCCATGACCTGCTAGGTCTGGATGTAGATTCCGCGGCGTTTCTGCCGGTCGACGATTCGAGCTCGGGCTTCGACAATGTGGCGGGAAGCTTGACGGTGTCGCCAGCGCTGGTTGAAGGCTACATGTCCGCGGCGGGGAAAATCAGCCGGCTGGCGATGGGACATGAGACGTCGCCGCAGGAAAAGAAGTACATAGCGCCGCAAGATTATTCGCAAGAGAATCACGTCGAGGGTTTGCCGTTTGGAACGCGCGGCGGAATGTTGATTCACCACAATTTTTCGGCGGATGGAGAGTATGTTATCTCCTGGTTCCCGGTGAGAGGGAACACGGGTGAGCTGTACGGCGCGGACCGCAAGGGCGAAAAGCTGGAAGTGACCATCGACGGTGAGCGGGTAGGAATGTTCGATATCGAAAAGCTACCCCAAGGCACCGACAACGACAAGAACGAAATTCGGCTCCAGGTGAAAGCCGGGCAGCGGACGGTGGGTCTTGCGTTCCTGGCCACAACCGAGGTGCCCATCGACGACTTGAACCAGCATTACGTGCGCAGCGTGCTCGATACCAATCCGATCCCCGGATACATCTTCTCGCCGCAAGTGGGTCAAGTCATCATCATGGGCCCGTATAAGGGAACGCGGCCAACGGACACCGCCAGCCGCCGCAAGATTCTCACGTGCCATCCCACCGATGGCAGCGACGAGATTGCGTGTGCCAAGAAAATTATCGGATCGCTGGCGCGGCAGGCCTATCGCAGGCCGGCTACGGATGGAGACGTCGAGAGTCTGCTCAACTTTTACCAGGCCGGCCGCAACAAAGGCGATTTTGAGGATGGAATCGAAAGAGCCTTGCAGGCGATCCTGTCGGACCCGGAATTTGTGTTCCGTGGCGAGGCTGATCCCGCTAACGTGAAGGTTGGGGAAGCCTATCGCATCAGCGACCTCGAACTGGCTTCGCGCTTGGCATTCTTTCTGTGGAGCACCAGCCCTGACGACGAGCTCCTTAATTGGGCCAGTCAGGGGAAATTGAAAGATCCCAAGGTTCTCGAACAGCAGGTGAAGCGTATGCTGGGCGATCCCCGCGCTCACGAGCTAGTCAAAAACTTCGCCGGACAGTGGCTGCAATTGCGAAATCTTCCCAGCGCGGCGCCAGTTACGCAGATGTTCCCAGATTTCGACGACAATCTTCGGCAGGCATTTCGAATAGAGACCGAGATGTTCTTTGAGAGCATCATGCGTGAGGACCGCAACGTCCTCGATCTTTTGACCGCCGACTATACCTTCGTGAACGAACGCTTAGCTCGGCACTACGGGATTCCCAATATTTACGGGAGCCAATTCCGCCGTGTACCCCTCAACGGGGAACTGGACGCGCGCCGGGGCCTGCTGGGCAAAGGAAGTATCTTGCTGGTAACGGCGCAGGCCGACCGGACTTCTCCGGTGTTACGGGGCAAGTGGGTGCTGATGAATATTCTCGGCATCATACCGCCCGATCCCCCGCCTAATGTGCCGGCCCTGCGAGTGAGCGACAAGATGGCAAACGGGCAACCGGTACCGCTCGAAATATCCATGCGCGATCGCATGCAGGAACACCGCGCCAATGCGTCCTGCGCGTCTTGCCACCTGAAGATGGATCCCATCGGTTTTGCGCTAGAGAGCTTCGACGCAGTGGGCAAGCAGCGGACCCACGAATGGGGCAAGCCTCTCGACCTCACAGGCCAACTCTCCGACGGCTTGAAGTTCGACGGCGTGGTGGGCCTGCGGCTGGCGCTGCTGCGCTACTCTCCGCAATTCGTACGCACTTTGACCGAGAAGCTGATGGTGTACGCGCTGGGACGCGGGGTTGAATATCAAGACATGCCGATGGTTCGCTCGATCGTTCGCGACGCCGGCCGTAACAATTATCGTTTTTCGTCGCTGGTCTTGGGCATCGTGAAGAGCCCGCCGTTCAACATGAACGTAAAAGAGCAAGAGAGTCTTGCCCGGAAGTAACCGAAATCGAATGGAACAGAAAGGCGCATAACTATGTACCTGAGCAAGAAATATATTCCCCGGCGGAGTTTCCTGCGAGGAGTCGGCGTAACGCTGGCGCTGCCGCTGCTGGATTCGATGATTCCGGCGCAGACGCCCTTGGCGAAGTCCGCCGCCACTCCCAAGACCCGCTTCACGGCGATTTTTTCGCCGCACGGCTGGTCGCCCACCTATTGGGCCGACAACCGCCCGGACATAGCGCCGACGGAAGGCCGCAACGTGGGGCTGGGCTTCATTCACCAGCCGCTGGCGCCGTGGCGCGACAAGCTGACCATCGTAAGCGGTCTGGACGCCACTTCCTCGATGCCGCCTCCCGGTTCGAGCGGCGGCGATCACTCGCGCGCATCGGCGGTGTTTACCGGCGCCACGCCCAAGAAAACGGCCGGAGCGGACATCTATTGCGGCGCCAGTGTCGATCAGATTATCGCGAAGAAGTATGGCCAGGATACGCTGTTGCCCTCGATCCAGTTGGCAATTGAAGATCCGGGCGCGAATACGGGGATCTGCGGGTGGGGTTATAGCTGTGCGTACTCGAACTCGATTTCGTGGGCCTCGCCGACTAAGCCGCTGCCGCATGAGATCAATCCGCAGATCGTGTTCGAACACCTCTATGGCGATGGCAGCACCCCCGAAGAGCGCCTGGCACGCAAGCAGGCGAGCGGAAGCATTCTGGATGCGGTTACGCGCAAGGTGACGCGCTTGCAGAAGATGCTGCCGGCCAGCGACCGGGCGCGGCTCAACGATTATCTGGACTCAGTTCGCGAACTCGAGCGGCGTTTGCAAATCGCCGCCAAGGCCTCGAACGAGGTGCCGAACGAAGAGATCCCGTTTGGCGTGCCGGAGTCATTCGACGAACACGTCAAGTTGCATTTCGACTTGCAGGCACTGGCCTTCCAGGGCGACATCACGCGGGTTTCCTCCCTGATGTACGCGCGGGACGTGAGTTTACGCGCCTATCCTGAATCTGGGGTGAAGACGCCCAACCATCCCTCTTCGCACCACGGCGAAGATCCCAAGCGCAGAGAGGATTGGGCCAAGATCAACCAGTACCATATGAAGTGCTTTGCGTACTTCCTGAAGAAGCTCGAAGCTACGCCGGATGGCGATGGCAACCTGCTGGATCATTCGTTGATCGTGTGGGGCAGCAATATGGGCAACGCGAATCAGCACAGTCATGTGAATGTTGGCTATTTGATGGCGGGCGGCGCCTCTGGCAACCACAAGCCCAAGCAGTTGAATATTCATGAGACCGGGCCCACCTCAAATGTTCTGCTGAGCACTCTGCGCCTGATGGGTGTCGAAAGAGACAGCATCGGGGACAGCACCCGGGCAGTGGCGATCTGAAGGAGATAGACAAAACCATGCGTATAAAACGGATGATTTTTATCGCCTTGGCGGGAGCAGCGCTGGCGGCAATGAGCTATGCCGCCTCCAGTGAAGTCGCCGACGCCGCGATGAACAAAGACAAAGATGCGGTTCGTTCGCTGCTGGCTAAGAACGCGGATGTCAATGCACCGCAAGCTGACGGCACCACGGCCCTGCATTGGGCGGTACGTCAGGATGACATTGCTACCGCGGATCTGCTGATTCGCGCGGGCGCGAACGTCAAGGCTGCCAATCGCGAAGGTGCCACGCCGCTATACCTGGCCTGCGTCAACGCGAATGTGTCGATGATCGATAAGCTGCTGAAGGCCGGCGAGAATGTGAACTCCACCTTTCTGGCGCAAGGAGAGACGCCGCTGATGGTGGCGGCGCGGAGCGGGAATGTGGAGGCGGTCAAGCTGCTGCTCGATCGCGGAGCTCAGGTGAACGCCAAAGAAACGCTGCGCGGAACCACGGCCGTGATGTGGGCCGCCGAGCAGGACCATCCGGCGGTGGTCAAGTTACTCGCCGAGCATGGCGCTGATGTCAACGCGCAGTCGATCATTGCCGATGCCAAGAAAAGATACGGCGTGGTCTACGCCCAGGGAGAAAACCAGCACACGGGCGGCGTGACGCCCTTGGTGTTGGCCGCACGGGAAGGTGCTCTCGCCTCCGTGCAGGCCCTGTTTGAGGCCAAAGCCTACCTCGACAAGCCGTCAGGGGATAAAAGTACCGCGCTGCTGGTGGCGATCCAGAACGGCCATTATGATGTCGCGAACTTCCTGGTGGCACATGGCGCGAACGTAAATCTTGCGAACGAGAAGGGCTGGAATCCGCTGTACCTGACCGTAAAACACCGCAATATCGAGACCGGAACCATACCGGTTCCCAACCAGGACCAGGCAATGGATTTCATCAAAGTGCTGCTCGATCACGGTGCTAATTCGAATGCCCGTCTCAAGGCCAACACTGAGATTCGGAACGGGCAGCGTGCTACCTGGCTGAATGAGGCTGGTGCCACCCCGTTCTTGCGCGCGGCTCTATGTGGGGACGTCGAAGTGATGAAGATGCTGCTGGCGCATGGCGCCGATCCTAAGGTTTCGACCGATGATCATACGACGCCGCTGATGGCCGCGGCCGGAGTGGGCTACTCAGATGGCTTTATTCACGACCGCTCCATTCAGGAAACCGTGGATGCGATGAAACTAATTCTGGACCAGGGCGCCGACGTGAATGCGGCGAACGATCAAGGATTGACCGCGCTGCATGGCGCCGCTCATAAGGCAGCGCTCGAGGAGATTCAACTCCTGGTCGATCACGGCGCCGATCTGGCCGCCAAGGATCATGGGAGCAAAGCATTCGGCCAGAAGCCTGAGGGACTACTGCCTTTGAACTGGGCGGAAGGTGTTCCGGTAGGCGTGCAATCCGCCATCTATCACGCGGACGCAGTGGATCTGATTACGAAGCTGATGAAGGAAAAAGGAATCGCCATTCCGACCATTACGCGCACGGTGGGCGGCAATGCCGTAGCGACGAAGATCAAATAGCGCCTTCTCTCCAAACCTAGCGGGCCGGAACTTCTTGCAGGAGGTTTCGGCCCGCTTGGTTAGAGGATCATGTACAGAACTTTTACGCTTCTCATTACTGCGACGATACTGAGCCATGCCCAAACTGGCGCCAAGGTGAAGACCGTCCTTGATGGCGCCTACACAGCAGCGCAAGCGAAGCGCGGCCAGGCGAGTTATGAAGCCCACTGTATGAGCTGCCATCGGGCGGATCTCGGCGGCTTTTCGGGCCCCCCGCTCAAGGGCGATCTTTTTATCGATCGCTGGCGGGAATTCAACCTGAACGTCCTGTTCGATGCCATTCGTGCCGCGATGCCGCTGGGTAATCCCGGAAGCCTGGATGAGAAAGACTATCTCGACATCGTTACTTATATTCTGCAGAACAATGATCTCCCACAAGGTGCCGCCGAACTGACCCCGCCGACACTCCAGAACACGTTACTGGTTGGAAAGAACGGACCCCAGCCCCTGCCCAGCAGCGCCCAAGTCGAAGTGGTGGGCTGCATGACGGAGGACTCCGGCAACGGTTGGTTTTTGACCGGAGCCAGCGAGCCCGCCAGAACGCTGGACGCTTTCCAACTCGCGGCCGAGGATCTGAAAAGTGCGAAAGACAAAGCGCTCGGGGGCCTTGTGTTCCGGCTGGCAAATCTTAGCGATATGGCGGGATTCAGCACGGAAGGGACGATTGGCAGCAAGATGTACGCCAAAGGAATCCTCGTCAGACAATCCAATGGCGATCGAATCAATGTGACCGCGCTGCGAGCGGTGGCTCCGAGCTGCGCGCCGGATACTACGAATGCAGAGAAGCATTAGGATCGCGCTGCTGGCGGCCATAGGGGCTTGGTTTCCACACGCCCTCTACGGTCAAACTCACGCGACCGTCCTGGGCGGGGTCTATACGGCGGCGCAGGCCACACGGGGGGAAGCCGCATTCGGGAGCAACTGTGCTAAATGCCACGAGGGAGCAGATGTAGATGGCCCTCCGCTCAACGGTGACCCGTTTATCGATCGCTGGCGGGAAGACAATCTGGAAACCCTGTTCGATTTTATGAAGACCCAGATGCCGCGGGATGAACCAGGGAAACTGACCGTAGGAGCGTACGTGGATATCCTGGCGTACCTTCTGAGCCGCAACAGCTTTCCTGCGGGCGGCCGGGAATTGACGCTGGGTACCCTCGGCCAGACGCAACTGGTCGGCAAAGACGGGCCCAAGCAACTGCCAACGAATGCACTGGTCCAGGTAGTGGGCTGTTTCATGCCTGGCTCCAATAACACGTGGACGTTGACCAATGCGAGTGAACCTGCCAGGACTCGAAATGCGGATAAGATCGCTCCGGAGGAGTTGAACGCTTCCGCGAGCACGCCAACGGGAAGGCAGACGTTTGGATTGCAGAATCTCGCGGATCTCGGCGCAAGCTTCAATGCGGACGAGAATAAGAGCCATAAAGTTTTAGCTAAGGGTGTCTTGCTCAGACGTTCAGCAGGCGACCGCATCAACGTAATTTCGATCGGGAGCGCCGCTGCGGCGTGCGGGCCGTGAGGCGGCATGTATAGAGGAATCGTATTGCTCGGGTGGGTGCTCCTGTGCGCTTCGGTCCAGGCCCAAACAGCTCGGACGGTTCTCGACGGCGTCTATACCGACGTCCAAGCGGCGCGCGGCCAAATGGCTTACCAGATCAATTGCAGCATGTGCCACCGCGAATCGCTCGACGGCGGCGCCGAGGCTCTGCCGCTTCGAGGCGAGCAGTTCATGGAATCCTGGCGGGACGACAGCCTTGCCCCCTTGTTCGACCATATGCGGACCAGGATGCCCAGACGCCCTGGTGGCGAGCCCGGCAGCCTTAGCGAAAACACTTATATCGACATCCTGGCCTACATATTAAAAGTAAGCGAATACCCGTCCGGAACCGGGGAGTTAACGAAGGATGCCGTCGGACACATTCAACTGGTAGGAAAGGACGGGCCCAAACCGCTGCCGACGAACGCTCTCGTGCAAGTCATTGGCTGCTTCGCGGCGGGCGCAGGCAACACTTGGGTTTTGAACAATTCGAGCGATCCCGTCAGAACCCGCAATGCCGAAGAAGTTACGGCCGAAGAGCGGAAGGCAGGGGAGGACAAGGTGTTGGGCACCGCGAAGTTCCGCCTGCAGAATCTGCCGGACTTTCGCGCGGATTTCATGCCAGATACATACAAAGGCCGCAAGGTAGTAGCGAAAGGATCCCTGATCCGGCAGACCAACAACGATCGGTTATATGTTCTGGCGCTGGAGAGTGTGGCGGACAGTTGCCTGCAGTGACTCTTGAGTAGAGGGAGGGAAGTGACGTGCAATTCAGACTTGCTGTAATGGCCCTCGCCATCGCGAGTAGCGTTCTTGCTCAAACGCCGGCGGCGCCACCACAGGGACAGCGGCAGGCTCGATATGTGCCTGAGGACCACCGGCCGCCGCTCTTTTTCCGCGAGGATTGGAAGCACGTGCCAGCGGATTCCGCGGAGCACCCAGTGACTCAGGCGTCGTTGTCCAGTCCGAATCTGGAACTTAAGCTGTATGGTGAAACCAAGCAAGGCACGAATCCTGACACTGGCATCTGGGAAATTCAGCGAGCCTCGCCGAAAGACGACCCTACTTTTATCTATACGGGGCCCTGTATGACCCCCTGTGCGCTCGCCATCCGGGACCGCAATAATTACGTGAATTTGACCGGCCTCGCCAAGATCCGCTGGCGTACCAAGCAGACTGGTTTCCATATGCTCCGGCCGATTATAAAACTTGCCGATGGGACCTGGTTAGTGGGCGATCATGCGGAGGGGCCCAGTGTGGATTGGCGCGAGACTGAATTTACTTTGGCCGATGTCCGCTGGCACTGGCTGAACGTTGACAAAGTGGTGACCACCAAAGATTCCGAGTGGGTGGTGAATCCTGACTTGAGCAAGGTCGACGAGGTGGGGTTCACGGATCTTATGCCGGGTAACGTCGCCGACCGTGGGCACGGCACCAGCGGCGCGTCTCGAGTCGATTGGATTGAGGTTTACGGAAGTCCGGTGGCGCGATAAACGCTCGAATCGCAACCCAGGAGGTAGGCAATATGTGGAGCAGAATGTTCGATACCAGGAACAGTCTGGCATTGCTTCTGGTACGGTTCCCGCTGGGGCTGGACATGTTCGTTCATGGCTACCAAAAGGTGACGCACATCCCGGGGACGATGCGCTATTACGACGGCCTTGCGGTTCCACACCCGCTGGCCTGGCTCGCGATCGTCGCGGAGTTTTGCGGCGGTTTGGGACTCATGATTGGAATGCTGAGCCGCATTGCCGCTTTCGGAGTGGGCTGCACCATGGTAGTGGCCGTGTTTTTGCGACACCTTCCCTACGGTTACTTGATGAACTGGCACGGCGGACTTCCCTTCGGCACGGAGGGATACGAGTACCACACGTTGGCGGTCGGCATGGCGCTGGCGGTTATGTTAGAAGGTGCCGGATCGTTTTCAATCGATCGTGTGCTGTCTCGGCTTGGGCGCCGCGACAGCAGACTTGCCGAAGCGCTCACTATCGTTTGAGTGACCATCTCCTCTCTTGTATAATCGGGTGCTGGGAGGGGTTCGTCTGATGGAGTTACTTCACGGCGAGGCGATCGCAGCCGAGGTCGAACGGGTCCTTGAGAGCGACACCTTCCGTAATTCAGACGCCCTGCGGCGGCTGCTCAAGTTTCTCGCCGAGAAGATGATGTCGGGCGAGGCCGATCAATTGAAGGAATACTCGGTCGGAATTGACGCGCTCGGTAAACCCGCCTCGTACGATCCGCGACACGACTCAACAGTTAGAATTCAAGTGGGGCGACTCCGCCAAAAGCTGGCGGAGTACTATCGGACCGAGGGTGAAGACGATCCGTGGATCATCGACCTTCCCAAGGGACGCTTCAAACTGACCTGTGAGGAGAGGCCATCTGTTCCCACAGCCTTGACACTGGAAGCGCACGGTGAGACTGCGCGCATGCGGGAAGAGGCGTCAACACGCGATATCTCCGGGTCACGGAAAGCGCTTATTATTCTGAGCGTAGCTTTGGCAGGTGCGCTTGCCTGGGGAGCTTTTACAACTTTACAACTCGAGCGTGAGCGGCAAAGTGCCAGCATGTTCCACGCTATGTGGACGCCGGAACTCCAGCAGCTGTGGGCGCCCTTCCTTACCGGGAACCGGCCGTTGATTGTTTCGATCGCGGACCCGCCCTTCGTGCAATTCAAGGGTTACGGGGCCTATCGGGATCTCACGCTCAATCGCTGGGATGACATTTTCAAATCTCCGGTGGTCGCGGCCATCCGGAAGGCTTTGAATAACCCGGACATCCAGCGCAATGTTTACTATGCGCCGGTCGGGGAGGTCAGCGCTTCCTTTTTGATTGGAAAACTTTTGGGCCCCCGGGTACCAGCGCTCTCTCTGTTGCGTACCAGCGAGATCTCCATGCAGCAACTGGCGAATAACAACGTGCTTTATATTGGGGCGTCCGTATTCTTCGACGATGAGTTGCACGGGTTGCCAGTTCAACTCGACCTGGTCAACGCCAGGCCTGGCATCCATAACTTACATCCCCTTCCTGGCGAACCAGCGCTTCTGAGCGATCAGATTCCAACCGGATCGTCTGAGGATGGGGAAGCCTATGTGCTGATTACCCATATTCCCGGGCCACTAGGGACCAGCGAAGTGGAGACCTTCACAAGCAATCGAACGCCGGGTCGTTTAGCTGCTGTCGAGTGGTTCACGGATCCGAGTTACGCTCGGATTCTCGTTAGCAAGCTAAGAAAGCCCTCGGGTGAGATTCCCCGTCACTATCAAGTGGTCTTGAAGGTCAAGTATAAGGCCGGCGTCCCTACTGAAACATCCTATGTATTCCATCACGAATTGCAGTGACGGAACATGGACGCCCAAACTTTTTTCAGCGCCACTTGACGCCATCGCGGGGCAGGGGATTGCCGTAAACTTCGATCCAATCGACGCGAGTACCTCCACCGGGTCCACCCCCGCTGCCGCGCATCAGATCCGTGAACCCAACCTCGTCAACTCTGCTCAAGTCGGGATCTTTCTTCCATTGGCCGTCGATGGTTTCGACCAGGCCTCTGCGGATATCCAATCCGCGCCAGCGCACGTCGGCGAGCGCGAATTCGGTTACGATCCAATCGCCGGTGTAGCCTTCCGCGTGGTCACCCACCAGAAACGTACCGTCCGCCAGTTTTAGAACCGGGCGAAGCAGGTGGAAGCCGGCCATCTTGATACGCCATCGGATCTTCGCTACTGACCCTCTCAAGTCGACGTAGTTGCGCTTGTCCCGCAACGTAAGGGCCCAGTTGGTGGGCGATGATCCGGACCAGATATACGTGGGATCATCTTTCGGCGCGACGTGACGCACAATGCGAATATCCATGTCACGAGGTCCATAGAGATTGAGCTCCAGATCCGGACTTTCTAAGTGGTCTTGCCGGACGCCTGGTTCCTGTTTCCCGTCAGTGACCAAAGGATCTTTCCAGCTTTCCCGCAAGAATAGCGGCGGCCGGTGATCCTCGGCATAATTCTTTGGTGCTGCCGCACCACCCGCTGTAGGTCGCTGCGCGACCGCCGGAAGAGAGGTCAGCACCAACATTACTATGCTGCTTCGCACCACCGTAAAGCCAGTTTACTCCTCCCGTCAGGCAGAATCAGGGAGTCGGTTCATTGTCTAAGAATAACCACACTCTGCGGAATCAATTACTTAAGGTTATGTTTTAGCGGAGAGGTAGTTGGAAACCTTGGTTTTTGGGGAGCCACAACTTCGCTTTCGAACTCATGGGCCCATTTTGTTGACAACATCGCTGCGAACAAACAACCGCACAAACCATTTTCCCCACCTTGTCATGAATGCGCTGTTCCGCTAGACTCAGCGGCATGGACTCTCTCACTGTCAGCAAACACACTCGCCGGGACTTTGGCAGGCTCGCTTTGGCCGGACTGCCGGCGATTGGGTTGGCGGCAGATAACCCGGCCGTAGTGAACGGAGTCCATATAGGCATCCAGACCTACTGCTTTCGGGATTTTGAGCCGTTGGTGCGGGACCTCCCGGCGCAGGATCCGGGTCACGAAAAGGTTCTGAGCCGGATGCTGACGACCATGACCGAGCTGGGCATTCATGAGTGTGAGCTCTGGGCGCCTCACATCGCTCCTGGTTCAATGACAGGCATGTTGGTCTCGATCCGTGGCATGG
>Ga0105242_10003128_pt1 | contig 12914 bp, 7 predicted proteins | sample KBSM24metaG_FD_81521 | JGI IMG/M metagenome (GOLD analysis project Ga0105242, IMG submission 81521) | Miscanthus rhizosphere microbial communities from Kellogg Biological Station, Michigan, USA - KBS M2-4 metaG | ecosystem: Host-associated > Plants > Roots > Rhizosphere > Soil | place: Michigan...
AGCCGTCGCCGGAAGAGCTTGCGGTCAAGATGGAAATGCCCGAGGACAAGATCCGCAAGGTGCTCAAGATCGCCAAGGAACCGATCTCGATGGAGACGCCCATTGGCGATGACGAGGATTCGCACCTCGGCGATTTCATCGAAGACACGAGTATCGAATCGCCGGTCGAGGCTGCCACCGGCACGGGCCTGCACGAGACCGTGCGCGACGTGCTCGGCGGCCTGACGCCGCGCGAAGCAAAAGTGTTGCGTATGCGCTTCGGCATCGACATGAACACCGATCACACGCTCGAGGAAGTCGGCAAGCAGTTCGACGTCACGCGCGAGCGCATCCGCCAGATCGAAGCCAAGGCACTGCGCAAGTTGCGCCATCCGAGCCGATCCGAGCAGTTGCGCTCGTTCCTGGATCTGGAATAGTTCGAATCGCCTATCGAAGACCAACGCCCGCGGAAGCGGGCGTTTTTGTTTGCCACGCGGACAAGCCATTCCCACCAGCTTTGGCGCGCGGAAGTCTGAAAGTCCCCCTCACCCGCTGCCCTCTCCTCCAAGGGGAGAGGGAGAGCGATCGTCGCGCTGCGCGCGACAGCATGTTTTAATAAGAGCGGCGGGGGCCTGTAGCACAATGGTTAGTGCAGGAGACTCATAATCTCTTGGTTGCAGGTTCGAGTCCTGCCGGGCCCACCAATTCGCACAGCTGTTTGCTCGTGCAGAAGCCGGCGCTCGATCGTCTCCGGACAGTGCGGCACGAACGAGTCGCCGCGCACGTGTCGCGCTCCGTCACGAGGGTGCGTCTGGCTATGCCCACAGCCCCGTTCCGGGCCATGTGGATGTATACAAGTGTGCGTCGATTGCGCCGGCCGCGGTGTTCAGGTAGGGTTCGCACCGACCAACAGGGTCACTTTTCGACCATGCAGCGCGGCGTGTTGGGGCCCGGGCGCTGCCGGTTCCGGGTAGTGAGAACCCATGAACCGCATGGCCAGCCGCTGGAATGTCGCGGTGTCGGCCGGATTCCCTCCGGGGCAGCCGGGAATCCACAAAACGTCAACTAGTGCACATAAACGGCACAAATGGCCGACGAACGGGTGCGCGAAGCTTGATGGTCGTCAAAGTTCTTTGGGCAACGCTCTGGGATAGTGGCAACCGCAACGGGAGCCGGGGGGTTGCCCGCACCAGTCGGTGCAGTCACACGGCAAGCTGAAATTCTGACTAAGTAAGTTCGGGCTGATGTAGGTGCGGTTCATGCTGAGCCGCAAGCGCGACTTTGTTCTGGAAGAACGAATGAAAAAGGTGCTTTTGGCATTGCTTTCGCTGCTGTTGCCCGTCCTGGCAGGCACCGCCATGGGCAATTGCCTCACGGACACCACGCAGGCGGATTTCCAGGCCGGCGTGGCGACCAGCGTCGATCTGACCTCGAGTCCCGGCAATGTGGTGTTGACCTCGACTACGGGAAGTTCCGCCGTCGACGCGCAGAATACCTCGATCACCGGAAACGGCGAGCTTTTCACCAACACGCAGTGGAACGCCCAGACTTTCACCGCCGGCAAGTCGGGTCCGCTGAGCCGCGTCGACCTCAATCTCTTCTGCTATTTTTGTGGAAGCCTGCCGCCGTCGATCACCGTCAGCATCCGCGCGACGACCGGCGGCATGCCGACCGGCGGCGATCTGGCGACGGCGTCGACAGTGATCACCAACTGGTCCGTCGGGGCGCAGGCGTGGTTCACCGCGAATTTCGCGACGCCGGCGACAGTCAGTTCCGGCACGCAGTACGCGCTGGTGATTCGGTCGTCGGCGTCGTACGTCAACGGCACTCTGGCCTTCAGCAACAGCGCGATTTCATCTGCGAGCGGCAATGACGTCTACGGTGGCGGCAAGCTGCTCTTCAGTACCAACAGCGGTAGTGCCTGGAGCGTCCAGACCTACTCCAATGGAGTGACTTCCGACGCTGGCTTCAAGACCTACGTCGGCAGCGGCACCAGCGGCACCGTCTACAACAGCGCTGGGGATCTGGTCTCCTCGGTCAAGGATGGCGGCACGTCTCCGACCTGGTCGACGGTTTCGTGGAATGGCTCGACACCAACCGCAACGGCCTTGAAGTTCCAAGCCGCGGCCAGCAGTTCCTCCAGCGGGCCATTCACTTTCGTCGGCCCCGACGGAACCTCGGCAACGTATTACACGAGCGGTGCGTCGCTGGATCGGTTCAACGGCAACCGTTATCTCAAGTATCGTGCGTTCCTTTCGACCACCAACTCGTCGGCGACGCCGACACTGACCGACGCTACGGTCTGCTACACCCCGCCGGCTTCCGCAGACCTTTCGATCAGCAACAGCGACGGCGTGACATCGGTGACCGCGGGTGGTGCGGCGACCTATACGCTGGTAGCGGCGAACGCCGGCCCGAGCAGCGTGACCGCTGCAACGGTGACCGACGCGTTCCCGTCATCGCTGACTTGCACCTGGACTTGCGCCGCGTCGTCGGGCAGTTCGTGTCCGGCCTCGGGCTCGGGCAACATCGGCAACTCCGTCAACCTGCTGAGCGGCGGCAGCGCAACCTTCACGGCCACCTGCTCGATATCGGCCGCGGCATCCGGCACGCTGACCAACGTCGCGACGATCAGCGCGCCGGCAGGCGTCTCCGATCCAGCGACCGGCAACAACTCGGCGAGCGACTCCGACACCGTGACTGTCAACAGCAGTCCCGCCGCCATGTCGCTGACCGACAGCGTCGACTACGTGCGCGTGGGTGATGTCGTCAACTATCTCATCCAGGTGACGAATCCCGGTGCCAGCATTTCGCCGACGATAACGGACGCGTTGCCAGCGCAATTGTCCGGAGGCCAGTGGATTTGCAGTGCGGTTGCCGGTACCGGCGCGACTTGCGGCAGCGGAAACGCAACGGGTAGCGGCAGCGGCAACACGCTTACTGACACTCCGACGTTGCCGACCGGTGGCGCCGTCAACTACACCTACACGGTGACCGTGTTGGCCGCCAATTCGAACGGCCAGGTCAGCAATACCGCATCGATGAAGATCGTAGGCAAGGCCGCCAGCATCAGTGCCAGCGATGCCGATACGGTTGTCATTTTCATGAGCGGATTCGAAGACGGGACGACGCCTCTGGCGATGAACATAGCCGGCGGCAACGTGGCGGGATCGATAACGGCACAATTCGGTGTCGACGGCGGACTGCTGAGCAAGCTCGACGTTGCGCCAGTGACGGTCGCCAGCGCGCAGTCGGCGAGCCGGCACACGCTGTTCAGCCTGCAGCTGATGCGCTCTGGGCAGAACGTGCTTCTGCGCAGCCTTACAGCGATCGATGGCGGCCCATTCTCCGACGTGTCGCCATGGCAAGTCGTCGACCTGAGTCAGCTGCGCCTCGGTTTTGAATGGCAGCCGGCTACGACGCGCGGTGACGATGGCTTCCTGCGTGCCGGATCGGCGGCGCAGCAGAAGCTGATCGCAGCGAACAACACACAAGAAAAACTGACGCAGTTGCAGGTCAGCGTTGAAAACGGCATTCCGTGGTTGGTTCTCATCGAACCGTAGATCAGCTGTTTGTCGTTTTTTTTCAGGAGCCCGGGGCGACCCGGGCTTGTTTTTTTTGCGGGCAGAGATCCATCGACTGCCGCGCGCGTGATTCGTCAGCTGAAGCGAAGCGCGAATCCGTGCCTGCCGTCCTGGTCGATATTCTCGTCCAGCGTCCAGCCCCAGCGCTCGCAGACGCGGCGGATCATGCCGAGGCCGAGGGGCTGCTCGCGCACGTCGCGTTGTTCACGCCTGTTGTCATTGGATCGCCGGCCGGCGCCGTCGTCCGCCTCGGCCGAGCCATCATGGGCGATGCTCAATTCGCCTGTCCGCACGCGCACGCGCAGCACGCCGCCTTCGGCAAACTGGGTGACCGAACGCAGCAGGTTGCCGATGACGACGCCGAGCACCTTCGCCGGCGCCGCGATGACGACGCCGCTTTCCCGTTCGCGCACGACCTCGAGATTCTTTTCGCGCAGCGCGTCCTGGCGGTCGCGCAGGAGGTCGTCGACCAGGCTGTCCAGATCACGCACGCGGGCGTCGCCCGAAAGACGTTCGTCGCCACGCGCGAGAACGAGCAGGGCGTCGAGCAGATCGCGCAGTTCATCGGCGCCACGCTGGATGCGCTTGAGCCGCAGCGCCGCCGCGGCATCGATCTTGCCCTGGTCGAGCAGCACTTCGATTGCGCCACGAATCACGGCCAGCGGCGTGCGCAGTTCATGGCTCGCATCGGCGGTGAATGCCCGTTCGCGGCGCACGTACTCGCGCAATTTTTCCTGATAACGATCGAACGCCTGCGCGAGCGCGCCGACCTCGTCCTCGGCGTACTCCGGAGCCAGCGCCACCAGGTCGCGCGCCGGCGGCTCCAGCGTCTCGACCTGCTGCGCCAGTCGCCGCACCGGCTCGATCGCGCGCCCTGCCCAGAACCAGCCGAGCCAGCACGACAGCGCGCTGCCGAACAGCACGAGCGCGATCAGGTCGCGCGCGAGGCGCCTTTCGCGAACGCTTTCCAGGCCAATGTCGAGCACGACGTAAAGACGGCGTCCGCTAACGTCGTATACCGCGACGTGGCGATCGCCGCTTTCGTTCTGCACTTCGTAAGTACCCGGCTGCAGGGCTGCCACGTCGGCCGGCGGCACGCCGGCGCCCTGTGCATCGCTGCTGTAGACGTAGAAGTGCTTGCTGCGTGGTCCGGGTACGATGCCTTCGCCGGCGTAGCGCGCACGCAGATAGTCACCCTCGACGCGCAGCATTTCGCCAATCAGACGATCGACGTATGAGTCGGAAAAATGCACGGCGACCAGTGCCAGGCACGCGCTCACGACCAGGCCGAGCAGCGCGCACAGTGCCGCCACGCGCGTGCGCAGGCCGAGCCTAGGCGTTTGCGGATTCTGCGATTCGGTAGCCGAAGCCATGGACGGTGTGCAGCAACTGGACCTTGAACGGGCGATCGATGGCCGAACGCAGGACGGAAAGATGCGTGTGCAGAGTGGCGATGTCGCCGCCGCCTTCGCCCCACAATGCGTGTGTCAGATCGGCGTGGCGCACGACATGCGGTGAGCGGCGCATCAGCGTTTCGAGGAGCACGAATCCGGCGCGCGTCACGGCCAGTTTCTGCCCGTCACGCGCAACTTCCTGGGTTACCGGGTCGAGCGCGAGGTCGGCCACGCGCACGACCTCGCCGTGCTGCAGGTGCCCGCGCCGGTGCAGCGCGCGGATACGCGCCTCGAGTTCGCGCATCGCGAACGGCTTCACCAGATAGTCGTCGGCGCCTTCGGCGAAACCGGCCAGCTTGTCGTCGAGGGTGTCGCGCGCGGTGAGCATCAGCACCGGCGTGTCGCGGCCGGCTTCGCGCACGGCGCGGCACAGGTCGAGGCCGTCGAGCTTGGGCAGTCCCAAATCGAGCACGATCACGTCGTAGGCACCGTCCAGCGCCATGCGCAGGCCGGTCGCACCGTCAGCGGCGTGATCCATGACGAAACCGCGGAACTCGAGAAAGTCCCAGATGTTCGCCGCGATGTCGCGCTGATCCTCGATCAACAAGATGCGCAGCATGGGCTGGAGGAAGTCTGGCAAACGAGCAGCCTGATGGGGTCCTGCTTAAGAATTCCTTAAGTCACCGGTTGCGCGTCGCAGGCTCCCGGCTGCCGGCAAGGATCGCCTCAGGCCACGGAATCTGCAACCGCTACCAAGACCGGAAACCTCACTCGCCGCCGCCGGCATCCACAAGCGGAGCCCCGGCCGGCACGGTCGCCGCGGGCACGGGTGCCGCTGCTGCCGGCGCCAGCATGCGCGCACTGCGCCAGTTGCCGAACGTGTAGTACGCGATCGACAGCAGCATCGACACCAGCGAGCCGAGCGGGAAGCTCCACCAGATCGCATCGCTGCCCCAGCTGTCGACATAGGCATAGGCAAACGGGATGCGCACCACCCACAACGCGGTGAAGAGGATGATCAGCGGCGGGATCACGGCGCCGGTCGAGCGCACGACGCCGGCCAGCACGAACGACAGGCCGAAGAAAATGAACGACCAGACCACGATCGCGTTGATGTGCTGGGCGATCTCGATGGCGCCGCCTGTGGCCGGCAGGAACAGGTTCAGCGCACCGCGGTTGAACAGGTAGATCAGCAGCACCAGCGACCCGGTGAGCAGGAAATTGAAGGCGACGCCGGTCATTGCGACGCGATGCACGCGGTCCCATTTGCCGGCGCCGACGTTCTGCGCCGCCATCGACGAAGCCGCCATGCCGATCGCGATCGACGGCATCTGTATATAATTCCACAACTGGAAACAGGCGCCGTAGGCTGCCGTCGTATGCGCGCCGAAGCGGTTGACCAGCGAGATCATCGCCAGCATCGACAGCGACATCACGATCATCTGCAGGCCCATCGGGATGCCCTTCGTGAACAGCGCCTTCAGGATCGGGCCGTCGACGCGCAGGTAGCGGTTCTCGCCGCTGTGGATCACGAGAAAGTGCTTGCTGTGGTAGAGATAGCCGATCAGTGCAGCCAGAGTGATGATCTGAGCGGCCACGCTCGCCGTTGCCGATCCGGCGATGCCCATGCGCGGCACCGGACCGAAGCCGAAGATGAAAAGCGGATTCAGCGCGATGTCGAGCACGACGTTGAGCACGAGGAACAGGAACGGCGTGCGCGCGTCGCCCGCGCCGCGCAACGCCATGCCGAGGAACGACAGCAGATAGAGGAACGGCATGCCGATGAAGATGATGCGCAGGTAGGACACCGCCAGCGGCTGCGCGTCGGCCGGTGTGCGCAGCCAGCGCATCAGCACCTCCGCGCCAGGCAATCCGACAGCGGCAATCACGACCGAGATGCCGACGAAGAACACGATGCTGGTGCCGATCACGCGCTTGGCCCGGTCGATGTCCTGCGCGCCCATGCTCTGGCCGACCAGGATCGTCGCCGCCATGCCGACGCCGAACACGGCGCCAAGCAGGAAGAACAGGATCGTGTTGGCGTTCGAGGTGGCGGCGAGCGCGGCCTCGCCGAGGCCATGCCCGACCCAGATCGCGTTGACCGAGCCGTTGAGCGACTGCAGCACGTTGCCGGCGAGTATCGGCAGTGAGAACTTCACCAGGGTCTTGCCGATCGCGCCTTCGGTCAGTGCGCTGTTCGGGCGTTGCAGGGACGACATTGTGCACCTTCGGGAAATAACGGAGCGACGCGGCGAATGGCCCGCGGGCGACTGCGGATGGCGCATTTATCCACAGGGCGTGGCGCTTCAGCAAGGCTGTTATAATTCGTAAAGTGCCGCGGCTCCGGTCTTGCTCCACGTCGCCGCGTGAAATGATGGTGGGGGTTCTCCACACCCGAATTCCGCGACTCCCTTCGTGGTCTGCCGAGACTACGACCAATGGCACCCCTGCCAGCCGGCGCGAGCGATTATCATGCGTCCTGCTGCCGCCGTCGCCGGCGGACCTTGAACTGCGGAGACTTTGCATGGGTTCGCGAAACCTGTTCGCCTTGCTGTTGCTTTGCAGCGCCGCTGCCGCGCAGGCGGACGTCGATCCGACCCTGTTCGGCGATCTGCACTGGCGCTCGATCGGCCCGTTCCGCGGCGGCCGCGTGCTGACCGTCGCCGGCGTGCCGGGCGATCCGCGCCACTATTTCTTCGGCGCCGTCAACGGCGGCATCTGGGAGACCGGCGATGCCGGACGAACCTGGCAACCGATCTTCGATTCACAGCCGATCGGCACGGTCGGTGCGATCGCCATCGCGCCGTCCGATACGAAGGTCCTCTACGCCGGCAGCGGCGAGGCCGACATGCGCTCGGACATCGCGCAGGGCGACGGCGTATACAAATCCACCGATGGCGGAAGAACCTGGGCCAATTTCGGCCTGCGCGACACGCAGCAGGTCGGCAAGATCCTCGTGCATCCGCACAACGCCGATGTCGTCTACGTCGCCGCGCTCGGCCATCCTTACGGACCAAATGTTGAACGCGGCGTGTTCCGCTCGCGCGACGGCGGCAAGACCTGGCAGAAGGTATTGTTCAAGGACGCCAATACCGGCGCGATCGATCTGGCCTTCCAGCCCGGCGATGCCAACGTGATCTACGCTTCGCTGTGGCAGACGCGGCGGCCGCCGTGGAACGTCTATCCGCCGTCGAGCGGCCCCGGCAGCGGTGTATACAAATCCACAGACGGCGGCGATACCTGGAAGCAGATCTCCGGACACGGCTTCCCCGCCGTGGTCGGCCACGTCGGCCTGGCGCTGTCGGACGCCGCGCCGCAACGCGTCTACGCGATGGTCGACGGCGATGCCGGCGGCCTGTATCGCTCGGACGACGGCGGCGCGAACTGGAAGCACGCGAGCGGCGATCCGCGCATCTGGCAGCGTGGCTGGTACTTCGGCCAGATCACGGCGGATCCGAAGAACGCCGACCGCATCTATTCGATGAACACGATCGTGCTGCGCTCGGACGACGGCGGCGCTACGTTCATACCGCTCAAGGGCGATCACACGGGCGACGATTTCCACGTGCTGTGGATCGATCCGGCCGACAGCAACCGGCAGATCCTCGGCTCCGATCAGGGCACGCAGATCACGATGAATGGCGGCACGACCTGGAGTTCGTGGCACAACCAGCCGACCGCGCAAATCTATCGAGTCAGCACCGACAACCGTTTTCCGTACTGGGTCTACGGCGCGCAGCAGGATTCCGGCGCGCTGAGTTTGCCGAGCCGCGGTCCCGGCTATGACGGCATCAACATGACCCAGTTCCACGAGATCACGCCGGGCGGCGAGAGCGACAACATCGCCCCGGACCCGAAGGATCACGACATCGTCTTCGGCGGCCGCGTCGACAAGCTCGACCTGCGCACGCAGCAGGTGCGCCACGTCGATCCGACACTTGCCGCCGAGCCGGACCTGTATCGAGCGACGTGGACGCTGCCGCTGGTGTTCTCGCGGCGCGATCCGCACATTCTGTACTTCGGCAACCAGCGCGTGTTCCGCACCGCCGACGGCGGCGAGCACTGGGACGCGATCAGCCCGGATCTGACGCGCGAGAATCCCGGCACGCCAGCGACGCTCGATGCGCCGGCTGCCGCGAACAACCTCGACACCGGACCGCGCCGCGGCGTGGTCTATGCGATCGCGCCGTCGCGTGTTGCCGACAGGGACATCTGGGCCGGCACCGACGATGGCCTGATCTGGCGCACTCGCGATGAAGGTGCACACTGGGAGAACGTCACGCCGAAGGCGCTGACGCCGTGGTCGAAGGTCGGCATCATCGATGCCTCGCCATTCGATGCCGACAGCGCGTACGTGGCAATCGACCGCCACCGACTCGACGACTTCAGACCATATATCTATCGCACGCATGACGGCGGCAAGAGCTGGCAGCTGATCGCGACCGGCATCGACGCCGGCAGCGCGGTCAACGTTGTGCGCGCCGATCCGGTGCGCCGCGGTCTGCTCTACGCCGGCACGGAGAAGGGCGCCTACGTCTCGTTCGACGACGGCGAGCATTGGCAGCCGCTGCAGAACGGCCTGCCGGTCACGTCCGTGCGCGACCTCGAGGTACACGATGCCGATCTGGTCATTGCCACGCATGGCCGCGGGTTCTACATACTCGACGACGTCGCGGCGCTGCGCCAGGTCGACGACAAGGTCGCGGCGGCGGCGGCGTGGCTGTATGCCCCGACCGATGCGGTCCGCGTGCACCGTTCCGAATTCACCGGCACGCCGCTGCCGAAAGACGAGCCGATGGCAGCGAATCCGCCCGATGGCGCGTACATCGACTACACGCTCAAGGCCGTGCCGAAGGCCGCCGTGACACTGGAGATCGTCGATGCGGGCGGCGCTGTCGTGCGCCGTTATTCGAGCGACGACCAGCCGCCCGCGGCAGATCCGGCAAAAATGGAAACTGCGCCGGAGTGGAAAAGGCTGCCGGTGACGCTGTCGGCCGCGCCCGGCATGCATCGCTTCGTCTGGCCGTTGCGCCAGGCTGCGCCGGCTGCACTCGCCGAAGGCAACAAGTTCGCCGACGGCGTGTGGATGCCGCCGGGGCATTACACGGTCGCGCTGACGGTCGATGGCCAGCGTCTTACGCAGCCGCTCAACGTCAAGCCCGATCCCCGTGTCACGTTGCCGGATGCCGCGTACGCGCAACAGTTCGACATGGCCAGGCAGATCGAGCAGGAGCGCGTGCGCGTCGGCAGTGCGATGCACGCGGTCGCCAAGCTGCAAGCCGAGCTGGCGAAACAGCGCGAGCTGACGCCGGCACTGGCGCACGACATCGATGCACTGGTTGCACAACTGCACGCGCTCGCCGGCACGCACGCGTCGAGCAATCCGCACAATAGCTGGGCGTTTCCGCCGCGCAGCGTGCGCAGCCTGCGCGGGGTCGGCGAGACGCTGGACAAACTCGAGCACGCGGTCGACGAGTCCGACAACGCACCATCAGCGGATGCACGTGCGGGCCTGGCTAAAATCAGGCCGCTTGCCGACGCCACGCTCGCGGCGTGGACGTCATGGCAGACGCACGAGCTGCCCGCGTTCAATGCAAAACTGAAGGGCAGCGGACACGAGCCGATCGTCGTGACGCCGGACCAGTGACAGGGCTCCGGAGCGTGAGCATGCGCGCGATCCGGTTGCTGCTGGCCGCAATGTTGTCTTGCAGTGCAGGCGCCAACGCCGATGCACCGCCGAGCCCGGCGGCGCCCGTGCGGGAAACCGGCACGCTGGAAGGCGCGGCGTACCGCATCGACATTCCCACGGCATGGAACCACGATCTCGTCGTCTACTACCACGGTTATGCGGTGACGCCGGTGCAGCTGCCGGCACGCGAGCCGGTCGCCCCGCACCTGCAGCAACTGCTCGACCGCGGTTACGCGGTCATCCAGTCGGCGTATTCGCAGACCGGTTGGGCGGTCGAGCAGGCTTACACCGACAGCGAGCACCTGCGCCGCCATTTTGGCGAGAAGCACGGCAAGCCTCGTGCAACCTTCGTCGCCGGCATGTCGATGGGTGGCACCCTGGTCGCGATGGCGCTGGAAACCGCGCCGGAGACCTACGCCGGCGGGCTCTCGCTGTGCGGCGCGATCGAGCCGACCGATCGCCTCGTGCAGTACGATTTCGCCCTGCGTGCGGCGTTCGACTATTACTTCCCCGATCTGCTCGGTCCGCTGGTGCCGGTGCCGCCGGGTTTCATGCCGACGCAGGCGATCGAAGAAAAGATCGCCGCGGCATTGCAATCCAAGCCGCAGGCGGCGGCGACGCTGCTGCGCATCTGGGGCGTCGGCAACCTGCAGACGTTGGCGCCGATCATCGCGTTCAACACCTACGAGGTCGCCGAGTTGCAGCGGCGCACGCACGGCAATCCTTTCGCCAACGCCGACATGATCATCACCGGCAGCGGCGACGACTACGCGTTGAACCTGGGCATGAAGCGCTACCACGCCGACGCCGCGGCGGCCGCCTATGTGTCGCGCTGGTATACCTCGAGCGGCAAGCTGACACGGCCGCTGCTGGCGCTGCACGACACCGCCGATCCGCTCGTGCCGGCCTCCAGCGCCGCCGAATATGCGTTGCTCGCGCGTCGCGAAGGTCATGCCGACGAGTTCGTGCAGCAGTTCGTCAACAAGGAGGGCCACTGCGTGTTCACGCCGCAGGAAATCGGCCACGCCTTCGACGAAATGATCGATTGGGTCCGCACCGGCAAGCGTCCGCCATCCGGCCCGCTGCCCTGAGGCATCATTTTCCCGCGAGCACGTCGGCGAAGATGCGCGCAAACGTGTGTACGTCGCCGGGCCAGCGCGCCGACACGTATTGGCCATCGCGCACGACGAAGGCTGGGCGCGAGTCGCGCGGTGAATCGCGGAACATGCCGCTGGCCTTGCGTAACCGATCGCTCGCATCCGCGGGGACGTCGACAAAATCATCGGGCCTTGCCAGAGCCCGCGTAACTTCGGCCTGCACGCTGCGATAGCCGGCCGGCTCTCCTTCCTCTTCGCGATAGGTGCGGTAGTAGTCGCGATCCCACCAGCGCCCGGCATAGCGCGACACGAGCCACGCGCTGCGCTCCAGCTTCCAGGTCAAGGCAGTGGTCCTGCGCCCGTGCAACACCGGGCGACCGTCGCGCTGCGAGATGCTGCGCGCCGCCAGCGCGACGCCGTGGCATATCGCCGCCGCCGGCTTGCCGCTGTCGAAGAATGCGGCCACGACGCGCTGCAGAACGCCGCTCTCGAGGTACTCGCGCATGCCCTGCGCATGGCCGCCCGGCAGCAGCAGCGCGTCGAAATCGGCGCAATCGACGGCGGCATAGGGCAACGGCTTGCGAAATGCTGCATTGTCCACAAGTTCGCAATACGCCGAGCGCGCGTTGCGGTCGGCGCGCAGGGCCAGGCCGAACAGCTTGAGTTGGCGCAATCCCGGTACACGGCTCCAGAAATCAAGACCGATGCCGGTGACCATGACCGGATCGCCACGGGCGGCGCGGCCATCGGGTGTGGCAAAGACGACATCATGTCCGGCTGCGGCGAGAATGCGCCAACTCACCGCCGCCTCGGTCGGATCGAAGTCCGTGCAGGGCAGCGGCATCAGGACTTTCATGCAGGCGGTGCGCCGTCGCACAGCTTGCGCTGCGCCCAGGCGACGTCGTGCCATGCGCCGAACTTGTAGCCGACTCGGCGGAACACGCCGATCGGCTCGAAGCCGACGCTGCGGTGCAACGCCACGCTGGAGTCGTTCGGCAGCGTCATGCCGGCGTAGGCGTTGCAATAGCCTCTGGCGATCAACGCATCGAAGAGGGCGAGGTAGAGCGCCTTGCCGACACCTCGTCGCTGTGCGGACGAATCGACATAGGCCGACGTCTCAGCCGACCAGCGATACGCCGCGCGCTCGCGGTGCATCGAAGCACAAGCGTAA
>Ga0105242_10003131_pt1 | contig 12911 bp, 8 predicted proteins | sample KBSM24metaG_FD_81521 | JGI IMG/M metagenome (GOLD analysis project Ga0105242, IMG submission 81521) | Miscanthus rhizosphere microbial communities from Kellogg Biological Station, Michigan, USA - KBS M2-4 metaG | ecosystem: Host-associated > Plants > Roots > Rhizosphere > Soil | place: Michigan...
CGACCACATAGCTGGCAACCAAGGCGGCGGCAGCGCCAGTAAGGCCGAAACCCATCGTCACCGGTACAATCACGACGGCATAGAAGAGAAACTGTGCTCTCCAACTCTTCATCTGGAGATCGGGCCTGTTCACGCCATAGTGCAGCGCGGTCATCACACTCGAATACCCGGCGACTACGGCATACAGACAGAGCACTCTCAGCGTATCGACAACGCCGAGCCACTGCGTACCAAATGCCAGCGGCACAATGATCGGGGCGAGCACAGCCACGCCGGCTGCGAGTGGAATAAAAATCAGTCCAATCAGACGCATTTGAAGTTCGAATACACGGGCCACACCCGGTTGGTCCCGTTGAAGCAACGCGAAGGTCGGCATGCTGATTTGATGGATCAACACCGTAGCTCGCACGCCCAACAAGAGTGGAATGGCAAGCGCGATTTGATAGAAGCCCAACGCCTCCTGTCCGAGTATTCGACCGATGACCAGCTCTCCCCCACTCATCACGCCAAAGATACAGAGGGTCGTGACGTTCAGATGTTTGCCATAGTGCAGAAAATAATCGCATGCAGGGCGGTAAAGCGACAGCCGTGGCCGAAACGGTGCGACCCGGAACGACAACAGGCTGCCGACACACATCCCGACCATTTGACCCAGCAGGAGCGCCCAGACATTGCGGAGCCACAAGGCGAGAGTGATGCTCACGCCGGCTTCGATCACGCGTCGAACAAGATCCATCGTGACACGCCGCCGCAAGTCCAGGTTCTTTAAGACGATGGCCATCGCGGGACTCTGTAGCCCCTGAAGCACGAGCAGCCAGGCGTGCACCCGTAATAACGACGCCAGTTGAGGCATCTGCATTGCCTCGCCTATCATCTCGGCCGCAGCCCACAGACAGGCTGCCATAACGGCTCCCCGCGCAATCGCGAAGGTCCACGCAACAGCTAAATCCTCGTGGTCCACTTTGGCCTTGGCGATCAGGGCTGATTCCAGGCCCAGCTCGCTGATAGTCATAAAGGCCAAGACAATGGTGGCCGATGCAGCCATGACGCCAAAATCGGCTGGAACCAACAGACGTGCCACCACCATGAGTTGGATCGCTGCGATGACTTTATCCAACACGAACCCCAACCCAGCCCATCCACCGGCCTTGAGAATCCGATGACGCAGACGAGGCTAGGCTGGTTCGGCTCTGTCTTGTTTGACCTGGGGCTCCTCCATGACCATGTCGCCGCTGGTGATCATGCTGCCCGCCTCGTCGCGGCAAGCGCCGCGCGGCACACTAGTTCAAGATCCTTGGCTCGTGCGCCCCACGTGTGGGACTGAATCACGGCCATACGTCCTCGCTCACCCATTTTCACCCGCTCTTCAGGGTCCTCAAGAAGACGGATCAATTGCCGGGCCAAATCCTGTGGATCATCCGGTCTTGCCGCAACCCCACAGCCAATCGCCTCCACCGTCTCTCCATACCCCGGGCCGACTGTGGTAATGACGGGACGCCCACAGGACAAATATTCCCACAACTTCATGGAGTCGCCGGGGTACGATCGAGTCTGCCGATGTAACACAACACAGACGTCGCAGGCGGCAATCCAGGTCGGCACCAGCGCCCAATCGGCCCGACCGACAAAGCGGACGACGTCCGTCAGTCCACGTTGATGAACCAGAACTTCGAGCATCAGTCTTGTTTGACCGTCTCCCACCAACAGGAACCTGGCGGAAGGCACCTGGTCATGCACGAACGGCACGGCTTCGATCAACGTTTCCAATCCATGCCAGGGAAAGAACCCGCCGACAAATCCGATGTAGAGGCCTTTGGAAGGCAATCCGAGAACTGTCCTGGCCGCCTCATGCGATTGAGGGTGGAAACGATCCTCATCGACCCCATTGCGAATGACGTGGCATTGCTCCGGAGGGATGCTCCACGTATCCTGCATCTGGGTCACGATCTCGCGGCAGATGCTCACCACCGCCTGGACACGGTGCGCAGCCGTCTTCAACGCTGTTCGAAGCATCCACCGTATGAACGGCAGCCGCCAGACCCCCTGCATTTCTTCATCCGGCAAACCATTGACAAAGAGCACACTCGCACAGGCTCGGCCGGACAGGGCAAGCACAGGCGCCATCTGTCCCGGTGAATCGAACCACACGAGCACATCCGGCCGCCACGCAGCCAGTTCATCTCGTAAGGCGTGCCACGAAGCGATTAAAAAAGAGAACGGCCGAAGACCGGCCACCCGCCAGACCGACACAGGTCGGAAGGACAGCGACGAAAACTCCGCAGCCAGCTGATGCCCTTGTGCAGGCCTGGGCGCCACGATCCGGATGGTATGGGAACGTTGTGAAAGGGCTTGGGCAAACTCCAACACCTGCCGGGCTCCGCCAGCCGCAACACCCAAGTCTTCATCACAGAATACGAGAATGCGCATGGTGTATCGACGCCTTTTCGGTGACAAGCCATTCCCTCAAGCGATCTGTGATGTATATCCAGTTAAATCGTTGTTCTACATCGCGGCGGCCAATGACGGACATTTGGACCTGACGGTCAGGGTCGCGGAGGAGGACCAATACCGCCTGAGCTAATGCCGATGGATCATCCGGTGCAACGAAGGCAACCCCGCCTCCCTGAACAAACGTAGTAGAGACAGAAGGGATCGCACTGGCAATCACAGGTTTTCCGCAGGCAAGATAATCGAATATTTTGACCGGAGACGTCTCGCCCCGGTCGCCACGGAAGGGAGCAACACAGAGCGTCATGGCGCCGATCCACGTGGGCACCTCCTGATAGGGTATCCGGCCAGCCCAGGTGATATACGGATTCAACGCAAGGCGATCCGCCTGTGCTTTCAATTCCAGAGAGGCCTCGCCGTCACCGACCAGGAGCAGATGTACGGATGGCATCGTACGTCTGACGATGGCCATCGCCTCCAATAAACAGTGCAATCCTTGATACCGGTAGAAACTCCCGACAAATCCGATGTAGTCCCGCTCTACGCCTACTCCGATTCGACGCCGGCATATCGCGACGTCCTGAGGAGTAAACAAGGCCGTATCCGTTCCACTCGGCAACACGGCAACCCGCTCAGCAGCGACACGATGGCGACGAATGACCAGATCTCGCAATCCATCCGTCAACACCACCACGCGATCGCAGCGGCTGAGCGCGAAGGTCGCCAGCCGGTGCTTGAGTCTTCTTTTGAGCCTGCGTTCGGTCTCTGACCAATCGGGCACCGGTTCCCCGTTCACTTCACAGACACACTGCGCTCCGACCAGTCTCGCAAACAACAATGGATGCGGACTGTCCATCCATCGGTAATAGACCACGTCCGGTTTCGATCGCCAGGCCCGTAGAAGCCCGACGAGACAGGAGAGAATGGCATAGGAAACCGGACGCAGCACCGGCCAAGGTAGGAGCGGAATCGGCGCAGTCGAAAACCCCCGCTGGAGCAGCGCGGATCGATACCGTGGAGGAAGAACAGTGACGGTGTCTCCGCGTTCGACAAGCTGGCGTGCCAAGGTCCAGAGACGAACGAGTCCTACGGGATCGGATGGCGCATCCGGTTCGTACCAGTAACAGAAAAGGAACCACCTCATACGAGGGCTCGCTGAGGGACAGCGTCCTTCTGTTCCGATGTCAGGCGCGGCAAGATCATGACGAGCCCGGCGCACAGCCAGAAAGGCTCCATAATGCGGATGATAATGAAGGTGTTGGCTCCAACGCCGTGAGCCAGCATCGCGACCATACCAAGCAGCAATCCATGGGCCAGTCCCTTACAGAAGGGATCCTGTTCGGCCAAAAATGTCTCACGCGCCCGTCGCCACAACCGGAAAATCAAGAAACTAAACGCGACGAGGCCGGCGAGACCCGTTTCACCAAGGATCTTGACGTATTGCGCATCGGCCCACGCATAACCGGTCACGCCGCGGCCAAGCACAGGACTCTGGAGCCAATCTTTCAGCACATACTGCCAGGAACGCAGCCGCTCTGTCGTGGAGAGATCCAACCCCACAGCTCCTACCTTGATTTCGCCGCCATATTGGCGTCCGAAGAAGGTCTCCTTGACCCGATCCTTTACATTGTCGGGTGCGGCAAACGGGAGCACGACCGCAAGGAGCAGGATGATCGCGAGCACACCAGGTCGTCGCCATTGTGTTGCGGCGACGGCCAGCATTAAGACACCGGCAGCCAGGTAGGACGAACGCGAGAGCGTAGCCATGAGAGCCAGACTGATGAATCCCATGAGTAGTCCGAGCCCCACCCTAATCGGTCCGGACTTCAAATGAAGGAAGAGGCCTATGACGATTGCCATGATAAAGACCAGGTACCCGCCGAGCGTATTGGGTTCACCGCTCTCCCCTTCAAACGGCGCGCTGGCCCGTGTGCCGCTTGGAATCTGGGCAATCGCATACACACTGACGACGAAACAGATCGCCAGCAATGCCGTCACCAGACTGACGATCTGCCGTTTGGTCGATACATGGTTAACAACCATGAAGAACACAAAAAAGTATTCGAAATATTTCAGAATGAAAAAGAACCCTGTGAGCGGACGGACACGACCGGTGATGATGCCGATCAGTGTCGCAAGTACACAGACCAGCATGTAATAGATGATGGGACGATTGATCGGGGTCTCGCGGATGAGGGCCAGATCACGATAGATGATCGTCTTTACCAGCCAACTGAACCCGATGATCACGAGCAAGAGATCGTCCACGCGGAACGAGATGTCCCGCAGACCCACACCTCTCCCATCCACTCGCCCGACTGCGATTTCCGGAGAGAGCAACATGGAACCGATGAGCAGGAATAGCGAGGCAGGAACCGAGGCGAAGGCAACCAGCACAATGAGAAATCCAATGACGACTTGTATCCCGACCATCGGAGTCGTCATCGTAAGGCCGAGCGCGAGCACGGCGGCAAGCACCGAGACGATCACGGCATCTTGCGGTTTTACCATCGACGCATGCATGGAATGTCGGTCCCTACTGCCGCGTCAGCGATATTCGTAGCGGTAGACGCCGTAGTCCGACGCGACCTCGGACTTTACGTTCGTCAAAACAATGCCCATCACATTGGCCTGCGCATGGTCCAGAAGGAACTTCGCCCGTTTGAGGGCATTCCGACCAATCCGCCCGACCTGGTAGACTACGATCGTTCCATCGACGCGTGAGCTGAATGCCACCGCATCCGTAACCGGCAGAATGGGTGGGGTATCGAAGAGCACGAGGTCGTATTCCTCATTCATTTCATTCACGAGCACCTTGATTTTGGTCATGTTCAGAAACTCGTTCGGATTGCCCACCGCCGACCCGCTGGTCAAAACATGCAGGTTGTCCAATCCCGGTGTGCTCATCACTCGATCCGCCCCCATTGGTCCAAGCATCAGATCGGTGGCAGACCGCACATGGCTGCGCCAAGACGTACTTCCCACCAGGGAATCAGCCAAGCCCGGGATCCGCTCGAGACCCAGTCTCTGGTGGACAATCGGTCTCCGAAGGTCTGCGTCGACGAGTAATACTCGTTGCCCCTCTTGGGCAAGGGTAATCGCGAGATTAGTGACACAAGTACTCTTGCCCTCTCCTAGACCCGCGCTGGTGAATAGGATGGACTTAACCTTCCGATCCATACTGGCAAATTGAATATTCGTTCGCAGCGACCGCAGGCTTTCTGACAGCGGTGACTTTGGATCGATCAAGCAAATCAGTTTTGAGAAATTTTCCACGTCGACGGCAGAGGAATGGGCTGGGAGCGCCGCGCGAGCTGCTTCCTCCATCTCCTTCACGTCGAACTGCGGAATGACGCCGAGAACTGGCACCTTGAGGAATTCTTCGACCCCCTCGATGGTCCCGATCGAGGTATCGAACGATTCGCGCGCGAAGGCCAACACGATCCCCAGAAAACCACCCATAAGCAAACCCACCATGAGGTTGAGCCCCGTATTGGGCGAATTGATGGGTCCACTGGGCATGATGGCCGGTGCAACGACCGTCACCTCCTCAATCCGTTCAGCACTCTTGATCTGTAGCTCTTGATGCTTGCTTTTGAGCGTCGCCAAAAGGTCGGCGTTGACTTTCACGTCACGCTCGAGACGGCTCATCTCAATCGCCGCCCGCGGGAACTGCAGATACCGGTTACGATAGCGATTCCGCTGATCCAGAAGCGTCGCTTCCCGGTCTTGCATGGTCTTGAGCTTGGCACGAAGCTCCAGCACCATCTCGGCTCTGACATTCTCGATCTTCTTCTGCTGCTCCAGGACTTGCGGGTGATCCGCGGTGTAGTTGATCAAAAGGGTATTGCGTTCTTGAAGAAGATCAAGGAGACGCTGATTCAAGATCGTGAGCAGCGCATGCTGCTCCTCCGTAAAAATCCGTCCGGTTTGGTTCCCAAGCACGGCTTCGGTTCGATTGAGCACCGCAATCTGACGCTCCCCTTCCGCGCGCTTACGCGCCACGTCATTATGCTGCTCTTCCAGCTTGGTGAATATCTCCAACGCTGCGCGCGCTTCATCGGTCAAGAACACTTGCCCTTCCCGTTCCCTAAAGGCTCGTAGCGCTTCTTCGGCATTGTTCAACTGCTTCTCAAGCCCGGCCAGCTGTTCCTCAACAAACCGCCGGGACTCCATGACAAGTCGATTTCGAGCCATGATATTTTCCAGGCGATAGGCGCTGGCTACTGAATTGGCCGTTTTCTCCGCCATCTCAGGCTGATCGGAGGTGGCCGTAATACGGATGATGTTCGTGTCGCCTTCCCGCTGTGTCCGGATTTCCTGGCCGAGGTTATAGACGGTGTTCAGGTACGTAGCCGATCGCTTGTCCTCCGGCGACGCATCCGCCGATACGCGACCTAATTCCACCGCCACTCGCTCCATCACGGGAAACCCCCGGATAAATTCAGTCTGGGAATTCAGATCGTTGGCGTTGGAGAAGGACATGGTCTCGATCAACTGTTGGGCCACCGTGCTTGCCCGATCGAACTTGACCAGGGCGGACGCTTCATACAACGGGCTCGGCTTGAACATTTCTGAAAAGAGGAACGTAAATGAAACCACGAGTCCCGCCGCCAGCAGAATCAGATATTTCCGCTTCTTGATGATCAGCCAGTAATCGATAACGTTGAGTTCGTATTGGGCCATAGAGTCAGGGTCCTTCTCTCGTTTCAACTGCGACTATTATCATCACTGCCTAACCGCGTTAATAAGAAATACGGGGTAGAATGGCGCGATCCCAGCCGTAATAATCGGCATTAATTTTTTCCCAGCTTCGGCGGCATCGCCCAGATGTTCACGCGGCACAAATACGATATCGTTTTCCTCCAGCGAAATGTTCCTTGTCATATCGCCATAGGTAAACGCACGAGCGAGGTCAGCCATCAGGATGTTCGGCTTTGCAAGGTCGCCGCCTCGAATCACCCGAACTTCCTCCATCAGCGCCGTTTCCTGATACATGTCTGCAGCGGCAATGGCTTGCAGGACCGTCATCTGTCTTGGCATGGGAATCATCCCCGGTTTCTTTACATCGCCAAGTACGAAGACCCGCTTGACCTTCAACACCTTCTTCTTCAGCAAGACCTGCACACGCGGTTGGCGCATATAAGGCTCCGCAGCCTCCTGAACACGGGTTTCTGCTATAGCAGCGGTGACTCCTCCGACGTCCACCTCTATAAACCCGGCAGAAATCTTTCCATTCTCTCGTACGACACTGGAGAACTTCTCCTCGCCGGCACCGCGTCGAATCACTACCTCAAGCGTATCGCCAGTCTCGATTGGAGTTTCCGGGGTCGGGACTGTTTCATCGGCATAGACATCTCCCTTCGACAATTGTGGGACCGCGATACCTGGTGGGCTGATCGCCGACGGTGGCAAAGATGAACTAGCAGGATTGCGGCACCCGAGAAACCCCAGCACAAGAATCGCACCAGAACCGATAAGACCGATGAGAAATCGAGGTATTAGTTGGCGCACAACGTTGACTCTCCTTCTCTGTATTTTGGATTACCCGATTGGCACTACTTCCACAATGTGTAGTGAGGTCTCTGCACGTAAATCCACCGTCTTCGACGTCGGGCCGTGGGACGATGCAGTCTGTTGCGAGACTTGCAAAATCGGACGCAGCGCGTACTGCCGATTCAATTGAGACACAACTCCTGTTTCGCCTGTGTTCAAACGAACAGTCGTCCCCAAGGGATAGATCGAGAACTGGTCAATCAAGGCCTTCAGAATATGATGGGGAAACATGGTCTTGCCGTTCGCAATCAGGGTACAGATCGCCCGATGGGGCGACATGCCCCGCCGATAAGGCCGTGGGCCCATCAAGGCGTCAAAGACATCTGCCAGCCCGACGACGAAGGCCATCTCATCAATTTGATCACCGCTCAGCCCGTTAGGGTAGCCGCTCCCATCCCATCGTTCATGTTCTTGAAGGATCACTCTTCCCACCGCTGGATAAGCAGTCCCCGACTTTTGGAACAGACGTGCGCCATGCTGCGGGTGTTCTCTCAAGAACTGCAGTTCTCCCTCCGTCAACGACCCGGTCTTGTACACTAGTGTGTCCGGCAGGGCGAACATACCGATGTTGTGGAGGAATCCTGCTAATGCAACTTCTTCGAGCTTTGCTGAATCGTATCGGAGTACCTCCGCAATTTTTACACTCACAATTGCGACATTCACGGCGTTGTTGATGAGATAGTCTTCGTTATTGCGTTGCAATACCACCTGAACCAGCTTGTCATTTGCTCCAAGAGAGGCCACGACACCAGCTGCAGTCCTGATCAATTCGTCAAGCTTCCAAGGTTCCCCGGTTTGGACCGCCTGTTTGATTCCATGAACCGCATGACCTGCACGTTGATACCAGTCGGTCTCAATGAATGACGGCGATGGGGAAGAAGAAGATGGATTGGGAAGACCTATCACATCTGGACTTCCATCCTTCTGACTCGCCTGTTCTCGAATAAGATCTGTTAATCGCGCCACAGCCCCTCAACTATTCCTAAACCAGGCTCATTCCACGCTGCTATCGGTTATTCATCCGTTTGCCAACTGGTAAGGGAGGCACAGGCTTCTCCTCTAATTTGGCAAATTCCCGTTCCAACATGGCCCGGATAAAGCCACTAGCGGTGTATCCTTGCTGTTTCAGGTTATCGAGCTGGGTTTTGAGATCGACCGGCAACTGAATTACGATTCGTACAAGGTTTGGCATACCTAGCTCCCTGTAATGGTCATAAACAGATACAAACCAGACTGCGCAGATGGATGCATGTGCTATGCCTTGATAGCATGTGATGAAATATGATTGAAATTGCGGTGTTAGGATATGACCGGTTTACGGATGATGAATGCAGGGCCGAAATTCGTCTTCCCTCGGCGTGAAATGTGCGCCCCCATTTATTCCGCTCCCGGGGAGTGAGCGCAGGGGCCTTAAACCGTAGAGCAGAAGTATGCGGCTACAGCTGTGATCAATAACGGGCCTGCCATTGCTTCCAAACCCGTTTCCAGTTCGCCTGTTCGCAAGCCCACAAGCAGGAAGATCCGTTCGTAGGCTGCCATACCAGGTCTCTTGCGCGGTGCACATGGAACCCCGCCTCGGAAACTCCGCCGGTAAACCACACTCCGCCGTCACGATCCGTCCGTAATAGGGTACTGCCTTCCAACCGGTATGCATCGAGCACAGCCGCAGCTGGATGTCCATAGCGATTATGCCGGCCGGCAGAAAATACAGCATACTGAGGATGCAAGGATGCCAACCATTCAGGATTCAACGAACTTACCGCACCGTGATGAGGGACCTTGAGCACATCGATCGGCCTCTGCAACGCTGACGGCATCATCCGTGATAACCCATCTCGCTCAACGTCCGCAGTAAACAGCATCGTATGGATGCCGCAAGTAAGGCGCGTCACTACCGAGCGATTGTTCAGCCCGTGTCCATCAAGACGCCTCTCTTGGGTTGGCCCCTCACGATTCGCGCCGATCGGCGGATTGAGAACCACCATTCGACAGGGGCCGGATGACACAATCTCCTGTCCTTCTCCGGCCACCACTTCTTGCAGTCCCTCGGCAACCAGTGACTGTTGCAATCGTCGATAGAAGAGTTCTCCGCGGGCTTCTCCAGATCCCCAGTACCTCTTCACGATAAAATGACGGACCACCCAGGCAAGGCCTCCGACATGATCAAGCTGAGGATGTGTACCAATCACCTCATCGATGGTGCGGATTCCACGATTCCAGAGAAACGGAGCGACCACCCCGCGCCCCATGTCAAATCGCTCATACGTCGCTCCCCCATCGATCAAGACCACCTGTCCGTCAGGCAACTCAACCACCGCGCTATCACCTTGCCCGACATCTAAAAAGGTGACTCTGAAATGATCTCCATCAACGAACGTCCTTGGGGACCAGGCCCACCACAGCAAAAGCAAGAGCACCCCAACGCCTGCTACTAATCGGAATACCCAACTGCCGACTTTCACCCAGAGCAACAATAGAGAGCCATAAAACAACACCATGGTGGGGATCGAAGGAGCGGCCACATACCATTCTCCTCCCGGGAGCGTTGACACCTGGCGTACCACAGCCACAAAGTGCTCGAGCAACCACTGATTCACTGAAGCCAGTGGCAGCATGGCTCCTCCAACGACAACCTGCCAAATCCCGGCACCAAGTCCAATCGGAACTAGCAACATTCCCATCGCGGGAACGGCCACCACATTGGTAAACAATCCTAGCCATGGCAATTGATTGAAATAGTAGGCGACAAGAGGAAGCGTCACCAGGGTGACCACTCCACTCATAACCACCGCGTCCCTTGCCCAACGAGCACAGGTTCTCAGGAGCGATGGGTCGTTAGAAAGTTTCTCTAGCTCGGTCTCACTTAGCCAGAGAAGCCAGCCGGCTAAGGCAAAGACTGACAAAAATGAGAGCTGGAAGGAGATATCGAACAAGGCCTGAGGATCATGCAGCAAGATTCCCATTGCCGAGGCTGAGAGGGCATGGAAGAGACGGCGCTCCTGGCCGAGCCAGATCGCACTCAGCCCCACAGCCACCATTAACAACGACCTCATCGTGGCTAGTTCTGCCCCAGCCAGGCAGGCATAACCTGCGACAGGAAGAAACGTGCAAACCGCGGCAATCCGAGTCGGCGTGATACGCCGAGACAACGCAAGAAACCAATTCACCGGCAGGAGCATGATCGACCATCTGACGGCCGTGAAGATGAGTACAGCAACAAGGCCTAAGTGGCTCCCTGAAATAGACAGCAGATGAACCGTCCCCGTTGCCATGAACTGATCGCGCAGATCAGGATCCAAGTACCCCCGGTCACCGATGATGATGCCGACATAGAGGCCCAGTGCAGGTTGCGGAATGGCTTGAAGCGCGGCGAGACGTATGCTGCTTCTCCATCGATCGAATTGATTCCAGATCGCCCACCAGGCATGAGCGCGCCCGGACTCAAGAAACGTCACACCTTCTGACCCGGTCACTGTGGCGATCGCATCAATCCCTTGCCGCTCAAGATACAGCCCGTAGTCGAATCCTCCAGGGTTCAATGAGCCGCTGGGACTGCGCAGCATCGCCCGGAATACGACTCGATCTCCTTGAAAGACCAGCTTCTCCGGTGTGCGCCAGGTCAGGCGAACTCGCCTGATCGATCCAGACGCATCAATGTGATCGTCCGACCTGATGATCATCACTAAACGATCCGGTGCCTGTTGCACCGGCGCCACAATACGGCCGGTCATCTCGGTCACGGCATCGGACGAGTACTCGACCATCGAGCCATGGGAAGCCAGATTGACAACCACACCCCAGTAGGCGACTCCTGCCAGAAGAGCTCCGTAGAGACACGTCGCCTGACGGGTGGAAACCAGATTACGACGTTCGAGAGCAAAGGCGCCTAGCGCAGAAAGAAAAAGCAGGGATGAAGTGGACAGGGGGAGATAGGGAATCTGTGATCCGAGGAGGAGCCCAGCGACAAAAGATATGGTGAGGGTCGGCAGCATAAGCCTCCCTCATGGAGGGCAATAACGCTAACCCAAATGAGTCTTAATGACATCGACAAGGTGGTTCGCTACTTCACGAATCTGATCATCACGCTCCCCTTCAACCATCACTCTCAAGAGAGGTTCAGTTCCCGAGTACCTGACCAGTACGCGGCCGCTGCCATTAAGACGCTGCTCGCTTTCACGAATCGCGCGTTGTAGTTCGGGGACTCCTTCGAGGCTTGGCTTTTTCGTCACGTTCACGTTAAGCAATATTTGTGGCACCGCCGTCATGGCCTGCGCCAGCTCTGACAGGGGCTTGTCAGTACGTTTCATTAGCGACAGGACCTGCAATGCCGAAATCAAGCCATCCCCGGTCGTGTTATGATCCAAAAAAATGAAATGGCCGGACTGCTCTCCTCCGAAGTTGTAGCCCTCGGCAGACATCCGTTCGAGCAAGTACCTATCACCAACGGCAGTCCTCGCGAGAGAGATGCCGGCCTTCATCATCGCAAGTTCCAATCCAAAATTACTCATGACAGTCCCGACCACCGTCTGCTTCGCCAATTGCCCCTGACGGTGAAGATCGAGAGCCAGCATCGCCATAATATGATCACCATCCACAACTCTGCCCTGTTCGCAGACGAAGATTGCCCTATCGGCATCACCGTCTAACGCTAATCCGAGATGAGCCCCCTGCTCTCGGACTGCCTTCTGCAGAAGTTCCGGATGCACCGCTCCGCAACCAGCATTGATATTCATCCCGTCCGGCTTATTGCCGATCACTTCCACCTTCGCCCCGAGTTCCCGCAACACCGTTGGTGCAACCTTGTAGGCTGCGCCATTGGCGCAATCAACGACCACCTTGATCCCTTGAAAATCCAGTTCCTTCGGAAGGGAACGCTTGACGAACTCGATGTAACGCCCTTCGGCATC
>Ga0105242_10003133_pt1 | contig 12908 bp, 12 predicted proteins | sample KBSM24metaG_FD_81521 | JGI IMG/M metagenome (GOLD analysis project Ga0105242, IMG submission 81521) | Miscanthus rhizosphere microbial communities from Kellogg Biological Station, Michigan, USA - KBS M2-4 metaG | ecosystem: Host-associated > Plants > Roots > Rhizosphere > Soil | place...
CACCTTCTCCCCGCAAGCGGGGAGAAGGCTCTCGACGCAGGCGTGCCGCGAGTGCCCCTCGCCCCGCTTGCGGGGAGAGGGTGGCCGAAGGCCGGGTGAGGGGTGTGTCATTAGAAGCCGTCTTCGCGGCTCAGGATGACAGCGCGCGCCATCCCCACTCGCGCGCCTGACGCGCCAGCGAGTCCGCGCGGGCGTGTTCCCCGTTCGCGTCCGCGAGCACGGAGAACAGGTACAGCGTCTCCGCGAGCAGCGGGTCGGGGTCGGTGTAGTCGTCGCGGAAGCGCGTTTCGAGGAGCTCGACGTTGTCGCGATAGAGGCGCAGAGCCACATCGCGGTCGCCGGCGCGGAGGAGGATGTACGCGAGTGCGAGCGACTGGAACTCCTGGATCTGCGGGAACTGCGCGATCTGCGTTTCCATCAGCCGCCGCGCTTCATCGAGATCGCGGCCGAGGTGGGCGAGCGAGAGCGCGATGCCTTCGCGGGCGGAGGGGTCGTCCGACTGGCGGTACGACTCGATCGCTTCCTCGAAGCGGCCGAGGAGCTTGAGCGCTTCGGCGCGATGAAAGACGTCGCCGGTGCGAGTCGCCTCGGTCACCGCGTCCTCGTACCGCCGCTGTTGAATGAGCTGCTGCACGTTCGTGATCGGCTTCTGCGCGATCATGTACGCCACCAGCCACCCGATCAGCGCAACGGCGATGAGAATGGACCAGAACCAGACGCTCATCGAGTCGGCGGCTGCGGCTGCGGCTGCGGCGCGGTCGTCGTTTGCGCCGGTGCCGGCGCCACGGCGCCGGGTTCGGCGATGAACGTGCGCATCGACTCGGGCCGTCCCTCGTATTGAAACTCGAGCGGCGGCAGCGGAACCTGCGTCGACTCCGCGGACAATTTCGCGACGTCCGCGATCTCGGTGAGCGGCACCGCGGGCGCGTCCGAGACCTCGCTCGCGTTGCGCACGGTCACGAACTGGTGCACGAGCATGAGCACGAGGAAGATCACGGCCACGCTGATCCCGATGACCACGCCCTGCCGCTGCCGCGCGTACTCGAGAACGCTCTCCGAAGTCGTCAGCTCTTTCGGCCGGAAGATCTCCTGCAGGATCGCCTGCGTGTCGATGCGCTCCCCGGTCGCGGGATTCGCGCCGCAGTACGGACAGAGCCTTGCCGATTCATCGATCGATCGCCGGCAGGCTGCACAGACGCCGCTGCTCATTGTCTGAATGATATTTCAACGCTGTACGGCGCCGGGACCGGGTGTCCGTTCTCCGTGGCCGGCTTGAATCGCCACGACTGCACGGCTCCGATCAACGCGGCGTTGTTGCCGTTCGCCGCGCGGCGGATGCTGATGTCTTTCACGCGCCCATCCGCTCCGACGAGGAGATCGAGCCGCGCGGAGCCGCGCGCGCGCAGCGCCGGAACGGGTTGGTATTGCGGAATGGGCCGTGTGCGAACGACCATCGCTTGCGCGCCGGCGACGGCCGGATTGGATCGCGGCGAGGCGGCCGGCCCCTGCGCGAATGCCGCGCCGGTGATCGAGCGCGGATCGACGAGCGCGGCGACTCTCTTCTTCTCGGCCTTCGCGCGCTTCGCCAGTTGCGCGTATTCCGCGGACGAAACGGCGGTGGCGTCGCTTCGATCCCATTCGTTCGGCGCGGAGCCGGGCACCGGCCCGCTTGCAGGCGCGCTGGTGATCGGCTGCTCGAGACCGCCGGGCTCATTCATCGGGACCAGCGTCGTGTCGGCGCGTTTCGGCGCGGAAACCGCCTCAGCCTGTGCTTCGTTAAGCGGCTTCGGCGCGTTTTTCGGGGCGCCGTCGCGATTGATGGTCATCCCGACCGCGAACGCCATGATCAGCAGCAGCACGCCCGCGCCCGCATACATCGCGAGTTGCTTGGGTCCGATCTCCTCGGGCGGGCGATACTCCGCGACCGGGGCGGGAATGACTTCGCGCGCCGGCACCGGCTGGGACTGGTCCCAATTGCAGAACGGACAGATCCGCGCCCAGGTATCGATGGGGCGCTCACATTTGATGCATCGCTTCCGTTCGGTCATCGTTCTCTCCCTGGTGCAACCAGGGTGCCGTCCTTCCAATACACGACGCCGCCGCTGGAGGTGACCGCAAACGCCTGTGGCGCAATGCCTTTCGCAATGACGGAGCTCTTCGATTTCGTGAATCGATAGAGCGTGCCGCTGCTCGAGTCGTACGCGACCCAGATCTTGTCGCGCACGACGATGCGATCGACGCCGGTCGGGAACTGCGACGAGCGGCTGCCGAACAGGCCCAATCCGAGGAACCCTCGCACGAATCCGCGCGCGACCGCCTCGATCGTCGACTGCGTTCCCTCGGTGAACCAGATCCGTTTCGCCGACGGATCGGCGACGGCGAGGATTCGCGCGGTGAGCGCCGTGCCGCCGCCCGCGAACGCGAGATCGACCGGGACCGCGCCGACGGCAACCGCGCCCGTCACTTTCATCGATGGGAGATCGATCGTGCGGATCCGCGCCTCGCGCGGGTAGACGAGATAGCCGGTGCGTCCGCCGATCTCGAAGTCGGACGCGAACGGCGCGACCCGCACGCGCCGAACGAGTCGGTCGTTGACGATCTCCTGAAGCGTTCCCGCCGTACGCGAGTAGACGTAGAGCTTTCCGTTCGCTTCGCGCAAGAACGCCGGATCGGGATCGAGGGGGATGGAGACCGGAGTGGTACGCGCCTCCGGCGCGTCTTTTAAAGGCACGCCGGAGGCGTGCACCACACCTTGCACCACACGTTGCACGACGCGCGCGTCGCGCGCGAGGACGTACAGGTCGCGGCCGAGGAAGACGCCGGCGATCGGGGTCTCCGCGGTTTGCACGCGCGTCGTCTTTCCGGTTGCGAGATCGGCGATCACGGCTTCGTTGTTGAGTGCGTCGAGCACGGCGACGCGATCGCTGCCCGCGACGATGGCGGTCGCGTTCTCGACGCCGTCCGCGGTCCATCCGCCGGAGAGTTGAACGCGGCCGTCGTGCGCGATGACCACGCCGCGTGAGGTCGAAGTCACGACTTGCGCGGATGACGGCAGGGCGCAAAACACGAGAGCGATGAAGAGCCGCTTCATGGCTGGACTCCCAGCGGCTCGAGGAGTAGCGCGTCGGTGTCGCCGGCGCGGGTGACGCCGAGGATGCGGTAGGTGAGGCGAGCGTTCGCGGTGAACGTGCCGGCGAAGATCATCGGCTCGCTGAAGCGGAACGGAACGCCGTCGATCGTGCCCGATTCTAACGTCGTCTGATTGTTCGCAACCTGCGCGCTCGCGAAGACGGCGTTGCTGGTGAACGTCGTCCGATCGAGAGCCGCGCGCTGCTCGGGCGTGAGGCGCTCGAAGTCGTCGAGGAGCCGGCGCAGCTCAGCGGCCGTCGGATTCGACCGCGGCAGCGTCACCGTCGGGGCTTGCTCCGCTTCGCGGCGCAACGTGCGCAGCGTTTCGTTCGCGGGAAACTTCTCCAGCAGCGCGTCGAGCGTTTCGCGCGCGGCGCGGTTCTCTCCGCGCGAGAGTTGGATGAGCGCGCGTTGAACGGTGATCGCACTCGGCACGCTCGGTTTGTGGCTCTGCAGGTAACGCTGGTACTCGCGCACGAGCGACATCGAGAACGGATTCGCGTCGAACGCTTCGGTGTAATGGCGCTCGCGTTCCGCATCGGACCGCGAAAGGCGCGCGAGGCCGGCCAGGGCCGCGGCATCGTCGCTGCGCGCTTCGAGGACGCGCTGATATTGCGTGCGCGCGCGATCGGGATCACCGCGCTGTTCGTAGAGCGACGCGAGCCGGAGCTGGGCGCGGTTGAGGAGCGAGACGTACGCGGCGACGTCGCCGCGCGCGGAGGAGTAGATCTCGAACGACTCGCCGCGCGCGACCTCGCGCTTCAACGCATCGAACTTCGATGAGCGGAGCGACTCCGTCACCGTGACGAGCAGCCGCTGCGCCTCGTCGAGCTCGCCCGACTCGATCAGCGCGGTCGCGAGCGCGTGCTGATCGATCGCGATGTCGAGCGGCTTCGTCGCCAGCGCGACGGCGTTGCGCGCCGCGCTCGCGGCCTTGCGCGGATGTCCGAGAATGCGCATCGCCGAGGCGTAGAGGTTCCATGTCTCCGCATCGTCGCTCGCGTAACGCGCCGCTTCCTCGAGCAGCTCGAACGCGCGCGCATCGCGGCCGAGCTTCGCCTGCGCGAGCGCCGCGTACGAGGTGGCGTTCGCGTAACGCGCGAGCTTCGAGTCGCGCCGCGCCTCGAGCCGCTCGCGTGCGGCGATCTCGTACGCCTTCATGTATTCGGCGCGCGCGAGCGAGAGCTCGTTGCGCGAGGCGCGCAGATCGCCGAGGTTGAGACGGCCGGAGAGCTGGGCCTCGAAAGTCTGCGAGCGCGCGAGCTGCTTTTCCATCTGCGCGATCTCGAAGTCGGAGGCGATGCGGTTTGTAGCGGCGTGGAGCGGCGGGCTCTCAGCCCGCTGGATCACGTCGGCGGGCTGAGAGCCCGCCGCTCCACTGACCAGGAGCAACACCAGCGCGAGCTTCATTCGGCGAAGTACCCCTTCCGCGCGCTCACGATCGCGACGTCACCGCGCCGCGGCTTCACTTCGATCGTGCGCCATCCGCGCTGCGTCCCCTGGCTCTGGTAGACGACGAGATAGCGGCTGTTGATGTCGGTGAGGATGCGCGCGAGCTCGCGACTGACGCCCTCCTTCGATGCTTCGGTCACGCTGCCGCCGGTGTTGCTCGCCGCGCGGTCGAGAAATCGGGTGTGAGACTCGCCGAGGACGATCGCGTTCACGACAGTCTTCGTGCCGCTGATCTTGCGCAGCGCCTGTTCATCGGTCAGCTCGCTGTTGCGGTCGCCGCCGTCGGTGATCACGATCGCGTAGGTCCGCGCCTTCGACGCGGTCGACGCGAGCGCGTCGCGCAGCGACGTGCCGCCGGAAGGAACGATCTCGGGGTAGGACGACGCCACCGCGCGCGGTTTCGCGACGTTGTGGTTGAAGAAAACGACCGATGACGTGTCGCTCTGGCGCAGTTGCTTCATCGCCTCCCGCACCGCGCGCAGCGCCGCATCGAGCTTTCCGCCGCCCATGCTGAGCGAGCGGTCGATGATGAAGACGAAGTGCGCGGCGGGGCGCTCCTGCCTCACCTCGCGGATCGTTTGCTCGACGCCGTTTTCGCGCACGCGCAGATCGCCGGTTCGCAATGTGCGCGCCGAGCGAACACGCAGCGGCACTTCGACGAGATCGACGTTCAGCGTGTCGTTCGCGGTGAGCGAAGCGGTCGTGACCGAAGCGCTCTCGCTCGACTTGAATCCGTTCGACCAGACCTTCGCCGTCACCGTGCGCGGCGCGAGCGTGGTCCCGAAATCGAACGCGATCCGATACGGCGCGCGCCGCGCGACTCCGGCGAGCACGCCGTCGACGTAGAAGTCGACGCGATCGACGTTCTTCACGTCGGTCGTGACCTCGAGCGGCTGCACACCGATCGCCTGAGATCCCGGAAGCGGCGAGACGAAGGTCAGCGCCGCGAGAAGGAGCATCGTAAGCACGTCAATGGCAACTCGGCGCTGCGTCTAAGTTATTTCTCTTCTATGATTTGCCCTCAAACACGGACGCTCTGTCCTACAATGGGTCCGCGCATGCTTCAGCCGGACACGCTTCTCGGTACGTATCGTCTTCTCGGCAAGCTCGGAGTGGGCGGGATGGGGGAGGTGTGGAAGGCGGAGGACACTCGGCTGGGCCGCACGGTGGCCATCAAGATCCTGCCGCAGGCCGTCGCGGCGGACGCGCATGCGATCGCGCGGATGAAGCGCGAGGCCCGCACCGCGGCGCAGCTGTATCACCCGAACATCGCCACGATCCACGCGTTCGAAGAGGTCGATGACCGGATCTTCATCGTCATGGAGTATGTCGCCGGCGATCCGCTGACGACGCTCATTCGCCGCGGGCCGATCCCCGAGGCCGACGTCTGCCGCATCGGACGAAGCATTGCCGACGCGCTCGCGGAGGCGCACGAAAAAGGGATCGTGCACCGCGACATCAAGCCGGACAACGTGATCGTCAGCGGCGCGCGCGTGAAAGTGCTCGACTTCGGCATCGCCAAACAGGTCGAGCAGCACGCCGTGAACGCGAACGACCCGACGACCGTGCTCACGCAGCAGGGGATGATCATCGGCACGGTCTTCTACATGTCCCCCGAGCAGGCCCTCGGCAAATCGCTCGACGCGCGGACCGATCTGTTTTCGCTCGGCGTCGTGTTGTACGAGGCGGCCACGGGACGGCGGCCGTTCCAGGGAGACACCGCGACCGACACGATCACGCGCATCGTCCGCGACGATGCGCCGCTGCCGGCCGGAGTCTCGAATGGCCTGGCCACGATCATCACGCGTTGCCTGCGAAAGAACCGCGACGATCGTTTCGCGAACGCGCGCGAGCTCGCGGAGGCGCTCGAGGCGCAGATGAGCGTCGCGCCGACCGCGCCGCTCACGAGACCGGCGCCCGATGTGGGTGCCGCTGCGCCGACCGCACCGTTCACCAGACCGCTCGATGTGGGTGCCGCTGCCCTCAGCGGCACCGCGACCGCTGAGGGCAGCGGTCGCCACATGGGCAGCGGCACCCACAAGCGTGCGTGGATGTGGGTTGCGGCCGTTGCGGCGCTTCTGATTGCCGGAGCGCTCGGCGCGTTCGTGATGTCGCAAGCGAAGAAATCGCGGCCGGAGCAGGTCGCCGCAACAACGGCGACGACGGTGACGGATGTGGCTCCGTCGACTGCCAGCGCAACGGTGAGCGTCACCGCACCGACGACGACCGAGGAACCGGTGATCATCGAACCACCGGTCACGAAAACCGAGCCGCCGCCGGTCGTCGCCACGGTCGCGCCGCCGCCACCCGTTGTGCCGCAGCGTTCCGCGGACGATGACTACAACGAAGGCGTTGCGCATCTCGTCGACCGGCAGCCGCTCCTGGCGCGGCAGGCGTTCGAGTCCGCGCTCGCGAAGGATCCGCATCACGCGCGCGCTCACTTCCGCCTCGGCGAGATGGCGCTGTTCATGCGCAACTTCCCCGTCGCGCGGCAGGAGCTGACCGCGGCCCTCGCGGACGCCGATCGTCTCGACACGCGGGAGAAGAAACTCACCGAGCTCGGCCTCGCGGTCCTTAACCGCGACCACGACCGCGCGGAATCGCTGCTGGAGGAGATCACGTTGATCAGTCCAGGCGATCCCGATCTGGCCCGTTTTCGTGACCTCGTCGGGCAACCGCAGAGGCCGTTCAGGCAGAGGCGTCTCCGGCCGCATTAACTTGTTATACTTAGTGACCCCCGGTCAGGAAAACACGCACAAACGATGGCTCGCTACGGAATCGAAGTCTGCAACGACTGCAACGCCTGTCAGTGGCGGAACGACGACTTTTTCTGTCAGTTCGATCCCGAGACCCTCAAGGCATTCAACGCCATCACGTTCACGAACGTTTATCCCGACGGCGCGCTTCTGTACGCCGAAGGGGAAGCGCCGCAGGGACTGTTCATCCTCTGCTTCGGCCAGGTGAAACTCACCATTTCCGCGTCCGGCAGCGGCAAAACGCTCATCAAGCGCGTCGTTCAGGCGGGTGAAGTGCTCGGACTATCGAGCGTTCTCTCGGGCAATCCGTACAAGGTCACCGCGGAAACCGTGCATCCCTCGCAGCTGAAGTTCGTCAAGCGGGATGACTTTCTCCGCTTTTACGCCGAGCACCGCGACGTCTCGTTCAACATCGCCCGGCAGCTGATCGAGGAGTGCGAGTCGGACGCCGACCAGATCCGCGCCCTCGGACTCGCGAACTCCGCGGCCGAGCGCCTCGCGAACCTGCTTTTGGCGTGGTGCGAGGAGTCGGGGAGCCCCTCGGCGAGCGGAATGCGCTTTCCGGTGGTCATGACGCACGAAGAGATCTCGCAGCTCATCGGAACTTCGCGCGAGACGGTCACCCGTCTCCTTAAACGCTTCAGAGATCAGAAGATCCTCACGGTCCGGCGATCCTCGATGACTCTTCACAAGAAGGGCGATCTCGAGGATCTGATCATGGATGTGACGTGATCACAAACGCTTTGTGACCACAGTCACAAGGCCTGCTACTCACCCTTCCTAACCGCTCCGTTCAGGTGTCCTGTCGATTCTCTCCCCCCGGGCGCAGATTGAGGCTCGCAGGGAGGAAGCCATGAACACCAACCAAATCATCCGCAAGTCGACAATCTTCGCAGCGATCATCCTGATCGCCAGTCTCACGGTGAGCGTCAAGGCCGATGAGCTGAAAAACAACAACCCGTACACCGTCCTCGGTCATCAGCTTCGTTCGAATCTGATCACGCAATCGCCGTTCGGCGATGACAAGCCGGTCCACATGGGACCGACCCTGTTTCAGGAAGTCATCCCCTGCCGGTTCGTGAGCACGCTCGAAACCGACGCCTATCCGGCTCCGTGGGGCGGCAAAGCATTCCTGGCGCACGAAAACCGGACGTACTACCCGATCGGTGTCCTCGCGACTGAAAACTGGGTCAACCCGTGCTCCGAAGTGCTCGACAGCCGCGCGATCGCGGTGGCCCTTCGTGTGATGGCGTTCGACCCCGAGGGCAACGGCGCGGTGTTCGTCGCTCCGTCCAACTACACGTCGTACAGCTATCCCGCGGTGCAGTTCAAGGGCGGCGTCAACGCGCAGCGTGAAGCCGACGTCGCGCTGATGGCGCAGTCATTCCGCGTGCAGCCTGACGAAGCGGTTCACCTCGTGATCGACATCATCGGCTACTTCATCCCCGACCCGGACGCGATGGGCTCGCAGGGTGAGCGTGGCGAGAAGGGCGACAAGGGCGAGCAGGGTCTGCAGGGCGAGCGCGGTGAGAAGGGCGATCGCGGCGAGGCCGGCGCGCAGGGACTCCAGGGCGAAAAGGGCGACAAAGGCGAGCGCGGCGAAGCCGGTGCGCAGGGACTCCAAGGCGACAAAGGCGACAAGGGCGAGCGCGGCGAAGCCGGTGCGCAGGGACTCCAGGGCGACAAAGGCGACAAGGGCGATCGCGGCGAAGCCGGTGCGCAGGGACTCCAGGGCGACAAAGGCGACAAGGGCGAGCGCGGCGAAGCTGGCGCGCAGGGACTCCAGGGCGACAAAGGCGACAAGGGCGACCGTGGCGAAGCCGGCGCGCAGGGACTCCAGGGCGACAAGGGCGAGCGCGGCGACCGTGGTGAAGCGGGTGCGCAGGGTCAGGTGGGACCGCAGGGACCGATGGGACCGATGGGGCCGCAGGGACCGAAGGGCGACACCGGACCGCGAGGCGGCGGCATCTCGATGATCGTCGGCGAAGCGATGTTCCCCCCGCCCGGCCAGATCCAGATCAACGAGCCGGCGGCGCGGTCCAATAGCGTGATCATCCTGATCTACACGGAAGTCTCGAACGGAAACGCGCTGGGGATCCAGTCACAGAGCAACGGATCGTTCGTCGCGACGGGCAGCCCGAACAAGCCGTTCAAATACATCATCCTCAACCAGGAATAGCGGGTCCGAGCCGCAGTTCCGATGGGGCAGGGGCAGCCGAAAGGCTGCCCCTGTTTTTTTTGCGAAGATACAATCCGCGCGCGATGCCGATCGACCCGATTGCGTTCACGCGCGCGCTCATCGATATCCCTTCGACGAGCGAGCACGAAGGCGAGGCCGCCGAGTTTCTCGATCGCGAGCTGACCGGCCTCGGCTTCGCGACGAAACGCCAGGAAGTGACGCCGTCGCGATTCAATCTCTTTGCCTCCGCCGGCGGGCGCCCGCGCGTCGTGATCAACTCGCATCTCGACACCGTGCCGCCGTGGTTCGCGTCGTCGGAGGATCACGAGACGATCTACGGGCGCGGCGCGTGCGACACCAAAGGCGTGATCGCGGCGATGATCGCCGCGGGGGAACGGCTCCTCGCGCGTGGCATCCGTGACTTCGCGTTTCTCTTCGTCGTCGGCGAAGAGACCGACTCGATCGGCGCGAAGATCGCCAACACGGCCTTCGCGGATCTCGGGTCGGAATACGTCGTCGTCGGCGAGCCGACGGGCTCCACGTTCGCGCGGGCGTCGAAGGGCGCACTCACGGTCACGCTCCGGTTCGAAGGCGTCGCCGCGCACTCCGCCTACCCGCACCTCGGCGACTCGGCGATCAACCGCATGGTCGCGGCGATCGCCGGGATCAACGCCGCCGATTGGGGAACGCACGACGTCCTCGGCAAGGCCACGGTGAACGTCGGCGTCGTGCGCGGCGGCGAGAAGCCGAACATCATTCCCGCGCTCGCGGAATGCGACATCATCTTCCGCATCGTCACGACGCCGGAAGCCGTGCTCGAACAGCTCGACGACATCATCGCGCGGCACGGCGGGACCATCGTCCTCTCGCGCGGCAATCCGCCGCAGTTCATGACTGTTCCGGAAGGGCGGGACTCGACCGTCGTCGCGTTCAACACCGACGTGCCGTGGCTCGGAAATCTCGGCAAGCCGCTCCTCTTCGGCCCGGGCTCGATCCTCGACGCGCACGGCGCGAACGAGCGGATCGCGAAGAAGGAGCTTCTCGCCGCAATTGACGTTTATGAATCGATGGTCGTTTCGTTGCTCGAGGGACGGGTGAGTTAGTCTTCGAGTCGTCGAGTCGTCAAGAATAACCTCGACGACTGGACGACTCGACGACTGGATGACTCAATGCCCAAACTCAACGAAGACATCTATCTCGTCGCCGCGGTGCGCACGCCGATCGGGAAATTCGGCGGCGGACTGGCGTCGCTGACCGCGCCGCAGCTCGGGACGGAGAGCGCGAAGGCGACGATCGCGCGCAGCGGAATCGATCCGAACGCGATCGATGAAGTGATCTTCGGCAACGCCCGGCAGGCGGGCGTCGGGCCGAATGCCGCGCGGCAGGTCGCGATCCGCAGCGGGCTGCGTCACGAAGTGCCGGCATACACCGTCAATCAGGCCTGCGGCTCCGGTCTGCGCGCGATCATGAACGCCGCCGATCAGATCCGCCTCGGAGAGGCGCGCGTGATCCTCGCGGGGGGCACCGAGTCGATGTCCAACACGCCCTACCTTCTGCCGCGCGCGCGGTGGGGCTATCGGATGGGGAACAACGAGGTCGTCGACGGCATGTATCGCGACGGTTTCCTCTGTCCGCTCGCGGACGAGATGATGGGCGCGACCGCGGAGAGGCTCGCGGAGCAGTACGGAATCACGCGCGAGGAACAGGATCGCTTCGCCGTGGAGTCGCAGGTGAAGGCCGGGCGCGCCTACGAGGAAGAGCGATTCGCCGAGGAGATCGTGCCGGTGCTCATCGATCATGATGAACATCCGCGCTTCGATACCGACCTGGGAAGCCTCGCGAAACTCCCGCCGGTGTTTCGCAAGGACGGAACAGTGCACGCGGGGAACTCGTCGGGCATCACCGACGGCGCCTCGAGCATGCTCGTGGCGAGCGGTGTCGCCGTCGAGAAGCTCGGATTGCAGCCGATGGCGCGCATCGTCGGCTACGCGCAGGCCGGCGTCGATCCGAAGATCATGGGCATCGGGCCCGTGCCGGCGACGCGCAAGCTGCTCGAGGAGACGGGCCTGTCGCTCGACGACATCGATCTCATCGAGTTGAACGAAGCGTTCGCCGCGCAGGTGCTCGCGTGCGATCGCGAGCTGCACTTCGATCACCAGAAGCTGAACGTCCACGGCGGCGCGATCTCCCTCGGCCATCCGATCGGCGCGACCGGCGCGAGGATCACGACCACGCTCCTCCACGCGCTGAAATCGCGGGACAAACGGTACGGACTGGCGACGCTGTGCATCTCGGGCGGGATGGGGCTGTCGCTGCTCGTCGAGCGCACATGAACTTCACCGACTCCCACTGCCATCTGACGATGTCGAATGCCGGGGCGAATCTCGCCGCGGCGCGGGCGGCGGGTGTGCGCGGGTTCGTCGTCCCGGGGACGAAACTCGACGACGCGCCGCAGGCGGTTTCGATCGCGCGGAACAACGACGACGTCTGGGCGGCGGTCGGGTTTCATCCGCACGAGGCGAAGGACTGCGACGACGCGGCGTTCGCGGAGATCGCCCGGCTCGCGCGCGCGGAGCGCGTCGTCGCGATCGGCGAGATCGGACTCGACTATCACTACGATCACTCGCCGCGCGACGTGCAGCGCGCGGTCTTCGAGCGCCACATCGAGCTGGCGAAAGAGCTCGGCAAGCCGGTCATCGTTCATAACCGCGAGTCGACCGAGGACATGGTGGCGATCCTGTCGCGCAGCGGAGCGCGGGGGATTCTGCATTCGTATACCGACACGCTCGACGTCGCGAGGCGGCTCGTCGATCTCGGCTACTACATCTCGTTCTCCGGCATCGTCACGTTCAAGAGCGCCGACCCGCTTCGCGAAGTCGCGCGCGCGCTTCCGCACGACCGCGTGCTGATCGAGACCGACACGCCCTATCTTGCGCCGGTGCCGTTTCGCGGCCGCGACAACGAGCCCGCGTATGTCGTGAAAGTGGCCGAGCTGCTCGCGGGTTTGTGGGATCTGCCGATCGAGCGCGTCGCCGAACAGACCACCTCAAATTTCGAGCGCGCCTTCTCGGTTAAACTCCCGCTCACGTGAGCGAGGACCTTGCACGGCAGAAATCGCCCCACTGGCGAGAAGGCGACGAGGAGGCTGGGCCAACCAGCGCTGCCGGCCGTGCCGGCCCCGATCTCTCCGTCGTGTTCCCCGTGTACAACGAGGAAGAAAACATCCCCATTCTGCTCGCCGAGATCGCCGCCGCGCTGGAGGGAAAGGGATGGCCGTACGAGATCGTCGCCGTCGACGACGGCTCGTCGGACCGCAGCCTGGCCGTCCTTCGCGAGCAGCGCGCGCAATATCCGAACCTGCGCGTGCTCGCGTTCGAGAAGAACAGCGGGCA
>Ga0105242_10003134_pt1 | contig 12908 bp, 14 predicted proteins | sample KBSM24metaG_FD_81521 | JGI IMG/M metagenome (GOLD analysis project Ga0105242, IMG submission 81521) | Miscanthus rhizosphere microbial communities from Kellogg Biological Station, Michigan, USA - KBS M2-4 metaG | ecosystem: Host-associated > Plants > Roots > Rhizosphere > Soil | place...
CACGTACTCGACCGCGATGTAGCCCGAGGTCTCGTCGATCGAAGCCTCCAGGATGGAGGCGATGTGCGGATGCGACAGCCGTCCGGCGAGCGAGGCCTCGTTCATGAACTGCTGGCGGATGACTTCGCTCATGCCCTCGCGCCCGAACAGCCCGGCGTCGAGCACCTTGAGGGCGACTTCCCCGCCGGTGAAGGTGTCGAGCGCTCGATAGACGGTGCCCGAAGCGCCCTTGCCGAGCCGCTCCATCAGCGCGAACTTGCCGATGCGCTGCGAGTCCTCGCGGACCGTGATTTCGCCTTCGCTCTTGGCCGCTCCGCTGGGCTGCGTCTGATCCTGCGCTTCGGCCTCCACGGCCTTCAGCTCCCCGTCCATGCGGCGATTATCCGCTATTGCCTGCGGGCCGCGAGGGCGCGCGCCACCGGCACTGCTATGGCAAGAAGGGCCGCCACCATGAGGACGGCCGAGATCGGCCGCAGGAAGAAAATTCCCATGCCGGCGTCCGAGATGATCAGGGACTGGCGCAGCGCGCGCTCCGCCAGCGGTCCGAGCACCAGCGCGAGCACCAGGGCGGCGGGCGAGTAGTCCAGTTTCTTCATCGCGTATCCCAGCACGCCGAAGACCAGCATCTGGCCCACGTCCCAGACGCTGTTCTTCAGCGAATAGGCGCCGGTGATGCAGAAGACGATGATCAGCGGCATGAGGATGGTGTAAGGCACGCGCAACGCCCGCACGAAGAGCGGAATGAACGCGGTACTGAGAACGAGCAGCATCACGTTGGCGATGTACTGCGACGCGATCAGCCCCCAGACGAACTCGGGGTTCTTCTCGAATAGCAGCGGCCCCGGCCGCAGGCCCCACATCATCAGGCCGCCGAGCATGATGGCCGTCGTCGCCGAGCCCGGGATGCCGAGCGTCAGCATCGGCACCATGGCGCCCGTCGCCGCGGAATTGTTGGCCGACTCGGGACCGGCGACGCCCTCGATCGCGCCCTTGCCGAATTCCTGCGGGTGCCTGGAGACTTTCTTTTCGACGGTGTAGGAAAGGAAAGACGCGACGGTCGGGCCGGCGCCCGGCAGCAGGCCGACGAGGAAACCGAGCACCGTGCCGCGCGCGATGGCCCAGCGGCTTCGCGCCCAGTCCTTGGCGCTCGGCATGACGTCGCGCAGTCCGTAGTTTGCCTTGAGGATGGCAGTGCCGGCCACCATCTCCGCGCCGGTCAGCACCTCGCCGAGTCCGAACAAGCCGATGGCGGCAGGCAGGAAATCCATGCCGTCCATCATTTCGGGGATGCCGAGGGCGTAGCGCGCGTCGCCGGAGATGATGTCGAAGCCGACCATCGCGAGCATGAGCCCGAGCATCATGCTGATGTAGCCTTTCAGCGCGCTCTCTCCCGCCAGCAAGGTGACCGTCGTCAGCCCCAGCAGCATGATCGCGAACGTTTCTCGCGGCCCGAACGACAGAGACCACTTGGCCAGCAACGGCGATACCAGCATCAGCAGGACCACGCCGAAAGTGCCGGCGATGAACGAGCCGATCGCGGCAATGCCGAGGGCCGGTCCCGCCCGTCCCTGCAGCGCCATCTGGTAGCCGTCGAGGCAGGTCACGACCGAGGCCGATTCGCCCGGCGTATTGATGAGCACCGAAGTGATGGTCCCGCCGTACATCGTCCCCGCGTACAGCGCGGCCAGCATGATGATGCCGGAGGTCGGCTCCATGCCGAAGGTCAGCGGCAGGAGCAGCGCGACGCCCGAGGGCGGCCCGATGCCCGGCAGCGCGCCGATCAGGATGCCCACGATCACGCCCGCGGTCGCCATGAGCAGGTTGAACGGCGTCAGCGCGACCGAGAAGCCCATCGAAAGGTTGGCGAGGAAATCCACGGCGCTGCCTTAGATCCCGAACACGCTGACGGGGAAAGGCACCTTCAGCCAGTACGTGAAGACCAGGTAGTTGAGGCCGGCCGTGGCCGCAGCCACCGACAGCGCTAGCGGCCATGCCGTGCGATCGAGCAGGCGCATCAGGACGACAAGGAAGAGCGCCGTTCCGAGGATCATGCCGACGAACTTGAGGAGCACGACGAAGGCGACGGTCACGCCGAGCACCACGCCGAGGCGCCGCAGCCCGTCGCCCTGCGGCAGCCACTGCGCGCCCGGATCCTTGGAGCGCCATGCGCCCACCAGCAGCATCGTGGCAAGCAGCGCCATGATGACGCCCAGCCAGAACGGCACGAAGGCCGGCCCGGGGCCGCCCGGCCCCGAGTAGGTGTAGTACTTGAGCGCGCCCGCGGAGAACGCGACTGAACCGGCGAGCAGTGCGGCGCCGGCGATCCGGTCTGCTTTGCGTACCGACATGGCAGGCCGGAGCGCGGCTTTACTTCTTCAGGGCACCGAGACCGCCCAGCGCGCTTTCGTACTTGCCGGTGAGGCCGTCGAGGTATTTGTTGGCCTCGTCGCCCACCCAGGTCGTCGGCGTCAGCAGGTTGCGCTTGATGTACTGCTCCTGCCATTTTTTGGTCGCCGTCACCTTGCGCAGCACGTCCTGCCACCACGCCACCGCCTCGGGCGCCATGTTCGCCGGCCCGACCACGCCGCGCATCTGTTCCCAGTAGAACTCGTAGCCCTTCTCGGCGAAGGTCGGCACGTCCGGCGCATCGGCGAGGCGCTTGCGCGAGGCAACCGCGAGGTTGGTCGCTTTCTTCGCCTCGATCTGCGCGATGATTTCATTCGGGTTCATGACGCCCGCGTCGATATGGCCGCCCATCAGCGCCGCCGTCACTTCGCCGCCGGAATTGAACGGCACGTACTTCACCTTGATCTTCGCCGCCTGCTCGAAGAGGTAGGTGAAGATGTGGTCCTCGCTGTAGGTGGCGGTGCCGCCCACGGTCAGCGTGCCGGGCTTGGCGCGCGCCGCCTTGACGAAATCGTCGATCGTCTTGTAGGGCGATTCGTTGCGCACCGAGAGCATGAGCTCGTCGATGGCGACGATCATCAGGATGGTCATCGCGTCGCGATGGTTGCCCGACAGGCGCCCTTCGATCTTCCCCGAAACGATCATCGGCGTCGCGCCCGCGATGACGTATGAATCTCCCTTCTTGTTGATCAGGTAGGTGAAGCCCACCGCGCCGCTGCCGCCGGCGCGGTTGTTGACGTTCATCGGCACGGTGGACCATTTGTTCTCGTCCATGATGCCGGTGATCATGCGCATCAGGTTGTCGGTGCCGCCGCCGGGGGCGTAAGGCACGACGATCTCGACTGTTTTCGTCGGGTACTTTGGCTGGGAAAGGGCGCTACCCGCAAAAATCGCGAGCGCGGCCGACGCGGCAAGCAGGCGCATGATGTGCATTGTCAATTTCCTCCTGGTGCTGATGATACGATCCCCGGGGAGCGCACTTCAAGGAGTATTTGACCCGTGAACACCACCGCGACAGCCACCGACCATGTCCTGGTCGAGCGCAACGGCCCGATCGTCACGCTGACCTTCAACCGCCCCGAGGCGCGCAATGCGATGACCTGGGAGATGTATCAGCGGCTCTACGATACCTGCGAGGAAGTGGACAACGACGATTCGATCCGCGTCCTGGTGCTCAAGGGGGCCGGCGGGAAAGCATTTGTCGCCGGCACCGACATCAGCCAGTTCACCAAGTTCAAGGGCGGTGAGGACGGCGTCAAATACGAGCGCGACGGCGACCAGCGTTCCGGCCGCATCGCGCGAGTGAAGAAGCCCGTGATAGCGCAAATCCAGGGCTACGCCGTGGGCGGCGGGCTCGCCATCGCCGCCGGCGCCGACGTGCGCATCGCCACGCCGGACGCGAAATTCGGCGCGCCGATCGCCAAGACGCTGGGCAACTGCCTCTCGATGAAGGCCTACGCCAAGTTCATGGACCTGTTCGGTCCGTCGCGCCTGAAGGAAATGATCTTCACCGCGCGCATGCTCACGGCCGACGAGGCGCTGGCGGCGGGCTTCGTGCACGAAATCGTCCCGGCCGACAGGATCGAAGCGCGGGTACGGGAACAGGCGGAGAAAATCGCCTCGCACGCGCCGATCACGCTCTGGGTGACCAAGGAATCCGTGCGCCGGCTGCAGGAGGCGCGCACGCTGCCCGACGACACCGACCTCGTCATGAAGACCTACGGCAGCGCCGACTTCCACGAGGGCGTGCGCGCGTTCGTGGAGAAGCGGCCGCCGCGCTGGACGGGCAAGTAGCGGTGGCCGTCCGCATCCGCAGGATCGAGGCGCGCGACCGCGCGCGCTGGGGCCGGCTGTGGGACGGCTACTGCCGCTTCTACGAACGCAGGATGTCCGCCGCAATCACGCGCTACACATGGTCGCGCATCATGGACCCGGCATCTCCCGTTCACGCGATCGTCGCCGAACGGCCGCGCGACGGCGTCATCGGCATGGCGAACTACATCATCCATGAAAACACCTGGACGCTGACGCCGGTGTGCTACCTGGAAGACCTGTTCGTCGACCCGGAGAAACGCGCGGCCGGGGTCGGCGAGGCGCTCATCGACTGGCTGGTGGCGGAGACCAAGCGCCGGAAATGGTCGCGCCTGTACTGGAACACGAAGGAAAACAACTACCGCGCGCGCGGGCTGTACGACAAATACACCCAGCACAGCGGTTTCATCCGCTACGTCGTCAGCAACGACTAGCCGCGCCGGTTCCGTTCGTACCAGCGCGACATCAGCTCCATCGCCAGCCACGAAGTCGCGGCGGCCTCGACCAGCACCACCTGCGCGACATGCCAGCCCCAGCCGTCGACGATCAGCGCGAACAGGGTCGGCGAGGCGGCATTGACGATGAGGATGGGCGTCGCGATGAGCCCCAGCACCGCGCCATAGCCGTTGGCGCCAAAAAGCGCCAGGGGCAGCGCGCCGCGCACGATGGTGATCACGCCCTGCGAGGCGCCCATCAGCAGCGTGAACAGCAGGATGACCTCGAAGTTTCCGCGCGCGGCAAGCAGCAGCAGGAAGGACACGGGAAGCACGCCGATGGCGATGCGCGCCACCGTGATCGCGCGCAGGTTCTGCCCGAAGAAAATCTCCACCAGCCGCCCGCCGAATTGCGCGAAGCCCTTCATGGAGGCAACCCATACCGCCGCGGCCGTCGCCAGCCCCGCCGCCTCCAGCAGCGGGACCAGCTGCACGGTGACCACGCCGAAGACAAAGCCGTTCAAGGACATCACGAGGGCGAAAATGCCGATCGCCACCGAGCGCAAGCGCCCTTCGAGGGGCGCGCCGTCGCGGGCCGCCGCGTCCGGGACCGGCGCAGCCTCGGCGGGATGCGGCGTCTCGCGCCGCGCGAGGCCGAACCAATTGAGCGGCAGGCAGACAAACAGGTTGATGGCGGCGAACAGCGCCAGCGTCTGGCGCCAGCCGAAGGCCTCATTGAAAAAATGCCCGAGCACCCAGAAAACCGACGACGCGAACGCGCCGAACAGCGTGAGGTAGGAAATCGCGCGCCTGCCGCGAGTCGGCACGACCTGCACGAGCGCGGCAAAGGCCGCATCGTAGAGGCACAGCCGCATGCCCAGGCCGATGAATACCCACACCGCAAGGTAGGCCGCTTCGCTGCGCACCGCCGAGAGCGCCAGCAATCCCGCGGACACGATCACGGTCCCGGCGGACATGACCGCGCGTGCGCCGTAGCGGTCGATGGCGCGTCCGACCCAGGCGGAAACCACGCCCATCGCCAGCAGCGCCCCCGTGAACCCGAAATAGATCAGGCCGCGGCTCCAGCCGGTATCGAGCGCAATCGGACCGGCCAGGACACCCAGGCTGTAGTAGCTGGTTCCCCACGCGGTGATCTGGGTGATGCCCAGGGCGAAAACCGCGACGAACATCGGGTCAGCCACGCGCGCTCGCCAGTCTCGCGTGATACCGTTCTGTTGCTCCATGGATTTGAAGATATCAGACAGTTTCAGCGCGCTTCGCTTCGATAACACTTTCGTGGCGAAACTGCCTGCCGACCCCGTGCCGGACAACCGGCCGCGCCAGGTACGGAACGCCAGCTACACGCGTGTCGATCCCACCCCCGTCGCGGCGCCGCGCCTGCTGGCGTGGTCCGATGAAGCCGGCGAACTGCTCGGCATCCGCCGTCCCGCAACGGCCGATGGCCTCGAAGCCGAAGTGCTCGGCGGCAACCGGGTGCTGCCCGGGATGCAGCCCTACGCGGCGCGCTACGGCGGCCACCAGTTCGGCCACTGGGCGGGGCAGCTGGGCGACGGCCGCGCCATCACGCTCGGCGAAGTGATCGCCGGCGACGGATCGCGCCAGGAGCTGCAGCTCAAGGGAGCCGGCCTCACGCCCTATTCACGTACCGCTGACGGCCGCGCGGTGCTGCGATCCTCGCTACGCGAATTCATGTGCAGCGAGGCGATGTTCCACCTGGGCGTGCCCACCACGCGCGCGCTGAGCCTGGTGGTCACGGGGGAACCGGTGATTCGCGACATGTTCTACGACGGCCACCCGCGCCCCGAACCGGGCGCGATCGTGTGCCGCGTCGCGCCCTCCTTCGTGCGCTTCGGCAACTTCCAGATTCTCACGGCGCTGAACGAGATCGACCTCCTGAAACGGCTCGCCGATTACGTCATGCACGAGCACTTCCCGGGCATCGCGTCGGTTGAGGACTGGTTCCGCGAGGTCTGCCGCCGCACCGGCGCGTTGATGGCCGACTGGATGCGGCTGGGGTTCGTGCACGGCGTCATGAACACCGACAACCTGTCGATCCTCGGCGTCACCATCGACTACGGTCCCTACGGCTGGCTCGAGGGCTACGACCTGTCATGGACGCCGAACACCACCGACGCGGAAGGCAGGCGCTACTGCTACGGCAACCAGCCCCACATCGCGCAATGGAACCTCGCGCGGCTCGCGGAGGCGCTGCTTCCGCTGGTGCCCGAACAGGAAAAACTCGAAGCGGGACTCGCGCTGTACGGAGAAACCTTCGGCGCGGCCTGGCAGCGCGCGCTGGCGGCGAAGCTCGGCGTCGCCGCGCTCGACCAGCCGGGCGACGATGAGCTGGTGGGTGAACTGTTCGAAGCACTCTCCGAACAGGAGACGGATTGGACGATATTCTTCCGCAACCTCGCGGTGCCGACGCTCGAATCGCTCCGTGCCGCTTTTTACACGGAAGACCCGAAGCACGAACGGCTGGAAGCCTGGTTGCAGAAGTATTCTGTCCGTATACGAAACGAAGACCGCAGCGGCATGTCCGCGGTGAATCCGAAATACGTTTTCCGCAACTACCTCGCGCAGCAGGCCATCGACGCGCTGGAACAGGGTGATGCCTCGGTGCTCGAACGCCTGATGCTGGTGCTGAAGAGGCCCTACGACGAGCAACCCGCGCACCAGGACCTCGCTGCGCGGCGCCCCGAATGGGCGCGCCACAAGGCCGGTTGCTCGGCGCTTTCCTGCAGTTCCTGAGCTACGCAGAGCGCGCGACCTTCAGCGCTTCCGGATTCACCACGTTGGCAGGCGCGCCCGCCGCGTAAGCGACGATCTGGCCGAAGATGTCGGAAAACTGGATTTCGTACTCGTCGCGCGACACGTAACCAATGTGCGGCGTGGCGACGACGTTGTCCATCGTCAACAGCGGATGCTTCGTGTCCCGCACGGGTTCGTCCTCGAACACGTCCACCGCCGCCATGCCCGGGCGACCGGCCTTCAGCGCAGCCACCAGCGCCCCGGGCTCGATCAGGCCCGCGCGGCTCGTGTTCACCAGCAGCGCGGTCGGTTTCATGCGCGCAAGGTCGTGCCCCTTCACGATGCCGCGGGTCGCATCGACCAGGCGCATGTGCAGCGATATGACATCGCACTGGGCAAAGAATGCCTCTCTTGACGCCGCCGGCTCGTAGCCTTCCGCCCTCGCCTTTGCCAGCGTCGCCTCGCGCGCCCACACCAGGACGCGCACGCCGAAAGCCTTGGCGTAGTCCGCCACCACCTTCCCGATCCTGCCGTAGCCGTAGATGCCCAGCGTCTTGCCGCGCAGCGTATGGCCCACGCCAATCTGCCAGTTGCCCGCGCGCAGCGATGCCATCTGCTGCGGAATCTGCCGCATGGCCGCGAGCACCAGCCCCCAGGTCAGTTCGGCGGTCGCATACGAGGGCGTGTCGGCGTGCATGTTGGACGAAACGATGATCCCGAGGCGCGTGCAGGCGGCAATGTCGATGTGCGGATAGACGCTGCGCTGGCTGATGAGGCGCAGCTTCGGCAGGCGCTCGAGCAGCGGCGCGGTGATCTTCGTGCGTTCGCGGATCAGCACCAGCGCCTCGGTGTCCTTCAGGCGCTCGGCCAGCGCGCCGGTATCCTGGACATGGTCGTTCCAGATCCGCACCTCGTGCCCCTTGAGCTTTTCGAAGCAGGCCAGGGTGCGCAGGGTGTCGTGGTAGTCGTCGAGGATCGATATCCGCATGGCTTGATACTTTACCTTTACCTCGGGTATCTTCGCGCAATGGAACCGACGATTCGAGCCATCACCTGCCCCTGCTGCCGCCAGATTCTCTACGCGCTGGAGATGAATGCCGCGGGCAAGGGCAACGCCTGGAAGATGACGGCCGACAGCCCCGCCGTGCAGAACGACGCCGAGGGGCATTTCATGAAATGCGGCCGCTGCTCGAAGCGGGTCGCGATCGAGAAACTCGACCGCTCCGGCACCAGCACCTGGACGGTTTCCGCGAAACAGTCCTGCGACCGCGTCCTGCCTTGACCCGATCCGCGCGCGGCTAGCCGCCGCCCAGCGCCGCGATCCTGCTTTTCGCCTGCTCGACGAATTTCCCGTGCGGGAACTGCTCGACGTACAGCTTCAAGTCCTCGGGATCGTCGCTGTCCTTCACGTCCTCCCAGAATTCCTTTTCCGCCTCGCTTTCCTTCGCGCTGGCCGCGGCTGACGCGGGCGGCGGCACCGGCAGCGGCCTGGCGAGGACCTCGTTGGGGTCCTCCGGCGGCTTGCCCTCGAGGATGCGCTTGAGCGAATCGGCGAACGCGCGCGCGGTCTGGTAGCGCTGCTCGACGTCCTTCGCCATGGCGCGCGCGATGACGCGGTCGAATTCCTGGGGCACCTGCACGATCGCCGATGGCCAGACCGGATCCTCCATGACGATTTTCTGCTGCAGCGCGAACTGCGTTCCCTCGAAGGGCTTCTGGCCGGTGAGGAACTGGTAGAAAATGATGCCGGCTGAAAAGATGTCCGAGCGCCGGTCCGCCTTCTGGCCCTGGATCTGCTCGGGCGACATGTAGGCCGGGGTGCCGATCATGGCGCCTGCGCGCGTCGCCTCAGCCTGGTCGCCCGGATCGGCGACGCGCGCCACGCCGAAATCGGTGAGCTTGGCGTGGCCCGCGGCGTCAATCATCACGTTGCCCGGCTTGATGTCGCGATGGACGATGCCCGCCTCATGCGCGAAATCCAGCGCGTCGAGCAGTTCGATCATGATGCGGAACGCCGACTTCAGGTCGAAGCGCTCATTGGCGTCGAAGGAGTCCTTGAGCTCCTTGCCCTGGATGTGTTCCATCACGATGTACGCGAGCTCGCCTTCGGTGCCGAAGTCGTAGACCTGGACGATATTGCGGTGGTTGAGCCGCGCCACGGCGCGCACCTCGCGCTCGAAGCGCACGGTGATCATGCGCGCGGCTTCCGGATCCAGCTTGCGGGTGAGGATGGTCTTGATCGCCACCCTGCGGTCCAGGTTGGGATCGACGCCGTCGTACACCAGGCCCATGGCCCCCTTGCCGAGGACACCCTGGATCTTGTAGCGGCCCAGCGATTTGATCTCGTCCACGGCGGGCATACTAGGGGTAATTGCGGCAGGGGTGAAACGAATAATGCACGCCAGGCTGTCGGTGCCTGTCCTACGCATTGTGAGACAAATACGGATATATTTTATTCAGATAAACATCGTAAATTCAGGCATATGCTGCAAGTACCTCAGGAATCGCTTAAACCGTGTCTTGAGTGTGACGGACTCAAGAATGGCATGCGCCCCAACCAGGATTCCCACGAGTACCTGATCGCGGCCCCGGGCGGCTCGTCCTATCGATGTTTGCTGTGCGGCACCGTGCTGACGCGGGTCCGGGAGGAGTTGGGCACGCGCTGGCACTGAGCGCCGCGCGCGCGTCGCGGGCGGAAAGGGCCGGCGATGCCGGCCCTTGTATATTGGGCGCATGTCCGGCGCAACAACCATCGTCTCGAGCACGGTTCTGAAATCGGTGCCGATGTTTGCCGCCTTTCCCGAAGACCAGCTGCGCACGCTGGCGACGCTGGTGGCGCGGCGCAGCGCGCCCCGCGGCTCGGTGATCATGGCCGAGGGCGACCAGGTCGATTCCCTCTACATCGTGATGTCCGGGCGGCTCAAGGTGATGATGGGCGAAGCCGACGGCAAGGAAGTGATCCTCGGCATCCTCGGCCCGGGCGAATTCTTCGGCGAGATGGGGCTGATCGACGACCAGCCGCGCTCGGCGAGCGTGGTCGCGATCGAGCCCTGCGAGCTGCTTTCGGTCACCAAGCGCGCGTTCAGGAAATGCCTCCTGGAGAATGTCGAGGTCGCGATGGCGGTCCTGCGCGTCGTGGTGCGGCGCCTGCGCGAGGCGGACCGCAAGATCGGCAGCCTTGCGATGCTGGACGTCTACGGCCGCGTCGCGCGGCTGCTGCTCGACATGTCGGAAGACGTCGACGGCCAGAGAATCGTCACCAAGCGCCTGCCCAAGCAGGACATCGCGAAGATGATCGGCGCCTCGCGCGAGATGGTGAGCATGGTGATGCGGGACCTCGAGATCAGCGGCTACTTCGAAGTGCGCGGTTCCACCATCGTGCTGCGCGATACGACGACGCCGCCTGGCGCGTTGGTCCGCCGGCGATAAGGCCGGCGCTGGCATGGCCGCCGAAAGCAAATCCGGGACCGGTACCGGGGCAATCGTCAAGGTCGACGCCGAGGAGTTCGCGCGGCTCGAGGCGGAGGCATTGGCGAGAAGCGAAGTACAGGAGGAAGAGCGCCTCGCGCTCGAGCACCAGACCCGGATCGAGAGGGAGGAGCAGGCCCAGCGCGAGGTCGTGGAACGGGCGTGGCGCGAGCAGGAGGCGTACGTCCGCGGCGTGGCGGAGCTCAAGAAGAAAATGGCACGGCGCAAGCGCGCGCCAGTCATTGCGGCGGCGGTCCTCCTCGCTGCCGTTGCGGCCGCAGCGCTGCTGTACAACCACCAGGTAGCGGAGGAACGCGCGACCAAGGCTGAAGCTTTGCGCATTGCGGCCGAATCGCTGGCCCGCCAGGAGGAAGAAAAGCGCGCGCAGGCGGCGGTCGAACCTGCCGAAGCGCCTGCGGCCCAGGCCAGCGCCGAGGAGGACGCGAAAAAAGCGGCCGCCGACAAGGCGAAGGCGCTGGCACTGGCGCAGAAGATCGAGGACGAGGCGCGGCGCATGGCGCAGCTGGCGGCGAAGAAACAGGCCGCGGCGATGGCGCAGGCGGAAGAGCGTGCCAGGGCGCAGGCGGCGGCGAGCGTGAAGGAAGCGCCGCGCGCGGTGCAGCGGCCGGGCACCGTTTTCCAGGATTGCGCCGATTGCCCGCGCATGGTGGTCATCCCCCCGGGCGAGTTCACGATGGGCTCGCCTGCCACGGAAGCCGGGCGCGGCTTTGACGAGGGGCCGCAACGCCAGGTATCAATCGCGCAGCCGTTCGCGCTTGGACGCAGCGAGGTGACGGTCGCCGAGTTCAGGCGCTTCGCCGACGAGTCCGGATACAAGACCGAAGCCGAACGCGATACCCGCGCGCAGGGGTGTTCCGGATTCATTTACGCCGAGCCGGCGGCAGGGGTCGCCGGGTCGCAGGCGGTCACGAGCTGGCGCAGCCCGGGATTGGCGCAGGCGGATTCTCACCCGGTGCTCTGCGTCAGCTGGAACGACGCGCGGGCGTATGCGCAATGGCTCGCGAAAAAGACGGGCAAGCGCTACCGGCTACCGAGCGAATCGGAATGGGAATACGCGGCGCGCGCGGGCAGCGTTGGCGCCCGCTACTGGGGTGACGATCCGGTGCAGGCCTGCCGCTTCGCCAACGTGGCCGACCAGAGCCGTTTTCAGACCTGGGGCTTCGGCCAGAAGCACGAATGCACCGACGGCCACTATTTCACCGCGCCGGCGGGCGGCTATGCGCCAAACCGGTTCGGGCTCTACGACATGCTCGGCAACGCCTGGGAGTGGACCGAAGACTGCTGGAATGCGAGCTACGCGGGCGCGCCCGCGGACGGCACCGCGTGGCTGACGGGCGACTGCGCCCAGCGTGTCTGCCGCGGCGGATCCTGGAGCACCGTGCCGCGCTTCGCCCGCTCCGCAACCCGCTACAAGAACAATGCCGACCACCGGGACAACCTCACCGGATTCCGTCTCGCCAGAACTCTCGAATAAAAATGAAGTAAATCAACGGCCCGCAGGTCGCTCCGGCAGCAGCAAGGCCAGGACGCCGCCGAGCGCGAACAGGCCGGCCACCGCGAACGCCAGGATCCTCACGTCATAGTAGGTGCTCGTTTCGTCCTCGACCCTTGCACGCCGCATGTCGCGCGCAATGTCGAAGTAAAACAGCGCTCGGCCGCGGACAACCTCGACCGCCTGTTCGTTTTCGATGGCCAGGCGCGCCTTGCTTGCCAGGTTGGGAGACTCGCCAGCGCGATTCGGCTTGATGTATTCCAGGCTGTAGACGCTCAGCGCTCCAATGATCAGGAATGCCAGCGCAAATCCGAAGTTGTAGAGAAGCAGACTCCTGAGGCTCACGCTGATCACGGCGGATCTCCTGTCGTTGCGCCTATTGCTTGAGCACCTTGCCGATGACCTCGGCGAGCTGGGTCTTGCTGTAGGGCTTGGTGATGTAGCCGTCGGCGCCGAGGGCAAGTCCGTTGCGGATGTCGACCAGTTCGGTCTTCGCCGTGAGC
>Ga0105242_10003137_pt1 | contig 12903 bp, 8 predicted proteins | sample KBSM24metaG_FD_81521 | JGI IMG/M metagenome (GOLD analysis project Ga0105242, IMG submission 81521) | Miscanthus rhizosphere microbial communities from Kellogg Biological Station, Michigan, USA - KBS M2-4 metaG | ecosystem: Host-associated > Plants > Roots > Rhizosphere > Soil | place: Michigan...
ACCTCCTTCACGAGTTTTGCGGCTACGATCGCGGTGACCCCGGCGGCGTCGCGATGCGGATTGAGCTCGACGATGTCCGCGCCGACGATGGGGCCGGCCAAGTCGCGTACGACATCGATCAGCTCCCGGACGCTCAATCCACCGGGCTCCGGGTGCGACACACCGGGGGCGAAGGCAGGATCGAGGCCGTCGAGGTCGATCGACAGGTACACGGGACCGATCGGGTGCGGTCTATCCCCGCGCGTCCAGCGTTGCATGTCGATCACATCCACTCCGAACCGCCTTGCTTGATCGCGCTGGTGCGCCGTGATCGTCCGGATGCCGATCTGGATCAGATGCGCGGCCAAGCCTTCTTCGCGGATGCGCGCGAATTGGCAGGCGTGCGAGTATCGATCGCCCTCGAATTCATCGTACAGGTCGGGATGCGCGTCGATTTGTACGACGGTGAGGCTGGGCGCGCGCGACGCGACAGCACGAACCGTGGAGTACGTGACCGAGTGATCGCCGCCAAGTGACAGCGGCCGGTCGCCGCGCTCGACGATCGCACGCACCGCGCCTTCGATGAGACCTCGGGCCTCACTCGTCGGCGGCAGCGACAGGTCGCCGTCGTCTCCAATGGCACCCTGGGCCCAGAGATCGATTCCCGATTCACTCCAGCCGTTCGCGGCCGGTGAATGAAACGCTTCGCGAATCTTCGGTGGCGCGAGCGCGGTCCCTCGGAGAAACGACGAGCTGGCGTCGTACCCGAGGCCGATCAGTGTGGGACGCCCGGAGGGAGATGGCATTGGCGGAACCTAGCCGCTGCCTTCCCCCCACGGACGTAGCCGAGCTGCGGAGCAACTGCTGCCGCGGCCTATCCCTTCTTCTTCGAATCCGCCTTCTTCACTCCGCCATGTCCGGAGCACGCGCCGCGTCCCGGCTTGCTGGACGTGCCGTCAGTGCAAGTGACGTCCTTCGGTGCAGACTTCGACGTCTTCTCCGCGGCTTTGCTCTCGGTCTTTGCAGCTTTGTCAGCCGCCTTCGTTGTCGTCGTCGCGGCCTTGTCGGCCGCCTTCGTCGTGGTCTTCGCAGCCTTGTCGGCGGCCTTCGTCTCCGTCTTCGCCGCCTTGTCCGCGGCCTTTGCACTGCTCTTGCCGGCTTGAGTTGCCGGCGCGGTGCCCATGGTCTTCACGCCGCCATGGCTCGAGCATGCGCCCCGTCCGACCGCGTTTGAGGTCGTTCCGTCGTTGCAGATAGTCTTGCTGCCCTGAGCCGTCGCTGGCCGCGCGACGAAGCTCAACGCGACGACCGACAAAGTGGCCAACACCGTGCGTATGCGCATTCGCTCTCCGTGAGGGTGGCTTCACCGCCATTGACCCGCCCTTTCGCCGACCCGCCACATCTGCTTTCCACTTCTCCGGAAACCCGGGTATGTTGTCGCCGAGTCCGCTACTGAGGCCCACGCAGTGTTGATCAATGACATGAACTGGATGCAGGTGGAGGAATACCTCCGCCACGACGACCGCGCCGTGCTTCCTCTCGGCAGCACCGAGCAGCACGGATATCTCCGCCTCACAGTCGACTGCATCCTGCCGGAGCGCGTCGGCGCTGAAGCGGCCGAACCGCTGGGCATTCCGGTTTTCCCAGTCGTGGCGTACGGCGTGACGCCCTACTTCCGCGCCTATCCCGGCTCGGTCTCGCTGCGCGTCGAGACACACCTCAGCATCGTCCGGGATATTCTCGACAGCCTGGCGCATAGCGGCTTTCGGCGGATCCTCATCGTGAATGGGCACGGCGGCAACGCCGCCGTTCAGCAGTTCGTTCCCGAATGGACCGCCGACCATCCCGACTGTCGCGTGTTGTTCCACAACTGGTGGAACGCGCCCCGTACATGGGCCAAGGTTCAGGAAATCGATCCGGTCGCGTCACACGCGTCCTGGATGGAGAATTTCCCCTGGACACGCCTGCCGAACGTCTCGCTTCCGACGACGCAGCGTCCAATGGTTGACGTCGCGCGCGTTCGTGCGCTCGACCCGGTAGCGCTGCGTGCCTACCTCGGCGACGGCAACTACGGCGGCGTGTATCAGCGCTCCGACGAAGAGATGCTCGCACTCTGGGATGTCGCGGTAGACGAGACGCGCTCCCTGCTCGCGGGAACGTGGGGGGAGGACCGCCGAGCCGCCGAGTCGCCGAGTCGCCGGGTCGCCAAGTGAACCTCGACTTCACCGATCGCGTCGCGATCGTCACCGGTGCGGCCCACGGGTTCGGTCGCGCCATCGCCGTTGCCTTCGCCGAGCGCGGCGCGCGTGTGTGGGCGTGCGACATTGTCGAAGCCGAGCTCCACGAGACTCGCGATCTCTGCGTCTCGGCCGGCGGCCGGTGCCAGGCGCGCGTCGTGGATGTTGGCGGCAAGAGCGGTGTCGACCAGTTCGTCGGCGAGATCGCCGCGGCGGGCCGCATCGACATTCTGGTGAACAACGCCGGCGGCGTTCTCGGTCAGACCGGCCGTCCGCTCGAGGAGATTCCTCAGCGTGACTGGCAATCGATCTTCGACGTGAACGTCTCCGGCGCGTTTTTCATGTCACAAGCCGTCGCGCCCTCGATGAAAGCGGCGCGCTATGGGCGGATCGTGAACATCTCGAGCGGCGCGGGGCTCGGCATCAGCCTGACGGGCATCCAGGCCTACGCGTCGGCGAAGGCGGCGCAGATCGGACTCACGCGACAACTCGCGCACGAGCTCGGACCGTGGGGCATCACCGTCAACAACATCGCGCCCGGCTTCGTCCGTTCGAACGCGGCGACTGAACGACAGTGGGAGTCATACGGCGAGCAAGGGCAGCGCCAACTCGTCGAACGCATCGCGCTCAAGCGATTGGGCGCGCCAAACGACATCGCGCATGGCGTTCTGTTCTTCGCGTCGGATTACGCCGGCTGGATCACCGGGCAGGTGCTGTCGATCGACGGCGGAAAGTGAGCGGCGTCGATCAACGGAAGAGATCGAGCGACTTCTGAATCACCTGCCACACGCCCCACCCGAGCGGAATACCGACCAACGCCCACGCTGCCACCATGCGCGCGTAGAAGCCGGCGGAGCGATTTGGTTTGTCCATGTCGATCATCGTCGTTGTTCCTCGCTCGTCACGCGGTCGCCGTAACAGACGCCGGCTGCTCGGTGGTGACGTGCCGCTCGTCCACGCGATGGACGAACAGGTTGCAGAAGAAGCCGACGACGAGCAGCGCCGCCATGATGTACATCGTCGTCGTGTACGCGTCGGCCTTCGCGACGCCATGTGCGATCTCGTATTCGCGGATGTAGTTCACGAGGACCGGCCCGAGCACGCCCGCCGTGGACCACGCGGTGAGCAGCCGTCCGTGAATCGCTCCGACCTGGATCGTTCCGAACATGTCGCGCAGATACGCCGGTATGGTCGCGAAGCCGCCGCCGTACATGCTCAAGATCACGACGTATCCCGCGACGAACAGCACGACATTTCCCAGGTGACCCGTTCGCGGCACCACGGCGTACAGCGCCGCGCCGAGCAGAAAGAAGGTCGCGTATACGGCCTTGCGTCCGATGAAGTCGGACAACGATGACCAGAAGAAACGCCCTCCCATGTTGGCGAGGCTGAGCAGTCCGACGAAGCCGGCCGCCGCGCTGGCCGAGATCGCGCCCGGGAACATCTCCTGGATCATTGGCGATGCCTGGCCCAGAACGCCGATGCCTGCCGTCACGTTCAGGCACAACATGGCCCACAACAACCAGAACTGCGGGGTTTGAATCGCGCGATCGGCGGTGACGTTGCCCGTCATGACGAAGGGTCGCCGCTGCTCGCTGCGCGGCGAGAGACGCGGCCGCCAACCCGGACGCGGGACGCGCACGGTGAACACGCCGAACATCATGAACGCGAAGTAGAGAAGTCCCATCACGACGAACGTCGAGGCGACACCCGTCGAGGTTGGCGTGCGGAATCGGGTCATCAGCGTCGTCGAGAGTGGCGACGCGATCATCGCGCCGCCGCCAAAGCCCATGATGGCCATGCCGGTCGCCATTCCCGGCCGGTCGGGGAACCAGCGAATGAGCGTCGTGACGGGCGAGATGTAGCCGATGCCGAGTCCGATGCCGCCGAGCACTCCATAGCCGAGCAGCAGCAACCAGTATTGGTGCGTCGCGATGCCGAGCGCCGCCACCTGGAACCCACCGCCGAAACACAGGGCCGAGACGAACATCGCTTTTCGCGGACCGACACGCTCGAGCCACGGACCGAACATCGCCGCCGACAATCCGAGAAACACGATGGCAATGCTGAACACCCAACCGATGGTGCTCAGCTTCCAATCGCCTGGCGCCGACTGCGAGATCCCGATCGAACGCGACAGCGGCAGGTTGAACACGCTGAACGCGTAGGCCTGGCCGATCGACAGGTGAATTGCCAGCGCCGCCGGCGGGACGAGCCAACGCGAATACTCATGCGAGGCGAGTGAATGTTCGCGGTCGAGAAAGGCAGGGAGGGACATAGGTCCCTGATTTTGCCGAATTCACCGCCCCTTGGCGAGGGCCCGCGCCCGCCTAATTCCGTTTTCGTTTGACCGGCTCAGGCTTCTTCGTTTCGCGCTCGTCATCGTCGATGTCGACGCTGAGAGGAAAGAACAGGGCCGATCGCACGCCGGGGTATTTCACGTCGTAGCCGCGCGCGTCGTGCCACAGAATGCGGTTGAGCGCCGCGCTTGGCGCCGCGTCGGGCTCATCGAAGCGCATCCGCGACGACGCAACCGCCGCGGCTCGTCGTTCGTTCACGAACGCGCCGCGCATCGACGCCGGACTCGGGTTCGTCTCGGCGAGGGATTGGACCGGGACGAGCGCGGTGTACGGGGTGAAGTCCGGTGTTTCCTTTGGGCCGATGAAGCTGGCGCGCATGTCGGTCGCCACGAGATCGAACAACGACAGCGCCGGCAGGCCGAGCATGAGCTCGATCGTTTTCACCATGCTGGCGTGTGTGTAGACGGTTGAGTCGACGACGCCGCGCCGGACGTACGGCGAGATCGCGAGTGCCACCGTCCGATGTCCATCGACGTGATCGACGCCGTTCTGCGCATCGTCCTCGACGACGAGAATGGCCATTTTCTTCCAGAAGCTCGATGCGCTCAGGCCGGCGACGATGCGGCCCAACGCCAGATCATTGTCGGCCACGCAAGCTTTCGGCGCGCACCAACCGGCCGACGTTCCCACCGTGTGGTCGCTCGGCAGCACGATCATCGTCAGGTGGGGCATGCGGCCCGCGCGCTCCCAGTCGGCGAGGTGCGCGAGAATCACATCTCCCTTGACGACGTCCGGCACCTCCTGCGTCCAACCCGGATACTCGCGAACGAGCACCCGATCGAGCGACGGGATGGCGGATTTGGTGCGATAGCGCTGCCGTAAGAGATCTCTAAACACCGCCGGACCTTTGCCGGAATCGGCGGTCCATCGGGCCAATAGGTCGGCGCGAACGCGGGCGATCGAGTCCGACGCCGCCGGAGCATACTCGCCGAAGACCGCGACCCGCTTGCCCTTGGCTTGCGCCGTCTCCCACAGGAAACCGCCCGGCGAATAGGCGAGCGGATCGTTCCCCTCCGACGGGTAGGTGCGACCGGAGTACAATGGCCACATCGGGTATTCCGTTTCGTTCGCCTGGGTGAGCCACTGATGCCCGTCCGCCGAATTGCCGCCCGACGCAAAGAAGTGGTCGAGCGTCACGTACCGCTCGGCCAGTGCGTGCGCGTTCGGCGTGACGTTTCGCCCGTACATCACCAGAGAGCTGTCATGGGCGCCGCGACTGAGGTCGCCGAACACCTGATCGAACGTCCGGTTCTCGCGAATGATGAAGACGACGTTCTCGATCGGCGTTGGTTCGCCGGGTCGTTCCGGGACCGGCCGCGATGGCGCGTCGGCGCGCGGGCGAGCAGTGGCGAGTGCCGCGCCCTGTGCATTTACCGTCAGCCGATTGTTGGCGGCGACCGCCGCGGTGTAGGCGGCGAGTCCTGTAGAATCCGGAACGTCGATGACGTGCACCGTGCCGCGCTGCGCGAACACATACCGGCCGCGAAGTGCGCCACCCGCGCTTCCCTCGCCGGAGCCGACGCCGAACAGCGTGCCGACTGCGATCCGCTTTCCATCGGGGCTCACGTCGATGGATGACGGATACCAGCCCGTCGGCACGAGGCCGAGCAGCGACACCTTGGCGGCGTCGGGACTGACGCTATAGATCGCGACGGCATTTGCTCCGCCGAGCGTGACATAGAGTCGGTCACCAGACGGCGAAAGGGCGATCGCTGTCGGGGCGACACCGGCCGTCCGCTCACGGAAGGGCGACACACGAATCGTCGAGAGGACGCGAGCAGCGCGAGTATCGATTACGGCGACGGCGTCGTCCACGCCGCTCGTCACGTACAGGCGATCGTGCGCTTCGTCCCAAGCCAGTCCGTTCGCGTGGCGGCCGACCGGAATCGTTGCCGTGATACGCCCGGTTGCCACGTCCACTCGCGTCACGCTCCCGGTCATGGCCACACCGCGGGCATCGACGCGAACCCGCTCGGCACGTCGCAAGCAGCACTGGAGAACCGCTCGTTCGGCCTCGGTCGGTTGACCACCGCCGAAATTGGCGATCCATGTGACGCTGCCGTCGTGTGACAGCGCGGCACTCAACGGCAGCACTCCTAGATGAATCCAGCGGAGCAGCGAACCGCGGTCGGCGTCAATGACCAGTGCGGCATCATTCGCCGGTAACAGCACGAGCCCGAGGCGCCGCCCGTCGCTCGCGGCGTTACGAGCGAGGATGGGGGACGCGGTCAAATAGTCGCCCGGAAGCGCCACCGCCTGTGCGGCGCGCGCGGAATCCCCGGTGGCGTCGGGCGAAACGACGAGAAGTCCGGCCCGTTCGCCGCGCACGAGCGTCGCGCGAGGCGGCGCGCCCTGGAGTTGTCCGAGCGTCGTGTCCTCGGTGATGGCGCCGATCGTCGCGACGAACGCGCGCCCGGTTTTCGGATCGATCGTCACCCCGCCCACGCCGGTCCGGCCACGAAATGCGACGCGGGCCAGCATCCGGCCGGCCGACCAGTCCAGACGGTACGCGGCGCCGGCGGCGCCGACCCATAGCTCATTGCCGGTACCGAATCGCACGCCGCCGACACGCCCGGGAACCACCATTTGAAGACCGGCGGGCGTGATACGCTGACCCGTTGCGACGACGCCGGGATCGTCGACGTCGCGTGCCGGCAATGGCGCGGACGCACGGCCTGCCTGCGCGCGCGTTTGCCGCGCCGCGGCGAGGCTCATCGTCGCGATCGCGATGATCGCGACCCATCGGGTGTTGCTCGTCGCTCTATCGAATCTCATAATGCGGCCATGTCTCAGGTTCGCGTGTTGCTTGTCGGAGCTGCTTCGGCCATCGCCGCGGCGTGCCATCCCTTCCATCGATCCGGTGCGCCCGACCAGACCATCCGGGTCATGACGTACAACATTCACGCGGGCCATGGTGATTTGTCGCGGACGGCCGAAACCATTCGCGCGCTGTCGCCGGATATGGTCGCGCTGCAGGAGGTCGATGTCCACTGGGCCGAGCGGAGCGGGTTCGTGGATCAAGCCGCCGCGCTGGCGGCGGCGCTTGGAATGGAAGCGCGGTTCGCGCACATCTACCGCCTTCCCAATCGAGATAATAGCGCCGTGCCACGCGAGTTCGGCGTCGCTTTGCTCAGCCGACACCACATCGTTACCTGGCGGAATGATACGTTGACCCGCCTCTCGACTCAGGATTCGAATGCCGTACCCGCGCCGGCGCCGGGGTTGCTCGAGGCGGTCGTCGATGTGGGCGGACGGCGAGTTCACGTCTTCAACACCCATCTCGACTATCGCGCCGATCCCGGCGTGCGACGAACGCAGGCGGGCGAAATGGCCAGAGCCCTCGCGCGCGTGAGCGAGCCGCTCATCGTCTTCGGCGATTTCAACGCCAGCCCCGATGCACCGGAGCTTGCGCCCGTTTTCGAGCGGCTGCGCGATGCTTGGCCGCGCGACTCCGGGAACGGCTACACCTATCCCGCCGACGTACCGGCGAAGCGCATCGACTATGTGCTCACGTCGCGCGACTTCAGGATCGTCGGCGCCCGGGTGCCACAGAGCGACGCGTCCGATCATCGTCCGGTTGTCGTCGACCTCGTCCTTCGTCCAGACTGAGGCCATGGAGATCACGTTCTTTGGAGCGGCGGAGGAAGTAACCGGATCTTGCCACGTCGTGCGCGTCGGCGACTCGGCGGTGGTTCTCGACTTTGGGATGTTCCAGGGACACCGCGCCGAGACGCAGGAAAAGAATCAGACGCTTCCGTTCACGCCGGACAAAATCAACGCCGTCATTCTGTCCCACGCGCACATCGATCATTCGGGACGGCTCCCGTTGCTCGCCCGCTACGGGTTCGACCGGCCGGTGTATGCGACGCCGGCGACGCGAGATCTGTGTGCGATCATGCTCGCCGACTCGGCGCACATCCAGGAAAAGGACGCCGAGTTCCTGGCGCGCCGGCAGCGGTCCTTCGTTCAGCCGCTGTATGGCCAGGCCGACGTCGGCCGTCTGATGCGCCGAATGATGAGCGTGCCGTACAATGTGCCATTCGATCCCGCGCCCGGAATCCGCGCGACCTTCGTCGAAGCGGGGCACATCCTCGGCTCGGCGTCCATCGTCCTCGAGTGCACGGAAGGGAGCGTCGCGCGACGGCTCGTGTTTTCGGGCGACATCGGCCGCTGGGGACTTCCGATTATTCGAGATCCAGATCCGCCGCACGGCGCCGACGTCGTGGTCATGGAGTCGACGTATGGCAACCGCGACCACGAGCCGGTCGCCGATATGCCGAACGAGCTGGCTCGCATCATTCGTGAGACGGCCGCCAAGGGAGGCCGCGTCCTGATTCCCGCGTTCGCCGTCGGCCGAACCCAGGAGCTGCTCTACGACCTGCACCGGTTGTCGCGCGCCGACGCCATTCCGCCCATTCCGATCGTCGTCGACAGTCCGCTGGCGATCGCGGCGACGTCGATCTTTGCGACGAATCCGGACGAATATGATCGAAGCGAGGAGCTGATCGTCGCCGTCAACGACCTGTTCGACTTCGAGCGGCTCCAGTTTTCGCGCGACACCGCCGACTCCAAGGCGCTCAACACGCGAATCGGGCCGATGGTGATCATCGCGGCGTCGGGGATGGCGGAATCCGGACGGATTCTCCATCACCTCGCCCACGGCGCGCCTGATCCCCGGAATACGATCCTCATCGTTGGTTTCCAAGCCGAGCACACCCTTGGCCGTCGCATCGTCGAGCGGCGTCCCACGCTCAAGATCTTCGGTGACGAAGTGCCGCTCCGGGCGCGGGTCGAGGTGCTCAACGGCTACAGCGCGCACGCCGATCGTGGAGAGCTCGTCCGGTGGCTCGCGACTGTCAGAGGTGCTAAGCCGGCGCCCTCGGTTTACCTTGTCCATGGCGAGCCGGAAGCGCAGGCGGCGCTGCGGGACCGACTCGTACAGGACGGATACAGCGTGACGATCCCGTCGCGAGAATCGACGTATCGGTTCTGAAGTTGGCTAGCGGCGGACTCGGCGGCATGGGGCGTGCGGTGGAAATACCGATTACCCAGCTGCCACCGTCTTTGGAGACGCGCGACGATGCATTTGACCCCGGTCACGTCCACGACCGACGACAGCACCGCTTCGTTGCCGCCTTCGACGACCGCCCCGGCGGCGACGCTCGAGCGACGTCGCGCGGCAGGTTCGGCCGCGGAACAGGCCCTGGCGTTGTACCGCGCCATCTTCGCCAACGCCGTCGAGGCGATCTCCGTCATCGACACGAGCGGCCGCTACCTCGAGCAAAATGCCGCGCATCGGGAGCTCATCGGCTATTCGGACGAAGAGTTACGCGAGAAGACACCCGCCATCCACCTTGGGGAAGCCGAATTCCAAAGCATCGTGGCGGAGCTCGTCCGGACCAGCACCTGTCACCGGGAGTGCGTGAGTCGCGGCAAGACCGGCCGTGAATTGACGATTGAGCTTTCGGCGTTCGCCGTACGCGGCGCCGACGGCGAGCCCGTGTGCTATGTCGGGGTCAAGCGCGACGTCACCAAGGAAAAGCAGAGCGCCGCCGAACTGCAGCAAAAATTCGACGAGCTCCAGGCGATCTACCGCATGTCGAATGTGGTGAGCCGCGCCGGGGCCCTCGAAGAGATCTACGAGGTTGCGTTGGACGAGCTGCAACGCACCGTCCACACCGATCGCGCGTCTGTGCTGTTGTACGACCATGCTCGCGTCATGCGCTTCAAAGCCTGGCGAGGACTCTCCGCCGCGTATCGCCGGGCCGTCGAAGGGCATTCGCCCTGGTCGCCCGACGATCCCGACCCGCAGCCTGTTTTACTGAGTGACGTCCGCGCGGACCCGCACCTCGCGGAGCTCATGCCGGTGTTCGACAAAGAGGGTATCAGCGCGATTGGCTTCATTCCCCTCGTGTCCGGCGGTCGGCTGCTCGGCAAGTTCATGATTTATTTCGACAAGCCGCACGAGGTGTCGCCTCACGAGCTGCAGATCGCGCAAACGATCGCGAGCCACATCGCCTTCGCCATCGCGCGCAAAAGCGCGGAATCGGCGCTGCGCGAGAGCTGGCAAGCCCACCGGCTACTCGCCGAAGCGGGAGCGCTCCTCAATTCCTCGCTCGACGTCGAGGACACCCTCGCGAGCATTACACGCCTCGCGGTCCCGTCGATCGCCGACTGGTGCTTTGTCGACCTCTCCGAGAATGGGGGGAACGGCTTCAAGCGAATCGCCGTCGCGAGCGGCGACGGCAGCGAGGCGGTCGCGCAGCGATTGGTCGGGGACTATCGAACCCTCGATTCTTCGAGCAGCACGTCGCGGGTTGCCCTGTCTGGGCGCGCGGAGCTCAACGACAACGTCGACGACGCGTTCTTCCGTTCCATCGCTCGCGACGCCGAGCACCTGGAAACGATGCGTGCGACGCGAATCACGTCGTACATCGCTGCTCCGCTCGCGACGCGCGACCGAATGATCGGCGTGCTGACCTTCGCGACTTCGACCTCGGGTCGTCGATACTCGGCCGACGATGTATGGCTGGCCGAGGAGTTGGCGCGGCGCACCGCTCTCGCCGTCGACAACGCGAGGCTGTACCGCGAAGCACAGGAAGCCAATCGCGCGAAGAGCCAGTTCCTCGCCACGATGAGCCACGAGTTGCGAACTCCGCTCAACGCCATCGGAGGCTACGCCGAGCTCCTCCAGATGGGGTTGCGCGGGCCTCTCAGCCCCGAGCAGCAGGACGATCTCAATCGCATCCAGCGGAGCCAGCGTCATCTACTCGGGCTGATCAACGACTTGCTCAGCTTTGCCAAGATCGAGAGCGGCCACCTCGAGCTCCACATCGAGCCGGTGCTGGTGGACGATTCGCTGTCGTCGGTCGAATCGCTCATCCTACCGCAGGTGCAAGCGAAGCCGCTGAAGTACAGCCGAACGCCGGGCGATCCGTCGATTGCGTGCACGGCCGATCTCGACAAGCTCCACCAGGTTTTGGCGAACCTGCTATCGAACGCGGTGAAGTTCACCCCGGCCGGCGGCAGTGTTGACGTCGCGTGGGACGCGTCGGACGAAACGGTGAGCATTCGCGTGACGGATACGGGGCCCGGCATTCCCTCGACGAAGCTCGAGGCGATCTTCGAGCCTTTCGTACAACTCGGCGGCAACCTCACGCGCGTCGCCGAAGGCACGGGCCTTGGGCTGGCGATCAGCCGCGAGCTCGCGCGGGCGATGGGCGGCGACGTAACGGTGCAGAGCACCTTCGGCGCGGGCGCGACATTCACGCTGTCGCTCCCGCGCACGTAGTCGCCCCCCCCCGGTCTACTCCTCGCGCAGCGCGGAGATCGGATCGACCCGGGTCGCCCGCCGCGCGGGAATCCACGCCGCCGCGCAAGCCACCGCCGCGAGTCCAAGCGCCGCGCCGACGAAGACGCGTGGATCCTGCGGGCTAACGCCGTAGAGCAGCGACGAAACGAAACGCGACAGCCAGTACGCGCCGAGCAGTCCGATTACCACACCGAGCAACGCGAGGCGCGCACCGTCGCCGACGATCATTCCCACCACGTCGCGCCGCTGCGCGCCGAGTGCCACGCGCACGCCGATCTCGCGCGTCCGTTGTGACACGCCGTACGACAGCACGGCGTACACTCCGATCGTCGCCAACAGGACGGCGAGTCCGCCGAAGACGACGAGCAAGATCGTATTCGTGCGCCGAGGCGCGATGCTCGCCGAAATCACCTCATCCATTCGCCGCATCTGGTACACGGGAAGGTTCGCATCGCCGGCGCGAACCGCCTCGCGGAGACGCGACATCAGCGCACGCGGGTCCGCCGAACCGCGCACCACGATCGACGCATAGCTCTGCGCCTGCTCGGCCATTGGCAAGTACAACTGGCCTTCGGCGGCTTCGTCGAGGCGTCGCGTTCGAATGTCGCCGACGACGCCGATCACCGTGCGTCGCTCGGGGCCGAACGCCATTTGCTTGCCGATGGCGTCCTGCCCGGGCCACAGCTGCTTGGCCAAGCTCTCGTTGATGACCGCGACCTTGTGCGCGGTATCGACGACCGCCGGGAGATCGCTCCCACGGAGCCGGGCCCCGATCACGTTGAAATAGCCGGGCGTTGCGACGATGTAGTAGCCCATCGCCGCGTGCGCCTCATCGTTCGACTCGGCCGGCGCGACGCGCAGGCCGATCGAGCCCGCGCCTTCCATCGGGAGAGCGCTTACCGCGGCCGCGTCGGTTCCAGGCGATCGAAGCCTGGCGATCGCGTCGTTCAAGAAGCCCGGGATGGCGGTTCTGCTCGCGAATTTCCGGCTCGGAAAGGTCAAGCGTCCGGTCACG
>Ga0105242_10003138_pt1 | contig 12903 bp, 10 predicted proteins | sample KBSM24metaG_FD_81521 | JGI IMG/M metagenome (GOLD analysis project Ga0105242, IMG submission 81521) | Miscanthus rhizosphere microbial communities from Kellogg Biological Station, Michigan, USA - KBS M2-4 metaG | ecosystem: Host-associated > Plants > Roots > Rhizosphere > Soil | place...
ATGCTGGCGTGGTCGAGCTACGAGGGAACGACGCACCTGCTGCCGAACGCGATCCATCCCGAGAGCTACGGAATCCGCACGAAACGCGTGGACCTCGTGGCGCGGTACGGGCTCGAAGGAAAACGCGTGCTGCTCACGGTCGGACGCCTGGCATCCGAGGAACGCTACAAGGGATTCGACGAAGTGCTGGAGGTGCTCCCGAATCTCGACGACGACGTCGTCTACGTCATCGCCGGCGGCGGCAATGATCGCGCGCGGCTCGAACAAAAGTCCGCGCAGCTCGGCGTCGCGCAGCGCGTGGTCTTCACCGGACTCTTTCCCGACGAAGAGAAAGCGGATCTCTACAATCTCGCCGACATCTACGTCATGCCCAGCCGCGGCGAGGGATTCGGCTTCGTCTTCCTCGAGGCGCTCGCATCGGGCGTTCCGGTGATCGGGAGCAAGCATGACGGCGGACGCGAGGCCCTGCTCGGCGGCGAGCTCGGACTGCTCGTCGATCCCTCGAATCCGGCCGAGATCGAAAGCGCGATCCGCGAGCTTCTGGCTCGCCCTCGCCGCGAGATCCCGCCCCGCCTCGAGCACTTCTCGTTCGAGAACTTCAAAGCGCGGCTGGATGGTGTGGTGCGCGCCTCCGGCGCGCCTCTCAAAGGCGCGCCGGAGGCGCGCACCACACCGTAAGATGTGCACCGCATGAAACGCGCGCTCATCCTCGGCGTATCCGGACAGGACGGCGCCTATCTCTCGCAGCTTTTGCTCGAAAAGGGCTACGAAGTGCACGGAGCGTCGCGGGACGCGGAGCTGCAGCCCTTCAACCGCCTCGAGGAGCTCGGCGTACGCGACCGCGTGCGCACGCACTCCACCTCGCTCCGCGATTTTCGCGAGACGCTCCAGCTGCTGACCAACGTGCAGCCCGACGAGATCTACAACCTCGCCGGACAGACTTCCGTCGGCCTGTCGTTCTCGCAGCCGATCGAGGCGATCGAGAGCATCGCCCAGGCGGTGCTGATCCTGCTGGAAGTCGTTCGATATTTGCACGCGCCGGTACGAATTTATAACGCCTCGTCGAGCGAGTCGTTCGGCGAGACGCCGGCCGGCGCGGCGTCGAGCGAGGAAACGCCGTTCATGCCCCGCAGCCCCTACGCGACGGCGAAGGCGACCGCGCACTGGACGACCGTCAACTACCGGCAGGCTTACGGGATGTATGCCTGCTCGGGAATCCTCTTCAATCACGAGTCGCCTCTGCGCAGCGATCGATTCGTGACGAAGAAGATCGTCAGCGCCGCCGCCGAGATCGCCGCCGGCCGCCGCGCGCGCCTCACCCTCGGCGACCTCGGCGTGTCCCGCGATTGGGGCTATGCGCCCGAATACGTCGAAGCGATGTGGCGCATGCTGCAACAGGACCGCGCCGACGACTACGTCATCGCCACCGGTGAGAGCCACACCGTCGAGGAATTCGTCGCCGCGACGTTCGCCGAATTGGGACTCGACTGGCGCGAGCACGTCGACATCGACCAATCCCTCTTCCGCCCGACCGATATCCGCTACAGCCGCGGCGACGCGTCGAAGGCGAAGCGCGAGCTGGGATGGGAAGCGACGACGCGCTTCCATGCGCTGGTGTCGAAGCTCGTCAAAGCTGTTCGCGAATCCAGCTGATCGTCCCGCCGAGCCCGGACGCCCATTGCGATGTCGGACAGCCGAGGTTGCGCAAGCGCGTGATGTCGGCCTGCCAGTTCCGCGGCGAGCCCGGAAGACTCTCGCCAGTGAACTCCGGCGGCGCGTCGATGCCCGCGCTCCGGAAGATCTCGCCGGCGAGCGTGCGGATCGTCACCGCCTCACCTGATGCGACGTTCAATGCCTCGCCGTTGCACGCGGCACGCTCGGCGATGCAGACGATCGCGCGCCCGGCATCGCCGGCGTAGAGGTAGTCGCGCGTTTCATCGCCGCCGCCGTAGACGGTGTAGTGACCCGCGAGCGCGCGCCGGGCGATGTCCCACACCGCGAGACGGCGGAGATTCTCGCCGTACGTCGAAAAGATTCGCGCCTTGCACCCGCGCAGGCCGTGAACGCTCACGTACTCGTCGACGAGCAGCTCCTGCTGCAGCTTGTGAAACCCGTACGGCGAGATCGGCGCGAGCGGCGCATCTTCGCTCACCGGCAACGCCGCCGGATCGCCGTACACGGCCGCGGAAGAGATCAGGATGAAGCGGGCGTCGATCGCGGAGATGCGGATGCTCTCCAGCAGGCCCGCGGTCGGAAGGACGTGGCCGTGCACGTCGGCAAGCGGATTGCGCATCGACTGCTGCACGCTCGCCGGCGCGGCGAGATGAACGACGACGTCCGGCGTGTAGCGCTCGAGCAGGGACACGTTGCGCTCGGTGTCGGCGACGTCGTGCAGGTCGAAGCTTTCGAAGCGATCCGCCTGCCGGTTCGGATCCGTGCGGCCCACGCCGACGGCTCGCCATCCCGCCGACGTAAACGCCGTCGCGAAGTGTCCGGCCAGAAACCCGCCGGCTCCGGTCATGAGAACGGTTTTGGCCATCTCCCGGGTGCCATTATCGCGGCAGATCGCTTACATTCGACGCCGTGCACAAAGTCATCAAAGCGCGCACCGGCGCCGCGCGGCTCAACCTCGCCGAGCTGTGGGAGTTCCGGGAGCTCATCTACTTCCTCGCCTGGCGCGACATCCTGGTCCGCTACAAACAGACCGTCATCGGCGTGCTCTGGGCGCTGGTGCGCCCGTTCGTGACGATCGTCGTGTTCACCATCGTCTTCGGTCGTTTCGCACGCGTGCCGTCCGGATCGATTCCGTATCCCGTGCTCGCGCTCGCGGGCCTGATCGCGTGGCAGCTCTTCTCGACGGCGTTCTCGGAGAGCAGCTCGTCCGTCGTCGGCAACTCGCAACTCGTGTCGAAGGTCTATTTCCCGCGCCTGATCATGCCCTTGAGCGCGATCGTCTCGTCGCTGGCCGACTTCGTCGTGACGCTGGCCATGCTGGCGATGTTGATGCTCTGGTATCGCGTGCCGGTGAGCCCGACCGTCGCGTGGCTGCCGCTGTTCCTTCTCCTCTGTCTCATCATCGCCCTCGGCAGCGGGATCTGGTTCGCGGCGCTTTACGTGCGTTACCGCGACATCCGCCATCTGATCCCGTTCATCGTGCAGCTCGGCCTCTACATCTCGCCGGTCGGGTTCCCGTCCTCGATCGTGCCGGAGCGCTGGCGGTTTCTCTATTCGCTCAATCCGATGGCCGGCGTGATCGACGGCTTTCGCTGGTCGCTGTTCGGCGGACGCAATCCGATCTACATGCCCGGCCTGGCGCTCTCGATCGTGCTCTCGATCGCGATCCTGATCAGCGGCGCGTACTACTTCCGCAATACGGAGCGGCTCTTCGCCGACATCATCTGATGTCGACTCTGCTCGTCTCCGCGCGATCGCTGGGGAAGAAATACAAACTCGGCGCGGCGTCGCTCGGCACGTTGTCGCTGCGCGACCGGCTCACGGACGCCGTGCGGTCGTTGCGGCGAAAAAGGAGCGAGGCGGAGGACTTCTGGGCGCTGCGCGACGTGTCGTTCGACCTGCACGACGCGGAAGTGATCGGCGTCATCGGACGCAACGGCGCGGGCAAGAGCACGCTGCTGAAGATCATCAGCCAGATCACCGAGCCGACCGAGGGAGAAGCGCATCTGTTCGGACGCATCGCCAGCCTGCTCGAAGTGGGAGTGGGGTTTCATCCCGAGCTGTCGGGACGCGAGAATGTGTTTCTCAACGGCGCCATTCTCGGCATGTCGCGCGCCGAGATCCGCCGCAAGTTCGACGAGATCGTCGCCTTCGCGGAAGTGGAGCGGTTCGTCGATACACCGGTGAAGCGATACTCGTCGGGCATGTACGTCCGCCTCGCCTTCGCGGTGGCCGCGCATCTCGAGCCGGACGTCCTCATCGTGGACGAAGTCCTCGCCGTCGGCGACATCGCCTTCCAGCGGAAATGCCTCGGCAAGATGGAAGATATCCGCGCGAAAGGCCGGGCCGTGCTCGTCGTCAGCCACAACATGAGCCTCATCTCTCAGCTCTGCGAGACCGTGATCTGGCTGGACGGCGGACGCATCGTGAAAAGCGGACCGACCCGCGAGGTGATCGCGGCGTACATGGCCGAGGGACTCGGAGGAAGCGCGGAGTGGATCCCTGAAGCGCCGCTGGGTGACGCGTTTGAATATCACCGCGTCTGGATCGACAGCGACTCCGGCGATGCGGGAACCGTCGCAGCCGACAGCGCATTCGACGTGGTGTTCGACTTCACCGTGAAACGCGCGATGCCTCCCGGCCGCCTGGCTCTCATGATCGCGTCGGCCGAAGGAACGCCGATCATGGCCTCGGCGAGCACCGATCACCTTCCCGCAATTCGAGAGCCGTGGAAGCTCGGCCGGCAGCGGATGCGCTGCACGATTCCCGGGCATCTTCTCGTACCCGGGCGATATTTTGTGACGACGTCCGAGCAGGTAGAGCTGGTCGAGGTTCTCCGTGAGCGGATCTTCGCGTTTACGATCACGGAACAGAACAGCCTCACCGCGCGCGACGGCCGTCTCGGCGTGATCGCGCCGCTTCTGAGGTGGAGGGCTGAAGAAATCTCATGAGCATGTTCTGGCGGCTTCTCGATCCGCTTCTGCTGAAGGTTCGATCGCGTCTCGATCACCTCGAGATGCATCACCCATCGAAATACCTGGCGGAATTCACGCGGACGAGGGGCGTCTTCCATCCGGAGGCGATCGTGACGAACCGGGCCCGCGTGCAGAGCGTCGCCGCACGCGAGCAGCTGGAAGTGGGCCGCTTCAGCTACATCGACGGCGAGGTCTTCCTGTTGACGCCGGACGCGATGTGCACGATCGGGGAACACTGTTTTCTCGGCGTGGACTCGCGTCTCTGGGTGCAGCAGCGGATCAGCATCGGCAACTTCGTGCTGATCGCGCCGCGCGTCGACATCTTCGACAATGACTCGCATCCACTCGATGCGAAGCAGCGGCGCGAGGACGCGATCGATCAGTTCGAGCGTAAACGGCCGATGAGTTACGAGCACGTGGCCGCGGCCGAGGTCGTGATCGACGACGACGTCTGGATCGGCACGAAGAGCACGATCATGAAGGGCGTTCACCTCGGGCGAGGCGCGGTCGTGGCGGCTGCATCCGTCGTCACCCGTGACGTCCCGCCGTTCACGCTCGTCGGCGGGAATCCCGCGCGCGAGATCCGCCGGTTGGACGAGAGAATCGTCCAGTAGTGGCCCGGATACGGCGACTCGCCGAGATCGACGGCGTAGTGGAAGCGCGGATTGAGCAGGCGCGCGAATCGCGCGAAGGCGCTGCGATCCTCGCTGTTGGTCGGATTCGCAGGAATGACCAGCGCGTCGCCTGCAACGGCCTTAGGTGCCGTCAGGAAACGCGCGTTCGGAACGGCCGGAACGCGTCGCGTGAGATTGACCGGTCCCGCCGGCGGTTTCGGCCAGACCACAGGCTTCTGCTCCGCGTACTGTTTCGCGACGTAGCTGAGAAACGGCCAGCGCGGATCGACGCCGACGAGCTCCGCACGGATCCAGAACGAGCGCTCGAAATCCGGATCTTCGATCACCACGACATCCCGTCCCGAGGCGAACGCGCCGGCGACTTCGTGGAGCAGTCGCCAGTCCGCGCGTGATGATGCGCGCATCGCCGCCGCCTGCGCCCAGAGACTCGCGCCTCCGAAGATCGCGAGCAGCACGATCGCGATTGCCGCCGCCGCGTCCGCGATCCGAGTGGACGCGAGACGCCGCAGCTCGTCGACACCGAGAGACACGCACGGCACAAGGAACAACGCGGCTGGATACGCGTAGCGGAGCGCCGGATACGGCGCCGCCACGGCCATGCCGATCGAGAGCGCGAGCAAGAGCGCCGCTCCTTTCGACCGGCGAACCAAAGTGATTCCACCGAGCGCGAGCAGCGCCGCGAGCAGCACCGACAGCAACGGAAACGAAGTCGCCGCGAAGAGGAGCACCTTCGCCGTCCAGAACGCGTTCGGGAGAAGACGGTCGAGAAGACTCCCCGACCCTCGCGCGTACGGATCGGACAGCATCAGCACGCATCGCGCGATCTGATTCAGCAGCGCCGCGAGCATCACCGCGACCGCCATGCGCGCGACGCCGCCGCGCCGCCACAGCAGCGGCGCGAGCAGTACGAACAGCGCCAACGTCAACGGCGCGGCGATTTCCTTCGACATCGTTGCCGCCACAAAGGCAATCACCGTCCACCCCACGGCGCCGTCCCCGCGTCGCGAAAGACGCAGCCATCCGAGAAACGCCGCCGCCAGCGCGGGGATCAACCAATTCTCCGCGCGCAGCAGATCGATCTCCGGAATGGCCGCAAAAAACGCGAAGTAGGCGACGCCCGCCGCCGTCGCCGCGGATGAAGCCGCGGTCTCTTTCGCGATCGCGAACGCGAGGCCAACCGATACCAGCCGGACGGCGATCAGCACGACGTGCCACGCTCCCGGATGCGCCCGAAACAGCGTCGCGAAGAGCCACGCCATCGCATCTGGCAGCGGCCGGTAGAGCCACGCTCCCGGCGCCGTGAGATCGAAGATCGAGCGGACGATCGACGAGGGCCACGCGCCGATGCGGATCATCGAGAACGCGATGTAGTCGTTGACGAGCTGATACTCACACCGCGCCGCTTCGATCGCGACCAGCGCGTAAACGATCGCGATCAACGCGAACAGAAGTGCGTACCAGGTACGATTCATGTCACGGTGACAACTTAGTGCAAAATGAAGTGTGTTGCGCGCGGGGCTGGTCAGCATCGATCCGGATCAGAAGTGGATCGGCGGGCGTTACTACCTTCACCATCTCGTCCGAGCGGTGGCCTCGCTTCCGCCCGAGGAGCGCGTCGAGATTCTCGATCTCTGGTGGCAGAGCGCGCCCGAAGACGATCCCTTCGCCGACGTGCGCCCGCTCCTCGCCGGCCGCCGCGTGATCGCGCTGCCGGAGCGGCTCGGCCGCCGGATTCGCCGAAAGCTGCGCAGAACACTTCACGGTTGGTACGACGCCCGCGATCTCTTTCTCGATGCCGGCATCGACGTAATCTTCCCGATCGCTCCGTGCGCCGATCCGGGGATCGCGTTCGTCTTCTGGATTCCCGACCTCCAGTATCGCCGCCTGCCGGAGTTGTTCAGCGACGACATGCAGACGTGGTACGAACGTCACAACGTAGAGAACGGAATGGCTGCCGATCTGATCGTCGTCAGCAGCGAAGAAGGACGTCGCGATCTCGAGCACTTCTTCCCGCGGTTCGCGCCCAAGGCGCGCGTGCTGCACTTCTGCAGCATCCCGACCGACGACTGGTGGGCGCTCGATCCCGCCGCCGTCGCCGCGAAGTACGACCTTCCCGCGAAGTTCTTCGTCCTCTCGAACCAGTTCTCGCATCACAAGAATCACATGGTCGTTTTCGAGGCGCTGCGTCTGCTCCGCGACGCGCACGGCATCGCGGCGACGATTGCCTGCACCGGCAGCACGTACGGGTTTCGCGGCGACGACTACATACAGCGCGTCGAGTCGTACCTGCGCGAGCACGATCTCGCGGCGCCCGTCCACATCCTCGGGCTGATTCCGCGCGCCGAACAGGTCGCGCTCATGCGCCGGTCGATCTGCATGCTCCAGCCGTCGCGCTTCGAAGGATGGTCGACCGTCGTCGAAGACGCGAAGAGCCTCGGCAAGCGCATTCTGTTGAGCGACATCGCCGTGCATCGCGAGCAGGCGCCGGACCGCGGCACGTATCTTCCGCTCGACGACGCCGCCGCGTGGGCGGAGGCAATGGCGAAAGAGTGGAACACGCGCGAGGCGGGACCGCACACGGACGAAGAACGCGCCGGCGCGGCGTACGTCGAGCGCGCGAAGATCGAGACCGGCCGCACGTTCGTGCGCATCCTCCGCGAAGCGGTGCAACGGCGATGAGAATCCTCTTCTGTTCGCAGGCCGCGCACACCGGCGGAGGCGTCGAGGTGTGGCTGGAGTCGCTGAGCGCCGCGCTCGCGTCGCGCGGATGGGATGTCGTGACCGGCCTCGCCAAGGGAAGATTTCACGATCCCGTCCGCTACGCCGCACGCCACCGCGTGATCGCGCCCGTGGCCATCGACGGATCGTCCGGCTTCGCCGAGGATCGCGTGCTCGCGCTCAAACGTCTGTTCGAGCGCGTTCGCCCCGATGTCATCCTGCCGGTGAACCTCGCCGACGCGATGCTTGCAGCCGCGTACTGGAAAAGCGGCGGCGCCGACACGCGCCTGGCGATCTGCATTCACGGACAGGGCGACGACCGCATCGAACAGGCGCGTGGCGTCGCGCCGTTCCTCGATCTCGCGACGAGCGTTTCGAAGCGGGTCGTCGAACGACTGCTCCCGATCATCGGCCTCCACACTCCGACGGGAGTCCCGCCGCCGGTGCGCGAGAGCGCGCCGCGCGAACAACTGCGCCAGATCGCGTACATCGGCCGTTTCGATGCCGAAAAACGCGTGCGCGACGCCGTTCCATTGATTCGCGCGCTGTCCGGCAGCGATGTCACGTTTCACTTCATCGGGGCGGGTCCGGACGATTCGTATCTGCGCGATGCGCTCGCGGAACAACGCGTCGTCTTCCGCGGCATGCTGTCACGTGACGAACTCTACGCGTCGGTTTATCCCGCCATCGATGGGATCGTCGTTTTTTCCGAGGCGGAGGCAGGGCCGATCGTGGCCTGGGAGGCGATGGTCCACGGCGTCGTTCCGGTGGTTTCGGACTATGCCGGCCGGGCCGAGGAGAACGTGATCCGGCACGGTGAAACGGGACTCGTTTTCCCCGTCGGAGACGTGCAGCGAGCGGCGAGCGCGATTCGGTCCATGATTTCCGCGGGATCGCTGCGCGAGCTGTCGATGCGCGCACGCGGCGAGTTGCCCGAGGCGTACACGGAGCGCGCGTTCGGCGACTCGTGGGACGCGGCGTTGCGCGCGGCGGTCGAGAGACCCATGCGCACCGGCAGCGCATCCGATCTCCCATCGCTCGTTTCCCCCGGCTTCATCGCCCGCCTCGGATTGAGCGTCGAGAACACCTCGCGCCTACGACGGCTGACCGGCCGCCGTTTTACCCATGCTGATCCGGGGTCGGAGTGGCCGCACTGACGGCGACTTCGGGCGTCATCGTCTCAAGCGCGATCGAGCGCGGGCGGCCTTTGACTTCATCGAACAGCCTCGAAACGTAGAGACCGAGGATCGCCAGTCCGAACATGATCGCGGCTCCGACGATCAGCGTCAGCAAGATCACGGTCGTGAATCCCGTGAATGCCTTCCCCGACGCCCACATGTACAGCGTCTGGATTCCCAGGACGATCGAGAACAGCGTGAAGATCACGCCGGCCAGCGCGACGAGAAAGAGCGGCCACGGCGTGAACGAGGTGATCGCATCGACGCTGAACCGGATCAGCCGCATCACGCTCCAGCGCGTTTGGCGGTCCGCGGCCGGCACTTCGAAATCAATCGAAGTACGATCCACGCCGGTCCACGAGCAGATCCCTCGAAAGAACGTCACGCGCTCCGGAAGCTTCTTCAGCACGTCGACGACCGCGCGATCGAGCAGCTTGAAATCCGTCGAGCCGTGAAAGTCGTTTCCCGTCCCCCGCTGGAGAATCCAGTAGAACACCGCGCTGGCCATCCGGTACCAGAACGGCTCCCGGGCCCGGCTCTGCTTCCGAGCCTCGACGATCTTCCACTTCCCGGATCGCCAGAGCTCGATCATTTGGGGAAGCAGCGCGGGCGGATGCTGAAAGTCGACATCCATCACGATCACGGCGGCGCCGCGGGCCATCTCGATGCCGGACCACACCGCCGCTTCTTTTCCGAAGTTCCGCGTCAATCGGAGTCCGCCGACGCGAGCGTCTTCGTCGCGCAGCGCACGGATGCCGGCCCATGTCGCATCGGTCGAGCCGTCGTCGATGAAGAGCAGCTCGAAGCGGACATCGTCCAGGAGCCTGCGAACCTCGGCGAAGAAGCGCGGAATCTGCGCGGCTTCATTGTGGACGGGCACGACGATCGAGATCTCGATGTCCTTCATAGGCTCGCTCGTTTTCTCACATCCACGCGCAGATCGAACGGAATCTTCGTCCTCCCCCGCTTGCGCAAGGATAGATATTCGCGATCTCCCCCAATCGTCTTTCGCTCGAACGCGGGTGCGTCGTACCACGCTCCGAGAGCGAGAGGAGAAGGCTCGGCCTCATCGAGATAGGCGACGACGGAGACATCGGCACGATCGACCGGCGGCGCGATCGCATTCGTTGCCAGCTCGCGAAGGACGCAGCGTTCACCCTGGCAGCGGGAGTCGAACCAGAACGCCTTTCGATGGCGGCCGCCTTGGAAGCGGACGAAGTCGGCGAACGCGGGCGCCGTTTCACCCGCGACAACGTTCGCGTCGCCGACGATGATCAGCGTCGAGTCGGGCGTAATTCCGGCGGCAGCAACTCGCACGGCCTCCTGTTGGACCCGCGCTTTCGCCTTGAAGTTCCTGACCGCCGTGATGTCGATCCGGATCGCGTTGAGCATCCAGATGGCGAAGACGCTCATGGCGATGCCAAACATCACGCGGCGTTTTTCTCCCGCGATGATCGCGATGCCCCACGCATTCACGGCTGCAAATGCGAGAACGCACGGCAGCCAGTAGTGATCCCAGAATCCTCCGCGCGTCGCATACAACGCGTACTGCGGCCCGACCCAGGCCAGAAAGACGACGATCGACAGGAGCCCCGGGCGTTTTACAAACCAGGCGAGCAGCGCGGGAACGAACCACGCGGCGAGTGCCGGCGCGCGCACCGCATCCCTCAACAGGATCTGCGCGATTCCGGCGGGCGAGCGTTCGAGACTCCGCGCTCCATAACTCGTTTCGCCGGCGCCCTTGAGCGCGACAGCGATCCCGATGATGCCGGCGAAGAACAACAGCGCGTACGCGAGCGCGACGAAGCGCAAACGATGCACCGCCGCACGCAGAGGCATCGTCTGAGCTTCCAGCCATAACCGGACTCCGAACAAAGCCGGGACGAGCAGGACAAACGACTCCTTCGAGTAGGCGGCCAGCGCCGCGAGAACGAACGTGCCGATCTCGCTGCGACGCGACACCATCATCGCCAGAGCACCCGCGAGAAAGAGCATCCCCCACGCCTCCTTCGGACCGAGGCGGTACCAGGCGGCCGTCGGACCCGGATCAGGCGCGAGCAACGGGATCAGCGCGAATACCGCGGACGCCGCCGGGATCCGGAAGACCTGCCACGCAACGAAGTACAGGAGCGCGGCAACCGACAGCGCGAGGATGAGGGACACCCCATGCCAGAGAAGAGGACGCGGACCGAGGAGAACCGGACCCATGACATCGAAGATCTGGTTCACCGGACGGAAACGGCCGACCGCGTGGATGTCCTGTCGCAACTCGGCGCCGTACATCGAAATGAGATCCACGTGCGGCTTCAGTTGAGGAGCGATGATGCGGTGATCGTCCTGCAGCTCGAACGGCGCGCCGAGTTGTCCCACGTAGGTCACCAAGACAATCGCGATCGTCGCCGCGAACCAGAGCGCCTTCGACATCGGCATCGATTCTACTGTTCCGTGGAACCGCGGCCCCGGCGAAGCATCGTGTGCCTGAACCTGCGCAGCGGTTCCTCGATGAAATGCCACGATGCCGAAGCGAAGCCGAATGTGAGAATCAGATAGGCCGCCGCGAGAACTGCACGGCCAGATAGTCGATGCACGCCGGCAGCAGATACGCGCAGTGCGTCAACGATGAAAGCGGCGATCAATAGTCCCAGTCCGGCGACGAGGCTCGTCATGAGCAGTGCCGGGGCGCGCGCCGGGAACCGAGCGACCAGAGATGCGTCGAGGATCCGGGCAGGCCATGACGATGTAAACGTTCGAGAGATATGTCGCGAACCACGGGAACGACGCCTTCGTAATCCCCAGTCCCGCCACGAGCGCGAACACGATCGTGAGGTAGTAGGTCGGAAAAATGCGAAGCGCCCGTCCCGCGTAAAACCGGCCGAAGGCCCCCTTCAACGTTTGCCTGCGCGACTCGATTGCCTCAACATCGCCGAGAAGAATGCTCGTGATGAGAAAGCCGCTGAGGACGAAGAACAGCTCGACGCCGAGGTAGCCGATCGAGACGTGAGACGCCAAACCCCAGTCAGAACCAAAGTGCCCGAAGAGCACCAGCGCAATCGCGAGCGCTCGAATGCCGTCGAGTTGAGGACGGTACGAAAACGTCTGCGCCGCCAATGACGACGATGATAACTGGCCCGCGTCCCACCGGAGGAATGCCCGTCGGGCGCGGATGGATCGCCGTCCTCCTCTTTGCGCTCTCGCTCTTCGTGTATCTCTACAACTATCGATACCGGATCTGGGGCGCGGGCGGAGACACGACGGCCGCGGAACTGCTGCCGCTCGCAATCGAGCGGAATCACAGCCTGTACTTCGACGGCTTCGGGGACAAGGGCGTGTTCTGGCGCATCGACGGCCATCTGGTCTCCAGCTACCCGATCGTGCCGGGATTCTTCAACATCCCCGCGTACGCGATCGCGCGATGGCGTGGCGTGCCGCTCGACTCGATGCATCGCTCAATGCTGTCGATGATCTCCGCGAGCATCGTCACCGCGGCATCGGTGGCATTCTTTTTTCTGGCGCTCTCCAACCTCGTCGCACGCCGCTCGACCGCCGTCGCCGGCACGCTCGTCTACGCGTTCGCGACTACCGCCTTCAGCGTCGCCGCGCGCGGGATGTGGCAGCACGGGCCGTCGCTCTTATTTCTCACGATCGCGCTCTGGCTGCTCACGGTTGAGCGGCCGGCTCTCAACCGGCCGGATGGCGACGGCGGGCTGAGAGCCCGCCGCTTCA
>Ga0105242_10003142_pt1 | contig 12894 bp, 10 predicted proteins | sample KBSM24metaG_FD_81521 | JGI IMG/M metagenome (GOLD analysis project Ga0105242, IMG submission 81521) | Miscanthus rhizosphere microbial communities from Kellogg Biological Station, Michigan, USA - KBS M2-4 metaG | ecosystem: Host-associated > Plants > Roots > Rhizosphere > Soil | place...
CGCTGGTGGGGAGCCCGGCGCTGCCCACGCCGCACCACACGCTGGCGCTCTGGGCCACCTACAAGCTGCCGCAGATGCCCCAGGTCACGCTGGGCGCGGGCGGGCGCTACGTGAGCGAGCAGCTCACCAGCTATCCCTTCAACCTGCCCGCCTACACCGTGGTGGATCTCTCGGTGGGCTACACCGGCCCCAACTACCGCATCACGGCCGGCGTGAAGAACGTGTTCGACCGTGCCTACTACGACGGCGCGATCAACGCCAACGTGGTCTCGCCCTCCATGCCGCGCAACTTCAGCCTGGGCCTGACGTACTTCTTCTGAGCCCGCACCCCGCGGCTTGACGCTGGGCAAGGGAGAGGCACGCAAGGAGTGGCACACTCGCGTGCTTCAGCGGCGGGCACTTTTCCCTGCCCGCTGCCCCGCCACAGGAGCTCCCCCGATGCCCGCCACCGCCCCCAAGTATTCGGCCACGCTGCGCGCGCTGCACTGGTCCATGTTCGCGCTCGTCGCGCTGGCCTACGCCACCATCAACCTGCGCAGCGTCTTCGAGCGCAATAGTGCGCCGCGCCTGCTGATGGTCGAGTCGCACTTCCTGCTGGGCATGCTGGTGCTGCTGCTGGTGGCGCCGCGGCTGCTGGCGCGCTGGCGCTCGCCGCAGCCGCCCATCGCGCCGCCGGTCTCTGCCCCGCTGCGCATCGGCTCCCACATCGGTCACGCGCTGCTCTATGGCTTTCTCATCGCGCAGCCCCTGCTGGGCATGGCCTGCCGCCTGCTGGGCGGGCGCGGCATCGCCCTGCCCTTCACCGATGCCGTCATCCCCTGGCCCATCGAATGGGTGAACAAGGAATGGTCCGGCATGCTGGAAGAGGCCCATGAATGGCTGGGCACGGCCTTCTACTGGGTGATCGGCCTGCACATCGCAGCGGCGCTCTGGCACGCCTTCGTGCGGCGCGACAACACGCTGCGGCGCATGTGGTGACCGCGCCTCCGCGCGGTTCTGCCTACTCGTCCTCGCCGCTCTCCAGCATCTTGCGCAGCAGGAAATCGAGCGCCAGACGCTCGGCGGGGTTGAGCTTGCCGTAGGTGCTCTGGGTGATCTTGCGGGCGAACGGCTGCATCTTGCGCACAAGATGGCGGCCCTCGCTGGTCAGCTCGATCACCACCTTGCGCCGATCCACTCGGTCGTGGTCCACGCTGATGAGGCCACGCTGCTTGAGCCGATCGACCACGCCCCGGATAGTGGCCTGATCGATCACGGTCGCCTTGACCACCTCGGCCAGGGAACTGCTGCCCTGGTCGTGCAGCGAACACAGCACCACGAACTGCGCTGCCGTCAGCTGGGAGTCCGGGATGTACTCCTGGAACAGCGCCGTATGCCGCTGATAGACGCGGCGAAGCAGGTGCCCCACCTGTTCGGAGAACACATAACCCTCTTCCTCGATCTCGGTCTTGCTTGGCATGCCGGGATTGTAGGGAGCGCGCAGGGCACGGCTGCCCGCGCGGCGCGGGCCGGAGCTGCCCAGCGGCCAGATAGATGGGGTAGAGCGGGCTGCCGGCCGCACGCCGATACGGCTGGCTAGTGGACGGCGCCCGTCCGGAACAGGGAGACGGACTGGTCGAGCCTTCGGCTCTGGTCCGCCAGCGAGGCGGCGGCCGCCGCTGCCTGCTCCACCATGGCGGAGTTCTGCCGGACGGCGTCGTCGATCTGCCCGATGATGTCATTGACGCGGGTGATCTCCTCGCGCTGGCCCCGGGAGGCCTCGGACATCTCGCCGATGGTGGCCAGCACCTGGGAGGCGAGGCGCACGATCTCCTCCAGGCTGCCGCCGGCGGCCTGGGCCAGCCGTTCCCCGCTGGCAACATGGCCCCGGGAGACGTCCAGCAGCTGGCTGATCTGCCGGACCGCCTGCGTGCTGCGCTGGGCGAGGCTGCGGACCTCGGCCGCCACCACCGCGAACCCGCGGCCGTGGGTGCCTGCGCGCGCCGCCTCGACGGCGGCATTGAGCGCCAGGATGTTGGTCTGGAAGGCGATGCCCTCGATCAGCGAGGAGATGTCGGAGATGCCGGCGGTGCTGCGCGAGATGTCGCCCATGCCGTCGATCACCTGGCGCACCAGTTCGCGGCCCTGCTCGGCCGCGTCCTTCGACGAAGCGGCCAGGCGGTGGGTCTGGTCCGCATGGGACGCGTTACGGCGCACCGCGTCGCTCAGGTCGTGCATGCGCCCCACCGCCTGCTCGATGGCGGACGCGGTTTCCTCGGTGCGCGCCGCCAGGTCCATGTTGGCGTCGGAGATTTCGCTGGCCGCGCCGTCGACGGTGCGCACGCCTTCGCGCAGGTCGCGCACCAGGCTAGCCAGACTTTTCTGCATGACGTCCATGCTGGCGCCGAGGCGCGCCACCTCGTCGTCGGAGCGGGTGTCCGGCGACACCGGCCGGGTCAGGTCGCCCGCACCGATGCCGCGCGCGTGCGACAGCAGCCGGACCACGGGTGTGCGGATGCGCTTGCGGGTCATCGCCAGAGCGGCGCCGAGAGCCAGCGAGGCGGCGAAGATCGCGATGGTGGCCGGGGGCATGGCGCCCCGGGCGCCGGCCCACTGCGCGGCGGCCAGGCAGACCACCACGGCGTTGGCCGCCTGCGCGAGCGCCAGGCGCGACGACAGGGTGGGTGCGGTCACGAAGCGCAGCAGGCCGCCGACACCGCGCAGGGCCAGCCGCCCCTCGCGCAAGGTGTGGAGCGTGGACGTCCCGGCCTGCCGGGACGCGTTGAAGCGGCGCATCCGCGCCACGTCGCGTTCGCCGGCCCGCGTGCGCACGGTGGTGTGGCCCACGTGCCGGCCGTCCTGCATCGTGCGCGTGATCGTGGCCTGCGCCCAGAAGAAGCTGCCGTCCTTGCAGCGATGGCGCATCACGCCCGTCCAGGCCCCATGGGCCTTGACGGTGCGCCACAGGTCGGCGCTCAGCTCGGGCGGCGTGTCCGGCGCGTACATCATGCTCGCGGGCTGCCCCAGCAGTTCCCCGGACGCATAGCCGCTGCGCTCGACGAAGGCCGGGTTCACGTACACCATGCGGCCCTCGATGTCGGTGCGGGTGATGAGGTATTCGTCGTCGCGCAGGGCGGCATCCACCGCCCTGCCGGCAGGGACCAGCGCGGCCATCAGTCGAGCGCGCGGTTGCGCGATTCCACGTCCACGGCCCAGATCGACAGCGCGCCGCCCACCAGCATCGCCGACAGCACGGCCAGCGCCAGCGTGAAATGCGTGGCCATGATGGGCGCGATGATGGCCGGCGCGAACAGGCCGCCGAAGCGCGCGACGGCGCCCGCCATGCCCATGCCGCTGGCGCGCAGGTCGGTCGGGTAGACCTCGGGGGTGAAGGCGTAGAGCGCGCCCCAGGTGCCCAGCAGCGAGAAGCTCATGAGCAGCGTCGAGCCGATCACCACGAACGGCGACGATCCCAGGCTGTAGAGCATGCAGCCCACGGCGCTGAGCAGCAGGAAGCCGATCAGGGTGGGCTTGCGGCCCCAGCGCTCCACGCCGTAGGCCGAGAGCGCGAAGCCGGGCAGCTGCACCAGGGCCAGCACCACCAGGAACACCTGGCCGCGCATGAACGCGAAGCCCTCGCTGCTCAGTTTGACGGGCAGGTAGACGAAGACGCCGTAGTAGGCGATGGAGATCAGCGCCCAGGCCAGGAACAGCGCCAGGCTGCGGCGGCGCAGTTCGGCCGAGAACAGCGCGAGCAGCGGCTTGCGCTCCTGCCTCTCGGGCTGCAGCGGCGGGATGGGCGTGGCGTTGCCGTTGACCTTGGCCACGCGTTCGAGCACCTGCCGCGCCTGGTCGGACTTGCCGTTGCGGTTCAGGAACATCGGCGACTCGGGGATGTAGAAGCGCAGCACCACGCCGATCAGAGCCGGGATGCCGGTCACAAAGAAGATCACGCGCCAGGCGTCATTGCCCCAGGACACGGCCACCAGCGCCAGGATGGCCAGGAAGATGGTGCCCACGGCCCAGAACGATTCCAGCAGCACCAGCCAGCGGCCGCGGCGGTCGCTGGGCAGGAACTCGGCCATCATGGTGTAGTCCACCGGCAGCGTGCCGCCCACGCCGATGCCGGTGATGAAGCGCAGCACCAGCAGCCAGGCGAACTCGGGCGCGAAGGCCGACGCCACGCCGGCGCAGGCATCGATCACCACGGCCATCATCAGCACCGGCCGGCGGCCGATGCGGTCGGCCAGGCGGCCGAAGACGAAGGCGCCGATCAGCATGCCGATGAAGAAGAAGGTGCCGGTCTGCAGCGCCTCGGGCACCGTCTTGCCGAAGGTCTTGGCGATGGACGGCGCGCTGAAGCCGATGGACAGCACCTGCATGGCGTCGGCCAGCCAGACCAGGCCGAAGATCACGAAGAGCCGGTACTGGAACCGGCCGACACCCGCTGTCTGGATGCCTTTTTCCACCGAAACAAATGAAGATGACATGGGGACTCCTTGGTTGTTCATCGCCTACCCGTTGATTCCTCGTTCCGGCAGGGCACTCCGGCACGCCCTGCCTGAAAACCTCTGGCGCAAGCGGTCCCGCCGGCCCTCCGGGAAGGGTCGTTCAAGACAACCGCTCGTCGCCCTTGCCGTCCCGCGCCGCGGCGCCGCAGTGGCACCCGGGCGGTTCCGGCGTCAGATCGACGCCAGGCGCAGGCCGATGGCGCGCCTTGCCGCTGCCCGGCCGCCGCCGGGCCCGCCCGGCTCACGGCGCCGCATGCGCCGCGGCACGCAGCCGTCGAATAGTCGTCGTATCGTCTGGCCACGCTTTTTCCTCCGGTGCAAATCTCGTGCGCAGATAGCCGAGCAGATCGGCGATCTGCCGGTCGTCCAGGCTGTCCCTGAAGCCCGGCATGTAGCCCAGGGCATCGTCGGCGGGTGTCTGTATGCCGTTGAGGATGATCTGGACCAGGTTGTCCGGCGTCGCGGCATGCAGGTTGGTGTTGAGTCCCAGCAGCGGCTTGACGCCGAAGAGGGTCGGGCCGCTGCCGGCCTCGTGGCAGACCGCACAGGCGTTCTGGTAGATGCGTTCGCCGTTGACATGGCGATCCGGGGTGGCGGTGGGAGGTGGCTCCGGTGCCCGCGCCGGAGCGGCGGCGGTCATCGGCGCAGCCGCTGCCTGCGGGGCCTGGCCCGGCAGTTCCATCAGGTAGGTGGCCATGGCGCGCACATCGGCATCGGGCAGCTCGGCCAGCCCGTGGATCACGGGGGCCATGGGCCCCGCGGCCACGCCGTGGCGTGCGGAGAAGCCGGTGCGCAGGTACTGGTACAGCTCTTCGCGGTTCCAGGGCAGCTTGCCGGCGGCCAGCTGGTGGAGCGCCGGGGCGCTCCAGCCCTCGGCCTCGCCGCCGCCCAGGTAGTGAAGGCCACGCTTCTCGGCGCCCAGCGCGTTGCGCGGCGAATGGCAGGCCGCGCAGTGGCCAGCGCCCTCCACCAGATAGGCGCCCCGGTTCCATTCGGGGCTGCGGGACGGGTCCGCCTTGAAGGGCGTGGCGTCGTGGAACAGCAGATTCCAGCCGGCCATGGCCGGACGCAGGTTGTACGGGAAGGCGAGCTGCGTCTCGGGCGCCCGGGCCTTCACGGCGGGCTGGGACATCAGGTAGCCGTAGAGGGCCTGCAGGTCGCCATCGCTGAGCTTGGCGAAGGCCGTGTATGGAAAGGCCGGGTAGAGCTGGCGCCCGTCCTGGTGGATGCCCTGGCGCATGGCGCGCTCGAAGGCCGCATAGGACCAGCGGCCGATGCCGGTTTCGTTGTCGGGCGTGATGTTGGTCGAGTAGATGGTGCCGAACGGCGTCTCCAGGCCCAGACCTCCGGCGTTTGCCGCGCCGCCCGGCGCGGTGTGGCACACGACGCAATCGCCCGCTGCCGCGACGAGGCGCCCGCGCTCCAGGGCCTGCGGCGAGTAGAGCGACACGTCGGGCCCGTCGGTCAGCGGCAGGGCCGGCTTCAGCGGCCACGCCATGGCCGCCAGGCCCGCGATGGTGGTGATGCCAGCCGCCAGCCAGCCCAGGCCGCGGCGCAGCGCGGGGCGCGCCACGGGCCGGTGGCCGGAGCCGGCCTCGCCGGCCAGCGCCAGACGCAATTGCTCGGGCTGGAAGGGCACCTCGCGCAGGCGCACGCCCGTCGCATGACGGATGGCATTGGCAATGGCGGCGGCAGCGGGCAAGGTGGCGACGCCATCCAGGTCCAGCTGGCCATGGCGGATCAGGGCTGCTTCGCCCGCATTGCCGGCCCGCAGTTCGCCGCCCGCGGCCGGTGCCTCGGCAGCGCCGGCAGAGCGGCTCCATGCGTCGAAAGCCGCCGGTGCGCCCAGCAGCCGGCGCGCGCCGGCCAGCCACTGCGCATCCTGCTGCACGATCTGCGTATGCAGGCCGGCGCCCTGAGCGGCCTGCAGATGCCGGCTGTCATGGCCCGCGACCACGCGGGTGACCTCGATCTCGCCGGTCTGCGGATGCACGGCCACCTCGGCCACCCAGGCGCTCCAGGCCATGCGGTCCCGGCCTTCGGCATCGAGGGTCTGCAGTTGGGCCGTGGCAAAGCCGCGCCCGTGCAGGCGCCCATCGGGGCCCGGGCCCGCGTCGGGCTGCACAGCCGCCTGGGCCACACGCGTGGCCAGCTCGCGCGCCGGCCCTTCGGGCAGATGGCGCAGGCGCCAGGCCAGCGGGTCCTGCCCCAGTTCGAGCGCCTGTTCGTGCCACAGGCTTTCATGGGCGAAGACCTGGGCCGCGTTGAGATCGTCCACGCCGGCCTGTGCGAGGCCGGTGACGGCCTGGCCCGACTGCACCGAGCCGGCGCCCAGCAGGGTGGCGCGGGCCGCGGCGCGAGCCAGTGCAGGCTGTGCCAGCAGCCGCGCGCAGCTGGGACGCACGGCCCAGGGCCGATCGGACGCGAAGGCCCAAGAAGGCGGTGCCACCGCCACGGTCCCGGTATCGGCCGGCCGCACAGCGGTGCTGCCTGATGCAGCGGCGGGCACCGCCATGGCACGCAATGCCAGCGCGGGCGCTTCGGCGCCTGCGTCGCACGCCACGCTGACGGGCCGGCCCACGACCCGGGACAGCAGCGCCGCATCGGCCGCCGCGTCCATCAGCGCCAGCGGGTGCGGCGCAGGCCCTTCCAGAACCAGCACCTGCACGGATGGGAGGGAGCACTGCAGCAGCTCGGCGATCTCGCCGGCCACCATGGCCTGCACGTCAGGAGCGCAGCGGGGCAGCCACAGGCTGGTGCGGCCATCGAGGCACCAGGCGATGGCCTGAGCGCCCACCGCCCTATCGGCACGGGGAGCCCGCCAGACGAAAGTCTCGCCACCGGCTGCGGGGGCGCGGCCATCGCACCACGGCGTTCCGGCATCGGCGCCGCGCCAGTGGGGCGACAGGCTGGCCGCCGCCTGGCGCGCATGGACGGGCGTCATGGCGACCACGCCCAGGAAATTCCGGCACTGCACCGCCGCGGCGACGCCGGCCATGGCGCGCGCCTCGTCCAGCCGCGCATCGGCCAGCGGGGCGCCCTGGTAGCGCAGCCCGTCCCAGCCCATCTGCGGCGGCCGGACGGCCAGGCCATGCAGCAGGTCTGCGGGCAGGGCGGCGGCGGAGGCCGGGCGCCAAGCGACGGAGGGCGCCGGCAGAGTCACGGCTGGGCCTCCTGCGCTTCAGGGGGCTCGGACAGGGGGGAGCGGCCCGCGCGCAATGGCACCGCACGCAGCGCGGCCTGCATGATCTCCACATGCGTGCCGCAGCGGCAAAGGTTGTGATGCAGTTCGTTGCGCAGTTCCTGCTCGGTGGGCCGAGGGTTGCGGCGCAGCAGGGCTTCGACGGTCATGACCATGCCATTGAGGCAGTAGCCGCACTGGGCGGCCTGGCAGTCGATGAAGGCCTGCTGCGTGGGGCCGGGGCAGCGGCGCGAGCCCAGCCCCTCGAGCGTGGTCACTTCGCGGCCGATGGCCGCCTGCACGGGGATCACGCAGGACCGTGCCGCCACGCCGTCGATCAGCACCGTGCAGGCGCCGCACTCGCCCAGGCCGCAGCCGTACTTGGGCCCGTTCAGCTCCAGGTCGTTGCGCAGCACGTGCAGCAGCGCGGTGCGGGGCGCAGTCGGCACTTCGCATTCGCGCCCGTTCACCCGCAACCGGATACCGGCAAGAGCGGCTGCGGGGCTGCCGGGTCGGACGGGGACGGGGGTTTCCATGAGGAGCGTTCGGCTGCAGGGTGGAAGGTCGGGGAGGCTCAGGCGGTGGCCGCGACCTTGGACTCCACCAGGGGCACGTTGAACACGTCGTAGCCGAAGCACCAGGACGGGTCCTCGTTCGTGCGCAGCCAGGTGTTGTCGTGCGAGATGCGCTGGACCTTGCTGGCACGTTCGGCGCGGTTGGCCTCGTACAGCGCGAAGGCGAGTTCGTGGTTGTGCGCACCGACCTCCTTCAGGCAGCGCGCCAGCATGGCGCCGTCCTCGATCGCCATCGCCGCGCCCTGCGCCATGTGGGGCTTCATCGGGTGGCAGGCGTCGCCCAGCAGCACGAGGCGGCCGCGGCTCCAGAGCGGCAGCGGATCGCGCTCCAGCAGCGACCACTTCGTCACCTCCACCGTGGCGTCGATGAGCGCCTGCACGGTGGGATGCCAGCCCGCGAAGGCCTCGCGCATCTCGTCCTTGCTGCTCGGCAGCCAGCGGTCGTTGAGGTCCCACTGCTCGACGGGCACGCCCGTCACGTAGTAGAGCTCGTCCTGCCTGCCGGTGACGAAGTAGGTCATCATGTGGCGGTCGTCGCTCCACCACTTCACGCAGGCGTCGAAGGGCAGCATGCCGGCCTTGACCTCGGGCGTGGGGAAGACGGCGCGGTGGGCCAGGTAGCCCGCGTACTTGGGCAGCTCGGGGCCGAGCAGTTCTTCGCGGATGCGGGAGTTCACGCCGTCCGCGCCGATGACGATGTCGGCCTCCTCGGTCGTGCCGTCGGCGAAGTGCATGACCACCACGTCGCCGCGATCCTCCACCTGGGTCAGGAACTTGCCGTAGGCCATCACGCTGCCCGGCAGCGCATCGATCAGCAGCGCGTGGAAGTCGCCGCGGTGCACGGTCAGGTAGCTGGCGCCGTACTCCTTGACGGCGTAATCGCCCAGGGGGATCTGGGCCAGCACGTCGCCGGTCTGCCAGTGACGGCTGTACCAGTAGTCGGGGTGCGAGCCCTGTGCATTGAGCGCATCCTCGATGCCGATGCGGCGCAGGATCTTCATCACGTTGGGCCCGACGTGGATGCCGGCACCCAGGCGCGAAAAGCTGGGCGCCTGCTCATAGACACGGACGTTGAACCCTTCCTGCAGCAGCAGCTTGGCGGCGGCGGCGCCACCCAGGCCGGCGCCGACGACGGCGATGCGGGGGGATCGGGACATGGTTTCTCTCCTTGCGGGAATGTGGGAAGTCGGATGGGCGGCCGTCGCTGCGGCCTGCTCTTGCAGGGGTGAAAAGCACTATCCATGCCATGCAAGAAATCCATTCAATTTAGGTGTATGCACTTGATTTATTGAGGAACATCAAGCGCACCACGGCGGACAAGGATACGGCTGCCTTCGCATTTTTTGGTGCATTTCATGCACAACATAGGTGCAAACCCCGATGAAATTGCCGTTTGCCAGAAGGCATGGGTTTTGCAAAAATGAAGCGTACACACCCATCTGATCTTCATCAAACGCGCACTGCGCGAACAAGGCAACGCCATGACCCAGACATTCCGCATCGGCCAGATCGTCCCCAGCTCCAACACCACGATGGAGACCGAGGTGCCGGCCATGCTGCAGGCCCACTCCACGCTGCGCCCGCAGGACCGCTTCACCTTCCACTCCAGCCGCATGCGCATGAAGAAGGTCCAGAAGGAAGAGCTCGCCGCCATGGACGCCGAAAGCGACCGCTGCGCGCTGGAGCTGAGCGACGCGCAGGTGGATGTGCTGGGCTATGCCTGCCTCGTGGCCATCATGGCCATGGGCAAGGGATACCACCGCGTGTCGCAGCAGCGCCTGACCGAGCGCACCGAGAGCAACGGCGCCACCGCCCCGGTGATCACCAGCGCGGGCGCGCTGGTCGAGGCGCTCAAGGTGATGGGCGCGAAGAAGATCGCCCTGGTGGCGCCCTACATGGTTCCGCTCACCCAGCTGGTCATGGACTACATCGCCGCCGAGGGCTTCGAGATCGTGGACTGGCGCGCGCTGGAGATCCCCGACAACCTCGAGGTGGGCCGCCACGACCCCGCGAAGTTGCCCGGCATCGTCGCCGGCATGGACTACGCCGATGCCGACGTGATCGTGCTCTCGGCCTGCGTGCAGATGCCCTCGCTGCCGGCCGTGGCCCAGGTAGAGGCCGCGACCGGCAAGCCCGTGCTCACGGCCTCCATCGCCACCACCTACGCCATCCTCAAGGCGCTGGGGCTGGACCCGGTGGTGCCGGGCGCAGGCGCGCTGCTGTCGGGCGCCTACCCCTACGACAACGCCTCCAAGGCCTGAGGAGCATCCGCATGAGCCAAGGCAGCAGCACCTTCCTCTACGGCGGCCACGTGCACGCCAACGGCATCCGCCAGCACTACCTGCGCTACGGCGGCGCCGAAGGCGAGCGCGCAGGGCGCGATGCCGTCCTCCTGATCCCCGGCATCACCAGCCCGGCCGTGACCTGGGGCTTCGTCGCCGAGCACCTGGGCCGCCAGTTCGACACCTACGTGCTGGACGTGCGCGGGCGCGGCCTGTCGTCCTCCGGCCCCGGCCTGGACTACGGCCTCGACGCCCAGGCCGCGGACGTGATCGCGCTGGCGGGTGCCCTGGGCCTGCAGCGCTGGGCCCTGGTCGGCCACTCCATGGGCGCGCGCATCGCCGTGCGCGCGGCCCGCAGCCAGCCGGCCGGGCTCACGCGCCTGGTCATCGTCGATCCTCCCGTCTCCGGCCCCGGCCGCCGCGCCTACCCGGCCGCCCTGCCCTGGTACGTGGACTCGATCCGCCAGGCCACGCAGGGCATGGATGCCGAGGCCATGCGCGCCTTCTGTCCCACCTGGACGCAGGAGCAGCGCCAGCTGCGCGCGCAGTGGCTGCACACCTGCTACGAGCCCGCCATCGTGCAGAGCTTCGAGGACTTCGGCCGCGACGACATCCACGCCGACCTGCCGCGCATCCCGCAGCCGCTGCTGCTCGTCACTGCCGAGCGCGGCGACGTGGTGCGCGACGCGGACGTGGCCGAGTGGCAGGGCCACGCACCCCAGACCGTTCACGTGCGCGTGTCCGGCGCCGGGCACATGATTCCGTGGGACAACGAGGCCGGCTTCTATGCCGCGCTGGGCGACTTCCTCGGGGCGCGGGTGGACTGAATGCCCGCCTGCCGCCCCCTCTCCACCAACACCATGCCAAGGAGCCCCGCATGTCCGTCAGCGACAACGATCTGATCCACGCCTGGAAGCGGGTGCTCACGCTGTCCCGGCTCGAAGCCGGCCAGACGGTCACCGTGCTCACCGGAGCCGACACGCATCCGCAGACGCTGCGCTGCGCGATCGCCGCCTCCAGCGACCTGGGCGCGCGCGTCAACCGGCTGGACCTGCCGCCCGTCAACGCCGAGAAATCGCTCAGCCGCGATTCGCTGGCCTACCTGGGCACCACGCCGCTGACGGGCAACCCGGCCGCCATCGCCGCGCTCAAGGCCAGCGACCTGGTGCTGGACCTCATGACCCTGCTGTTCTCCCCCGAGCAGCACGAGATCCTGCAGACCGGCACCAAGATCCTGCTGGCCGTGGAGCCGCCCGAGGTGCTCTGCCGCCTGGTGCCCACCGAGGCCGACCGCGCGCGCGTGCAGGCCGCATCCAAGCGCATCGAAGCGGCGAAGCAGATGCACATCACCTCCGCGGCCGGCACCGACCTGCGCTGCGCTTTGGGCGAATTCCCCGCCATCTGCGAATACGGCTTCGTGGACCAGCCCGGCCGGTGGGACCACTGGCCCAGCGGCTTCGTGCTGACCTGGCCCGACGAAGGCCAGAGCAACGGCCGCGTGGTGCTGGACCGCGGCGACATCCTGCTGCCCATGAAGGACTACGTGACCGAGCCCATCGAACTCACGATCGAGAAGGGCTACGTGACGCGCATCGGCGGCGGGCTGCAGGCCGAGATCCTCACGGAATACATGGCCGCCTACGAAGACCCGGAGGCCTATGCCGTCTCCCACGTCGGCTGGGGCCTGCAGCCGCGCGCCCACTGGTCCATGCTGGCGCACTACAACAAGGAAACCCACATCGGCATGGACGCCCGCGCCTTCGAGGGCAACTTCCTCTGGTCCATGGGCCCCAACAACGAGGCCGGCGGCAGCCGCACCACCGCCTGCCACATCGACATTCCCATGCGCCGCTGCACGGTGGCGCTGGACGGCACGCCGGTGGTGATCGACGGCGTGGTGCAGGACGAACCCGGACTGGCGCGCGCCGCCAGAAGATCCCAGCAAGGCAAGGACATCGCATGACGAACCCCACCACCACCGCCAGCGCCCAGGGCATCCCCGCCGGGGCCGTGCAGGGCGACATCTCCGCCTATGCCCGCCAGGGCTTCGGCACGCCGCTGCCGCTCAAGGCGCCCTTCGGGCTGCTCATCATCGACTTCGTCAACGGCTTCGCCGACCCGGCCGTGTTCGGCGGCGGCAACATCCCCGAGGCGATCGCCCGCACGCGCGGCCTGCTGGCCCATGCGCGCGAACGCGGCTGGCCGGTGGCGCACAGCCGCATCGTGTTCTCGGACGACGACGCGGACAGCAACATCTTCTGCCTGAAGGTGCCGGGCATGCTGACCCTGAAGGAAGACAGCCCGGCCAGCGCCATCGTGCCCGAGCTGGCCCCCGCCCCCGGCGAATACGTGGTGCGCAAGAGCAC
>Ga0105242_10003144_pt1 | contig 12889 bp, 15 predicted proteins | sample KBSM24metaG_FD_81521 | JGI IMG/M metagenome (GOLD analysis project Ga0105242, IMG submission 81521) | Miscanthus rhizosphere microbial communities from Kellogg Biological Station, Michigan, USA - KBS M2-4 metaG | ecosystem: Host-associated > Plants > Roots > Rhizosphere > Soil | place...
AGGTAATCGAGGCCGACGTTGACGAGGAATTCCAGCCGGTTGGCGATCTCCCGCACGATGCGCTCGGCGATCTGCTGCTTCGCGCCCTGCAGTTTCAGGTTTTTGAAGAATTCGAACGTTTTTCTGAGTGGCAGCGAAGAAATCTCATAAATCGTTTTCTCTTCCACCTTGACATGGCGCGCTTCGCGCCGCAGGCGGGTTCCGCCGCATTCCATGCAGCTCTGCGTGTTGCGGTACCGGGCGAGTTCCTCGCGCACCACCACCGAATCGGTCTCGCGGTAGCGCCGCTCGAGGTTCGGCAGCACTCCCTCGAACGCGTGCTCGCGCACCTGGCTGCGGCTGCGCTCGGTGACGTAATGGAAGGCGATCTTTTCCTTGCCAGAGCCGTACAGGATCAGCTGCTGCGTCTTGTCTTCCAGCATCTCCCAGGGTGCATCGATGTCAAAACCATAATGCCGCGCGAGCGAGGTCAGCATCGAGTAGTAGAAATGGTTGCGCCGGTCCCAGCCCTTGATCGCGCCGCCGGCCAGCGACAGATTCGGGTGCGCCACCACCCGGCGCGAGTCGAAGAACTCGACCGCGCCCAGGCCGTCGCAGCGCGGGCAGGCGCCCATCGGGTTGTTGAACGAGAACAGGCGCGGCTCGAGCTCGGCGAGGGCGTAGTCGCACTTCGGGCAGGAAAATTTGGACGAGAAGAGGATTTCCCTCTTGTCTTCCAGGATGGAAACGATCGCCTTGCCATCCGCATGGCGCAGCGCGGTCTCGAAGGATTCGGCGAGGCGCTGCTTGAATTCCGCGTTGGCGCGCAGCCGGTCGATCACGACTTCCACGGTGTGCTTGGAGTTCTTCGCCAGGCGCGGCGCCTGCTCGAGCTCGTGCACCTTGCCGTCCACGCGCACGCGCGTGAAGCCCTGGGCGCGCAGCTCCTCGAATAGTTCCGCCTGCTCGCCCTTGCGGCCGGCGACGACGGGCGCGAGGATCAGGACTTTCGTGTCGGCGGGCAGCGCGAGCACCTGGTCGACCATCTGCGCCACCGTCTGCGCCTCGAGCGCGAGGCCGTGATCGGGACAGTAGGGCGTGCCGACGCGCGCGTAGAGCAGCCGCAGGTAGTCGTGGATTTCGGTGACCGTGCCCACGGTCGAGCGCGGATTGTGGCTCGCCGCTTTCTGCTCGATGGCGATCGCGGGCGACAGCCCCTCGATCAGGTCGACGTCGGGCTTCTCCATGAGTTCCAGGAACTGGCGCGCGTAGGCCGACAGCGATTCGACGTAGCGCCGCTGCCCTTCGGCATAGAGCGTGTCGAAGGCGAGCGAGGACTTGCCGGAGCCCGACAGGCCGGTGATCACCACCAGCTTTTCGCGCGGCAGCTCAAGACTGATGTTCTTGAGATTGTGTGTACGGGCGCCGCGGATGCGTATGTGTTCCAAATGCGTGTTCCGAGTGCGATTTTTGGCGAGGGAAACCCGCTACTATAACCTTTTGCCCCTGCCTCATCCCAGCCCTCCAAGCGTCGGACCTGGCGGGGCGGGAGAAAGCGGGCGTCAACCCGGCGGGCGGTCAGGCGTTGTATATTCATACAGTACTCAATAGACGAAGGGGACAGCCATGGCATCGGTAAACAAGGTCATCATCGTGGGCAATCTCGGGCGGGATCCGGAAACCCGCTATCTGCCGAGCGGCGAAGCGGTGACCAACATCAGCGTCGCGACCACCGAAACGTGGAAGGACAAGGCGAGCGGCGAAAAGAAGGAAGCCACCGAGTGGCACCGCATCAGCTTCTTCGGCAAGCTCGCCGAGATCGCCGGCGAATACCTGAAGAAAGGCTCGCAGGTCTACGTCGAGGGGCAGCTGCGCACGCGCAAGTACCAGGACAAGGAAACCGGCAAGGACCGCTACAGCACCGAGATCCGCGCCGACCGTATGCAGATGCTTGGCTCGCGGGCCGGCTCGGGTGAGCCCAGGGGCGAGACAGGGGGCGAAACCCGTGGCGAACCGCGAGGCGATGCGCCGGCGAAACCCGCGGGCGGGGCGAAAAAACCGGCCGGCAAGTTCGACGACATGGAAGACGACATTCCGTTCTGAGTGCCGGGCGTTGGCGGTATAATCCAAGCCAATTCAGGAACTTGAATGCCCATTTACGAATACCGTTGCGCGGCCTGCGGCCACCAGGAAGACCACCTGCTGAAGCTGTCCGATGCGCCGCTGACCAAGTGCCCCGCCTGTGGCAAGAAGAAGTATGAGAAGCAGCTGACGGCGGCCGGATTCCAGTTGAAGGGTTCGGGCTGGTACGCCTCCGATTTCAAGGGCGGGGGCAAGAAGCCGGAGGAAACAAGGCCGGAAGCCAAGGGCGACGCCAAGACGGAAACGAAAGCCGAAACCAAGACGGAAGCGAAGACCGAAGCAAAATCAGAAACAAAGACCGAAGCCAAGCCGGAAAAGAAGACGCCGGCCAGCACCACGAACTAACCGTTAAAGGGCCAGGCCACCGGCCCGGCAATCTGCCGGGCTTTTTTGTTTCCACACCATGAAAAAATACCTCATCACCGGGCTCCTGATCTGGATTCCGCTCGTCATCACGCTGTGGGTGCTGAAATTCATCGTCGACGCGCTCGACCAGACGCTGCTCCTGCTGCCGCCGGAATTCCGCACCGAGAACTGGCTCGGCTTTCACGTGCCAGGCATGGGCGCTGTGATGACTGTCGTGATCGTGTTTCTCACCGGCGCGTTCGCGACCAACCTGATCGGCGCGCGGCTGATCGACTTCTGGCACATGACGCTGCACCGCATCCCGGTGGTCAATTCGATCTATTCGAGCGTCAAGCAGATTTCCGACACCCTGTTTTCCTCCAGCGGCCAGGCGTTCCGCAAGGCGCTGCTGGTGCAATGGCCCCACGAGGGCATGTGGACGATCGCGTTTCTCACCGGCCGGCCGGGCGGCGAGCTGGTCTCGCACCTGAAGGGCGAATTCATCAGCGTCTACGTGCCGACCACGCCGAACCCGACCGGCGGCTACTTCGTGGTGGTGGCGCGCAAGGACGCGATCGAGCTCGACATGAGTGTCGATGAGGCGTTGAAGTACGTGATTTCGATGGGCGTGGTGCCGCCTAGCGGCTACGCGGCGGGGAAATGAGCATGCGCACCCATTACTGCGGCGAACTGGGCGCCAAGCTCATCGGCGAGCGCGTGAGCATCGCCGGCTGGGCGCACCGCCGCCGCGACCATGGCGGCGTGATCTTCATCGATTTGCGCGATCGCGAGGGACTGGCGCAGGTAGTGTGCGACCCGGACCGCGCGGACGCCTTCAAGCTCGCCGAGGGCGTGCGCAACGAGTTCGTGCTGCGCGTGACGGGCGTCGTGCGCGCGCGCCCTGCGGGCACCGTCAACCCGAACCTGCGCTCGGGCGGGGTCGAAGTGCTGGCGCATGAGGTCGAGGTCCTCAATCCGTCGCTCACGCCGCCCTTCCAGCTGGACGACGACAACCTGTCGGAGACGGTGCGCCTGGAGCACCGGATCCTGGATCTCAGGCGCGAGCAGATGCAGAAGAACCTGCGCCTGCGGCATGCTGCGTCGAAGGCGGCGCGCAGCTTCCTTGACGGCCAGGGCTTCATCGACATCGAAACGCCGGTGCTCTACAAATCCACGCCCGAAGGGGCGCGCGAATTCCTGGTGCCCTCGCGCATCAACGACGGCCAGTTCTACGCGTTGCCGCAGAGCCCGCAGCTATTCAAGCAGATGTTGATGATCGCGGGCTTCGACCGCTACTACCAGATCGTCAAGTGCTTCCGCGACGAGGACCTGCGCGCCGACCGGCAACCCGAATTCACGCAGATCGACATCGAAACCTCGTTCATGGACGAAGCGGCGATCCGCGCGGTCATGGAAGCGCTGGCGCGGCACCTCTTCAAGGAAGTGCTCGGCGTCGCGCTGCCCGAGCCTTTCCCGGTGATGACCTACGAAGATGCGATGCGCGACTACGGCGTCGACAAGCCGGACCTGCGCGTGCCGCTCAGGCTGACAGAGTTGACCGACGTCATGAAGGACGTCGACTTCAAGGTCTTTTCGGGGCCGGCCAACGCCGCCGGCGGACGCGTCGCTGCGTTGCGCGTGCCGGGCGGGGCGACCATTTCGCGCAAGGAGATCGACGACTACACGGAGTACCTGCGCGGCCTCGGCGCCAAAGGCCTCGCCTGGATCAAGATCAATGACGCCGCCAAGGGTGCGGAAGGGCTGCAGTCGCCGATCGTGAAGAACATTCACGCGAGGGCGCTGGCCGCGATTCTTGAGCGGACGGGCGCGAAGGACGGCGACCTGGTTTTCTTTGGCGCCGACAAGGCCGAGGCCTGCAACGCCCATCTCGGGGCGCTGCGCCAGAAGGTCGGCCACGACCGCGGCCTCGCCGCGAAGGAATGGCGGCCGCTGTGGGTGGTGGATTTCCCGATGTTCGAGTACGACGAGGAATCGAAGGAGTGGAAGGCGCGCCACCATCCCTTCACCAGCCCGAAGGACGGCCACGAGGCGTTCATCGAGACCGACCAGGCAAAGGCCTACGCCAAGGCCTACGACATGGTGTTCAACGGCTGGGAAATCGCCGGCGGCTCGGTGCGGATCCATCGCCAGGAAGTGCAGCAGAAGGTTTTCCGTGCGCTGAAGATATCGCCGGAGGACCAGCAGGCGAAGTTCGGCTTCCTCCTGCAGGCGCTCCAGTACGGGGCTCCGCCGCACGGCGGCATTGCCTTTGGCTTTGACCGGCTGGTGGCCCTGATGGCGGGCGCGGAGGCAATCCGCGACGTGATCGCGTTCCCCAAGACACAGCGCGGCCAGGACCTGGTCACCGGCGCGCCGTCGGCGGTCACCGAGCGCCAGCTGCGCGAACTCCACATCCGGTTGCGTAAGCCGGCATAGAAGCGCCGCGCCCGTGAGGCTCCTTGCCGGGTTCCTCGCGCTGGTGTTTTCTTCCGGCGCTTTCTGTTTTTCCGAAAGCGAAATAGGCAAGAAACAGCTTCCGAAGGAAGCCGTTGAAACCATCGCGCTGATAAGGAAAGGCGGTCCGTTTCCGCATCAGCGGGACGGAAGTACCTTCGGCAACCGGGAAAGAATGCTGCCCTCGCGCGAGCGCGGCTGGTACCGTGAATACACGGTGAAAACGCCGGGCGCGCGGGACCGCGGAGCGCGGCGCATCGTCGCCGGCCGGGATGGTACGCTTTACTACACCGACGACCACTACCGCAGCTTCAGGCGCATCCTTGAGTAGGCCATGAGCAAACTCCTGCAGCGGTTGAGCGATGCCTCCAAGTCGGGCGTGTACCGCGCGCCGCAGGCGGAGGCGATACTCGAAGCGACGCAGGGCGCCACTCTCCGGGTTTCGCGCATCGGCCTCGCCGGAGCGCATGACAAGAGGGCGCTGCTGGCGCGCGTCGCCGGCGCCATGGAATTCCCGGGCTGGTTCGGCGGCAACTGGGACGCCTTGGAAGATTGCCTGAGCGATCTGTCCTGGTCGAAAGCCGAAGGCCACGTGCTGCTCATCGAGGGCGCGGCCGGGCTGCCGGCAGACGAGCGCGGCATATTCGTCGATATCCTTGCCTCGGCGGCAGCGGCATGGTCCGAGCGCAAACGGCCGTTCTTTGCCGTATTCGTGGACGGCCCGGCGAACTTGCCCGAGCTCTACAAGTCACACAGGTGATCGCAAACCAGGTGTCCGCAAAATTGCCGGTGTCGGTTCTTGTCGTCGTACATACTTCCGGCCGCGACGTGCTGCTGCTGGAGCGCAGCGGCGCGACCGGACTCTGGCAATCCGTGACCGGGTCGCTGGACCGCGCGGACGAACCGCCGGCCGAGGCCGCACGCCGCGAACTGCGCGAGGAAACCGGAATCGACGCGCGGCCTGCGGACCTGCGGCGCTGGAATCTCACCTACACCTTCGAGATCTTCGCCCAATGGCGGCACCGGTTTTCGCCGGGAACGACGCACAACACGGAGCATGTCTTCAGCATCGAGTTGCCGGAGCGCGTGAGCGCTACCCTGGCCCCGGAAGAGCATGTCGGCAGCGTGTGGCTGCCGTGGCAGGCGGCCGCGGCCAAATGCTTTTCCTGGTCGAACCGCGACGCAATCAGGATCATTGGCCAATGCGCGGGCTGAGCTCTGCGGCGTTTGCCTGCCTGCTTCTGTTTTGCGGCGGCTCGCGGGCGGCCGACGACATTTCGGTGGAGGCGACGCGGCGCGACGACGCGCTCGAAGTGATCTGCCGCGTGAGCCTGGACGCGCCGCTGGAACTCGTCTGGCAGACGCTGACGGACTACGGCCGGCTCGCGGAATTCATCCCGGGCATGCGCCGCAGCCGCGTGATCGAGCGGCGCGGCGCCGTTACCGTGGTCGAGCAGTCGGGCGAGGCCGGCTTCCTGTTTTTCACCTTTCCGATCGAAGTCACGCTCGCCTCCACGGAGCGCCCACCGCACGCACTCGACGTGAGCATGCTGAAGGGAAACCTGAAACGGCTCGACGGCGGCTACCGCATCGCACCGCAGCCCGGCGGGCGGATCCTGCTCACCTGGGCCGGCATCGTCGAGGCGCTGTCCATGCCGCCGCTGATCGGCGATCTGGTGATGCGCGCCAATATCGAAGACCAGTTCCGCGGCATGGTCACGGAGATCGAGCGTCGCGATGCCTTGCGCCGCGCCGAAATGCCCCGCGGCCGGGACGGGACGGCAAGGCAATGACATCGCGCTGCGCTGCCCTGTGCGCCGGCCTGCTTGCATTTCTTGCCGCGGGCTGCGCCACGCTCGACGCCCCGTTTGCGGCGCACCTGTCGTCCGGTGTGCCGCAGCTGCGCGGTTGCGCCGAGTGGTACCGCTCGCTGGACGAACGCGTTGCGGCGGCCGGCACGCGCGACGCGCAGGATGCGCGCGTACCCGGATTCCCGTATCTGCGCGTCAGCCGTTTGCTCGCGGCGCTGCGGCCGGCCGCGTTGTCGGACGACGGATTGCTGCGCGCGCTCACCGACAGGATGCTTGCGCTCGACGTCGAGGCGCGGCGCTACGAAATCATGAACCTGCCGGCGGGGACTGCGGACACCCGGCAGGCGCTGCTGCGCACCCGGGAGTGCGGCACGCTGCTGCGCGACGTCGACCTTGCCGCGCCTGAGTCGCGCGCTGCGCTGTTGCAGCGCGCCGAAGTCCCCGACGACTACGTGCTCGCGAACCGGATCCTCGGGCTCTACTGGCTGACGCGGATCGCGTTCGCCCAGGGCGTGCGCCGCGAGGAGGAACTGGCCCGGGCCAGGTTCCGGCGCGCGCCATCCGACGGCGCCAGCGCGCTGCGCTCCGTGCGCTACGCGCCTGAACCCGGCGCGCAGCTGACTCGCCCGCAAGCGGCGCTGGTACTGGAGCATGCGGCCGGGAATCCGCTGCGCATTCCCGAGCCGTCCGAAGAGAACCTGAACGCGCTGCTCGCCGCCTACGCGCCCAGCTTCGAAGTCGACGTACGGGGGGATTACGATCGCTTTGGCGCCTTGCGCTGGCTGCGCGACGCGGATTCACCTTCCGTGGACGGGTCGCAACTCGCGGTGTACGCGCATGCGGCGTGGACGCGATACGAGGGCCGCGTGCTGCTGCAGCTCGTCTATACCCTCTGGTTTCCGCAGCGGGCGCCGCAATACGCGGGCGATCCCCTGGCCGGAACGCTCGACGGCATTACCTGGCGCGTGACGCTTGCGCCGGACGGCGAGCCGCTCATCTACGACGCGATCCACGCTTGCGGCTGCTACCACCAGTTCTTTCCGACGCCGCGCGCCGTGGCGCGCCCGGCTCCCGGCGGCCTGGATGAGTGGATGTTCTCGCCGCAGTCGCTGCCAGCCATGGGCGACGGCGCGCGCCCGCTGGTGAAGATCGCCACCGGCACGCATTCCATAGAAGGCATATCCCAGGTGCGCGGCACCGACAGCCTGGTGCGCTACGAATTGCGGCCCTACGGTGAACTGCGTTCGCTGGTGCGCTACTCGGGCGGGCGGGCAAGCGCCTTCGGCGCCGATGGCCTCGTTCCGGGGACCGAACGGGCCGAGCGCTTCGTGTTCTGGCCGATGGGCATCGCCTCCGCGGGGGCGATGCGTCAGTGGGGGCGCCACGCAACCGCGTTCGTCGGGCGGCGGCACTTCGACGACGCCGAGCTCTTCGAAAAGCGCTTCAGCTTCGACCTGCGATGACCGCGAAACTGCGTGTAGTCACGCTCAACATCCACAAGGGCCTGTCGACGTTCAACCGGCGCATGGTGATCCACGAACTGCGCGAGGGCCTGAGCGCGCTCAAGCCGGACGTGGTCTTCCTGCAGGAAGTGCAGGGCGACAACCGGCGCCACGCGCAGCGCTTCGCCGCCTGGCCGGTGAAATCGCAGCACGAGTTCCTCGCCGGCGACGAGCTGCAGCACGTCTACGGCCGCAACCACGTGCACCAGCACGGGCACTACGGCAATGCGCTCCTGTCGCGCTATCCGATCCTGTCCTCGGAGAACGAGGACGTTTCCGACCATCGCTTCGAGCGCCGGGGGCTGCTCCATTCGGTGGTCAAGGTCCCCGACTGGAAGCGCAACCTGCACTGCGTCTGCGTGCACCTCTCGCTGCACGAGCGCGGCCGCCGCCGCCAGCTCGACGCGATCGCCGCGCGCCTGGAGACGCTCGTCGACAAGCGCCTGCCGATCATCATTGCCGGAGACTTCAATGACTGGCGCCAGCGCGCCAGCGGCATCCTGGAGAAAAGCCTCGGCATGACGGAAGTATCGATGGCCTCGGGCGGCAGGCACAGCCGGACCTTTCCGAGCGTGCTGCCGATGTTCCGCCTGGACCGGATCTACGTGCGCGGCTTCAAGGTGCTGGGCACGCAGGTGCATCGCGGCCCGCCCTGGAGCCTGCTGTCGGATCACCTGGCGGTGAGCGCGGAGCTGGAGCGTGCCTGAGTACGTCGAGGGCAACCGCCTCACTCTGCTGAAGAATGGCGAGCAGTATTTTCCCGCTCTGGTCGAGGCGATCGACGCGGCGCGAGAGGAAATTTTTCTTGAATCCTACATTTTCGCCAGCGACGAGACCGGCAGCCTGATTGCCGACGCGCTGGCACGCGCAGCGGCGCGCGGCGTTGCCACGCGCCTGCTGCTCGACGGCTTCGGCGCGAAGGACTTTGCGCTGCGATTTCGCCGCATGCTCGCCGAAGCCGGCGCCGAGGTGCTCGTGTTTCGCCCGCGGGTAAGCCCCTGGCCGTTCTGGAAGCAGCGTGGCCGCTTGCGTCGGATGCACCGCAAGCTTGCGAGCATCGATGGGGCCGTCGCGTTCGTCGGCGGCGTCAACGTGATCGACGATATCGATACGCTGGATCCGGCGCCCGCGCGCTACGACTATGCGGTCCGGATCGAAGGACCGCTCGCCGGACGCATCCGCGCGGCGGCCGTCCGTCTCTGGACGCGCGTGTCCTGGGCGACCTTCGGGCACCGCTGGCCGGGATTCGCGATGCTTCGGAGCGAGACGCGGCGGGCGCCGGCACAGCGGCAGGAATCACGCGCGACCGCGGGCAGCCAGCGCGCAGCACTCGTCATGCGCGACAGCCTGCGTCACCGGCACGACATCGAGGATGCCTACCTCGAAGCGATCAATGCCGCGCGCGCGGAGGTGGTCCTCGCGAATGCCTATTTCTTTCCGTCGCGCAAGTTCCGGCACGCGCTGTTCGCGGCGGCTCGGCGCGGCGTCGTCGTCACGCTGCTGTTGCAGGGCAAGTCGGACCATCCGCTGCAGCGCCATGCCGCGCGCGCACTCTATCGCTCGCTGCTCAGAGCCGGCGTAGGCATCCACGAATACTATTCGAGCGAGTTGCACGCGAAGGTCGCGGTCGTCGATGGCCGCGTGGCGACGGTCGGATCGTCGAACATCGATCCGTTCAGCCTTGCGCTGGCGCGGGAGGCGAACGTGTTCGTCGACGACGTCGAGTTTTCCGCCGAATTGCGGGCCAGCCTGCACGAGGCGATCGAGAATCGTGCGCGGCCGGTGCCGTTGAACTACTGGAGGCGCCTGTCGTTCGGCCTGAAGGCGCGCATCTGGCTGAGCTACCGGATCACGCGCTTCCTGATGGCGATCTACGGCGTGAGCGACCTGGGTTAGCCCTCCCGGTAAATCATTGTGTCCGCCATCGTGACACGAGGTGCAGCGGCTGCCCCTCAGCGCGTCAGCACCTCCGGTCCGGCTGTTCCCCGATCCGAAATACGTTCTTGCCGGCGCGCTTGGCGGCGTACAGCGCCCTGTCGGCTCGCTCCATGAGCGTCTTCGCGTCGACGCCGTGCCGCGGATAGATGCCGACGCCCGCGCTGGCGGTCATGGTCAGCGCTTGCCCGTCGACGACGTAAGGCTTCGACACCAATCTGAGCAGCTTGGATGCAACGGTGGTGACGTCGAATACGGTGCCCGCGTTCCACAGCGCTATCACGAACTCGTCACCGCCCAGCCGCGCCACCGTGTCCTCTTCGCGCACCGCCGACGTCAGGCGGCTGGCCACCATCCGCAGCACGGTGTCGCCCGCAGCATGCCCCAGCGTGTCGTTGATCTGCTTGAAGCCGTCCAGGTCGAGGTAAACGATTGCCATCGAGCCTCGCGTCCGCCGCGCGTTGGCAAGCGCCGCCGAAATCCTGTCGGTGAGCAGGTGGCGGTTCGCGACACCGGTCAGCGGGTCATGGAGCGCCATGGATTCGAGGGCTCTTGCCGTATTCCGGGCTTCTCCGTGCAGCAGGCGTACTTCGAGCATGTTGCGTATCCGCGCCAGCGCCTCGTCGGGGTCGAACGGCTTGGCGATGAAATCCTTGGCCCCCGCCTTGAGGGCGTGCAACTTGTAGGAGGGTTGAATGGTCATGGCGATCACCGGCGGGTAGGCGTCGGTTTCGATCGTCCTGAGTTCTTCCATTACATCGAAACCGTTCACCTCCGGCATCTCGAGGTCCAGGAGGATGAGGTCGTAGCGGTTCTTCCGGTGCAGCTCGCCCACCTCGCGGGGGGTGGTCGTGAACGTCACCGCGCCGTAGCCGGCGTCGCGCAGCATCTCCGCGACCGAGCGCGCGGTCGCTTCCTGGTCGTCTACGACCAGGATCTTGCCGTTCAGAATGTCTTCCGACGAGACCATGCCCGCGATTCTGCGCAGGCCGCCAATTGCAAAGAAGTGGAAAAGTCACCCTCGGCTTGTAGGACTACAGGAGGTTTGCGACTTTTCGCACGGCCGGACGCGCAATAATGCCTCCTATGGACGACATCGTCGCCCGCAGCATGGCGAAATGGCCGGACGTTCCCGATGTCTACGGCTGGCTGTCGCTCGATCGCCGCGGGAACTGGCTGATCAAGGGCGAAAGAATCGGCAACGCGGCATTCAGGGATTTCATTTCCCGGAATTACGCCGCGGATGCGCGCGGCTGCTGGTATTTCCAGAATGGCCCGCAGCGCGTGTTCGTAGCGCTCGCCTACGCGCCACTGGTGCTGCATTTCGAGGCAGAAGCGCTGCTGGATCACTGCGGTAGGCCCTTCAAGTCGGAGCAGGCGTACCTGGACGACGAAGGCTCCATCCTGATGCAGGGGAAACCCGGCCTCGGGCTGCTGGATGACCGGGATCTGGCGGCCTACGAGGAGCGGGCCCAGGGCCTGCCGGAAATACCCCGCGCCGCAGTGGCCGGGCGCTTTGGCTTTGTCTCGAATCCAGCCCCATGAATCCTTGCGTCTTGGCAAAAACCTCTTTATAATCCGGCCTCTTTTTTGCACCTGGGCGGCTACGCGTGTAGCAGACGTGGTCGCCCGGTTCGTTTCTGGAAACTATAAAAACATGCCTACCGTCAATCAGTTAATGCGCCATGGGCGCGTCGCCAAGGCGGCCAAGTCCAAGGTTCCGGCCCTGGCCGGCTCGCCGCAAAAGCGGGGGGTCTGCACGCGGGTCTACACGACCACGCCGAAAAAGCCGAATTCGGCGCTGCGCAAAGTCGCAAAAGTGCGCCTGACGAACGGCTTCGAGGTGATCGGCTACATCGGCGGCGAAGGCCACAACCTGCAGGAGCACTCGGTGGTGCTGATCCGCGGCGGCCGGGTGAAGGACCTGCCGGGCGTGCGCTACCACATCGTGCGCGGTTCGCTCGACACGCAGGGCGTGAAAGACCGCAAGCAGAGCCGCTCGAAGTACGGCGCCAAGATGGCGAAGTCGGCTTAGTAACGAAACAGCAGACGAACAGAGAGAACGCATGCCCCGCCGCAGAGAAGTACCGAAGCGCGAAATCCTCCCGGACCCGAAGTTCGCCAGCGTCGACCTGGCGAAGTTCATGAACGTGCTCATGACGCGCGGCAAGAAGTCGGTCGCCGAGAGCATCGTCTACGGCGCGCTGGCGATGATCAAGTCGAAATCGGGCAAGGACCCGATCGAGGTGTTCTCGCAGGCGGTGCAGAACGTCAAGCCGGTGGTGGAAGTGAAGAGCCGCCGCGTCGGCGGCGCGAACTACCAGGTGCCGGTCGAAGTGCGCCCGGTGCGGCGCATGGCGCTGTCGATGCGCTGGATCCGCGAGGCGGCGCAGAAGCGCGGCGAGAAGTCGATGATGGCGCGCCTTGCCGGCGAGCTCGCCGAGGCGGCCGAGGGCCGCGGCGGCGCGATGAAGAAGCGCGAGGAAGTGCACCGCATGGCGGAGGCCAACAAGGCCTTCTCGCATTACCGGTTCTAAGGACACTGACAGGTAAATGAGCGTGGCCCGCAAAACTCCCATCGAACGCTACCGGAACATCGGAATTTCCGCGCATATTGACGCCGGAAAGACGACGACGACCGAGCGCATCCTGTTCTACACCGGCGTCAACCACAAGATTGGCGAGGTCCACGACGGCGCCGCCACCATGGACTGGATGGAG
>Ga0105242_10003149_pt1 | contig 12880 bp, 10 predicted proteins | sample KBSM24metaG_FD_81521 | JGI IMG/M metagenome (GOLD analysis project Ga0105242, IMG submission 81521) | Miscanthus rhizosphere microbial communities from Kellogg Biological Station, Michigan, USA - KBS M2-4 metaG | ecosystem: Host-associated > Plants > Roots > Rhizosphere > Soil | place...
AACTGCGGCAGCGCGATGGCCGCACCGCTGACGAGATCGATCTGGAACAGATCGGCGCGCGCTTCGACTCGCGTGTCGCCGGCTCCCGACAGTCCTACGCCGAGCGTCGGGCTGAGACGAGTGTTGCCGGTGGGACCGGCGTCGACTCGCAGTCCCAGCGTCAATTCGGCGGCTCCGAGATGGAACACCACGGCGCCCGCGCTCGGTGTTCCGCCGAGCAGCGACGCGAGATGACCGATCCAATCGGTGCGACTCGCAGTCGTGGTGACGATGTCGTGTACCCAGGCCGCGAGCGCGTGCGCACCCTGCGTCGGAAGCTGCGTGATCGGAAAATCGGGAACGTTGTCGCCGCTCTTCAGACCGAGCAGGCCGCCGACCGCCGCAATCGGCGAATTGGGCGCGGCCGCGTCCGCCTGCGCCTTGACCAGCGACAGCACCAGATCCAGCAGCGCATCGTCGAGTTCGTCGAGCCCGTCGGCTGCGACGCGTATGTCCCGGGGCGATGCGGCGCCCGGCAGTTGGAAGCCGGTGAGGCTCAGGCCGAAGAACGGATCAACTGGATCACCGGGCTTCGTCGGGACGTCTATGTCGATCCCGATCGCGCCCAGGCGTGCCTGACCCGGCGTCGGTGGCGCATCGGTGACCGTGATCGCCGTCGAGAGACGGATGCGTCCGCCGTTGGACCCGAGGAGAATCGGATTCGGGACGCTGGGCCCGCCCTCCTTGTGCGCGCGAAACAGCGGCACGGCGAGCGACGATTCCGAGCGCGGGTTGGATGTGCGCACCGAAACGCCAAGGCCGATGTGAATGCCTTCGGCCGGCGTCTCGTCGACGGTGACAGCGATCGTGAGATCGGGATCGTCCAGATGAACGATCGGAAGCCAGATCACGCCGCGCGGATCGGTCGTGCGATCGGCGCCGCCCATCGCCTCGTCGACAAATGCGATCAGCGCCGCACGCTGATCGTTGTCGGCGAGCATGTTGCCCAGCGATTCTTCCGGATCGCCGAACCAGTCGGGGTTGGGACTTCCGCCCGGCGTGAAGAGGCCGAGCGCGACCGCAAGGTTGCCGAGGACGCCGAGATCGTCGGTGGAGAAGCTCATCGCCCCTCACGCTTTTGTGACGCGAAGCCCGCTGGATCCCGCAAACCGGTGACGGGACATCGGCACGATTTCGAGCGCGCTCTTGGTCGCCATCAGTTCGACGGGCACGAGCACGTTGCCGCGTGCGTCCTTCCCCACCGCGCCCGCAATCCCCGTAAACAAGCCGAGGAGACATTGCCAGGCGAATGCGACCAACGCCTCACTCCAGACCGAGACGATGAGTTCGGGACCAGTCGGGCGTCTGTACGTCGACGCGTACAGGCCGCCGGGACTGTTCGGGCTGCCCACCGCGAAGACGACTTCGACGATGCCGGCGCCGGTCTGATCGCAGCGCACCGGAATCTTCATGTGGATCAATCCATCGTCGAGCGCAACGTTCAGCTCCGCCAGACCGACGGCGACCTCGCTGTCGCCGGCGACCCAGACGACTTCGGTGTGCTTCGTTGAGTGGAAGAGACCGCTGGCGCGTCTCGCTGCGACGCGCACGAGTTCGGAAAGCTGCTGAGGCGGAACGCGGACCGGATTGGACACTTCACCAGCGCCGCCTGGTGTCGTTGCCGCGTTCAGGCGGCCCGCGCGCCGCTCAGCCGCAACGAACTGAACAAATTCTGGAGCGACGGCGTCGGCCATGATGACGTGCGATGAGCTGCCAATTCTCGACAGATCAAAATTTCGTAAGGCGTCGGATGACAACACACGGGCTTTGCACTGTCAAGACAAAGCACGAGTTGTTTGAAGAAAAATTTTCGCGCTGAAGCTCATCAGCGATGTTCAAGCTCCACCGTTTCGCAATGAATCGATCGCAGGCCTGAAGGCCTGCGCCACAGCCCACAGATGAAGGACTGCTACACAAGCGCGTGTGTTGCGACGATCAGGGAACGTGCGCGAGGAATTCGCGAACGATGAGTGGGATGTCGCGATGCTCGACGTCCGCGGCGTAGTTCATCGCGCGCATGTCGGACGCAGACACGCGGCCGGACAGCCGTTCCAGCGCGGATCGCACAAGCGGATAGCGCAGCAGCGTGCCCGATCGCGCGACCACGGCTGCATCGTATGGAGGGAAGTAGCGCCGGTTGTCGTCGAGCTGTACGAGATCCAGACCCTTGATCAGGCCGGCGGTCGCATCGCCCGCGATCAGGTCGACCTGGCCGGCGGCCAGCGCGCGATAGCTGAGGGTGAGGTCCATGACGCGCGGCGGATCGGGAAAGCGCAGACCGTACGCGCTGGCGAGACCGCGGTAGCCGTCCGGGCGTTCAACGAATTCATAGCCAAAGCCGGCACGCCAGTGCGACGACTCGCGCGCGGCATCGTCGATCGTCCGCAGGCCGGCCGATCGCGCATCGCGGCCGCGCACGAGAATCGCGAAGGTGTTGTTGAAGCCGAGCGGCGCCAGCAATGTGCGTCCACTTTTTGCGTATAACGCGCGCACGCTGTCGAAGACAGCTGACGAATCGGAGGTCACCGGCTGGTGAAAGACGGCGGTGAGCGCCGTGCCGGTGTACTCGACGTAAGCGTCGATGTCGCCCGAGATGAGCGCCCGTTCGCAAATCAACGTGCCCCCGAGATTCAGGCGCCGATCGACGGACAGTCCTGCATCGCGTTCGATGGCCTGGGCGAGCAATTCGCCAAGCACCAGCTGTTCAGTGAAATTCTTCGAGCCGATCACGATGGCACCACTGCCGCGTCGTGCGGCCGCAACGCTTGATACCGTCACGATTGCGGCAACAATCGCCGCGAGTGTGACGGCCACGCGCTTCGATCGCGAACGCCGCCGCGCCGACATCTGCTTTTCGAGCCATAACAGGGTCGCGTCGACGACGAGTGCCAGCCCCGCGGCCGGTACGGCGCCGGCAAGAATGACGGTCGTGTCGACCATCGAGAGGCCGCGGTAGATGTACTCACCCAATCCACCTGCGCCGATCGCGGCGGCAATCGTCGTGGAGCCCACGCCGACCACTGCCGCCACGCGTACGCCAGCGACAATGGACGGAAGCGCCAGCGGCAGCTCGACCTGCCGAAGCAGTTCGCGCGGCGTCATTCCCATCGCGACGCCCGCCTCGCGAATCGACGGCTCGATGCCGCGCAATCCGGCGATGGTCGTTCGCACGATAGGAAGCAAGCCGTAGAGGATCAGGACGACCAGTGCCGCGCGTGCTCCGACGCCCCCGACGAGCGGCACCGGCAAGAGAAATCCGAACATCGCGAGGCTGGGAATCGTCTGGACGATGCCGGCAACCGCCATCAGCGGCGACGCCAACCGTGGCCGGCGCGCGGAGAAAACGCCGAGCGGCACGCCAATCGCTACGGCCGCCAGAGTCGAGCCGGCGACGAGCAGCACGTGCTGTCCGAGGAGGCTCGCGAGCTCGGCGCGGTGCGCGATCCAGAACGCGATCAGCGATCTCATCTCAGGGATGCGCGGTCGCTCCGGGCTCACGCGGAATCGCGGGCACGGCATCGAGCAGGCGTCGCACTCGAGGGTCGGTCGACGCGGCCACCGTCGCGGCGCGCTCGTTCGCGATCAGCTTCCCCTCCTCGAGAACGCCGACGCGATCGGCGAGCGCGAACGCTTCGCCCATGTCGTGGGTGACGATGATCACGGTCTTTCTCAGTCGTGACTGGATGCGGCGAAATTCGGCATGCAGCTCGGCGCGCGTCAGCGGATCGAGGGCGCCGAACGGCTCGTCCATCAGCAGCACCGGCGGATCGACAGCGAGCGCGCGCGCGACGCCGACACGCTGACGCTGGCCACCGGACAGCTCGTCGGGCCAGCGGCTGCCGTACTCCGCCGCGGGCAAGCCGACCAGGTCCAGCAATTCGTGAACGCGCGGACCGATCCGGTCTGCGCTCCATCGCTCCAGCCGCGGCACGATAGCGACGTTGTCGGCGACCGACATGTGCGGGAAGAGCCCGACGTCCTGGAGCACATAGCCGATACTCCGCCGCAGCGCAATCGGCTCCCATTCGCGCGTGTCGCGCCCCAGCACGAGCACGGCGCCTGCGTCGGGCAGCAGAAGCCGGTTGACGAGCTTCAGCAGCGTGCTCTTTCCGGCTCCGCTGCGACCGACGAGCGCCAGCACGTCGCCTGCATCAACCGTCAGGCTGAAGTCGTCGAGCACGCGGGCCCGGCCAGGCCGCGTGAAGAACACACCGCGAAATTCGATCGCCGCAGCGGGCATCGGAATGGCGACGGTAACACATCGCGGCGGGAAGAGGCCGGCTCGGCTAGAAGCGCACGAAAACCGAGGCTCCAGCCGCAAGCGACGTTTTCGACCCGCCGTCGAATGCCACGCCGTTGGTACGGATGAACGCCCGGACATCGGCGCGGACGCCCACACCCTTTGTGTGCCAGTGCCCACCCGAGCTGAGAAGTGTGCTGACTCCTCCACCCGCGTGGTAGAAGCTGCCCGTGTCCACGAGCGTTCCGGAATCGTGGAGCTGACGCAGGTAACCACCGCCACCGATCGCGAACGGGGCAAAGCGCGGAGACCGCTGTCGAAGCGGAAGGTACCAGACGAGGTTGCCGCCGATGGTGAACTGCTGGATCGTTTCGGTCGCCGTAACGGGCGCGGCGCCTTCCGTGTCCGCGCTGACCGCGATGCGAAGCTCCGGCTTCGCGTACGTGCCCTCGATTTCCGCGACGAACGAGTGAGACAGGCGGACGCCGACACGGCCGTCGATGCCCGCGGCGCCGCCGAGCTCACTTGTCGTGCTGAACAGCGGCGATTTCGCTCCGGCACCGGTCGTCTCGTTTGCCGCCTGGGTTCCCAGCGGCTCTGTTCCAATCCAGCGGACGCCGACACCTAACTCGAGTCGTGACACCGGCGGGTCAGCTTGGGCGAAGACCGGCGCAGACCAGCCGCAGAGTGCGCTCAAGGCGAACGTGACGATCGCCGTCCGGATCACTTGTGCACGACCTTTAACGCGATTTGACCGCTGTCGCCGCCCTTCGGGACGGCCACGACACGGTCGAAGAACGCGACCCGGAAATCGATGTCGACGGTCTGCGCGCTGCTGAAGAAGCTGTCGATATCCGCATCGTCGAGCGGCTCGACGCGGACTGCGTACGGACCTGGGGAAAGGCCGCCAATCGAAAACTGTCCCTGCGCGTTCAGCGTGAAGCCGGCGATCATGGTGCCGGTCGCGGGGTTGAACGCCACGACGTGCGCGCCGAACAACGGCTGGCCATCTTTGGTCACGCTCCCCGACAGGCTGCCGTCCGTGGTCTGGAAATCACCATCGGGATACAGGTCGGAGATGCCGGCGATATCGTCGGCTTTCAGCGTCCGCGCGGCGATGCTGCCCGGCGCGAACGCAATCGGAAACATCACCGCCTCCGCCGACAGCACGCGCCGGCCGCCCGTGCTGATCATCTCGGTCTCGCCGAGCGCCGAATGCCCGAGCCCGCTGAAGTGTCCGATCTCGTGCAAGGCGATGCTCTCGAGATCGTAGCGTCCCGTCTCGCCTGCCGCGGCCGTCGACCATTGAAACGCGGAGTTGAAAAAAATGTCGGACTCGATCAGCGCGCCTGTAGTCGAGTCCACGAGAAAGCTCGTCGACGCGAGAACGCGATCGAGGTCCGGACGGCTCCGGAATCCCAGCACCGACGAACCATCGTCGCTCCCCGGCAACGCCGAGGTCACACCCGCAAGCTGGTATGTAATCGACGCGGTCGGCACCGCCTGCCACGTCGCGAAAGCGCGGCCCACGGCGTTCTGAAAATCGACAGCGGACACCCCGGGCACACCGGTGTCGGAAACAAAATACGGGACGGGCGTCTGGGCCCATTTCACGGTGACCTGCTGTCCGCGAATCGGCACGCCGAATTTCAGATACGCGTGCGCGGGCGCCGAGTGACCGAGGACAAGAGACGCGATAAGGAGTGCGGTGAACGCGCGCTTCATTTCGGCGCCCCAGCCAACGAACGAACGGTCTGTTCGAATTGGTCCAGCGCCAGCGCACGACGGGCCGGATCGCCGCGAACCACGCGCACGTCGCCCGCCGTCGCGGGCATCATCACGGGCGAGGTGACGAGCCAACCCGAGTTGTCGGCGGCACGCGAAACGTGAAACACACCCTGACTCAGCCCGAGCACGTGCGGCACGCTCGGTCCGCGGGCCCCGAGGAATACGACGATGCGCTGGTTGATCGCCAGTTCCGGCGCACCGACCACGATGCTGCGGAATCGTCCGAGCTCGCCGCCGGGGACGCGGAATCGCAGCGTCGATCCCAGGGAGCCCTTCAGGTAGCTCTCGACTTCCAGCGTCACGATCGTCTCGATCGACCCGTGATCCTCGGTCCACTGTCCATCGAGCGCGGCGACGCGGCCTCGAGCGATGGCCAGCGCGTCGCGCGACAGTTCGCCGAGATCCGCCGGAATCAAAACAGTGGCGCGCGCAGGAAGCGCGAGCGCCAGCACCACACCGCAAAGCACGAGTGTACGCATGTCCTACCTCAGACTCCGTTGTGTCCTTTGTATCCCTGGTGCCCTTGATGTCTTTGCTGAACCAGCCGGAGAATCGCTTCGGCCGCGCGGCGGCTCGCCCCCGGACCGCCGAGGCGCGCGCGAACGCTGGCGAGGCCCGCCCTGATCCGCGCGGCGCGATCGCGGTCGGTGAGCATGGAGATCGCCTCCCGCGCGACCGCCTCCGGCGTGAAGGCGTCCTGGACGAACTCCGGCGCGATGGTTTCTCCGGCGATCAGGTTCACCATCCCGATGGTGCCGAGTGTGACGACGCGGCGAGCGAGCTGATATGAGAGCGGCGCCATCCGGTACACGATCACCATCGGCGTATCGTGAAGCGCCGCTTGCACGGTGGCCGTACCCGAGGCCGTCAACGCGACGTCCGCAGAGGCCAGCACCGTGTCGGTGTCGCCGTCGACGATCGAGAGTGGCGCGCCGACAGCATGCTGTTGGACTGCATCGAACAGACGATCGTCGAGATGGGGCGCACGCGCGACCACGAACTGCGCGCCCGGAACCTCACGCAGGATCAGCCGCGCCGCCGCCGCCAGGTCGGGAAGGATGCGCGACACCTCGTTCGGGCGGCTTCCGGGAAGGATCGCGATCGTCGGCGCCGACGGCGAGAGATTCAACCCTCGAAGAAATACGTCGCGTGCCGCGGACGGTCTTGCGAGATCGATCAGCGGGTGCCCGACGAACTCGACAGGCACTCCGCCTTTTTCGTAAATCTGCGCCTCGAACGGAAAAATCACGAGCACGCGATCGGCGATCGCGCGCATGGTGGCGAGCCGCCCCGGACGCGAGGCCCAGATCTGCGGGCTGATGTAATAAATCACCGGCACACCGAGTTTTCTGATGGCCGGCGCGAGCCGGAAATTGAATCCGGAAAAATCGATCAGGACGAGCACGTCGGGACGTTCGGCCTCGGCCGCTGCGACAAGGCGCCGGCGCGCGGCGAGGAGCCGTGGAAGTTTCGGAATCCATTCTGTGAGGCCCGTCACGGACAGCTCGCGGTAGTCGTCGACGAGGCGGCCGCCGGCCGCAGCGAATCGCGGGCCGCCGAGGCCGGAAATCGCGAGCGACGGATCGATCGAGAGCAATTCGCGGATGAGGGCGCCGGCGTAGAGATCGCCGGAAGCCTCGCCGCAGGACAGGAGAAGGCGGGCGCTCAAGACGCCGGACGTTTGAACAGCGCGGGATCGAGGGTCGAGTTCAGCTTCACGTCCGTCACGCGGCGATCGACGGACAGCGACCCGACCCGCTGGGTCGCGTGGAAGGCGAACTGGATGCCATCGACGGCCCGGTATTCGTGGAACTCTTCCTCGATGACCGGCCGCCCTGGCGCGTCAGCTGTGTACAGCCGCTTGAGGATCAGGCTGGATTCCAAGTCAATGTAAAGCACGATCGGATTGAGGTCCGTGGCCGACAGCTCCAGCGCGTGACTGACCCGGCCCTCCGGGTCCTTCACATCGGGCAGCAATCGGACCGAGACCGTGCCGTCCTTCGCCGCCAGCAGCAACGCGACGATATCGCGGCGGAGGCCGGCCGCCATTTCGCGCGCGAACATCTCCGGCGCATCGTGCAGCCCGCGTTTGTCTTTCATCCAGACGCGCGCGCCGTCATAGGCCTGCACCTGCCCCTCGGTCTCGACGCGCAGGTGATTCGGATACTCGATGTAGTTGGTCGTCTCGACCGTGGACTCGCCGTCGGGTCGGCGGCTCGACTGGGTCTGCTTCGCGACGATCGATTTCAGTCCTCGCAGCTTGTCGAGACCACCCTTCGCCGCGATGACCTTGTCGAGCATCGCGCCGGCCTTCGCGATTTCGTCCGGCGACGCGCTATCCGACGGCCGGCTCGCAAGCGGCGCCTGCTGATATTCAGATGCAGGCCAAAAGGCCTGCACTACTTCCGAGTTGGATCCGCGCGACCGTGCTGCCCATCCAGCCCGTCCCGCCCACCCCGCCGCTCCTGCCGCTCCCGCCGCTCCCGCCCATCCTGCCCCTCCCGCCGATCCTGCCCATCCTGCCCATCCTGCCCATCCCGCCCCTCCCGCCTGTCCTGCCCGCTCCGCTTTGACAGTGGTCCGCTTGAAGCTGGCCGACGTCAGGTCGAGATCGGCGAGCTCGACCGTCTCGAACGTCTCGAAGCCGACGCCCTTCAACTGCGAGGCAAACGCCGCCGAGTTGCCAACGAGCACGACCGACAGGCGATCGGGTCTGAGCAGCGCCTTGGCGACGCGCTGGATGTCGTCGGGCGTGACCGCGTTCACGCGCTCACGGAAATTCTGCAGCTCCTGCAGTGGCAGACCGTAGAACAAGGCGTTGACCACCTGCATCGCGATCGCCTCGGGTGTTTCGATCGTGAGCGGAAAACTGCCGGTCAAGTACGCCTTCGCGCCGTCGAGCTCGCGTTCGCCGACACGCTCGCGCTGCAGACGCCAGAACTCGTCCACGATCAGCCGCAGCACTTCGCCGGTGGCCTCAGATCGCGTGTTGGTCTCGGCCTCGAAATCGCCGCTTTCCTTCAGCGTGTCCATGTTGGCCTGCGCGCCATAGGTCAGGCCGCGCTCGGTCCGCAACACCTGGTGAAGCCGATTGCTCCCCTCTCCTCCCAGGATGCGGATGGCCAGGTTCACCGCCATGTAATCCGGATGCGTGCGCGGAATCCCGATGTGTCCGACGCGCACCTCGGTCTGCACGGCGTCAGGCTTGTTGACGACGATGACTCGTCGCGTGGGATCGGGCGGCCCGATGAAGGTCTGAGCCGGCAGATCGCCCTTCTGCCAGTCGCCGAACACTTTCTTCGCCGACGCGAAGGCTTCCGGCGCGGTGACGTCGCCCACGATCGCGAGGATCGCGTTGTTCGGCATGAAGAACTTCGCGTGGAACGCGACCAGATCGTCGCGCGTCAGCGCGGCCAGCGTCTGCGGCGTCCCGTTGTCGGGTAACCCGTACGGATGGAAGCCGTAGACCAGCCGATCGAACACCGAGTTGGCGATGTAGCCGGGATCCTCGGCGCTCACCTTCAGTCCCGACACCATCTGCTGCCGCTGACGTTCGATTTCCGCCGGGTCGAACGCCGGCTGGCGCGCCATGTCGGACAGCATCTTCAAGCCGGTGTCGAAGCTGTCCTTCATCACGACCATGTTGACGAACGTCAGGTCGGTGCCTGCGCCGGCGCCCATCGCGCCACCGATGAAATCGACCGCATCGTTCATCTGGTCGGCCGTCATCGTCTTCGTGCCCTGGTCCAGCAGAGACGCGGCCAGGTGCGCGAGTCCGAGCTTCTCCCGCGTATCCGACGCGGTGCCGGCGCGGATCAGCAGGCGCATGGTCACGGCCGGCTGCTCGTGGTGCATGACGACCACGACCTGCAGGCCGTTGGGCAGCGTCTGGATCTCGTACGGCGGGAACTTGATGTCGCGCGCGGGCAGCGGCTGCGGTGGACGCTCCGCGGGCCACGCGGTTGACTGTGCCTGGGCCAGGCCGACACTGAGAACGAGAGAGAGCACAGAGAATAACAAGCCGCTGAGACACCGAGACACAGAGATTCCTTTTGCTTTCCTCAGTGTCTCGGTGTCTCTGTGGCGGATCCCACTCTGCGTGCTCGAGAAGCTCCGTGTGCTCATTGTGCCGCCTTGCCCGACGGCATCAGCGTGAGGACGAGGCGATTTTCCGGCCGGAAGTACGCTTTCGCCACACGCTGCACTTCGGCGACGGTCATGTTCTGGAAGATGTCGAATTCCGCATCAGCGGTCTTGATGTCGTTGTGAATCACGACCGCGTGCGACAGCTGTCCCGCTTTCTGCTGGTCCGACTCGCGGCCCATGATGTAGTCGCGCGCGAACTGGTTCTTCGCGCGCTGGAGCTCGTGCGCGGTGATCGGCTCGGTCTTCAACCGATCGAGCTCCGCGATGAGCGCGTCGGTTACCTCCTGCGGGCTATGGCCTGGCTGGACGATGGCGACGGCGTAAAACAGATTCGGGTCTTCGATGAGATTGGCGTTGCCGAACGCGGCGACCGCCATCTGTTTCTCGTACACGAGCTTCTTGTAGATCCGCGACGTCTGGCCGTCGGACAGCACCTTGGCGGCGATGTGCAGCGGATAGGAGTCGGGGTTGCCATCCTTGGTGACGTGATAGGCCACGACGACGGCGGGAAGGGGCCACGGCTCCTGCAGGGTGACGCGCTTCTCTTTCGTCTGCGGAGGCTCTTGCGGGATGTCGCGCGGCACGACGCGATCGGATTTGGGTACCCGTCCGAGATAGTTGTTGACCATCGTGAGCGCCTGCGCCGGTTCGAAGTCGCCCACGATGACGAGGGTGGCGTTCGCCGGGACATAGAAGGTCTTGTAGAAGTCGCGCACGTCATCCACTGATGCCGCTTCGAGATCTTCCATGCTGCCGATGGTCGCGTGCTTGTACGGATGAACCGTGAACGCCTGGTCGTAGATGATCTCGTTCAGGCGCCCGTACGGCTGGTTGTCCACGCGCATGCGCCGCTCTTCTTTCACGACGTCCCGCTCGTTGGCAAAGGTGTCCTTGTCGATGCGCAGCGTCGCCATGCGATCCGCTTCGAGCCACAGCGACAGCGGCAGGTACTGTGCCGGCACCGTCTCCCAGAAGACGGTCTCGTCGTCGGTCGTGTAGGCGTTGCTCTGTCCGCCGACCGACGCCAGCATCGACGTGTGCGCCTCGGGTTGGACGTTCTTCGAGCCTTTGAACATCAGGTGCTCGAACAGGTGAGCGAAACCGGTGCGGCCCGGCCGCTCGTTCTTCGAGCCGACGTGATAGACGAGCTGCACGTGCACGATCGGCGTCGAGTGATCTTCCGACAGCACCACGGTCAGCCCGTTGGGAAGCGTGGTGATTTCGTACTGGAGCTTGGGCGGGCGGGATGCCGCGAGCGCCGGCTGGGTGGCTGAGGAGAACACACCGCAGGCCAGCAACGCCGCGGCCAGCACACGACAGAACCTGGCCATGACACGATTATCCACTGACTGGGCGGAACGCGGCGAAGCTCTTCGAGGTGCCGGGCAATCCGGCCGGCCGGCGTCCGCCGGCGGGCTCATCGCCGTAGAAGGACTGAGGGGTCTAGCCCTCCGTGTCCGCCTGACATGCCGCGAGCTTCTGCTCGAGCTCGGCGATCCGTTGCTCGAGGTCCTCGAGACGCTTCTTCATCGAGGGCAGCTGGCGGAAGACTACGGACGCCTTACGCCAGTCGCCGTGCGCGAACGCCGGCGAGCCGGTCACAAACGTCCCCGGCTCCACGGACTGCAGCACCGCACTCTTGGCGCCGACGATGACCTTGTCGCCGACCGTGATGTGGCCGGTGATGCCCGTTTGCCCGGCCATCATCACGTCGTCACCGATCGTGGCGCTACCGGCGATGCCCACCTGGGCGGCGAGGAGGACGCGGCGGCCGATCGCGACGCCATGAGCGACGTGCACGAGGTTGTCGATCTTCGTGCCGGCGCCAATGCGCGTTTCTCCGATCGCCGGACGATCGACCGTGACGTTCGCGCCGATCTCGACGTCGTCCTCGATCACGACGTCGCCGTGCTGAGGGATCTTCAGGTGAGTGCCGTCCTTCTGTCGCGCAAAGCCGTACCCGTCGCTGCCAATCACCGCGCCATCGTGCAGCGTCACGCGATCGCCGAGGACGACGCGGTCGCGGATCGACGTTTGCGAATGGATGACGCAGTCGTCGCCGATCCGAACGCCCGCGCCGATCGCGACGTTCGGATGGATGACAGTTCGCGCGCCGATGACGGCACCGGGCCCGATCGTCACGAAGGCGCCAATCGAAGCGCCGTCGCCAATCGACGCGTCGCTGGCAATCGCGCTCATCGGATCGACACCCGGGATTGGCCGCGTGTCCGGCGCAAACAACGTCACCGCGTTCGCAAACGCTGAATACGGATCGTCGGCGTACAGCACCGCGCAATTCACGGGCGAGGCGCGTCCGGTGCCGCGTCCCAGAATCACGGCAGAGGCGCGCGTGGTGGCCAGCTTGGGAAGGTATCGCGAGCTGGCCACGAATGTGAGATAGCCGGGACCGGCCTTGTGCACCGCCGCGATGCCGACGATGTCCACGTCGCCGTCGCCGTCGAGCGTGCACTGCAATCGATCCGCGATGTCCTGTAGTTTCAAGGCGTTAGCGTCGAGTATATAACAGCGGTGATTCTCAGGGCACGGGGACGGCGACGCGATCGAAGAATGCCTCCAGACGCGTGAGCCGAAGCTGGCTCGCGATGGCGGCCACGCGCGATGCCCGCGCCTCGCGTGGAAGGCGGGCCAGCGTGCCGAGCTCGGTCA
>Ga0105242_10003150_pt1 | contig 12879 bp, 10 predicted proteins | sample KBSM24metaG_FD_81521 | JGI IMG/M metagenome (GOLD analysis project Ga0105242, IMG submission 81521) | Miscanthus rhizosphere microbial communities from Kellogg Biological Station, Michigan, USA - KBS M2-4 metaG | ecosystem: Host-associated > Plants > Roots > Rhizosphere > Soil | place...
CGGTCCGTGACACGATTCGCATCCGGTCACCTTGTTTTTCCAGTCGCTAATCTTTGCCAGTTCCGCGTGCGCAGTATGTGAGTAGGCTTTGAACTGATCTTCGTGACAATCCTTGCAAACTTCTGTGCCGACGTAATCCGAAGGTAGCGGCTTGTCGTCGGTCACGGCCGGGCGCGTGGTCGCCTGCGAACTTCGCGCTCCGATCAGCCACACTACAACTGCCAACGCTGCAGCCAGGACGAGCGTTGCGTTGATGAATTTCCTGAGTCTCACGTGGAGCCTCCTGTTCTCGAATCAAATTGCCTGCCAACGCAGACGAATTACGAAGTAAAAAGAACCTGAACGACCGCTTGCATCCTACGTGGGGCAGGTTCGGGCGGTCTGTGATGAAGGTCACCGTCCGTCGCACATCTCAGGTGACATTTGCGCTAAAGAGGCGAGCGCTTCGCTGTCGCGAATCCACATCAGATCCCGTTTGACATGGACGATCCCGTCGCGTTTCAGCGTGCTAAAAAGACGAGTCACGGTTTCGCGTGACGCGCCGATTATTTGTGCAATCTCCTCCTGCGTCAACCACATTCTGATGCGGACCCCTTCAGCGGTACGCTCACCAAAATCCCGACCCCAGCGCGCAATCAAATGTGCCAGTTTCTCCAGCGCTGATTCGGACAGGGCGAGCATGCGTGTGTGATCGACTAGTTCACTGAACTGTCGACTAAAGACCTCAAGCAGTTCGAGACTGTATCCATTCTGACGGCGGATCAGGTTGAGTAGATCTTGCCGCGAAATAAAATCGACGCGCCCGCCTTCCAACATCTCGGCTGTCGCTTCGAACGGCCGGCCGGTCAGTCCGGCATAGAGCCCGAGAATGTCCCCGCCTTTTGCAATGCGGATGATTATCTTTTTGCCATCAGCTGATGAGATCGAGATCTTCGCGCTTCCCGATGACAAAACATAGACACCGTGAGCGGTGTTGCCTTCGCGAAAGACGACGGCGCCGCGCGGATAAATTCGACTGTGTGCAACGCGATCGATTCCGGGCACCGCGCGCAAAGGTGAATTGAAGGGCAGAATTCGGGGAACCGGAATTCGAGTTTCGGTCTCAGCCATTGCAGCTCGGCGTACCACGTTCATCATTTATCTCTCTCCACAGCAAGGGTCATAAATATGAATTCTGGTTTAAAAAGAGCGGAATCCTTGCTAACGCAAGAGCAAGAGACGTGCCCCGTCTCCCAACGGAGTTCTGCGAATAATCGCGAGCTAGCCCAAATTACTTGGGCTTTTTCTCTCAAATTGTGCGGAAGTTTCCGCAAGCCTAAACCTGTCAGTTGTGACAGTGCCGCGGAGAATCGCTTCTTTCGGCGGGGAACATCCGTTGCTCGGCGATGGGCAAGGTCTACGTGTAACTATGTCACAAGTATTAACTGTCACCGCCCCCGAACCAACGATCGGCTTCAACACGATCCGGCGGAACGACGTCTCAGGACGCAGCCGGAACCTGAAGCACATGATCGGCAACACGCCTTTGCTCGCGATTCGCTATCTCTATCGCGGGTGCGAGCGAGTGATCTACGCCAAAGCCGAGCATATGAACATGACCGGTAGCATCAAAGACCGGATGGCCTTTCACATTTTGAAGAAGGCTTACCAGGAAGATCGCATCAGGCCGGGCGATACGATCGCTGAAGCGACGAGCGGTAACACCGGAATTTCATTTGCGGCGATCGGCCGCGCTTTGGGCCACCAGGTCGTGATCTTCATGCCCGATTGGATGAGCGAAGAACGCGTCCATTTGATCAAATCGTTGGGCGCGAAGATCGTTGCGGTACGACGTGATCAGGGCGGCTTTGTCGGCAGCATTCGCATGGCTGAAGAGTTAGCTTCAGAAAAACCGCACGTGTTTCTACCCGCACAGTTCGCCAATGAGGCAAACGTTGAAGCGCACGAAAAGACTACCGGTCCGGAGATCTGGTGGCAGCTTCATTTTCATTCGCTCGTGCCGGACGCGTTTGTTGCCGGCGTGGGAACCGGCGGCACGATCATGGGCGCGGGCAAGTTTCTGCGCCAGAGAAATCCCGAACTGAAGATCCACCCACTTCAACCATCAGAATCGCCAACGCTTTCCGCCGGACGAAAAGTCGGCCATCACCGAATTCAGGGAATCTCAGACGAGTTCATTCCACCGATACTCCAGCTCGATCAACTGGATTCGGTTGTCAGTGTCAGCGACGGCGATGCGATCTTGATGGCCCAGAAACTGGCAGCACAGCTTGGGCTGGGCGTCGGCATTTCATCGGGCGCCAATTTCCTTGGCGGGATGATGGTGCAGGATAGGATGGGTGATGATGCGGTCGTGACGACTGTGTTTCCCGACGACAACAAGAAATATTTGAGTACCGACCTGTTAAAGACCGAGAAGCCACGCGCGGATTACTTCGCACCGGAGATCCAACTTCTCAGTTTCGAAGCGCTGAAACGCGTCTGCTACACGTGTTTTGACGAAGAGCCCGCCTTGTTTTGATTGACTCTCGCGTCGATTAGGCGAATCCAAGCAACAGCCCGCCCTGGTAAGTAATCAGCGATACCACGTACGCCAGCACCAGCATGTAACTAACCATGAAAAGCGGCCATCGCCACGAATTTGTTTCGCGCCGCACGATGGCGACGGTTGACATGCATTGGCAAGCAAGCAGGAAAAAGAGAATCAGTGATAAGCCGGTGAGCGGTGTCCACACTCGAGAACCATCGGCGCGGCGCGCGTTTCTCATCGCACCAACCAGTGAAGACTTATTAGCGGAATCGTCGCCGACGTTGTAGACAATGTTCAGCGTCGAGATGATTGTCTCGCGCGCCGCAAATGACGAAATCAATCCGACGCCAATCTTCCAATCAAACCCGAGCGGTGCAATCACGGGTTCAATGAAGCGGCCGGCGCGACCCGCGAAACTGTTTTGGATTTGATTCGCCCTCTCCCTCTGGGAGAGGGATGGGGTGAGGGCTTGTGTAACTGCTAAGTCCCTCTCCCCTTTCCCCTCTCCCAACGGGAGAGGGGCAGAAGATGCGCGCGGAAATGCGGCCAACGCCCAAAATAAGATCGACATCGCGAGAATTACGGTTCCGGCTTTGCGCAGAAAAATCGAACAACGGCTCAGCAACGCATGACCGACATTGCGTGCATCGGGAAGCCGATACGGCGGCAGCTCCATCACAAAAGAAGTCGGCGGCGCCTTCAACACCGTCCGCTTCATCACCAGCGCGACCAAAATCGCGGCGAGAATTCCGAACAGATACATCGCCATGATGATGACGGCGCCGAGCGAAATGAATCCAAGTACGGTCTTTCCCGAAAAGAGCGCCGCGATTACCAGCGTGTAAATCGGTAGACGTGCCGAGCAACTCATGAACGGCGCAATCATGATCGTGGTGATGCGATCTTTCGGATGTTCAATCGTGCGCGTCGCCATGATGCCCGGGACCGCGCACGCAAAACTGCTCAGCAAAGGCACAAACGCTTTGCCATGCAATCCCACCGCACGCATCAGCCGGTCCATCAGAAAAGCCGCGCGTGCCATGTAGCCGCTATCTTCGAGCAGCGAGATGAAGAAAAATAACAGCAGAATCTGCGGCAGAAATGCGAGCACGCCGCCGACGCCGGCGATAATTCCGTCCGCCAGAAGATCCGTAAGAATGCTGGCCGGCAGATGCGCGCGCACAAGATCCGCGAGACCGGTAAAGACCGAATCAATCAGCGTCATCGGCAAACTCGCCCAGGAAAAGATCGCCTGAAAGACAAACAACATGACGAGCAGAAGAATTACCGGCCCGAAAATTCGATGAGTGACGACGCGATCGATGCGCTCGCTGATTCTCGTCCTGCCATCGTTTTTGACGTCCACCGCCTCCGAGACGATTCGCTCGATCATCGCGTAGCGGCGAATCAGATTCGTCTGACGATTCGCCGGATTGCGATCCCCGAAGGCTTCGTTGGGAGCCCAAACTGAGCCCTCCCTCACGGTCGGAATATTGCCCCGGCCGATGTGATGTTCGCGATTAACTTTCAGCACTGCGCGCGCTAAGTCATCCAACCCAATACGTTGCTTGGCGACTACGGGAATTACCGGAACGCCGAGTTCCGCACTTAACTTGCGCACGTTGATTTTCAGGCCCGAACGCTCAGCGAGATCGAACATCGTCAGCGCGATAACTACCGGTCTTTCCGTTTCGATCAATTGCGTCGCGAGATACAGGTTACGGACCGGGTTCGTCGCATCGACAACGACAATCGTCACATCAGGGTCAGCTAGTCCAGGCTGGCGTCCAAGTAACACATCTCGGGCAATCTGCTCATCGAGCGAAGTTGGATTCAGGCTGTACAGACCCGGCAAATCGATCAAAGACGCGGGTGGAATTCGATCATCCAGGGCCCAATCGCCCGTTTTCCTTTCGACCGTTACTCCAGGATAGTTCGCAACTTTTTGCCTGAGGCCGGTCAGCGCGTTAAAGAGACTTGTCTTGCCGGCATTCGGATTGCCCGCAACAACGACGGTCAATTGTTTCTCAAGATGAAGCGGGCCGGCTGCTTCGACTGGTTGCTTGGTTTCGAGAAGGGCGCTCATGCATTTCGCGTGGAAGTACTGGTAATTTCCTGACTTCACTAGTTTCAGTGTCTCAGTGGATCTCCGTGCCTCTGTGGTGAAGTTTTCTCGACCATTTTCACCACAGAGACACTGAGCTTCCACAGAGACGCGGAGGTTCTTGGCGATCATTTTTCGTCGAGACAGACGACAACGGATTTAGCTTCGGCGCGCCGTAGCGCAAGATCATAATTCCGCACACAAACTTGAAGTGGATCTCCGAGCGGCGCGGTTTTTACCATCCTAACCGGCGCCCCGGGCACGAGCCCCATTTCCATCAGACGCAGGTTGTGACCTTCGTCAGATTCAACTGCAACCACGCGGGCCGAGCTGTTTTTTGGAACCATGTCGAGCGTCATTAGCTTCCTCTTTTCCTCTATCGTTCGGGACGAAATTGAAACTGGCTTTCAATTTCGCATAGTCGCTTCAGCAATCGGCAGGCCCCGCGTCGCATCGCCGTCAAAGCTCGACTTCTCAGCACGAAACGCCAGTGAAGTGGGAATTTGTCCGCATCGCGCTCTGAGGATTTCCGCAATCGAAGCCGGCCGCAGGCCAACGCAATTCGCCCCAGGCGTTCTTTCATTGAGAAAAATGCTTCGCGACCATCGTAGGCATGTTGGTTGCTTCCACGGGACATCGTTGGGGATACCCAAGCTCGAGCGAAGAGCAGCGGCTTGCTGCTCGATGAAGCAGAGTCAGAGAGGACAGGGAGGTACGATGCCATGACCAAAGACGACCGCGACCTTCTCGATCTACTCAAAGATGAATTAGCTTTCATCAACCAGGGCGGATATGGCCGTTCAGTTCGCACGCCGTGGCTGCCAAAGTCGGCCTTTCAGGACTCTCTGACCTGCATCAATTACGGCTATCCCTATCGCGCGCATCCGTGCAACGAATGTCACTTGCTGGATTTTGTCGCGCCCGATCATCAGGCGGAAGAAGTACCGTGTCACTTCATCCCTTTAAATGAGACCGGAGAAACGATCGAGGAATTGGAGCAGGAAAACGAACAGGCACGAATCGAGATACTGCTCCGGAAGTGGCTGCAATCGAGGATTGGGGAACTCGAAGCGCAGAAACCACCACTGGTTAGCAGATTGTGAATTGAATTGGCAGCCGATGAGTTAGACCGGACTCGCGCGTACCCCTGTACGATCGAGTCCGAGTTCGAAGCCGACCGTGACGGCGTACTCATCAAAAGGTTGCCACTACAAGGAAGGCTGACCGCAATCATCGATTCCAAAAGGTCAGCCCGGCAGCCATCCCCTGGATGTCGAACTTCCTTGTCGCGCCGCAGGCGGTTAGGCGAGGAACCGCCTGCGGCAAATTTTTTGACAAAGGTTTGTTCCGAGCGTGTCAAAAGCCCGCGCGTAAGCCGGGCAATTGATTAGCCGCCTTTGAGAGCCGCGCGTTTCCTGAAACTGGAGACGCGAAAGGAGATCGTTGTGATGAGATCAAGACAACAAATCACAGCTTTGGGTTTCCGTTGGCTCGCACGACTCACCAGCCTCATCAGCATCGGGATGCTCGCTCTGTTCTTGTTTGGCGAACCCTTTCACCCGACACAGATAACTGCACGAGAATGGATCGGCCTGGCTTTCTTCCCTGCGGGCGTCGCGATTGGAATGATCATCGCATGGTGGAAAGAAGGTGCCGGCGCTGCTATTTCATTCGCGAGTCTACTCGGCTTCTACACAATCTTTGGATGGCTGTTGGGCAGCCGTGTTAGCGGTCCATGGTTCCTCGTGTTCGTTTCGCCTGCGTTTCTTTTTCTTATCGCCTGGTTTCTTTCCAGACGTAATCCACGGGAGGTAACAGCGTAATCATGACCAGCCGCATGGTGACCATCGATGGCAACGAAGCTGCCGCTCATGTGGCCTTCAGGACCAACGAAGTAATCGCTATCTACCCAATCACTCCGTCATCGCCGATGGGTGAATGGGCGGACGAATGGGCGGCGAAGGATCAGAAAAATATTTGGGGCATGACGCCGCTCGTGCGCGAGCTGCAATCGGAAGGCGGCGCGGCCGGCACGGTCCACGGTTCGTTGCAGACGGGATCGCTGACCACGACCTTCACCGCCAGTCAGGGCCTGCTGCTGATGATTCCCAACATGTTCAAGATCGCCGGCGAGCAGACGAGCACTGTCTTTCACATCGCCGCGCGATCGGTTGCGACGCACGCGCTTTCGATTTTTGGCGACCACAGTGACGTGATGGCGACGCGGTCGACGGGCTGGGGAATGCTGTTCGCGAATTCGATCCAGGAAGTCATGGACTTCGCGCTGATTTCGCAGGCCGCGACCCTTGAATCAAGAGTTCCCTTTCTCCATGTGTTCGACGGTTTTCGCACTTCGCACGAAGTGATGAAGATCGAAGAACTCTCGGACGAACAGATTCGCGCGATGATCGACGAACAGCTTGTCCAGGCGCATCGTCAGCGCGCATTGACTCCCGATCGTCCGGTGATGCGCGGCACCGCCCAGAATCCCGACGTTTTCTTTCAATCGCGCGAGCGCGCAAATTCCTTCTACACCGCCACGCCACAGATCGTCGAAAAGTTGATGAAGAAATTCGCCGGAGTTGCGGGCCGCGAATACCGTTTGTTTGACTACGTCGGCACGGCCGATGCGGAACGCGTGATTGTCATGATGGGCTCGGGCTGTGAAGCCGCGGAAGAGACAGTCACTGCATTGAGGGCGAACGGCGAGAAAGTTGGATTGCTAAAAGTGCGTCTGTATCGGCCGTTTTCCGTTGAGCACTTCATTGCCGCGCTGCCAGCGACCGTCAAGACAATCGCGGTGCTCGATCGCACGAAAGAACCGGGAGCGGCTGGCGAACCTTTATATCAGGATGTGATCACGGCGCTATATGAAAGGATGAAGGATGACGGCGGAAGGATGAAAACAGACACCGCCCTTTCATCCCCCATCCTTCATCCTTCATCCTTTCCGCGAGTCATCGGCGGTCGCTACGGTCTGGGTTCTAAAGAATTCACGCCGGCAATGGTCAAGAGCGTCTTCGACGAAATGTCGAAAGACGGTCCGAAAAACCATTTCAGCATCGGCATCGTTGATGACGTGACCTTCAACAGTTTGGCTTTTGATCCGAACTTCACGACTGAAGCGAAGGATCAGGTGCGCGCATTGTTTTGGGGACTCGGCGCAGATGGAACAGTCAGCGCCAACAAGAACTCGATCAAAATCATTGGCGAAGAAACGCCCAATTACGCGCAAGGTTATTTCGTTTACGACTCGAAGAAATCCGGCGCGATGACGGTTTCGCACCTGCGCTTCGGGGCTGAACCGATCAAGAGCACGTACTTAATCCAACGTGCGAACTTCATCGCGATACATCAATTCAATTTCCTGGACCGCTATCAAATTCTCGATGCGGCTGAGGAAGGTGCCACGCTGCTGCTCAACAGCCCATTCGAAGCGACCGAAGTTTGGGACAAGCTGCCGCGATCGGTTCAGGAACGGATCATAACGAAGAAAATCAAAGTCTTTTCCATCAACGCTTATCAGGTGGCGAAGGAAAACCAACTCGGCAATCGCACAAACACGATCATGCAGACTTGCTTCTTCGCAATCAGCGGCGTGCTTCCGCGCGATGAAGCACTAGCCAAGATCAAAGAGTCGATCCGAAAGACTTATGGCAAACGCGGCGAAGCAGTCGTGCGGCAAAACTTCGCCGCTGTCGATTCCGCGCTTGAGCATCTGCATGAAATAGAAGTACCAGCAGAGGTGAACAGCACGTTCGAGATTCCGCCAGCGGTTTCCGCTGCAGCTCCAGAATTCGTTCGGCAAGTTACTGCCGAAATCATCGCCGGCCGTGGTGACAATCTTCCGGTCAGCGCCTTTCCGGTCGATGGCACTTACCCGGTCGCAACGGCGCAATGGGAGAAGCGCAACATCGCGCAGGAAGTTCCTGTGTGGGAGCCGGACATCTGCATCGCATGCGGCAAGTGCATGCTTGTTTGTCCGCACTCAACCATTCGCGCGAAGGTTATGAAGCAGGACGATCTCACTAACGCGCCCGCAGGGTTCAAAACGATGCCGGCCAAGTGGCGCGAACTTCCTGACTATCGCTATACGATTCAGGTGGCGGTTGAAGACTGCACTGGCTGCCAGCTCTGCGTCGAAGTTTGCCCGGCGAAAGACAAAAGCAACGTCTCGCGCAAGGCGCTGAACATGGCACCGCAACTGCCACTGCGCGACAACGAACGCGTCAATTGGGATTACTTCCTGACATTACCCGAGGTTAATCGCAGCAACGGTTTAACTTTCCGTTCAGTCAAAGATGTGCAGTTGCTGCAACCGCTTTTCGAGTTTTCGGGCGCGTGTTCGGGTTGTGGCGAGACGCCTTACATCAAATTGTTGACGCAATTGTTTGGCGATCGCGCCATCATCGCGAACGCCACTGGATGCTCAAGCATTTACGGCGGCAATCTCCCGACGACTCCATACACGACGAATCCGCAAGGCCGCGGGCCTGCATGGAGCAACTCTCTGTTTGAAGATAACGCCGAGTTTGGTTTGGGCATGCGTCTCTCATTCGATCATCAACAGGCGTACGCGAAACAGTTAGTCGAAAAATATCGTGACATCATCGGCGATGAACTCGCGCATGGCTTGCTGAACGGCAATCAGGAATCGCAGGAAACCATCGATGCGCAGCGTCAATTGATCGATGAGTTGAAATCCAAACTAAACGGTCGCGGCGAAACTGAAGCGCGCGATCTGCTCGGCGTAGCTGACGCGCTTGGGAAAAAGAGCGTGTGGATTGTGGGCGGCGACGGTTGGGCTTATGACATCGGCTACGGGGGACTGGATCACGTGCTGGCGAGCGGCCAGGATGTGAACATTCTCGTGCTCGACACCGAAGTCTATTCCAACACCGGTGGCCAGGCTTCGAAGGCCACGCCACTCGGCGCGGTTGCAAAGTTTGCTGCCGGTGGCAAGCCAACGATCAAAAAAGATCTCGGCATGACGGCGATGCGATACGGCGACGTCTACATCGCGCAGATCGCTATGGGTGCGAACGATACGCATACGGTGAAGGCTTTTCTCGAAGCCGAAGCGCATCCGGGCCCGTCGCTCATCATTGCCTACAGCCAGTGCATCGCGCACGGCATAGACATGGCGAAGGGCATGCAGCAGCAGAAGCTCGCGGTTGAATCGGGTTACTGGCCGCTTTATCGCTTCAATCCGGCGCTGGAGAATGAAGGCAAGAATCCATTTCAGTTGGATTCGCACGATCCGAAAATCAAGCTTCAGGACTACATCTACACCGAAGGCCGCTATCGCATGTTGCAACGCAGCGATCCGGAAGCCGCGAAGACACTGCTTCGGCGCGCGCAAGAGTCCGTGAATCATCGTTGGACGCAATATAAGAAACTGGCGGCGACGCCGTAGGTTTCCGACACCGGCACCAGTACCCGACACCATGCGAGGAAGCGAATCATGAGTCTCACCACAAACTATCTGGGTCTGACGCTGAAAAATCCGATTGTCGCGTCTTCTTCTCCGTTGTCGCATTCGCTTGATAGCATTCGCCGGTTGGAAGACGCGGGCGCTAGCGCCGTTGTCATGTATTCACTCTTCGAAGAGCAAATTACTTTCGACAGTTTCTACGTGGATCATTATCTGCGCAGCAACACAAACAGCCATGCCGAGGCGCTCAGTTACTTTCCGGAAATGGACAGCTACAACGTCTGGCCCAATGAATATCTGAATCTGATTCGCCAGGCCAAGCAGGCCGTCGATATCCCAATTATCGGCAGCTTGAATGGTATTTCGATAGGCGGCTGGACCAACTACGCCGGATTGATCGAAGATGCCGGCGCCGACGCGCTGGAATTAAACATTTACTACGTTCCCACCAGTCTGGATATCACGGGTCGCGAAGTCGAAGACATGTACGTCGACATGCTGCGACAGGTAAAACGCGCCGTGACGATTCCCGTTGCGATAAAACTGGGCCCCTTCTTCAGCTCCATCGCAAACATGTCAAAGCGTCTGGTCGATCATGGTGCTGACGGACTGGTGCTCTTCAATCGCTTCTATCAACCGGATTTGGACGTCGAAATGCTCGAGGTGACGCCGCGGCTTGTGCTGAGCAATCCGGATGAGTTGCGCTTGCCTTTGCGTTGGGTGGCAATTCTGTACGGTCGTTTGCGAACGGACTTTGCGATCACCACCGGCATACATGGTGCCCAGGACGTTTTGAAAGGTCTCATGGCGGGCGCGAAAGTCACGATGATGGCGTCAGAGTTGTTGCAGCACGGCGTCGGCCGCATCGGCGAAATTCTTGAGGCGCTCAGCGGCTGGCTGACTGAGCACGAATATGAATCGGTCGCGCAGATGATTGGCAGCATGAGCCAGCAATATTGTGCCGAGCCGGCCGCGTTCGAACGCGCGAATTACATGAAAGTGCTCGACAGTTACATTCCCATAACGTGATTCCGCGCCCTGAGGAATTCTCCGCAAATCCCGGTCAATGTTCGCAGTCAAGATTTCAGATTCGTGCGTGAAACCGCGCGTTCAGGATGGGCATGAGCTTTGCTCCAGCGGTTTCTTTGGATTTGTTTGCTCAAATCCGAGGGAGAAAAAATGACAATAAGTTCGACTACAAAAGTTCGGGACGTCGCGCTGGAGCTGCCGCAGTCCACACGCTTGTTCGAGAAATTCAAGATCGATTATTGCTGCGGCGGTGATCAACCGCTTGAAGCGGCGTGCTCGTCAGCGGGCGTTGATTTCCAAAGCATTCTTCAGATGATCGAACAGATCAAAGACAAGCCTGACTCTGGCAATGGCGAAACGGATTGGCAAAAAGCGACCGTCACCGTATTGATCATGCACATCCTCGACAAGCATCACGTCTTTACGAAAGGAGAGATGGCGCGGCTTGAGCCATTGGCAGACAAAGTGATTGGGGCGCATGGCGCGAATCACTCTGAACTGCTCGCATTGCGCGACGTGATGCGACAACTCTTTGAAGATCTGCGGCCACACATGTTTAAGGAAGAGCAGATCCTGTTTCCGTTCATCATCTCGCTGGAAAAGGCTCACCAGGAAAATCGTCCCGCGCCGTTTCCACCCTTTGGCACGGTCAACAATCCAATTCGGATGATGTTGATGGAGCACGACGCTGCAGGAGATCTGCTGCGCGAGATGCGCAAGGTAACGTCTGATTACACTGTACCGGCCGACGCTTGCATCAGCTTCAAGACTCTTTACGAAGCGCTTGAAGCATTTGAACAGGATCTGCATCAACACATTCATCTGGAAAACAACGTTCTATTTCCTAAAGCACTCGCTCTGGAAACCGGTCTTTAGCATTAGAGGAGTTCGTTACATGAAAAAGCTTTGGATTGTCTTTATCGCGATCTTTGTCGCCTCGTTCGCCGTGCTCGGTTGGGTCGGCACCGAAATCTTTCGGCAGGCGCCGCCAATTCCAAAAGAGGTCGTCACCACAGAGGGGAAAATTCTGCTGTCGGGCGACGACATTCAAAACGGACAGAACGTCTGGCAGGCGATGGGCGGCATGGAGATGGGTTCGATCTGGGGGCACGGCTCGTACGTGGCCCCCGATTGGACTGCGGACTACTTGCACAACGAATCGATGATGATTCTCGATCAGTGGTCGCAGAAAGATTTCGCGCGAACTTACAACAGCGCCACCTCTGAACAGCAGGCGATGCTGCGCCAGCGTTTGCAGGACAGGATGCGCAAGAACACTTACGACGCTTCAACCGGACGTCTGACAATCGATCCGGTTCGCGCGCAGGTATTCGAAGCAAACCTGCAACGGTATGCAAAGCTCTTCACCGAAGGCAGCTCTGATTACGCGATTCAAAAGGACGCACAGTCAGATCCGGTCAAGCTGCGACAACTGAGTTCCTTCTTCTTCTGGACCGCCTGGGCTTCAGCGACGAATCGTCCCAACAACACGATTTCTTACACGAGCAATTTTCCGTCTGAGCCATTGGTGGGCAATGTCCCGACCAGCAGCGCAATCGTGTGGACTGGCGTGAGCGTCATCATGCTGCTTGCCGGAATCGGCTGGATGGTCTGGTTTTACGCGAGTCGACGCGAAGAGATCGTTTCGTCTCACGTACCCGATCGCGATCCTTTGCTCGACGCCAAGCTCTCGCCATCGCAGAAAGCAACTGTGAAGTATTTCATCGTGGTGACGCTGCTATTCCTTTTGCAGATCGTGATGGGCATGGTGACCGCGCACTA
>Ga0105242_10003151_pt1 | contig 12878 bp, 7 predicted proteins | sample KBSM24metaG_FD_81521 | JGI IMG/M metagenome (GOLD analysis project Ga0105242, IMG submission 81521) | Miscanthus rhizosphere microbial communities from Kellogg Biological Station, Michigan, USA - KBS M2-4 metaG | ecosystem: Host-associated > Plants > Roots > Rhizosphere > Soil | place: Michigan...
GATCACGCCCGAGGGGCCGCGCTTGATCCAGCCGGCGGTGTAGTGGCCGACCTTGTGGCCGGCGTCGTGGGAGTCGAGGATGCGGCCGCCCTCGTTGAGGATCAGGCCACGCTTCTGGTCGAAGGGGACTCCCTCGATCGGGATGCCGGTGTAGCCCACCGAGCGCAGCACCAGGCCGCATTCCAGCTCCTCGCGCTCGCCGCTGTCCTTGGCGCGCAAGGTGCCGTTCTCCTCGACCAGCTCGTTGCGGCCGATCACGATGCTCTCGACCTTGCCGTCGCCCTTGATCTCGACCGGCGAGGCGAGGAAGCGGAGGACTACTCGCTTGCGCTTGCCCTCGGGCGTGCGCTGCGCGAACTCCTGCAGCGTCTCGACGTTGACGCGGGTGGTCTTGTCGGCCTCATCGGACTCAAGGTAGGCGGCGCTGGCCGGGTCGAGCTCGACGTCGGCGGGGTCGACGATCACGTCAGCATCCTCCAGCTCGCCCAGCTCCTTGATCTCCGGGTTGGTGAAGGCCGCCTGGACCGGGCCACGGCGCCCCAGCACGACGATCTCCTCGATCTCGCTGCGGTCGAGCAGTTCGATCGCGTGGTCGGCGGTGTCGGTCTGGCGCAGCTCGTGGTCGGTCAGCGCCAGCATCCGCGCCACGTCCATGGCAACGTTGCCGTTGCCGATCACTACGGCGCGCTTCGAGGAGAGGTCGAAGTCGTGGTCGGCGTAGTCGGGGTGGGCGTTGTACCAGCCGACGAAGGCGGTGGCGGCGGCGCTGCCCGGCAGGTCCTCGCCGGGGATGCCGAGGTTGCGGTCGGTCTCGCAGCCGACCGTGAAGACGATCGCGTGGTAGAGCCTTTCGAGGTCCTCAACTTCGATGTCGTGGCCGATCTTGACGTTGCCGAAGAAGCGGAAGCCGTCGCGGGCCGCGGTTTTTTCGTAGACGCGAGTCACCGACTTGATCTTCGGGTGGTCCGGGGCAACGCCGCCGCGGACGAGGCCGAAAGGGGTCGGCAGCCGGTCGAAGAGGTCGACCTGGGCGTGGGAGTCGCCGTCTTTGAGGATGTGCTCGGCGGCGTAGAAGCCGGACGGGCCGGCGCCGACGATGGCTACTCGAAGTGGGTTCTCAGGGCTTCCGATCTTGCTCATGTCTCTCTATCTGTGCCGGATTAGGGGAGCGCGAAAGGATAGGGAAGACCACGCTGAGGGCGTTGGCGCAGCTAGAGCTGCGTTGCGATGACGGTGGCGATGACGCCGATCAAGGCCGCGATCAAGCCCAGGATCGCGGCGGTCAGCGCGCCGCCGACCTGGATGATCGTGTGCTGGAGCGCGTCGATCCGCGCCGATTGCTCGGTGACGCGTGTGCCGATCTCGACGACCCGGCCGTTGAGGTCGTCGAGACGGGAGTCGGTCCAAGTCGATCGCATCAGCTTCATTGCTCCAAGGCTAGAGAGAAAGAACGCACGCGTGGCGCACAGAAGTGTAACTTTTCGTCTGCGCTCTAGCTGAGCGCCGAGGCGTCGGCCGGAACAGCGCTCGGAGTGCCGTCGAGGGCGTCGAGCGCTTTGCGCACCGACATTGCCACGCAGGTGAAGATCGGCGTCTCCAGCTCGGTGTACTCGCTGGACTCGGTCGGCCGCAGCTCGTTGACGAGGTCGAGGAACATCCCAGGGTCGTCGCCCTCGAAGCAGACGACGAACTCCTGGTCGTCGATCCCGTAGGAGTAGGTCGTGTTGATCGAGATGTCCGGGTAGCGCCGCCCGACCTCGATGTGGCTTTTCATGATCCGCCCACGCTCCTCCGGCGCCAGCCCGTACCAGCGGCGCTGCTTGACCATCGGGTAGAGGAAGAGGTACTTGCGCTCGGAGGTGCAGATCTCCGGCCGGGCCCCCTCGTCGGAGTAGGGGGAGGGTTTCGTCATCGAGAGGAACGAGTAGGGGGTGCTGGCCCACTTGGCCAGTCCGCTCTGGCCGAGCACGACGTGGAAGGTGTGGATGTCCTCCAGGTTGGGGCTCTGGCTCAGCAGCACCAGGTCAACGTCGCCGCGCGTGCCTATGGTTGAGTACGCCCGCAGCGAGCGGTCGACGCCGTAGTCCTCGCAGGCGGCGACGAACTCTTGCTTGTCGGCAGCGCGGAGCTCGGGGTCCCGACGGCGCCAGGCTGGATCGATCTTGAAAAACGAGAATTTGGCGAAGGTACGGTCGGCCATCGGGGTAGCCACGATAGCGCTGGTTGGGCTGGGGTCTGTGGGCGGGGCTCCGCTTAACTTTTTCGATGCCGCGCAAGCGGCCGTCCCAGCTTCGCGCGCCGAAAAAGTACAAGACGCTTCACCCCACCCACAGACCCCAGCTCGTGTTGTGCTGGCTTGGCTCCCCAGTGGTGCGAGCGTGCGTGATCTTGCTTCCGCCGGGCTCTCCCCGGGGGTCATGAGTGGGGGGCTCGGGAAGGTTCCAGCGAACCAGACCTATCTCGATATCGGCCAGGGGAATCGGGTCTTCGACTCGCTGTACGACGAAGGGCTGCCGCCACTGGGACGGCATCCGAATTGTCTGGCATGGGGCCGGGAGGTCGAACGCAGAGCCGAATCGGCGCCAGCCGAGATCGAACCATTCCTGCTCGCGCACGAAGCGTTGGCGCACGGGGTCGCCGTCTTCTACTCAGCGCGCCCGTCCTGTGTCTTCGGCGGGCCGATTGAATCCGGGGAAGGCGGAATCGGGTCGACGATCCTATGGTTTGAAGAACTGAACCTCGCGCAGACGCGGAAGGCGGTCCGCTCGCTCGGCCCGCGCGACCTGCTGATCGCGATCGCGCGGCCGACCGGGGCCAATGACGATCCGCTGCCGATCGGGATCGCGGGGCGAGGATTCGACGGCAACCTCACCTCGGACAGCACCCGCACCGATGGCTACGTGCTCTCGACCGACGTGGCGCCGACGGTGCTGGCGCACCTCGGAATCGAGATCCCGTCGGCGATGTCGGGGCAGCCGATTCGCTCCGAGGGCAGCGTCGACCCCGCCGCGATCGAATCGCTGACGGCGCGGATGGGGGAGATCTCCTCACGGCGGGGGCCGGTGATCGGTCTCAGTCTGCTGGTTTGGGTCGCCGCGCTCCTCCTCGCCGCGCTCGTCAGTCGCGGCCGGCTAGCCCGCCCGGGGGTGCGGCTGGTTGGGATCGCCGTGGTGCTACTGCCGGCGGTGCTCTTGATCGGCGCCGCGGTGAAGCCGGGGCAGACCGCCGAAACGTTGCTGGTGATGCTGGGCGCGCCGCTGCTCGCCGCCCTCGCCCTCGCCCTCCTCGGCGGCTATCGGGCGCTCGCCTCCGCCGCCGCGGTGACCGTCGGTGCCTACGCGATCGACGTGATCGTCGGCTCGCCGCTGACCAGCCTCTCGCTGCTTGGTCCCAACCCCGGGCTCGGGGTCCGCTTCTACGGGATCGGCAACGAGCTTGAGGCCCTACTGGCGGTGCTGATCGTGGCCGGCACCGGCGCCGCCCTCGCCGGCTTCGCGCCGCGCTCCTCGGACCGCGCCGCCGCGGGCACTTTCCTCACGATCGGGATCGGCGCCGCCTTCGTCTTCGCCGCTGGTCGCTTCGGCGCCGACGTCGGCGCGGCGATTGTGTTCCCGATCGGCGCCGCGGTTGCCGCGGCCGCGGTGGCGGCACGCCGGCGCCGCACCGCCCTGCTGGTCATCGCGGCGCCGCTAGCCGTGCTCGCCCTGCTGGCGCTAATCGACCTTGTCTCCGGCGCCAATGCCCACCTAACCCGCTCGGTACTGGACGCGGGTGGGCTGGGCGATCTCGCCGACGTCGCCCAGCGGCGCCTGCAGCTCTCCGCACACAGCTTCGTCCGGCCGGTCGTCTTCGTCTTCATGCCGCTGATCGCTGCTCTGGTGGCGCTTGCGATCGCCCGCCGGGAGCGCCTGCACGCCTGGCTTGCTGGGGTGCCAGCGATGCGGGCGGGGCTGCTCGGTGCCGCGGTTGCCACCGTGGCTGGCACCCTCGCCAACGATTCCGGCGCTCTGCTGCTGGAGATCGGCGCCGCCTATTTGCTCGTCTTCGTCGGTTTCGCCTGGGCCGAGGCCCCTGAGGAAGCCGAGCGATCAACTACGCTTAGTAGTCCGTGCGGATAGCTCTCGTCTCGCCATATTCCTGGTCCTACCAGGGCGGCGTGAACCGGCACGTTGAGGCGCTCGCCGAGGAGTTCATCGGTCGTGGCCACGACGTTCGCGTCTTCGCGCCCTTCGACCCGCCTGGGCGGGTCAGCCAGGTCCTGCACAGGGCCACCCCGGAATCACGGCAGATCCCCGACTACCTGACGCCGCTGGGACGGACGATGGGCTTTGGCGCCAATGGGTCCGTCTCCAACCTGGCTCCGTTCCCAGCCGGGGGAGTCCTCGCCCCTCGCCGCGCCGTCCGCGCCGAGCAATTCGACGTGATCCACATCCACGAGCCGCTGGTGCCACTGGTCGGCTGGAACGCGACCCTCGGGGCGCGAGCCCCGGTGGTTGGCACCTTCCACGCCTACTCGACCAAGCCGATCTCGAACTACATCGCCAACGCCATTGGCGCCCGCCGCCTCTTCAACCGGCTCTCCGCCCGCATCGCCGTCTCCGAGGCCGCCGCCTGGACCGGGCGCCGCTGGTATGGAGGCGACTACACGATTGTCCCCAACGGCGTCGACGTCGATGCCGCCCCGACCGGGCCGGTGCCGCCGTCCGAGGAGCTGCGGCTGCTGTTCGTCGGTCGGCCCGAGGAGCGCAAGGGGCTGCCGGTCCTCTTGACCGCCTTCGGCGCCCTGGTCGAGCACGTCCCTTGCCGACTCAGCATCGTCGGCGCCGAGCGCGAGGACGTGCTGCGTTACCTCTCCGACCCCGAGCTGATGAAGTCGATCGACCTGCACGGCCGTGTCTCCGGCCAGCGGCTCTGGGATGAGCTGCACAGCGCCGATGTGCTCTGTGCCCCGTCGCTTTCGGGTGAGAGCTTCGGAATGGTGCTGACCGAGGCTTTCGCCGCCGGAACCCCGGTGATCGCATCGGCGATCGCCGGCTACAGCGACGTCGTCACCGACGGGGTCGACGGCCTGCTGGTGCCGCCGGCCGATCCGCAACGCCTGGCCGAGGAACTGCAGCGGGTCTACCACGAGCCGCAGCGGCTGCGGGCGATGGGGGAGGCGGCCCGCCGCAGCGCCCAGCGTTATGCCTGGCCGCATGTCGCCAACCAGGTGACTGAGGTTTACGAACGGGCGATCGAGGCGCCGCGGCCAGAGTCTGCCGGCGAACGGGTTGCTCACTGGGCTGGTCTCCGGCCAGCCGACGGCAAGCCGCACCGGCCGGCCCAGCGGCTGCCCTCGCTCGACCCAGCTCCAGCGCAGGCGGGCCCGCGAGGACGGCGGGTGGCCCGGCGCCTGGCGCTCGCCGTCGCCGGCGCCCTTGGCATCGGCCTAACCCTGCTGGCAGCCCAGAAGATCGGTGTCGACAACGTCGTCGAAAGCATCGTTCGCTCTAACCTGACCCTGGTCCTGGTCGCCTGTGCGTTGATGGCGGTCTCACTCTTCTTCCGCGCCGCCTCCTGGTACTGGATCGCCCGCGCGGCCCTGCCTAACCGGCCGATCCGCCGCCGCGACGTCACCTCGGCGACGATGATCGGGGTGCTGATGTCGGCGACCCTGCCCGCCCGTCTCGGCGAGCCGGCGCGCGCCCTGACGCTGGCGCGTCGGACCGGCCGCATGCGGGAAACCTTCCCGGTCCTGCTTGGCACCCTGGTCTCCCAGACGCTCCTTAACCTGGTGGCGCTGGTCCTGCTCGGCGCGATCATCGTCTCGACCACCCCGCTCTTTCACTCCGGCACCCAGAAGCTCTTCGCCTTCAGCCTCGTGCCGCTGCTGCTGCTGGTCATCGTCCTGGTCGCGCCGGTGTTGATGCGCCGCAACGGCAATGGCCGTATGGCGCGGATGGGGGCGACGCTCCACCGTGCCCTGATCCAGGTCCGGGCCGGCTTGGCAGTCTTCCGAAACCCGCGCCGCGGCACCGCTGCGGCTGCGGCCCAGCTTGGCGCTTGGGCGATCCAGCTCTCGGCCTGCTGGGCACTGCTCTACGCGCTTGGCCTCGACGATAAGGCGGGGATCGGCGCTGCCGCCGCGGTGCTCTTCGCCGTCAACGTCACCGCGGTAGTGCCGGCGACGCCCTCCAACATCGGCGTCTTTCAGCTGGCCGTAATCAGCGTCCTGCACACCGGCTTCGGCGTCGGCACCGCCGACGCGCTTGCCTACGGCGTCATCCTGCAGGCCGTTGAGATCGCCACCGCCGTGGCGCTGGGCCTACCTGCCCTGGTCCGCGAGGGCCTCACCTGGAGCGACCTGCGGATGCAGGCGCTGCAGACCGCTCCAGTGCGGCTCGACCCCGAGCCCCGTGACCGCGGCGAAGCCGGTCGCGAGAGCGTCAGCGCCTAGAAGAGCTAGCGAATCCGCGCCTGGGTTGGCGGCGACTTCAGATAGGAGTCCTCGTCCACTAAAATAAACCGCTCTGGTTCGACTAGCATGGCGATCGTGAGTCGGGTGCACTTCGACGCCGGCGCCCTCGAGTCGGTCGCGCAGCTGTTCCGCCGCGAGATCTGGCGCACGCCGCCGCCCGACGCGATCGTCGAGTGCGGGATTGAGGTGCAGGCTTTCGGGCCGCTGCAGGCGACCGTCTTCGCCGAGCTCGGCGACCTCGAGAGCGCCAACCTGATCATGGGCGCAGCTGAGCCGGGCGCCGTCGCCGGCGGTCATCTCGCCGACGCGGTCGAATGGATCGGCTCGCGCGATGTCGCCTACTGCGTTGCGGTCGCGGAGGGCCGCCCGGGCAGCAGCGAGGCCGAGGACTGGCTCAACCGCAGCCGTTACGAGCAGGAAGGCAGCTGGCTCACCTTCGTGCGGGACACCACTCCCTCGGACCTACCGGAGATGCCTGGGATCGAGATTCTCGAGCTGCGCGAGGACGAAGGAGAAGGGATGAGCGCGATTGCCGCCGAAGGCCTGGGCCTGCCCGAGTGGGCCGGCACGCTCTTCTTCGACCTCCCCAACCGCGAGCGCTGGCGTTGTTTCGTCGCCCTGCTCGATGGGGAGCTGGCGGCCTTCGGCCCGGTCCAGGTGACGGCCTTCGCCGACCTTCCCGAAGCCGAGGCCCTCAACCAGATCCAGGGCGCCGCCGAGTCCGGGGCGCTCGAGGAAGGGCATCTAGCGAGAGCGATCGAATGGATCCGATCCCGCGAGGTTGATTACCGGGTGCCCGTCGCCGAGGACAGGCCGGGTACCGCCGCGGCACGAGACTGGCTCGGCAGGCGTGGCTACGAGCTCGGTGGTGGCTGGATCAAGTTGGTGCGTGACACTTCGCCGCCCGACTGGCCCGAGGACCACGAGGTGGAGATCTACGAGCTCGGCGAGGATGAAGCCGACGGCGAAGGGCTCTCCGACCTCGTCTCCGAAGCCTTCGAGTTGCCGCTCACCGCCGGAGCGCTCTTCTTCTCGCTGCCGCAACGGCCGAACTGGCGCTGTTACACGGCCGCGCGGAGAGCCGAGGAGGGGATTGTCGCTACCGCCTCGATGATGATCAGCGATGGCATCGCCCGTTTCGGCTTGGCCGCGACTCGGCCCACCAGTTGGGGTAGCGGTTGCCATAGGGCGCTGCTGCGGCGACGGCTGGTCGACGCGAGGGCAGCCGGCTGCCACACCGCGTTCGTCGAGCTCGGCGACTTCAAGGGGAGCCACATGGAGGGCGCCCGCCGCAACCTGCTGCGGGCTGGCTTCCGCGAGGCCTACAGCAGCCGCAACTGGCAGCGGCCGGCCCTACACCCGGCGGCGCGCGTCTACTGAGAACGGCTCAGCCGCCGAGCGGCTCGGCGGCGGGCTCGGGCTCGCCGCTCTCGGCGTCCGGCTCTGACTCGGGTGGCAGAGTGCCCCCGCGCGCCGTGCCGGCGATCAGCTCGTCGGCGACCTTATCCTCGGGCACGAAGCCGGACTTCATCCCGAAGTAGACCGCCTGCGGGTGGTGGGCGATGATCGCCACGGTCGATTGCTCGGGCATCACCGCGTAGCCACCGGAGAGAGTCATGCCGATCTCTTCGAGGTCGAGCAGGCGCCAGACCTTCTCGTGCTCAGACTGGTCGGGGCAGGCGGGGTATCCCCACGAGTAGCGGCGGCCCCGGTCGGCGGCAACGCCGAGCCCGTCGCGGACCTCGGAGTGGAGCCACTCGGCCAGCCCCTCGGCCGCCTGGACGTCGATCCCGTGCACGTAGAGCTGTTCGGCGAACTCACCCTCGCTCTCCAGTCGCTCGATCAGTTTGGTCACCTCGGGGCCGACGGTGACGCCCTGCAACGCGACGACGTCGCGTTCGCCGGAGTCGAGCGGGCGGAAGAAGTCGGCGAGACAGATGCGGTCGTGGCGTGGCTGGCGCGGGAAGACCAGCCGCTCGCGCTCGCGCTCGGGGTCCTCGGGGTCGAAGATGACCAGCTCGTTGCCGTCGGCATTGCAGGGGAAGTAGCCGAGGCGGGTGCGCGGGTGCAGGTAGTCCTGCTGGCGCCACATCCGCTCCAGGCGGGCGGCGAAGCCCTCCTCTTCGTCGGTCCCCTCGACCAGTTCCCGCCAGGCCTCGCCCTTGACCCCGCGGCCGCCCCAATGCAGCTTGAAGAGGACGTGGCGGTCGAGGTAGGGAAAGACCGCGTCGAGGTCGACCGGAATCTCGCGGACGCCAAGGAAGGGCGCCGCCGGGATCGGCACATCGGTGCGGGTAGCGGAGCGGACGCTGTCGTCCGTGGTCGGCGGCCCGTCGTCGACGACAACCGGCTTCTCGCGCAGCTCCCTGGCCTCGCTGTGGATCCTTTCGACCAGGGCGGCGCGGGCCTCGGCGTCGACCAGCGCGTCCATCGTGTCGAGCCCCTGGAAGGCGTCCTTGCAGTAGAAGACCCCGGGGCTGTAGATCTCGTCGGATTCCTTGCCATGCGGATAGAGGGTGCGGCGTCCGAAGTCGCGGTTGATCGCGGCGCCGCCGATCAGGACCGGGAACCCGAGCCCGCGCTGGTGCAGCTCCTGCACGCAGATCGGCATCTGCTTCGAGGTCGAGACGAGTAGCGCTGAGAGGCCGATCGCGTCGGCCTCGTTTTCGACCGCGGCTTCGATGATCGCGTCGACCGGGACCTGCTTGCCGAGGTCGATAACGGTGTAGCCGTTGTTGGTGAGGATCGTGTTGACGAGGGACTTGCCGATGTCGTGGACGTCGCCGAACACGGTCGCGATCACGACTTTGCCCTTGGTGTGGCCGTCGATTCGGTCCAGGTAGTTCTCCAGCTGGGCAACGGCCCGCTTCATCACTTCCGCCGACTGCAGCACGAAGGGGAGGATCAGTTCGCCGGCGCCGAATTTGTCGCCGACCTCCTTCATCGCCGGTAGCAGCACCTCGTTGAGGGTCGGGACGGCGCCGAGCTTCTCCACCGAGCGGTCGATCCAGTCCTCGACGCCATCCTTCTTGCGGCGCAGGATGTGCCAGTGCAAGGCCTCCTCCGGCTCCATCCCGGCGGTCGGGTCGGCGGCCTCGCTCTCGCTCTCTTCGCCCTTCGACTCGAAGTGGGAGATGAAGCGCTCGAGGGCGTCGTCGCGCCGGTTGAAGACGAGGTCGTCGGTCAGCACTCGCTCGTTGTCGGGGATCTCCGCGTAGGGGGTGATGTGATTTGGGTTGACCATCGCCAGGTCGAGCCCGGCCTCGACGCAGTGGTGCAGGAAGACCGAGTTGAGGACGGCGCGCGGCCGCGGCGAGACGCCGAAGGAGACGTTGGAGACGCCCAGCGAGGTCTTGACGCCGGGGATCTCCGCCTTGATCCGGCGGATCCCCTCGATCGTCTCGACCGCCGAGGGCTTCCACTCCTCGTCGCCGGTGGTGAGCGTGAAGGTGAGGGCGTCGAAAATCAGGGCCTCTGGGTCGAGGCCGTGCTCGTCGCAGGCGATCTCCTTGATCCGCTGGGCGATCTCGACCTTGCGCTCGGCCGTCTTTGCCATCCCCACCTCGTCGATCGTCAGCGCGATCAGCGCCGCCCCGTGAGCTTTGGCGAGCGGGATCACGGTGTCGGCCTTGTCGCGGCCGGCCTCGAGGTTGATCGAGTTGACGATTGCCCGGCCCGGGATCTGCTCCAGCGCCGCCTTCAGAACCTCCGGTTCGGTCGAGTCGACCTGGATCGGCGCCGGCTGGGTCAGCGAGACCCGCTTGACGACCGCGCTCATCTGCTCGTCCTCGTCCTGGCGCTCGGTCAGGGCCACGCAGACATCGAGCACGTGGGCGCCGCCTTCGACTTGGTCTTCGGCGACCTGGACGAGGCCGTCGTAGTCGTCGGCGAGCAGCAGTTCCTTGGCCTTTTTCGAGCCCTGCGAGTTGACGCGCTCGCCAACCAGGGTCGGGCGCGGCTCCTGCACGAGCGGGGTGGAGGTCATCATCGAGGAAACCTCGATCTGGCCTGGCGCCGGGCGCTCACCGGGCACGCTGCCGTCGACCCGGGCGCGGATCGCGGCGATGTGCTCGGGCGTGGTGCCGCAGCAGCCGCCGACGAGGCCGACCCCGTAGCGCTCGACGAACTCGCCCAGCGTCGCCGCCAGCGGCTCCGGCTGTTCGGGGAAGATCGTCTCGCCGTCGGGGCCCTGCAGGGGCAGGCCGGCGTTGGGGATGCAGTGGACGGGCAGTGGACTGTGCTCGCCGAGGAAGCGGATCGCGTCGCGCATGTCCTCGGGGCCGGTCGAGCAGTTGAGGCCGATCACGTCGACGTCGAGGGCGGCGAGGGTGGTCAGCACCGCCTGGATGTCGGTGCCGAGCAGCATCTTGCCGCCGTTCGGCAGCAGCGAGACGCTGGTCTGGATCGGCAACCGCCGCCCGGTCGCGGCGAAGGCCTCGCGGGCGCCGAAGATCGCCGCCTTCACCTCGAGGATGTCCTGGGCCGTCTCGATGATGATCAGGTCGGCGCCGCCTTCGACCAGGCCGCGCGCCTGTTCGGCGAACACCTCGACGAGGCGGCCAAAGGAGATGTCGCCCAGGGTCGGGTCGGTGGAGGCGGGCAGGAAGCCAGTCGGCCCGATCGAGCCGGCCACAAAGCGCTCCTCGCCGGCTGCCTTGCGGGCGATTTCTGCCGCCTTAGTGTTGATCTCGAGGGTGTGCTCGCCGAGGCCCCACTCGTCGAGCTTCAGCCGCGACCCCTGGAAGGTGTCGGTCTCGACCACCTCTGCGCCCGCTTCCAGCATCGAGGTGTGGACCCCCTCGATCACATCGGGCCGGTTCAGCACCAGCGCCTCGTGGCACTTGCCCTGGAGGCCGCCGTAGTCCTCCTGGGTGAGCTCGAACTGCTCCAGGGTCGCGCCCATGCCGCCGTCGAAGACGACGACCCGGTCCTTGGTCGCGGCTATGAAGTCACGTTCGGCCATGAACTAGAAGAGGCTACCGGGGCGTCGAACCGCCCCCCTGAGGTCGCGGTTCGGCGTCACCGTCAGGAGGCGATCAGCGCCGCAAGAATGCTGAGAGTGCCGGTGCCGAGCGCCAGCCAGAACATGTCGATGCGTTTGTGGAGAGCCAGGAACAATTCGCGGTTCTCGGCTCGTTGCGCTTCGAACTGCCTGGCCGTTTCAGCCCGCTGTGCCTCGAACATCTCCACCATCTCAACCCGCTGCCGTTCGAACTGCCCGGCGACTTGCACGAACCGTTCGTCGACTTTCTCGAACTGCCGATCGACTTGCACGAACCGTTCGTCGACTTTCTCGAACTGCCGATCGACCTGGGCGAACCGCTGGTCGACCTTCTCGAACTGCCGATCGACCTGGGCGAACCGCTGGTCGACTGCCGCGAAGCCGGCATCGACCCGGCTCACCAGGTCGTCCATGCGGTCGTCGGTCCATGCCTGTCTCATCGCCTCCACGATGATTGCACCGTAGACAAAAAGATGCGGCGTGTGGTGCGCGAATTGAGCCGAAAGAGTGAAATCTTGCGACTGAATTCGTGCCGCGTAAGGCTCAGCCGCGTAGGCCGAGGCGGCGCTTCAGGTCGCGGGCGTTGAAGGCTTGGGCGATCCGGCCGACGAGACTGCGGCGGGCGCGGGTGTAGGGGTACCAGGTCGGTTCGCGCTTGCCGGCGAAGCGGGTGATCACCACCGACTCAGGCCGGCAGTACTTCTTAATCCCGCCTTCGCCGTGGCGGCTGCCGATCCCGGATTGCTTCCAGCCGCCCATCGGCACGTCGGAGGCGAGGTAGTTGACGAGCACATCGTTGACGTTGACGGCGCCGCACTCGATCCGGCGCGCCACCTGCTCGGCGCGGTTCTTCTCACCGAACACGGAACCGGAGAGGCCGTAGCGGCTGTCGTTGGCGAGCCGCAGCGCCTCCTCGGTGTCGCGCGCCTTCATCACCCCGACCACCGGCCCGAAGGTCTCGTCGCGCATCACCTTCATCGAGTGGTCGACGTCGACCAGCACCGTCGGTTCGAAGTAGTCGCCGGGTCCCTCAACCGGCTTGCCGCCGGTCAGCGCCCGGGCGCCGCTGGCGAGGGCGTCGTCGACGTGGTCCTTGACGATCGCCGTCTGGTTGGGGGAGGTCATCGCCCCGACCTCGGCGTCCCAGCCAGTTGAGTCCGGCCCCTGCCGCAGCTTCCCGACTTCCTTGGTCAGCTTGGCGACGAACTCGTCGTAGGCCGGCTCCTCGACGTAAATCCGCTCGACCGACATGCAGATCTGACCGGAGTTCATCATCCCGCCCCAGGCCGCGGCGTTGGCGGCGCGATCGAGGTCGGCGTCGGCGAGGACGATCATCGGGTCCTTGCCGCCGAGCTCGAGGCTGACCGGGGTCAGCGTCTCGGCGGCGCGCGCCATCACCTTGCGACCGGTCCGGTCGGA